>Ga0315534_1000170_pt1 | contig 40698 bp, 32 predicted proteins | sample SalMarSW160240MG_FD_203094 | JGI IMG/M metagenome (GOLD analysis project Ga0315534, IMG submission 203094) | Salt marsh sediment microbial communities from the Plum Island Ecosystem LTER, Massachusetts, United States - Salt Marsh Sediment SW1602-40 ... | reverse complement strand
CGGCGGTGGCGGCTGGGGTGCGGCGGATGGGACGCCCGGCGACGGCGCTGGATGACAACGGCCGCGATCTTCAGCGGCGCGAAATGCGGCGGCGCCGCGCGAGGATCCGGAAGCGCCGGCTGGCACGCGCTAACCGAGAATCAACCGTGTGAAACCGTTCACAATCACACGCGCCTGCTCTTGCGATGTGCTGCTGAATGGGCATAATTCGCATACGCATCGTTAGGCGGAGCCGCATCGGAGTATTTATTCACGGCTCCGCGGACAGTGAACCCTGGACGTCGAACCCTGGACGTCGCGTCCGACGGACTGTTCACCGGGCGTCCGTCGATTGCCCTGGGCCCATTGGCAACGCCGTCTTGAATAATCAGCGATTTTGGTTCGCACCACTTACGTAGGAAGGTTCGTTATGTTTCGAAAACAAGCCTACAACTCGGTCACCGAAACGATTGGCGCGACACCCATGATTCGGCTCCAGCGGATCGTACCTGACGGCCACGCGACGGTTTTTGCCAAATGCGAGTTTTTCCAGCCACTGAACAGCGTCAAGGATCGTATTGGCGTGGCGATGATCGAAGCAGGAGAGCGGGATGGAAAGGTCAAAGCCGACACCCACATTATCGAACCGACCAGCGGCAATACCGGTATCGCGCTGGCGTTCGTGTGTGCCGCCAAAGGCTACCGGCTGACACTCACCATGCCCGAATCGATGTCGGTGGAACGCCGCGCTTTGCTGAGGGCCATGGGAGCGGAACTTGTCTTGACGCCCGCCGCCGGCGGCATGAAGGAAGCGATTGCCAAGGCGCACGAACTGGTAGAGACCTTGGACAATGCCTGGATGCCTCAGCAGTTTGACAACCCAGCCAATCCCGAAATTCACGAAAAGACCACCGGTCCCGAGGTCTGGGAAGACGCGGGCCACGACATCGACGCCATCGTCGCCGGAGTTGGTACGGGAGGCACGATCACCGGCGTCGCTCGGCATATCAAGCCCAAGAATCCAGCGTTCAAAGCCATCGCCGTGGAACCGGTGGATTCACCTGTCATCAGCGGCGGCCAGCCTGGACCGCATAAGATCCAAGGTATCGGCGCGGGCTTCATACCTCAGAACCTCGATACATCACTGGTGGACGACGTTGTCAAAGTCACCAACGAGGAAGCCTTCGCGTGGGCGCGACGGTTGGCCAGGGAAGAAGGCATCATGGCCGGGATCAGCAGTGGCGCGAACGCGTGTGCGGCGGTCCAGGTCGCGGGCCGCCCCGAATTCAAGGGCAAGCGGATTGTGACCATCATGTGCAGCCTCGGCGAGCGCTATCTGTCGACGCCGCTGTTCGAAGGCTACACGGGCTGAGGCGGCGGCTCCGTTCGGCCCGGCCCTCGCACGTTCCCCGAACCGCCGGGAATACGGGTTGGGCCACCGCGCGGCGCTTGCCGGAATGCCCCCGCCGGTCCGGGAGAATGGCGCCGACGATAAAACGACAGCAAGCCCGCGTCGCTCGACAGTACCCACGCGACGGGGGGCTGCCGATCATTCCCGAGATCGGCCGGAGCAGGGAAACGCGTTCGGAGCGCGGCCCCTGGACTGCAGCCGCACGCCGCGCAAATGCCGGCTTATCTCCGCGCACGCCGTAACTGACGTCGGACGATTCCAACGGACTTTCGCGCCGGCGGGCCATGAATGTAAAGCTTTCCACAACAATGACATAGTGTTCGTTTCGCGTCTTCTGGCATTGGGACGTCCGGTGTTTGCCGATAGACTACCACTGGACGGGGCGAGTGACGCGAGGCCAACGGCGAGTTAGTGCCGTTCCGCTTTGGGGGGCCAACCGCGCGCCGCAGATGCACACCACGAGACACCGCAGCGTTGAGGGCCGCCGTGAGCCTACCATCCCCCTCGGATTCGCCGGCCGCGGGACGTCGACTGCCAAAATGGCTGCGGGTGAATCTGCCAGCCGGCGATGCCGGCCGGATTTACGCCGGAACGGCCACGGCAGTCTCGTCGCTTGAACTGCATACCGTCTGCCAGGAGGCCCGGTGCCCGAACATCCACGATTGCTGGGCGCGGGGCACGGCAACCTTCATGATCGCCGGCAAGGAATGCACGCGAGGATGTCGTTTTTGCGCCGTCCAGACGGCCCGAACGCCCGCGCCTCCGGATCCAGACGAGCCCAAACGGCTGGCCAGCGCTGTCGCCCGGATGCGACTGAAGCACGTCGTCATCACGGTCGTCAATCGCGACGATCTTCCCGACGGCGGCGCGGGGCACTATCGCCGATGCGTGGATGCCGTACACGATCGCGTACCACGCGTCGGGCTCGAACTATTGTGCAGCGACCTGGGCGGCAGCAATGACGCACTAGCATGCTTGCTTGACGGCCTGCCATTGCAGGTATTCGCGCACAATGTCGAATGTGTCCCGCGGCTGGACGCCCTGGTGAGGGATCCTCGTGCTTCGTTCGACCAAAGTCTCAAGGTGCTGGAAAGTAGCAAGAGACTTCGAGCCGATGTATTCACAAAAAGCAGCATCATGGTTGGCCTGGGGGAATCGGAGGCCGAAGTGTTCCAATCGATGCGTCAACTCCGTGATGTCCATGTCGACATGATTACGCTGGGCCAGTACATTGCTCCTGGACGTCAGCAGATGCCGGTGGCCCGGTACGTGACTCCGGACCAATTTCAGACGTGGCGGGCCGAAGCCCTGAGGCTGGGGTTCAAGGCTGCGGCGTGCGGCCCGATGGTGCGGTCGTCGTATCGAGCCGGGCGGCTGTTGCAAGAAGCACGTCGCGTGGCCCATGCGGAGTTGAGACATCCTAAAAAAGCGAGCGGCGACAGGGATCAGCACGGGCCGCTTCGCGGGACGCCGGCGGAGCCGGCATAGCGGAACGCACGGAACGGTCTGTGCGTTACAGCAAGGGAGTGCGGGTGACCGCAACGAATCTCTATGTCCAAACGACCTCTGCACGTTGATCATATCCAGCATGCACAGCCGAAGTGGCCTTGCCCGGCGGGCGCGGAACTTCGTTTGTGGGTACCGGACGCACCTTTTCGACCCGGGGACGAGCCGCGGTACAGCACATTCCGGCAGCAACCGGGCGACCTGGTGCGGCCGGATCCGCTGGCCAAGCCGGCCGAATGCGATGCGCACGCGCTGGGGCTGGTGCGAGTGCTCAATGACGACGGCGACGCCCGCGGCCCGTGGGATCCCAAGTTGTCCGCGTCGACGCTCCGCGACGGGCTGCGGTGGATGGTATTGACGCGGCACTTCGATACGCGCCTGATCACCATGCAGCGACAGGGCCGCTTGTCTTTCTATGTGGAGAGCAGGGGGGAAGAGGCCGTTGGCACGGCTGCCGGGATGGCCCTGCGTACGGACGACCTATTGTTTCCTTCCTACCGGCAGCCGACGCTGTTTCTGATCCGAGGAATGTCCGTCGTGGACATGATTTGCCACTGCATCGGCAACCGGCGGGACGTGTCCAAGGGCCGTCAGATGCCCGTCCATTACAGCTGGAAGAAAGGGCGTCTGGTTTCAATTTCCAGCCCGGTGGGAACGCAGTTCTCGCAAGCCGTCGGCGCCGCGATGGCGTACGCGCAACGTGGCGAAGCGGACCATGTCGTCGCCACGTGGATTGGCGACGGCACGACGGCCCAGGGCGATTTCCACTATGGACTGAATTTCGCTTCGGTCTTTCGCCCCCCGGTGGTTCTCCACGTGGTCAACAACCAGTGGGCCATCAGTACCCACTGCAGCCTGGCTACGGGCGGCCGCACATTTGCGTCCCGCGCGGAAGCCTTCGGATTGCCGGGTATTCGCGTCGATGGCAATGACTTTCTGGCCGTGTACGCGGTGACCGCGTGGGCCGCCGAACGGGCACGCCGTGGAGGGGGGCCGACACTGATCGAATTGTTGACTTACCGGGCCGGGGCGCATTCGTCGAGTGACGATCCCAGCCAGTACCGCCCCAACGACGAAGCTCGTCTGTGGCCGGGAGGCGACCCTATCGATCGCCTGGCCGGCCACATGATCCGCAAGGGCGTGTGGACGGTAAGCGAACAACGCCAGCTTCAGGAATCCGCGCGGCAGCAGGTCGTGACTGCCTATAAGGAAGCCGAGCGGATCGGATCGCTTGCTGAGGGCCCGTTTGAGCCGCCGCAAAGCCTGATGGACGACGTTTATCGCCAGCAGCCCTGGCATCTTGCGGAACAGCAGAACCAAATGCGAAGCGCGTAACGAACGGCCCAGAATTGCAACGCCGTGAAGGAGTTTTCGCCAATACCAACGCACGTTCTCGCGGCAGCCGACCTCGGCTAATGTTCGACGAACGCGGATTCGACCCGACTCTGGCGATTTCGGCTGCAGGGATGCTTCACGGCGTTGCCGCGGGTGGCACCATCGATTTGCATGAAGGCAGGGAAGCCATGCCGAACATGAATATGATCCAGGCGGTGAACTCGGCGCTTCACGTCATGTTGGAGCGCGACGAGACGGTGTGCGTGTTCGGGGAGGACTGCGGATATTTCGGCGGCGTGTTCCGCGCCACGGAGGGGCTTCAGAAGAAGTTCGGAACGAATCGGGTTTTCGATACTCCGCTGGCAGAAGGAGGCATCATTGCCACCGCCATCGGCATGGGAATCAACGGCATGCGACCCGTTCCGGAGATCCAGTTCGCCGATTATATTTTTCCTGCCTTCGACCAGATTACCAATGAGCTGGCCAAGATCCGCTTTCGCAGCGGAGGCGAGTGGTCCTCTCCGGTAACGGTCCGCGCTCCATGCGGCGGCGGCATTGGCGGAGGATTGTATCACAGCCAGTCGCCGGAGGCCTACTTTACGCATACGGCCGGATTGACCGTTGTTATGCCCTCCAATCCGTACGACGCGAAAGGCCTGTTGATTTCCAGCATCGAGACGGAAGATCCCGTGCTGTTCTTCGAACCCAAACGCCTCTATCGCGGACCCTACGACGGCGATCCGAAACTGGTTCCCAGCTGGAACGGCCACCCCGACGCCAACGTGCCGGACGGGCATTATCGCGTATCGCTGGGCAAAGCCAAGGTGCTCAAAGAAGGCAAGGACCTGACGCTCGTAGCGTGGGGAACGATGGTACATGTGGCGCGGCGGGCTGCCGAAGCATCGTCGGTCGATGTCGAATTGATTGACCTGAGAACACTGATCCCCATGGATTTGGAGACAGTAGCTACGTCGGTCCAGAAGACGGGACGCTGCGTCGTTGTCCACGAGGCTCCGCGCACCAGCGGCTTCGGCGCGGAAGTCGTGGCTTTGGTGCAGGAGTGGTGTTTTTGGTCGCTGGAAGCTCCCATCCTGCGCGTGACCGGCTGGGACACTCCGTTTCCCTATATCCTGGAACGGGAATACATGCCGGGCCAGCAGCGAATCCTGCAGGCGCTGCACGACGTCATGGCGGGCGAAACCCGAGTTGCTCCACTCAACAAGGCCGCTTGAACCGCTTTTCAACACACGGGCCAGCACGATGGATCGATATGTTTTTAAACTCCCTGATCTCGGGGAGGGTGTTGTGGAAGGGGAGATTGTGGCCTGGCACATTCGGCCGGGCGACCGCGTCGAGGAAGATCAGCCGTTGCTCGATGTAATGACCGACAAGGCGACCGTGACGATACCCAGTCCCGTGGCGGGGAAAATTGTCCGCACGCACGGGGAACTGGGAGACGCCGTTCCCGTGGGGAGCGACCTGGTGGTCATGGAAACGGCTGCCGTCCCGTGCCCGGCGGCGAATGGCCAGTCCAAAGCGGATTGCCGCAAACCGACGGCAGAGACTCTGCACGGGCCCCGCCCCGCGCTGGGCATCGCCGACGGAACGCGAATAGATCCGGCGAAACGACCTGCCGCCAGTCCCGCCGTGCGGCGCCGCGCGCGGGACCACGGCGTGCGCCTGGACGAAGTCCAAGGCAGCGGGCAGGGTGGGCGGATCACGGACGCGGACTTGGACGCCTTCATTCAAGGCGGTGGGAACGGAACCGCCGCGGCGAACAACGGATCGCCACAGGAGCGCAGCGGCACAACCGAAGTCCACCTGGCCGGCCTCCGACGGCGGATCGCCGAAAAGATGGCCATCAGCCACACCAACATTCCGCATTTCTCATACATTGAGGAAGTGGACATTACGGAACTCGTCCGCCTGCGCACCTACTTGAATGAAAAACGGCCCGCGCATGAGCCTAAATTGAGCTACCTGCCGTTCATCATGCTCGCGCTGGTGAAAGCCTTGCGCGCGCATCCCGAATCGAATGCCCATTACGACGACCAGAGAGAGGTTCTGACGCAGTTCGAGGCGGTGCATGTCGGAATCGCCACCCAGACCGAACGCGGCTTGTACGTGCCCGTGGTCCGGCACGTCGAAGCCAAGGATCTCTGGGAAATCGCTCGTCACATGCAGCGCGTTACACAGGCCACCCACAATAATACGATACAGCGCGAGGAATTGACCGGATCGACGATTACGTTGACGAGCCTCGGCTCGCTGGGAGGATTGGCGGCGACGCCCATTATCAATCATCCCGAGGTGGCCATTCTGGGCATTCACCGCGCTCAGGACCGTCCCGTCGTCATCGACGGCCAGATCGTGGTCCGACACATGGTAAATGTGTCTGCCTCGTTCGATCACCGCGTGATCGACGGCGCCGACGGTGCGGCCATGATCCAGCATCTGAAGGAATTTCTGGAGCATCCGGCGGTCCTGTTCATCTGACCGTCGCCCGTTGCCTTCAGAGGCGGCGAAGGCTATCTTGATCGGGTCACAGGTTTCCGGAGGAATCCCGCATGCCGACCCGAATCATCGCCGCCGCCGGGCTGCTTCTCGCCTTTGTTTCAGGTTGCGGTGAGCCTCAGCAGAAGCCGTCCGCTGAAGATCCGCCGATCAGTTATGCCGAAGCGTTGACCATCTACAACGAGGAACTCCGCGTATTGGACCGCCTGAAAGCCGAACGGTCCGAATTGCAGAAGTCCCTCGAAGCGGATCCGTCGCTGGAACTTGTTGAGGAAGTTCTGGGACAGTCCGCCGAACTGCAAAGCGAGTTGATCGAGACGCTCGGTGACCTGGACGGCGCGACGAGCGAGCAGGAAGCGAACCAATTGGACGCCTTGCAGAAGCAGAAACTCCAGGACATCGAGCAAACCATTGCATCGGAAAAGAAGAGCCGACAAGAGGAAAAGCCTGATATACAAAAGCGGATCAACGAGCTCGACAAACAAATCGCCCGTCAGCAACAGCGAGTCGACCGGGCGTTGGCAGACAAGGAAGCCGCCGAACAGCGGCGTTGAGTCACACGGCTCGACAAGCCAGCAAAGCGCCGGAAAGTCATGCCGCTGTCTGAGGGTCGCCGGCGGCGGGCCGCACACGGCGGCGGGGCCAACGCGCGCGGCATGTCAGGGCGTGTCGACGCGGTGTGTCATGGGGCTGATCGTGTAGGGCCGCGACGGTTCGGCCGGATTGGGTGGGATGCCGTCGGGGAAGTATGTCGGATTCGCCCCGATGTCGCTCAGATCAGGTGCCGGCCAGACGCCATTGTCCTGGTAGTACCGGGCCACTACGGCGTTGATGTAGTTTTTGTTTTCCTTGTCGAGCTGCCGGGCGTCGGCTCCAGATGAATCCGGCAGACTCGGTGTGAGGATCACCGCGATGATACCGATCGCCGCAAGGACAATCAGCCATTCGGCCACCGCAAAGCCTTTGGGAAAATTCCGCGTCTTCATGGGCTCACACAATGCTTTCGCAGTACGGGGTGGAGTGCCTTCGCCGCGCCGGTTCAGCGTCAACGGCGCGGGACCGGCCCTCAAACGTAGCTCACGTGCGGGGCGGGGGAGTGTAATTTCGGCGTGGTGACCTATTCCGAGGGATAAGGCACCGGTTCCCCGTTGATTTGGCTCAACGCGTTGTGCGCGGCCCGCTGCTCGGCTTCTTTTTTGCTACGTCCCCAGGCACCGACATAGCGCATGTTGCCCAGCAATGCCGAAATTTTAAAACATTTGCTATGATCGGGCCCCTTTTCGTCCAGGACCTGGTAGGTGGGTGTGAGGCACAGTTCCCGCTGGGCAAGATGCTGTAATTTGGACTTGTAGTTCTCGCCGTGTTCTCCAGCCGCCGCGCGGTCGATCTCCGGACCGAGGGTCCACTGGATGAAATCCCTGGAAGCCTCGAATCCCCCGTCCAGGTACATCGCCGCCACCAGCGATTCAAAAACGTCCGCCAGCACGGACATAGGCACGGCCGCGCCGGTGGTCATTCCTTTGCCCAGGATCAAAAACTCGTCCAGGCGCAATCGGCGACTGACACGCGCACAGGCCCTCCGACTGACGACGATCGACTTGACGCGCGTCAGTTCACCTTCCAGATAATCGGGATATCGATGGTAGAGGTGTTCGCAGACGACGAACCCCAGAATGGCGTCGCCCAAGAATTCGAGCCGCTCATTGGATGCCAATCGATCGGAGGCACCCGAGGCGTGGGTCAGGGCTGCTTCCAGATGGCGCCGATCCCGAAAGCGGTACCGCACGCGATGTTGGCATTCCAGGAAATCGGGTTCCGATGTTGTCTTTGATGTTGTCTTTGAACTCAAGGCTCAACAGCTTTCACAAGACCGGGACGGGCTTAGTGGGGCCCGGAAACCTGATAGGAGGAAGCTGGCGAGGTTCGCCTTGATACGAACAGCAACCTGGTCTCAGTGACCGTAACGTGTCATCACGTCGCTCGCGGCGGGGTCGATACCCCTGGGTCGGCCAAGTCGGCAAGAACCGAAAGGCCACGGTCACGCGACGTGTTTTCTCCAAAGGTAATTCCAGCGACACGGAGCGGCGGTCCATGCACCGGACGATTTTCAATAACTCTAACACTGCAAGAGGCTTTTGTCAATGTGAAGCGGGTCCGCCTGTCGGCATACGCTGTCGGCATGCGGGTCGGACCGCCATCCTTGGTCATCCTTGGTGACGACCGCGCGCGGCTCTGGCGGAGTCGCCGGTTGTCGTTCGGCCAGCTCCGACGGGCTGCCGCTTCGGCGGCGCCGGATCCTACGCCGGACTCCCCCCCGACGATTGGAAGTATCCTTTTTCAGAGAATTTTTGGCCACCCAATGGCTTGACCGACGTTACGACGCGGCGAAAAATGCAATCGGCCGAGGGCCTCACCCCCCGCGATCTCTTTCGCTGATTTGATACTTGAACGAACCCGCAGGCATCCATGCACGTGGCCCGGTTTCCAAGACTTGCTTTGGGGACAATTCAGCCCGCTGCGGATACCGTCCCGATGTTGTGGGCGCTGGCCAGCGTTCTCCAGCGGCATGGTCTCGACGCCCAGGTCTTCGATTCGCGCGCCCGCATTGATGGTCGCTTTGGCACGGGAACGGTGTGTGGCCAACCGGTCCGTCACTTGGATAGCTGGTTGATGTCGCCCGATGCCTGTCGGGCGAATTTCATGTATGGCGCGGCCGGAGCGGACCTGTCCGTGGTCGTGGGCGAATTATACGGACAACCATCGGATTGCGTCCCGGTGGGAGGTAATCTCGATCTGTTGTGCCAATGGTTGCGCCTGCCGCGACTGATCATCGTTGACGTGTCCCAACTGACGGATTGCCGGCTGCCACCACGTCCTGAAAATGCCGCGGGGATCCTGCTGGATCGAATCGCGCCGGCGGACGTGCCATCGGTGCAGACCACGCTGGAATCGATCTGGAAAGTTCCGGTGCTCGGTGCGTTGCCCGATCTGGCTCGAGAACGGGCTATCATTCAAGAAATGACGCAGGGTCAAATGCCAGGTGACTGCCTGTGCAAGACGCTGGGACAGCAACTGGACGCGACGCTGCGAGTGCGGCGTCTGCTGAGTCTTGCGGATGGTGATGGACTTGCAGAGACCTCGTTTGAATTCCGCCCGCCGGCGACGAACCTGCACGGTCTGGTGGTGGCGGTGGCATACGACGATGCATTCTTCGGCTATTTCCCGGACTCGTTGGATTTGCTTGAGTTGGCCGGCGCGACGGTGACGACGTTTTCCCCCCTGCAAGACGAATCGCTACCACGCGGCACCGACGTGGTTTATATCGGTGGCGGCGTGCCCCACCGGTTTGCCGACACACTGGCCGCCAATCAATGCCTGACGCTTGCCTTGCGCGATCACGTCCGCAACGATCGTCGGTTGTACGCCGAATCGGGGGGGCTGGCGTACCTATGCGCGCAGCTGGAATTGCCGGACGGCCAATGTGTGCCGATGGCCGGCGTGTTTGCTGCCAGCGCGATCTATCGAGGGCCGTGCGCATCTCCGCGAGCGACGGAAATCACGCTCGCCCGTGACCACTGGTTTGCTCCCCGTGGCGCAAAGATCCGGGGTTACTGCGACCAGGCATGGCATATCAAACCGTTGGGCAGGCTGACGCGGTACGCGTCCGAACCGGGACATGGGATGGACCTCGTGGGCCGGCAAAGCGCACTCGGCAGCCGCCTCCAGGTGAGCCTTGCCGCTCAACCGGATTTCCTGCGGCGATTTTGCGCTCCCGTCCATCGCCCGTCGCGACCGCTGCCGGCACTCTGACAGGACGGTTGCGCGGCCGCTTTCTGCTGCGGCTATCCGGCGTAATCCCATGCGTCGGCCATGGATGAGCTGAGCGAGCATTCCTCGCTGACATGTCCGGTGACGGCGTTCGCAACGGTTTTTCCCAAAGTGTCCCTTTCCAACGAATGGCATCTCGCGCAACATCGTTGATGGGGTGCGGCAACACCGCGCCGATGCGCACGACGCGCCAACGTGCGCCCGTCCGCCGGTCTTGTGGTGCACGCAGCGTGCCGATATCGTGACCGGCTCCGCACCTCTATCAGGCCACGATTATGACCAACCCGCTCTTCTTACCCGAACTTCGCGAAATGCTTGCCGAGCAAGACCACCAGCAGCTTGGCGAGTTTTGTACCGCGTTGCATCCGGCGCGGACGGCGGAGTTCATGGACGGCCTGACGGCGGACGAGACCTGGCAGGTGCTTCAAGCAACCGACCTGGCCACGCGAGTGCGGATCTTTGGATTCCTCGATCGGGAAGTTCAGAAGGCGATCGTCGAGACCAGCAATCGGGTGGAAATAGGCCGCCTGGTGGCCGAGATGCCCCCCGATGACCGTGTCGATCTGCTGAACCAGACCGAACCGGACGTGGTTGCCGAACTGTTGCCGCTGATTCCGGCGGATGAGCGGCGGGATATTCAGCGGCTGGGCGCCCACCCCGAAGAGACTGCCGGCGCGTTGATGACCACCGAGTATGCCAAGATCGGCGAACGTAAAACAGTTCGTGAAGCGCTGACCGAGCTGCAGCGGCAGGCCGAGGAGTTGGAGACGATCTACTATCTGTACGTCGTCGACGACCAGGGCCACCTGCGGGGCGTGGTGTCGGCGCGGCAGCTTGTATCCAGCTTGGGAAGGCCCGACACGGCGGTCGGCACTCTGATGGAGAGCGATGTCGTTTCCGTCCGAGCTTCCGATGACCAGGAAAGTGTGGCGCAGCAGGTTGCCGACTACGACCTGCTGGCGATCCCGGTCGTGGACAAGGAACACCATCTGCTCGGGATCATTACGCATGACGATGTCATCGACGTGGTGCGTGAGGAAGCCGCCGAAGACGCCTATCGATTGGGGGCCATCGAACCGCTGGAAGAGGAATACCTCCAAACGCACTGGTTCAAGTTGACTTGCAATCGGGCTCCCTGGCTGATCTTCTTGATGTTGGCAGCTCTGCTGACCGCCGCCGCGCTCGAGCACAATACGCTGCAGATGCAAAAGATCACGTGGCTGGTATTCTTCATCCCGCTGGTCATCTCAAGTGGCGGGAATGCGGGCAGCCAATCCGCCACTTTAATTATTACTGCCTTGGCGCGGGGAAACGTTCAACTGCGGGACTGGTGGGCCGTCGTGCGGCGGGAAATCATGATGGGCCTCAGTCTCGGAGTGGCCTTAGCGCTGATTTCCTGTGTGGCCACCATCTTGTTTCCCGAGGTCGACGCGGAGGCGGCCCTGATCGTTCCCTGCACCGTTATTCTGGTCGTCGTCTTCGGGACATTGATTGGTTCCATGCTGCCGCTGATATTTCGCCGCCTGGGGCTGGATCCGGCATTAATGAGCACTCCCTTCGTCGCCGGAATTGCCGACATCGCCGGTGTCGTGATCTATATGCGCGTGGCACAGGTCGTCCTGGGCGCGGGCTTCGTCTCAAACGGCTGAGACGCCGTACGAAACGTTCGCGCATCGCCCCAACCGACGTCTATTCACTGTACGCAACGACGTGAGATTTGCCGCTGGCCGCAAAATGCCGCTCGTCGGCACATTCGCGGGAACCGAACGCCGGCGCGTACCGACGGATGATCCCGCGACAATCAAACGTCAAGCACGGCATGGCCCACGTACATCTGAAGGATCTGGCTCTGCACTTTAATAGCTCGTATGAGAACCCAGATTTGCTCGGGAGCAAAATCGCGCGGATCGGATTGGGCGAGCAGGTCGAGTTCTTCGGTCATCGCTGCGTGCTGGTCGGTGACCGCCTGCAAGCGAAGGCCCATTTCCTTCCAGGCCTCCGTCAGCGCGTCCTCATCCTCCAGCTCATCAATTTCTTCGACAGAGTTTACGAGCAACAGGCAGAGCCGCGCCACTTCCTGTGGCCGGGCTTCGGGCTGAATGCTTTCGATGCGGTCGGCCAGATCTCGGCAAGTCATCGACGTTTGTCTCCAAAATCAGCTTCACGGCGCGCAAGGGTTCCGAGCCTGGCGGGCAGTGTCTACCGCGGTATGCGCCTGCGTCACGCAGCCGCCCGGCCAATCCGTCGTGCAACAGGATGTGGGACGCTCTGCAGCGCCTTCCTGCTGGTCCTCAAGCTGTTCGCCTGCAAATGGTGAGGGAATTTGTTAACGGCTGGGCGGATAATGAACCCCGGAGCTGGCTTCCAACGGCCAGTTCGCCGGGCTTCCGTGGATCGCCCGGGGTCCATGAGCAGCGCCGTCTTGAATAGGAACTAAACCATGAAGGACACTGTGTCGGATTGCCAGATGACAGAAGGCGGCAAGAATATTGAAAACGTCGATCGAAATGCCGCGAACGCGGCCTTCACGCGAAAGGACAAGACCTGGCCCAACGAGACCCGGCAGGGACCTCGAAGTACACGCCATGTCTTCTGAAAACGTAGCTTATTTTTCAGCGTGTGGCGCGTTCGATCGATAAAAAAACCCGCCGCCGCTCCGCCACGGTATCCCGGTGGCGGTAGCGTTTCGGGCAGCGGGGCGGCATAATCAACGTGCGGTGGGTCCTTGCCGAGGACAATTCTCAAACAACATGGCCGGTGACGAACAGCTATGTCCTGGTGCCCCGAATGCGAAACGCAGGTCGTTCTCCGCGACGAATCAGGGCCGGGAATCTGCCCGCATTGCGGCGTCGGGTTGGTGTCGTCTCCGGATTCCGACTGGATCTCCGTGGCGCGATTGATGAGCCTGGCCGAGGCTGGCTATTTTGCCGATATCCTGGCCGACCATGGGGTTCAGGCCCAGACGCGGTTGGCGCACGACTTCAGCGCCGTGGACGGTCGGTGGGAGTCGGTGTATGTGCTTCAGGTGCGTGAAGCTGAAGCGGAATTGGCGGCGGCCCGCATTCAGGCCGCCCTCGGCAAGGAGGACGATTTGGCTCATCCGGAGCATGACGCCGACGAGGATTCGCCGGCCCTCCCCGTGATCTGGCGGCCGCTGGCTCTGATGGTAATGGCCGTTGCCGTGGCGTATCTTGCCGGTCGGGGCGTATGGAACCTCCGCGGTGCCGAGCCGGCCCGAGCACCGAGCGACCGTCTCTGGGATACGATGATGCAGATCGACCGGCCTTTCGTCAGTCCGCCAGGCCGCGACGGCGTCCGATATCGATTCCGCATCGATCGGACGGCCAACGCGGTCATTCTGGAACAAGACCGTGATGCCGATGGTCTTTACGAGTCGGTGCGCCGCTTTCGCCAGAACGCGGAAACCAGGCGGAACCGCTAACGCCCACGCGTGGGACCCTGCGGCTTGGACATACCCGCGCCGTTACCGGCGGCGAAGCGCGGGGATGGGCTTGGAGAGTTAATCCCTCATGGCCGAACTTGGTGTCAACATCGATCATGTGGCAACGCTGCGCGAAGCGCGGCGAACCGTGGAACCCGATCCCGTATGGGCAGCGGCCCTCGCGCAGCTGGGCGGTGCCGATGGGATCACCATTCACCTGCGTGAAGATCGGCGGCACATCCAGGACCGCGACGTTCGTGTGCTCCGCGAAACGGTAACGGTCAAGCTGAATCTTGAGCTGGCCTGCGATGACCAGATCGTAGACATCGCGTGCCGGACCCGGCCCGATCAGGCGACACTGGTCCCCGAGCGGCGGGAAGAAGTCACGACCGAAGGCGGCCTGGATGTGGCGGGTCAGAAGGAGCGAGTGCGGCACTGCGCGGAGCGATTGCGCGAAGCGGGAATTGCCGTAAGTCTGTTCCTGGATCCGAGTCCACCGCAGATCGACGCGGCCGCCGACCTGCCCGTGGATGCCGTCGAGCTTCACACGGGATCCTACGCGCTGGCGGCCACGGCTGAGCAGCGGCAGGCGCAGACGGAAAAACTGAAGGACGCCGCCAGGCGTGTCGTCGATGCCCGTTTCCACCTGCATGCCGGCCACGGCCTGAACTACATAAACGTTCGCCCCGTGGCCTGTCTGGAACATATGGAGGAACTCAATATCGGCCACAGCATTGTGGCCCGTGCGGTGATGGTTGGCATGCAGCAGGCCGTCCGCGAAATGAAAAGGCTCCTTCAGACGTAAGGGGGCTCCGGGGAGCGGGCCCGATCGTATCGCACACCGGTCGCGTTTTCGCTAGCATGCCCGTAGCCCCCAGGTAGTCAAGCGGCAGCACGTCACGAAAGGAACGACGATGACGACCCGTGGAGAGGAATTCGCCGGAGTGTCCGTCGCCATGACGACACCGTTCCGGGACGGTCAGGTCGATTATGACGCTCTGCGACAACAGGTACGGTTCCATATCGAGGCAGGGACGAGGTGTCTGTGCCCGGTGGGCACGACGGGCGAATCGCCGACGCTGACACATCAGGAGCACGAACGCGTGATCAGCGAGGTGGTCGAAGCGGCCGACGGCCGAATCAAGGTCATGGCAGGCACGGGGTCCAACAGTACGCAGGAGGCCTTGCGACTGACGCGATGGGCCGCCCAGGCCGGCGCCGACGCGGCGCTGGTCGTGGCACCCTACTACAACAAGCCGACCCAGGACGGCATGTATCTTCATTACCGAGTCTTGGCCGAAGAAGTCGGGCTGCCACTGTGCGTGTACAACATTCCCGGGAGGACCGGCCGCAATGTCGAGCCCGAGACCGTGCTGCGCCTTGCCGAACTGGACAATGTGACGATGGTCAAGGAGGCCACCGGATCGCTCGACCAGGCATCGGCAATTGTCTCTGGCACCGATTTGACGGTCCTGAGCGGTGACGACAGTTTGACGCTGCCGCTGCTGTCCGTCGGCGGTCGCGGCGTGATCTCGGTGGTCGCCAATATCATCCCTCGCGACATGATCGCGCTGGTCGACGCGTTTGACGCGGGAAGAATTCAAGAAGCTCAAAAGTGGCACCACAGACTGTTTCCGCTGTGCCGGGATATGCTCGGACTGGCTACCAACCCGATCCCGATCAAAGCGGCAATGAAAATACTCGGGAAAGACACCGGCGAGCTGCGGATGCCCATGACTCCGCTTTCCGCAGAACAAGAGAGCCGGCTCAAGAAAACGCTTGCCACCTACGGCCTGATGGAGGCGGCCTTGGTCACGTGACCGCCGCGGGTCGGGCGTGGTCAGGGTCTTGATACTTTGCGAGTATCCAACGCTCTCCGGTGGTGAGTTCTCCATGCTGTCGACGCTGGACGCCGTGCGGCGGGCTGGCTTCGAACCGCATGTCGCTGCTCCGGCCAGCGGCCCGCTACACGAGGCGCTCGCCTGGCAGGATGTCCCCTGGGTGCCGCTATCGCTGCACGCCCCCGACGGAAGACGACTGCCGGTGCGGGCGATTCATCAACGCCTCGCCGCGCTGGTTAACCGGGAATCTCCACGACTGGTTCACGCCAACAGTCTGGCCATGGGACGTTTGTCCGGGCCGGTATGCGCCGAGCGGCACGTGGCGAGCCTCGCTCATCTGCGCGATATCGTCGGTTTGAGCCGGGCGGCCATCCGCGACTTAAACCGCCACCGAAAGTTGATTGCCGTTTCCGATGCCGTCCGCCGGTACCACGTGGCGGCCGGTATCTGCGACAATCGAACCGTCGTGGTGCGTAGCGGCGTGGACCTGGACCGGTTTCGACCGCGGTCCGCGAATCCTGGTATTCGCTTCAAGCTCGGACTGCCTCCAAATACCGCCTTGGTGGGCGCGGCAGGTCAAATCAGCTTGCGCAAGGGAACCGATACCTGGCTGGCCGCCGTGCGAATGCTGGCCGCGACGTTCCCTTGGGTGGCGTTCGTTTGGATCGGCCAGCGGTATTCCGCCAAGTCCGAGGCTCGGGCGTTGGAACAGGACTTGCGTGTGGCCGCGGATAGCGACCTTCGAGGCCGGTTGTTTCTTCCCGGCTTCTGCCGAGACATGCCCCAGTTACTTCCCGAATTGAAGGTCTTGATGCACGCGGCGCGGCAGGAACCATTCGGGCGCGTATTGATGGAAGGCGCCGCGTGCGGAATACCGATGGTGGCCACCGACGTGGGTGGGACGCGAGAAATGTTTCCGCCCTCTGTGGATGCCGCCGCGCTCGTCCCGCCCAACGAACCTCAATTGCTGGCGGCCGCCGCGCGACGGCTGCTTTCCGAACCCGGCCGCCGAAGACAGATTGCGGAAAACGCGCGACGACACGCCACAAGCTGGTTGGATGCCCGCTCTTCGGCAGCCCGTCTCGTTACCCATTACCAGTCACTGCTGGCCTGACCGTCCAATCGCCGCGGGTCTTCATCGCGTCGCTCAACGTCGGGTTGTCCGATCGTGCCGATCGGACCGCGCGGGCGATGATCCAAAAGCCGCGGGCCTCGGTCCGGCGGCGTGTCGGCACCGGATCCTTCAGGATCCGAGTCGTTCCGGGTGCTCCAAAATCTCTTCCGCTCCCGGCCGATAGGAAAACGTAGTCCCCCGCCGTGCGTAGCGAAGTACGCCGGCCTTTTCGATTGGTGGAAGACAGTAGATCGCCGTGCAACTGCGCGAGTTGGGCTTGGCAGACCGGTCACGCATCGCCGTAACTGAACACCAGAACAACCGCCCTTATTGGCCTCGAAATTGGCTCCGAAGAGAAAATGTCTGTCCGGGCGCGGGCGATCAGAGCAACACCGGTTTGCCAAGCTGCCGGCGCACGACGACGAATTGGCCGGCGTGCATCATCGGATGTGTCCCGATCAGCGTGAACATGTGCCCTACCGTGGGGAAGTACTCGCGGAATGATTCCGGGCTGGGGGCATCCAGTTGCTCATCGGCGATTGCGTCGAGCGCGGACGTGGTGGCCGCGCGGGCACGCTGGAACAATTCGAGGTATTCCTGCTTGGTCTTGAATTGGGAGGCATCGTCGCTATGCCGGTTTTCCTTGGCATGGGTTTCCGCAAAACCTTCCGGCAATTCTGCCCCCTTGCCGGGACAGATCTGATCAAGCAGTTGCACTTCCGAGCTGATCAAGTGGCCGAGCTGCCAGGCCAGGTGGTTGCAATCCGGGCCCGGTCTCCGCAGCAAATCCGCGTCATCCAGGTCGCTCAGATACGTGTTGAGCACAAACAAGCTCACATCCATCGACGAACGAATGGCTTCCTTCGTGTTCATGGTATTTCGGCTCCTCTCCAGGCGTGGTTCCACGGCAACGCGATTGCCGCCGAATAAATCTTTCAGTGTTTCCTTCGTCGTCTTTTTTCACTGTCCCAGAACTTGTATCACGCGCATGTGGCAGTGTATCCGGACGTTTCGTGGTGGGACAGCCATCCAAGGTGTGGCGGTGACGTCAATCTTCGCGTTGCCGGCTACTGTAGTGAGGCTGGGAATCGCGTACCAACCGAATGCAGGCTCCGCGGCTGTTGGGCCCTGCAATCGTGTAGCGGATGGGGCGGTGGGCGTGCCGGCGACGAAGCCCCGCTACGAGCCTTCGGGCGTCCTGCGCGTGAGGCAACAGCGCGAAGATGGTGGGACCCCACGACGACTGACCGACGCCGCACACACCCAAATCTCGAATCGATGCGACCAGATGTTGCAGGTCCGGCGTCGCGAACGAACCGCCTTGCAGCTTGGCGAAACAATTTCCGGCCAAAACACCGTACGCGTAAAGCGCTTCGCTGAATGCCTGAAAGCGACCCTGTTCGGCCGCCGGCTGCAATTGTTCCACGGCCAGATGGCGGAGTTCACGCGACACGCTGTCGGGAACTTGCGGAAGCCGTGCCATCGCGCGCGCTTCGGCGCTTCCCGAAAGCCCTACCTGGTCTTCGGGACACGCGAGGACGAAGCGCCACTGGGGCGGCAGCGGCACGCGAGTGACGAGATTGCCCAGAGCTTCGCCGGCTTTTTTTCCCTCTTCGATCAGAAACCCCCCGCGCAGAAAGCCATGCGTTCCGATCGCCGAACGTCGACCGCGACCGGCCAGACCGGCGAGTTCGGGCGCCGTCAGTCGGCCTCCCCTGAACAAAGTGTTTAAGCCGGAGACAACCGCCAACGCGAGCTGTGTTCCGGAGCCCAAGCCGACATGGCGGCGGCATTCGGTCCGCACCTCGATCCGGCAGGCGAACGCTGCGGGAACCGACCATGCGTCAAGCGCGCGGCGGGCCCATTCATCGACGGCCTGCCCGAACGGGCCGACGACGCGCATCTGCTTGTCTCGGCGCAACCGTACTTCGACCGTCGGCCGATCGACCATGATCCCCACGCCGCCGTATTGCCGGCCCGCGGCGTGATGCAAGCGAAACAGCCCGCAGTGCAATCGGCTGGGTGCGATTACGCGAACTTCCGACCCTTCGGCAATGGTTGCCTCCGCCCAAGACGATGGGCTCGCAGCGACCGAGCGGTCGCTTGCCCGGTTGTTTGACGGTACGGAAATCGGTCAGCTCCCGGTAGGTTGTTCGACGATCTTCGCAGGCCTGGCACTCTCGAGGTGTTCGTGAACGAATTCCGCGAGAAACGCAAATGCGCGTCGTTCCTGTTCCGCGGCGGTCTTTTCGACCAGGACGGCCAGATCCGCCAGCTCGCTCAAAACCGTTTCCCGAGGGAGCCAGCGCAGCCGCGTGGCAAGGATCGCCGCTTCCACGACGGCGTGCTTGGCCCGGTTGAATCCGAAAAAATCGCGCAGTCGCCGGTGGCCCACGACCTTCGCCATGATGTTCGCCCGGTCGTAGCGGTCGTCCAGTGTTTCGACGCGGAACGCATACCAGCGGCACGCCTCTGGCAGAATGAATCCCCGCACGCACGTGGCTGGCTCGCATTTCGGAAATGGGTCCAGGCGATTCACGGCCGAGCGGGCCAGCAACCCGACGTCGTCGGTCACGTGGAAAACACCCTCACCCAAACGGCGCAGATTCCCGAACGTTGTCGATGTTTGGTATGGCCGCAGACGCAGTCGGGAAATGGCTTCATCGACGATCGGACCCATCGGAGAAACGTGTGGCGATCCGTCGTTGTTGACGGTGGTCACGATGCCTTCCAGGATGCGCTCGTCTGCTGATCGCTCGTGCGTCATGGTCGGTGTGCCGCGGCGAAGCGGGTCGCGTCAAAAAGTAATGGGCTGGCTTGGAAGCGCGGCCGGAACCGTATGGGAACAGAGCGCGACATCGTCGCCCTTCGGGCTCGCCGGAGGGGAAAACCCGGCCAGCGACAGGAAATTGGCCAACAGCGGATAACCCGCTTCGGTCAGCACCGATTCGGGATGAAACTGAACGCCGAATACAGGCCAGTCACGGTGTTGCAGCGCCATGATGAGGCCATCGTTGCTTTCCGCGGTGATCCGCAGGCAGTCGGGGAGGTTGCCTCGATCGACAATCAACGAATGGTAGCGGCCTACCGTCAGCGGGCACGGCACTCCGGCGAACAAATCCGCCCGGTCGTGGGTAATCACGGAAGTCATGCCATGCATCGGCTGCGGCGCGCGGATCACGCGGGCGCCGAAGGCCGCGGCCACGGCTTGATGTCCCAGGCAGACGCCGAGCACGGGAATGGAGCGGTGGACACTTTGGACGACGTCCAGGCAGCAGCCCGCTTCGCGCGGTGTGCACGGCCCTGGAGACAGGACCACGGCGGCGGGCCGCAGCGCCGCGACGCGGTCCGCATCCACCGCATCGTTGCGGACCACCAGGACGTCCACGCCCAGCCGACGGAAGTACCGGGCGAGGTTGAATACGAAACTATCGTAATTGTCGATGACCAGCAGCATGGACCACCCGTTCCGAGGACAGGTCACAACGCCTGCGATGGATCGTCGCGGAGTCAACGCACCGCTAACGCCCGCAACATACCTTCGGCTTTGTGCCAGGTTTCGTCGTATTCCCTGGCGGGGGACGATGGGGCGACAATTCCGCCGCCGACGGGAATCTGCCACCATCCGCGGCGTGAGGTAACGGTTCTGATAAGAATACTCGTATCCATCGAGCCGTCAAAGCCGACGTATCCCAGGCACCCGCAATACGCCCCGCGTGCGGTCGGTTCCAGTTCCGCGATGATCTCCATGGCACGTATCTTGGGCGCCCCGGTGACGGAGCCCCCCGGAAATGTGCGTTCCAGCAAGTCGTACGGCGTGGTGCCGTCGGCCAGACGGCCGCGGACCTCGGACACCAGGTGCTGGACGTACGCGTAGGTTTCCAGCGAACACAGCCGAACCACTCGCACCGAGTCGGCATCACAGACGCGGGACAGGTCATTGCGGACAAGGTCCACGATCATGACGTTCTCCGCGCGGTCCTTGTCGCTCTGGCGGAGGTCGTCCGCGGCAAACAGGTCGGCTTCGGGCCGAGACAAACGGGGACGCGTGCCCTTGATGGGACAGGCTTCCACGCATCTGTCGTGCACACGCAGGCATCGTTCGGGTGACGTGCTGCACACCTGGAATGTGCCCGCGTCCAGATATGCGGCGAACGGGGCCGGGTTATGCCGGCGGAGCCGTTCGTAGAGCACCGCCGCGTGGACACCGGCCGGATAGAGCAACCGCTGCGATAGATTCACCTGAAATACATCGCCCGCCCGGATGTAATCGATCACCTGCTGCACGGCCTGAAGATATCCGGACCGCGTGAAATTGCTGCGCAAGTCCGGAACACCTGGGACCGGATAACTCGGCGCGAGCCGCCCGACGGGCAGGCGATCAGCGCGGGGCTCACCGCCATCCGGCAGGTTGCCGGATGGCGTGGTGAGCCACTGCTGAAACTGCGCCAGCCGCTGCCGCGCCCTGCGCTGCCTGGACTGCGGGTCGGTTTCGGGAAGGCCCTGGGACACGATCCAGCATCGGTTCTGTTCATGGTCGAAAGCGATGACCACGTCGTACAGGCCCGCGGCCACGGCCGGTACGCCAAATTCGTCGTATCGTGGGGCCGGCAGGCGTTCGAAACTCCTGCCCAGGTCGTAACTGAACAGACCCGCGACGCCACCCTGGAAAGGGGGCAGGTCGGGGACCGGAACAGCAGACAGGCATTCGCTGCTGCTGCGCAACATCGCGAAGCCGTCCGGCTGATCGGCGGGCGACTCCACCCAGTCGAACGGGTCTGCGGTTACGAAGGAATAACGCCCGCGGCCGCCCGCGGAAACAATGCTGTCCAGGAACAGGCAACGAGGCCGGACGCGAAGCCGGCGAAAGACGTCAATTGGGTCGGGGGGCGGTCGCAGCTCGGCGACTGCCGGCGGCGGAGACGCCTCATGTGCCCCGTTGGTCGGGCTCGTGAGCATCATCCGAATCTCTTCCCGCCAGGTGGCATTGCTCGGCCACAGTCAGCATTCCCCAATCGAGCGCCTCGTCCTGTGCGTAGGTCTTTCCCAGTTGGAGAGCGACGGCGGCTTTGCACATTTCGTATCCCAGATAGAACGCATGTTGAGGATCGATTGCCGCGGGGCCGGTCCGGCCCGCCCGGGATTGGAGAACTCTGTGGAACAGCTGAAACGGATCTTCATCGTGCAAGTGCATCGAAGCGCTGACGATATGCACTCGGCCGTCCTCGGCGAAGATCCGGAAATTGTGGTCCTTGATCGTCGCGGCCAGCCGATCCATTTCGGCCGCACCGATCGCCAGGGGCTCGGGCCCCCGCAGCATCACCAACCCCGGTTCGAGATGTTTCGGAAGGACATGCTGCCGACAGGCGTAGTATACGAGTCTGCGAGCGAGGTGGCATTCCGCAATCGATGTTCTCGCCCAGTTGATGACCTGCGTGGTAAGCACACTTTTGATATCCGTCTCCTGGCAGATGCCCAGTAGCAAAACGTTGATACCGGCAGAGTCCACGTCGGTAAGCTCGGTGAGATTGCCGATCCCCATCATCATCGGGGCCTCGGGATAGCGTCGGCGGACTTTAAAATAGCGAGACAGACTTTTTGCCAGGCCGAAACCGATCGGTTCAAGGACGGGATCGATGCGGAAGGGAATCCGAAGCGCATCGAGGTACTCGACGGTACGGTCAAGTCCGCACAGTTGGGCCGGGTCATCGGGAATGGCGACCACCTCGCAACCCCAGTCGCCCGCGGACTGGCGGTTCGTCGCGTTGACGGAGAGGACCAGTTCGGCGCCACTGCGAACCGCCGCGTCGACTTCGGATGGGTTCATGCTGTCGACTGAAACGCGATGGCCCTGTTCGCGGAGCGCGCGAACCGTTTCTCCGACACGGGACCACGTCTCTCCGGGATCGCATCCCACATCAATAACGTCCGCCCCGTCGGCGGCCATGACCGTGGCCATGTGAAGGATCTCGGCGAGCGGCTTTCGAGGGCAGTGATTGATCTCGGCAATGATTTCGATGTCGTGCGCGCCGTAATCGTCAGTAGGCGGCGCCTTGCCGAAGAATTCCGGCAACCGTTTCAGATCGTGCGGGCCACGTTCCACGGGCTTGCCGGTGGCCCGTTCGATAGGACTTAAGTCCCCGGCGCAATACCCCGGAATGATGATCCGGCCGGCGGCGGCCGGCGGGGAGATGCGCCGGGCGATCCATTCCGGCGTCATCAGCGCGGCCACCGTAATCCCCAGTACGTCGACACTGTAGTCGAAGCCGGCCCGTGGCGCCGTTTCCGCAACGACTTGGCGCAAGGCACGCTCGGCGAGCCGGCCGGTCACAAAGTGAATTTGTTCTTTTTCCATGCCGTGGACGAGGGCGGAGACGCCGTCACGCACGTCCTCCGTTAATTTCGATGACCTGTCCCGTAACGAATGCCGCGGCGGGGGAGGCCAGGAAGCGGCAGACTTTCGCCACGTCCTCCGGCGTCCCCCATCTGTCCAGAAGGCTTTCGCGCCGAGCTCGTTCCTGCCAGGCCTCGGATGCCTGCGCGCCCCACGCCGTTCGGATCCATCCGGGTGCCAGACAGTTGACACGCACCTCCGGAGCAAGCGTCTTGGCCAGGCTGCGGCTGAAAGCCATGACCGCACCCTTGGCCGCCGCAAACATCTCGCCGCTGTCGCCTTCCATGCCCGTGGCGGCCTGGTCCCAACCCATGTTGATGATCGCGCCGTGGCCCCGCTCTTTCATTCGCGCACCGATCCGGCGGGAGAGCCTGATGGTTGCCACGACGTCGACCAACCACATTCGCTCCAGTTTCCGATCGAACCCCCAGTCGGCCTCGGCGGTGGTCAAGACATCCACCCCGGCATTGTTGATCCAGACGTCGATGGGGCGCCATGACCAGGCCGTGCCGGAGAATGCATCCTGCGCGGTCCGCGTGGAAAGGTCGACCGTCGCCGTCCGGACGTCGGCTCCGATCGCTCGAGCCTCTTCGGCGGTATGCTCGAGCGCGTCCTGCCGGGATCCCGTGTGCAGCAGGACCGCCCCGCCTGCGCTGGCGATTTCCAGTGCGATGGCCCGTCCGATGCCGCTTGCCGCTCCGGTCACGACCACATGGTATCCAGCCAACTCGCGACCGCCGTGCTCAGCCATGGAACGGTTCCGACAGGAAAGGCATACGAAAAAGCTTCGAACATCAAAGAGCCGGCCAGGCCGGGTCACTGCGCGGTCCTCCACGGCGTGCTCGTGGCAGCGGCACACGGCATCGGTGGCACGCCGAGAGTCTGAACGTTTGGCTATTTTCCACGGACGCCATCTAACTGCACGCGTTGTGTGGCCGGACGGGCGGTCTTGTTACACTCTCAACGGCTATTTTCAACAAAGGCTTCACTGTTGACCAGCCGACGGCCGACGCTCCAACAAGGTCCGGTTGTCGCGCCGGGCGTCGGTACATAGGATTTGATGCCCTGAGACCGCGGGTCCAGGAATCACTTCGCCCGACATGGGCCACCGACAATGCGCTGGCGGGATTTTCGTTTTCCACTGGTCGTCCTGATCCTCGGGTTCGCCGTACTGGCGGTCTTGTGGTGCACGTCGTTGGTGGAGTACGACGATCGGAATTTCCTTACGATTCCGGTCGTTCTGACGACGGTCATTCTCTTGTTCGTGTGGTTTCAGCGCGGCTCCGCCGCGCCGGCGCGCATTAAGCGAATCGCGTTGTGGACATTGTTGGCAACGGTGGCGACGCTCGCCGCCCTGTTTCGCCTGGCCGGGTTTTCGGGCGATTTTGCTCCCCGATTCGTCCCGCGATGGCAACCGCGTCCCGATGAAGCTCTGCGACTGCCGTCCTCGATCGACAGGCACAATCACGGTGCCCTCGCCGATCCGCGACCCACTCCGTTTGACTATCCGCAGTTTCTGGGACCGGGCCGCAACGCGGAGGTCACCTCGGTTCGCCTGGCGCGCAGCTGGAAACAGAGGCCCCCAAAACGCATGTGGAAAAGGTCGATTGGTGCCGGATGGTCCGGGTTCGCAGTCGTGGGCGAGTACGCATTCACGCAGGAACAGCGGGGCGCGCGAGAACTCGTGGCATGCTATCGCGTCCCCACGGGGCGGCTGGTCTGGTCCCACGCCGACGAGGGTCGGTTTCGTTCGGTGGTTGGTGGCGACGGTCCCCGGGCGACGCCGACAGTCTATCAGGGCAATGTCGTCAGCATGGGACCAGAAGGCAAATTGAACTGTTTGGATGCAGCCACGGGCCGCCGCCTGTGGTCTCGCAATATCCTGGTCGAAAACGACGTGCCAAACCTGCAGTGGGGTCGCAGCGGGTCGCCGCTGGTCGTTGGACAGCAGGTGATCGTCAACGTGGGAGCCAGCAACGGGCGTTCGCTGGTGGCTTACGACAGAAAGAGCGGCGCTCTCCTGTGGAACGCGGGTGACGATGTGGCCAGCTACAGTTCGCCCGCGCTCGCTACGCTGGGTGGCGTTGACCAGGTGCTGATTGTCAATCAGGACTGGCTGGCCTCGCACCGCTTGCGCGACGGGCGACTCCTGTGGCGTCATCCATGGCCGGGCAACAGCGGGTCGAATGCCAGTGCGTCGCAGGCGATCGGCGTGGACGACCGCCACGTATTTGTTTCCAAAGGCTACCACGTGGGCGCCGCCCTGCTGGAAATCCGTATCACCGACGACGGAGTTTTTTCGGTGGAGGAGGTGTGGAGCAAGCCATCCGTGTTGCGCACCAAAATGACCAACGTCGTGATCCGCGATGGCCACGTCTACGGGCTCAGCCAGGGCATCCTCGAGTGCGTCGAGTTGGCATCCGGTCAAAGGAAATGGAAGCAAGGTCGCTACGGTCACGGCCAGATCATACGGATCCATGATCTGCTTTTGGTCGTTGCTGAAAACGGCGAAGTTGTGTTGCTGGAAGCATCGCCCGACGGGCATCGGGAGCTGGGGCGTTTTCAAGCCATTCAGGGAAAGACGTGGAACAATCCGGCGCTGTCTGGCCCCTATTTGCTGGTTCGCAACGCCCAGGTAGCCGCCTGTTACCGATTGCCGCTGGCAGAAATCCGACGCGGTCACACACCCGTGCCGCGTCAGGAGTCTCGCCCTGCCGATCCTTAAACGGACGACGCCGCTGCAAACGTTGTTGATTTCGAGCGCCGTTTTGCAGCGAGAAACGGACCAGGCCCATCGCCACGCAGACCGTCTCCATCCGGCGACGTTCGCACCCGACGGGCAGGTGCCTGTCGTACTCGCCCATTCCGGTGGCACTACCCGCATTGCAGCGTCAGACGACCGGGAATATGGAACATCCGACGCCGACCTGTTCTAGTCGGGCGCACGCGCAAGCAACCAGTCTTCCAGGATAACGTGCCTCAAATGCGGAGCCCGAAACAGCGAGGTCTTGGTGGGCAGCAAGGCGCCCAGCCAGGGGCGACGCGCCATGCCCGAAACGGCCCGCCGACCGATACTGCCCAGCGAACGGCCGGACACCTGCTGGCGGACATTGTCGCTCAACCGCTTGAACGTCGCGGGAATCAGGTTCGGTTCCGGTCCAATGTGGATCACGTTCGTGACTTTGGCCGAAAGCGTTTCATAGACGGCGTCCCACAGACGCTGTGGATGGTCCGACCAGCGTTGGAGCAGGTCTCGTGTATTCAGTTCACCGTAGCGCGTCTTTCCGTCGATCAGAGTCACTACTTCGGGGGTGGCCGCTGTCGGTCCGATCGGAATGTTTTGGAGCATGACGCCGGCGCGGTTGGGTATATTTCGTTGCCACACGATCGGCGTGTGCAGGGGAGGCCAGCGGTGCGGATTGATCCTCAAGTGAACCGCGCGGGGCAACAGGTCGTACATCAGTTTTGCGAAACGGCGAATCGATGCCCGCTGGCCCAGCAACAGCAGGGAATTGGGAGACAGGACGGCCGAAATCGCCACGACTCCGCGACCTTCGGCGGTGATCCGCAGGCAGAGACGGTGCACATCGTCTTCCACCAGAGCCGGACCTCGCGAAAAGATAATCCCCATGGTCACATCCTGGGCCAGCGCGACACAGTCCCCGGCCAGACGGATCGGTACCGTCAGGACGTCTTCCAGCGAGAAAAGCCCGCCGGTCCCCACGGCCGACAATTCGCCGAGACTGTATCCGAACGCCAGGCGGGCCTGGGACACGTCGATGTCGAACTGGTCGCGCAGTATTCGCATGTGTGCGAACTCCATGGCGACCACCAAGGCCAGGGCTTCGGCGTAGTTCCGCAACGACGCTTCCCGGCCCTCCCGGACACGCCGCAGCAACTCGGTTTTTTTGTCCGTCAATTCCGAACAGATGCGGCTTGCTTCGGTGAGGTACTGTTTTACAACGGGGGCGTAGGCCGGGTGTGCCAGTAGTTCGCTGCTGCGACCGAGGTTCGTGACGTTGTAGCCTCGGAAGGCCAGGGCTGTGCCGCGCAGGCCGGCGCGAAGCTCGTCGGGAAGCGGAACCGCGAAGAAGTCGTTCATATTTTCATTATGTCGGGCCCCGCCAGGCGCGAAAGTCTTTGCGCGTCTCGTGTGCCTGGAGAGAGATCCGGTCTGGCCGCACAATGCCTACAAAGCCTAGTTTCGGCGCGTTCCCGTGCGGTTTGCCCCCGGCTGAATACCGTTTACACTTAATACTACGGCGCTAAGAGCCTATCCAAGTACCCTAAGAACGATGCTGGCGCTCGCAAATTGGCGCCATCACCGCAGGTAAGTGGATAGGTTCTAAGTCGAGAGTTGCAGAAAGGGCGCTGGCTCCAAGAGGATACGGCGTTGCCTCTTGAAATCCAGCGTGGGTCGATGCCTGTCCCCTTTCTGAGACCCGCCGCGCGTCAGGGCTGTGCCGGGAAGATCGTTCGGGTGTCCACTCAACCGTTTACGGCCGTTGTTTCCGGCCTTCCCCGGTCCGGAACGTCGATGATGATGCAGATGCTCCAGGCCGGCGGCGCCCCACTGCTGACGGACGGGCAACGTACGGCGGACCAGGACAATCCGCGGGGTTACTTCGAGCTGGAAGCTGTCAAACGTAGCAAACGGGATGCCTCGTGGCTCGAGCAGGCGGCGGGAAAGGCGGTAAAAATCATTCACGCGTTGCTTTACGACCTGCCGCTCGACCGCCACTACCGTGTGATTTTCATGCAGCGGCGGGTCGAGGAAGTGTTGCGTTCGCAGCAGGCGATGCTGCAGCGCGGCAACCGGAAAGGTGCGGAAATCGCGCCGGAGCGGCTGGCCCGCGCCTTCCGGCGACAGCGGGACGACGCGATCCGCTACGTGCGCGAGCACACTTGTTTTGACGTCCTGGAAGTACATTACGACCAGGTGATTAGCCAGCCGCGGGATCAGGCGGAGGCTATCCGACATTTTCTTGAATGGGATCTGGACGTCGACCGGATGGCCGCGCGTGTTGATCCGTCCCTTTACCGACAGAAGCGATAAGCATTCACGATGATTTGGCGGCTCATCGCAGTCCTGCTCCTGAGCGTGATCGTTCTGTTCGGCGCGGAGCCGACGGGCGTCGCGTCGGCGTCGCCACGCGTCCATCATGCCTATATCGGCCCGGGCGCTGGGATCGCTTTGGTCGGTTCGTTCCTGGCCGTTCTGACCGCCCTGTTTTCGGCGGTGGTGGCGATTGTGACTTGGCCCGTTCGGAGGATCTGGCTTTTTTTTCGAGGCCGACGGGCGATGCAGGACGCCCACGTCCGGCGCGTAGTGATCGTGGGCCTGGACGGCCTGGACCCGGATGTGGCCGAGCGTTTCCTGGCCGAAGGTCTGCTTCCCAATTTAAAACGGCTTCAACATACAGGCAGTTACCAGCGTCTGGGGACAACGTTTCCGCCGCTGTCCCCGGTAGCGTGGTCCAGTTTTTCGACGGGAACGAATCCTGGCAAGCACAATATTTTCGATTTCCTGTCTCGCAACCCGAAAACGTACGGACCGTCCATTTCGTCAGTACGCATTCGTCCGCCGCGCCGGACGCTTCGCGTGGGACCGTACCGAATACCGCTGTCGCGTCCCGAAATTCGAGGACTGCGACGCAGCAAGCCGTTTTGGGCGTTGCTGGGCGAAGCAAGTATTTTCAGCGCCGTGCTGAGGGTTCCGATTACGTTCCCATGCGATCGATTCGCGGGCGTGCAATTGGCGGCAATGTGTGTCCCCGATCTGCTGGGTACGCAGGGCACGTTCACGCTCTACACGGACAACGGCGACTCGGCCGGCGCGCCATCGGCGTCCGAACCCGACCCCGGCGGACGGCGAATCGCCGTGCAGCGCGACGGCAAAGTGGTGCGCTCGTACCTGGAAGGTCCGGCCAATTCGATCCGACGGGACAACCGGACGCTGCGGATCGATTTTACATTGCGAGAAAACCGCGACGGCTCCGCGCGGGTCGACGTCGCCGGACAACGTTTTCGCCTGCAGCCCGGTTCATTTTCCCCGTGGATTCGGTTGGCTTTTCCGCTGGCGCCGGGAATGCGGCTGCGAGGCATCTGTCGCCTGCTGCTCAAGCAATTACACCCGCATCTGAAGCTGTACGCGACGCCGATCCAGATCGATCCCGATCATCCCGCCATGCCGATTTCCCACCCTACGGTCTATTCGAGCTACCTCGCGCGATCCCAGGGGTCCTTTGCCACGCTGGGGCTGGCCGAAGATACCTGGGCTCTGTCCGAGGACGTACTATCAGACGATGACTTTCTGGATCAGGCGTACCAGATTCACGAAGAACGCAAGACGATGTTCTTCGATGCCTTGGACCGCGTACGCCGTGGCATGATCGTATGCGTATTTGATGGTCCTGACCGTATCCAGCACATGTTTTGGAGATACCACGACGCGGATCACCCGGCGCTGCGCGGACGTCCGAACACGCATCCCACGGCGATTCGCGACATGTACGTCCGGATGGACAAGCTGGTGGGCGAAACCTTGGACCGCCTGGAGGACGACACCGCCGTGTTGGTGATGAGCGACCATGGGTTCAAGCCTTTTCGCCGCGGCGTGGATTTGAACCGGTGGTTGTTGGACAACGGTTATCTCGTTTTGAAAGGCGGGGCGCGGTGTTCCGAGCGCAGCTACCTGGTCGATGTCGACTGGGAACAGACCAGGGCGTTTGCCTTGGGACTGGCGGGATTATTCGTCAACCAGCGCGACCGCGAAGCGTGCGGAATTGTCGAAGGTGGCCGGCAGCGCGACGCACTGGTCGCGGAAATCGCGCGGAAGCTGACCGGTTTGACGGATCCGGACACAGGCGCCGTGGCGATCCACGAGGCGGTTCCGCGCGAACAAGCGTACGCAGGACCTTATACCGAAAACGCCCCGGACGTTATTGTAGGATACGATGTGGGATACCGGGTCTCGTGGGAATCCGCCGTGGGAAAGACCGCCGCATCGGTCTTTTCGGATAATACCAAGGCCTGGAGCGGCGACCACTCGATTCACCCCGAGCGCGTGCCCGGTGTGCTGTTTTCGAATCGCAAACTCGCTGAGGGACCAGCGGATATTACTGATGTCGCCCCAACGGCGCTCGAGCTGCTGGGATTGGGTCGGCCCGCGTATATGGACGGCAAATCGCTTCTATGCAACGGCGAGGTTTCCTGAATCGTCTTCTGTTGGGCGCCACCGGCGGCTGGTTGGGTTGCGGCGCGGAGCGTCGCCGCGCGGATCAGCGGTTCGGGCGCCGGATTGTTGCGCTGGCTTTCGACGGGATGGATCCCCAGGTGCTTGCGGATCTCATGCGGCGCGGACGGGCGCCGAACTTTTCGGAATTGGCGTCACGCGGCATGTTCTCTTCCATGGGAACTAGCCATCCGCCCCAGACCCCGGTGGCGTTTTCCAATATCATCAGCGGCTGCGACGGACGCGTGCACCACATCTTCGATTTCATTCATCGGGCGCCCGCGCCGGACGGACCGCTGGCGGTGCGGCCGTATTTCTCGACGTCCCGCACGGACATTTCAAGCCAGGTGCGGGGTCTTTCACTGGGAAAATGGCGGCTGCCGCTCTCCAGCGGCGAAGCACCCCGTCTGTTGCGCCGAGGCCCCGCCTACTGGCAGCCGCTGGTCCGGGCAGGACATCGGACCGGCGTCTATTTTCTGCCGTCCAACTATCCGCCGCAGTCGGCGGCGGGTCCCGGCGAGCTGGAGACCACCAGTGGCATGGGAACCCCCGATGTGCTGGGTGGTCTCGGCCAGTTCACGCTGCTGTCTCCCGATGCGCCGTTTCGCGGACGGGAAGTCACTGGCGGCAAGTTCGTGTACGCCAACCTGTGGGGAGACAACCACCGGGTCGAAGTAGAGCTGGAGGGCCCCCAAAACTTTCTGATCGATCCGCAGCGCGTCGAAGGCGATGTCCCTCGGATGAAAGCCCGCTTCACACTGGTCCGTGACCCCCGCCGCGAACTCGTGAAATTGCAGGCAGGCGACCAGCAGGTGTTGTTAAAACAAGGAGAATGGAGCCGCTGGATTTCCCTCGAGTTTCCTACCGGCATTCCCGGTTCCGCCGCGCTCGACGCGCTGCAGGCAACGGTCAGCCTGCCCGGAATGGCACGGTTCTTCGTCAAGAGCGTCCATCCCAAATGCGAGATCTATGTCAGCCCGATCAACATCGATCCGTTGCGCCCCGTGAACACGATCAGTTGGCCCGAGGAATTGTCACGCGATCTGGGCCGGAACCAGGGTCGCTATGCCACTCTGGGCATTCCCGAAGATTACAACGCGTTGCAGCAAGGAGCGCTGACTGAAGACGAATTCCTGGCCCAGTCCTATCTGGCGCACGAGGAACGCGTTGACCAGTACCGGCAATCGTTGCGGCATTTTGACGACGGCTGCCTGTTCTATTACTTCGGCACGACGGACCTTGTCAGTCACATGTTTTGGCGGGATCGTGATCCGGATCATCCAGGTCGGCGACCGGCAGAGAGCGAAAAATATGCATCCGTGATCGATGACCTGTATGCGCACATGGACGAACTCGTCGGCGAAACCATGCAACAGCTCCGCGATGAGGATACACTCATCGTGATGTCGGATCATGGATTCACGAGTTTCCAGCGCTCGGTCAATCTCAATCGTTTATTGATGGAATGGGGATATCTTGTTCTGCAACGCAACGTACGCCCGGAATCGCTGAACTACTTTCTGGGCGTGGACTGGTCCCGCACGCGGGCGTACGCCATGGGACTCAACTCGATTTATGTCAATCTCCGTGGTCGCGAAAAGCACGGAAACGTAGCGCCGGGTTCGGCGCAGTTCGAACTGCTCGACGCAATCACGACAAAGCTACTCGATCTCCGCGACGAAGCCAGGGGCAACGCCCAGCCGATAGTATCGGTGATCAACGTGCAGCGCGAGTGGCCCGGCGTGGACATCCGGGTGGCCCCCGACCTGCTGATTGGGTACGCTCACAATTACCGCATTGGATGGGACGCACCGCTGGGGGGAATGGCCGAAGAGCCGTTCGCGGACAACCTCAAACGATGGAGCGGCGACCACTGCGTGGCTCCGGAACTGGTTCCGGGAACGCTGGTGGCCAGTCGGCCGCTCGAGACGAACAGCCCCCGGCTCATCGATATCGCGCCCACCTTGCTGGCGATGTGCGGCGTTCCCGTTCCGGACACAATGATGGGGCGGCCCCTGGTTACGTCACAGTCATGAATGGCACGTATGCGCCCATCGTACGCGTGCGGGAGTTTTAGGCGATGTTCTCGTCCAACACAAAGGTGAAGGTCGACAAATCACTCTATGCCCGGTTGGGTCAAATCGCTTCGGCCGGGGGATACTCGAGTACCGAGGAGTTCGTCACCCACATTCTGGAACGCGAAGTGACACGTTTTGAGGAAGCCGAGGACGACGAGGAAGTGAAAAAGCAGCTCCGGGGTCTGGGTTACATCGAGTGACGTGTCGATTATCAATACGGCCAATCACGTCTTGACGCTGGCGGGCGACATGCTGCTGGCGCCGTTTGCGCGATACCCGCTATGGGGGCTCGCTTTCTGGGCTGCCGTCAGCGGCGTCGTCATGACGCTGGTGTTCGGCGTCACGTCCAGCCAGCGGCGGCTGGCGGACGCCGCCGACCGCACGCGGGCCCAGTTGCTGGCCATCAAATTGTTCAAGGACGATCTGACCGTGACGTGGAAATGTCAGATGGAGTTGCTGCGCGCGACTGCCCGGCGTCTGACTCTTTCCCTCCCACCGATGCTCGTGATGCTCGTGCCCTTCGTCATCGTACTCGCGCAGCTTGCCGTCCGCTACGAAAATCGGCCGCTTATCCCCGGTAACACCGCGCTGGTTGAACTGCGCGTGGATGCCGCCCAGTGGGACGCGTGCCGGCAGATGCGCCTGCGCGCGCCGCGGGGGATCGAAGTCGAAACCGAAGCGTTGCGCGACCCCGTACAGAAAACCTTCTGCTGGAGAATACGCCCACACGAACCGGGTCATTACGTGCTGAATTGTTCCAATGGCCATGGGGCCGAAGCGACCAAGTCCGTGGCGGTGTCCGCGGACAATCTGCCACTGGTCAACGTCACGCCGCGGCGCGCGGGCGGCGGCATCCTGGAGGCGATCCTGTTCCCGGCCGAGCCTGCGTTGGACGGTGCGGGGCCGATACGCAGCATCGGCGTGACCTATCCTCGCCGGACAACGCCCGTCTTGGGACTCGACGTGCCGTGGTGGCTCACCTTCTTGGCCGTCTCGATGATCACCGCGCTGCTGGCCGGGCGGGTAGTGGGCGTACGATTCTGATCGCCCCCACCAGCTGACGCGTGCCCCGCCACAGCGATCGCGGGCCACGCGTGACGGGCGGTGCAAGATGATGCGGCAATGCCCGTTGCTGGCCGGCCCGGCACAGCGCAAGGACGTCCGTCGCTTGATTTTGTGACATCATTGCACTAAGATCAAACGCGCATCTCCACGATCGTCACGCTTCGCCCATGGATGCTTGAGACCATGTTGCAATTCACCGGCCAGGGGAAAGCCCATACATGTAACGGTCAGACGCGACGGGACTTTCTGCAAGTGGGCGCATTGAGTGCGGTGGGCTTGTCGCTGGCCCGGTACGTGCAGGCGCGGGAGGCCGGCGGAGTCCGTCCGGATCGCGACGACCATTCGGCCATCATGATTTTCAACCTGGGAGCCCCCAGCCAGCTCGACACGTTTGACCTGAAACCCGACGCGCCGTCGGAAATTCGTGGCCCGTTCCATCCCGTTTCCACGCAGGTGCCGGGCTTGCACATCTCGGAAATTTTGCCCGAGCACGCCCGCATCGCCGATAAGTTCTCCGTGGTGCGGTCCTGCTACCATACGGGCCCGGCGGTCCACGACGCAGGATGGCAGATCAATCAGACCGGCCGGCTGTTCACCGGTGGGATCGAGACGCCGCACGCGGGAAGCGTCGTGTCCTACCTGCGCGATCGGCGCAGTGACCTGCCGTCCCATGTTCTGTTGCCCGAGCCCATGGGAAGGGGAGGGGGTAATTTGCCCAGCGGTCAATCGGCGGGGTTTTTGGGAAAGGCGTACGAACCTTTCGCGCTGATGGCCGACCCGTCGCAACCCGGATTCGAAGTCCCCGACATGTTGCCCCCCGAGGAAATCGGCCAGGCCCGCCTGGAACGCCGACGCCGGATGCGCGACATCGTCGATCGGACCATGGACTCGTTCGAAGCCAGCCAGGACGCGCGGTTGCTGGACACCAGCTTTCACGAAGCCTATCGGTTGATGACAAGCCAGCAGGCCCGGGAGGCTTTCGACCTCGAGCAGGAACCGCAGGCCGTCCGCGAGCGCTATGGGATGAATCGATTCGGCCAATGCTGCCTGCTCGCCCGGCGGCTGATCGAGGCAGGCGTGCGGTTTGTGACTATCAACACGTTTCTCACCGTGTTCGACGAGATCACGTGGGACATTCACGGTTCGAAGCCTTTCACCTCGATCGACGGAATGAAACGCATCGTCGCGCCGATGTACGACCGTGCTTACAGCGCGTTAATCGAAGATCTAGACCAGCGCGGGATGTTGCCCAAAACGCTTGTCAGCTGCCTGGCGGAATTCGGTCGCACGCCGAAAGTCAATCCCGCGGGCGGCCGCGACCACTGGCCTCAGTGCTGGAGCGTAACGTTCGCGGGGGGCGGCGTGCACGGAGGGCGCGTCGTGGGACGCAGCGATCCAATAGGCGGAGTGCCCGACGAGCGGCCGGTCAAGCCGGCGGAACTGGTGGCCACCATCTTCCACAGCCTGGGGCTGGATCTCGAAACCCACCTGCCGGGGCCCGCCGGACGCCCGTTCCCCCTCGTCAATTATGGAACGCGCGAAATTGCGGAGTTGTTTTGAGAGTGCCTGAAAAGAACAGCCCATGCCACCGCAAACCTGCCTTTCCGGACGGTTCCCGCGTACTTCTGTCAGGCGGGCTGTTCGAGGTGTGTGCGCGTTTGCCGTCGCAGCCCGATAACGGGACTGCCGGACAACCCACGCCGCCGCACCGGACCCATCCGTGATGTGCCGGACCAGTGGAGACGCCCAGCATGGCCGCAGTTGCCCATACCATGAATCGACTGGCAACGTTTTTCGTCTGGAAGCTGCCGTGTTTCACCACGATTTTGTTGGTGGCGCTGGCGGGAAGGTTTGCGGGCGCGTTTGAGATCGAACTTCTCCCGGCCGAGGTCGAACTGGTGGGACCAATGGCACGCCATCTGCTCGTTGTCGAGCGGCGGGAGGGCGGCAGATACGTGGGCACGGAGCCAGAAGAAGTGCCGTTGTCCAGCAGCGACCCTTCCGTGGCACGCGTCGAAGGAAGCACCGTTTACGCGGCAGGGGACGGAACGGCCATCATCACGGTATCGGTCGATGGCCATCGCGCCACAGCGCGCGTCATCGTCCGCGAGACCGGACAAGCCCATGTCTGGAGCTTCCGCAATCATGTGCAATCGGTCTTTTCGAAAGTGGGGTGCAATTCGGGCGCCTGCCACGGTGCGCTGGCCGGCAAAGGGGGCCTGAAACTCTCACTCCGGGGCTACGACACGCAGCGCGATTACATGACAATTACGCGGCAAGCCCGCGGCCGTCGGGTGGAACTGGCCGATCCGGCCCGCAGCCTGATTCTTGCCAAGCCAACCGGTGCCGTGCCGCACAAGGGCGGGGTGCGATTTCAAGTTGATTCGCCGGAATATCGGATCGTGTCCGAATGGATCGCCGGAGGCGCGCCTCCGCCACAGGCGAATGATCCGCGCATTCAGTACCTTGAAATCCTTCCCGATCGGGCCGTTCTCGGCCCGGACGCCGAGCAACAGCTCATTGCGCGCGCCCATTTCGACGACGGCACCGTCGAAGAGGTCACACAGTGGTGCAAGTTCTCTTCGGCGGACGCCTCCGTGGCTCAGATCGATGATCAGGGCCGTGTCTCGATTGTGGGACCCGGTGAAGGCGCGGTCACGGCATGGTACTTGAGTAAGCTGGCGATTGCCCGCGTGGCATCCCCGTTTGACAATCCGAGTATCGCGGAGGCCATCGAATCATCGCCGCGGCACAACTTTCTCGATCGACTGGTTCTGGAAAAGCTCGCCGACCTCAACATCCCCCCGTCGCCGCCGGCTGCCGATGAAACGTTTCTGCGACGTGCGTACCTGAACACGATCGGCCGGCTGCCGCGCGCCGACGAGGCTCGCCGCTTTCTCCAGCACGACGCGGTCGACAAGAGACAGCGCCTGGTGGATGCGCTGTTGGCGCGTCCCGAATTCATCGACTACTGGACCTACAAATGGTCCGATGTGCTGCTGCTTACTTCTCAGCGTTTGCGTCCCGCTCCACTGAAGGCTTACTACCAATGGATTCGTTCGGCCGTGGCGGAGAATAAACCGTGGGATCGGCTTGTTTGGGAAGTGCTCACGGCACGGGGGAGCAGCGTGCAAAACGGAGCCACCAACTTCTTCGCGCTGCACCAGGATCCCCAGGAGATGGCCGAGAACGTGTCGGTTGCGTTTCTTGGTTTGAACATCAATTGCGCCCGCTGCCACAATCACCCGCTGGAAAAGTGGACGAACGATCAATATTACGCGATGGCCAACCTGTTTTCTCGCGTGCGGGCGAAGGGTTGGGGGGGCGACTTCCGTTCTGGCGACGGCGTCCGAACCGTGTACGCCGCTCCACAAGGCGAATTGATTCAACCGTTACATGGAAAACCACAGCCCCCCACGCCGCTGGATGGTGAACCGCTGGACTTCGAGTCGAGCGTGAACCGCCGCGTTTATCTCGCAGAGTGGATGACATCGCCGGAAAACGAGAACTTCCGCCGCTCCGTAACCAATCGTGTGTGGGCCAATTTTTTCGGCCGGGGACTCGTGGAAATGGTCGATGATCTGAGGATCTCCAATCCGGCCAGTAACGAGCAACTCCTTGCCGAAGCGGCCAATTACCTGGCCGAGCACGACTTTGATCTGAAATCGCTGATGCGCCTGCTTCTCAACTCGGCAACCTATCAGCGGAGCAGCCATGTTCTTGCCGGAAACAGCCAAGATCATCGGTTCTATTCGCGTTTCTTCCCCCGGCGTTTGATGGCCGAAGTACTCTTGGACGCCGTCGCGGACGTTACCGGTGTTGCGACGTCGTTTACAAGTATCGAATTGGGAGCCGGGGAACGGCAGAAGACCGACGCCTATCCGCTCGGTACACGGGCCATTCAATTGCGTGATGCGGCGGTCAGCTCCTACTTCCTCAAGACCTTTGGACGCAACGAACGGCTGATCACGTGCGAGTGCCAGCGGTCGAATACGCCGAGCATGGTACAGGTCCTGCACATTGCCAATGGCGACACGATCAACGAGAAACTTCAGCATCCGGATGGACACGTCGCACAAATGATCGCGCGGGATATACCTTTCAAGCAGATCATCGACGAAGCGTATCTCTCCGCGCTGTCACGTTTTCCGACACCCCACGAAGCCTCACAATTGCTGGCCGAGCTCGCTCAAGCCGACGGGGAAGAGCGTCACATTCTGGTCGAAGACCTCTACTGGAGCATCCTCAGCAGCCGGGAATTCCTTTTTAACCATTAATCCCGCAGCGTTGCCCAACAATGCGAAACGGATTCATTTCGAGTACCGCGCGGCAGGAGTGGAGTGCCATTAATCAGTATTCAAAATGCGAATCGGCGCGAACAAAGCACAGCAGGATGGCGCGCCGGCTGATTGGGTCGACGGCACTGGCACATTCTGAGCCCGCCGACCACGGGTGCGTTATGGTGCTCCGAGCAGCCGCACCTGCGTCGGGGATTCGGCGTGCATCCTCCGAACGCGGGGACTTTGGCCGGCCGGCCGTGCCGGGGAGCCGGCCTCATTCCTCGCTCTTAACAGCGATCGCCTTGCTAGGGAGCTGTCTTTTGTCAATCGGGTTGCCGGGGACCGCGGCTGGGAAGGAAATGGTTGCCGATTTTGCATCCGGCGTCGCGCCGTTGTTGGATAAGTACTGCACGGCGTGCCACGGTGCTGATGAGCCGGAGAGCGACCTGGACTTGAGTTCGTTTGCCGGTCTGTCCCGGGGCGGGGAGGGCGGCCCCGTGATTGTCGCAGGCGCCAGCGCCGACAGCCGTCTGATCCGCGTCCTCCGCGGCCAGGCGGAACCTGCCATGCCTCCCGAGGATTCCGAAGCCCCCACGGAAGAGGAAATCGCGACGTTGGCAGCCTGGATTGATGGCGGAGCCCGACCCCCCGATGGGCCGTCGGTCCGGCCGGCGGAACTGCTGGTTCCGCACATCGAACCTCCGCCCGATATCGCCCATGCCGTCACGGCTCTGGCCCATCACCCGGACGGACGTCGGCTGGCCGTGGGACGCTTTGCGCGAGTCGAGTTGCTTTCGCTGGTCGACGGTCAGGTGCAGCACGTCTTTGAGCCTCATCCCGGGAAAGTCCACGATATCCAATTCGATGCGACGGGCAGCCGCATGATCGTCGCATCGGGAGTCAATGGAATGTACGGCGAAGCCCGTGTCTGGAACCTGGAAGACGGCCAGTTGATTGCCAGCTTTCGCGGACACGCCGATACCCTGTATGCGTCGCGTATCAGTCCGGATGGCGGCATCGCGGCCACGGCGAGTTACGACGGGCGAATTATTTTGTGGGACATCGCGAAAGCGGAAGCGATTCGAGAGCTGACCGGGCACAACGGAGCCGTCTACGATATCGCCTTCAGCCCGGATGGCAAAGTGCTGGCGAGTGCCAGTGGCGATTCGACGGTCAAGGTCTGGCAGGTCGCCACCGGCATTCGTCTCGACACGTTAAGCCAGCCGACCGGAGAGCAGTACACCGTTGTCTTCAGCCGCGACGGGAGTCGGATCGTGGCGGCCGGAGCCGATAACCGCATCCGCGCCTGGAAACTGGTCTCCGTCGACTCGCCCGCCATCAATCCGCTGCAAGTGGCACGATTCGCCCACGAGCGAGCCGTGGTGCGCCTGGTGTTCTCGGCGGATGGGGGAATGCTCGCCTCGGCCGCCGAAGACGGTTTCGTCAAGCTGTGGGACGCGGCAACCTATACGGAACTCCATGTTTACCCTCGCCAACCGGACGTCCCCAGCGCTTTGTCCCTGGATCCCAGCGGCAAACACCTGGCTGTCGGCCGTATGGACGGCTCGCTGGACAACTACCCCGTCCAACGCACGCTCGATGCCCGCTCGACGGCTTCCGTTTCCAAGACGCGGACATTCGACGTGATTCCAGGGCAACCCGCCGAACCGCAGCCGTGCGAGGACGCGGAACCCAATGACACTCCGCAGGACGCACAGCCAATAGCGGTCCCGGCCGTGCTGACGGGCACCATCAGCAAAGGCGGCAGCTCGGCGGAACCGGATACCGACTATTTCCGCTTCGAAGCGCGCGCGGGCCAGGCGTGGACGCTGGAAATCCGCGCTGCGCGAGACCAATCGCCTTTGGATTCCTTTGTCGAAGTGCTGGACAGCGAGGGCCAACCGATTGTCCGCACCTTGCTGCAGGCCGTACGCGATTCGTATCTGACGTTTCGCGGCAAGGACTCCCGCGCCAGTAGCGACTTTCGATTGCACAATTGGGAGGAAATGGAAATCAACCAGTTTCTGTACTTGCAAGGCGAAGTCGTCAAACTCTTTCAATATCCTCGCGGGCCGGATTCCGGATTCTGGGTGTATCCTGGGGAAGGCAACCGCTGGACATATTTCGACACGACCGGCGCGACGCACGCTTTGCACGAACCGTGTTATATCGTCAAGGCTTACGCGCCCGATGCGGAAATCGTGCCGAACGGATTGCCGGTCTACGACGTGCATTATGAGAACGACGACGCCAGCCACCGAAGATGGGGCACGGACTCGTTCCTGATGTTTGTGGCGCCGGGCGACGGCACGTACTTGGCCCGGGTGTCCGACGTGAGAGGTTTCGGCGGGGAGGAGTATGTGTACCAGTTGGCGATTCGTACGCCCAAGCCTGATTTTCAAGTCCGGTTGGAGAACCAGTCGCTGGCTGTGAGCCCCGGTGGCGGAAAGACCTTCGGCGTGGTTGTTGACCGTGAAGATGGTTTCCAAGGTGAAATCCGCGTGGACATCGAGGGGTTGCCCGACGGGTTGTCATCGACCGCACCGGTAGTTATCCAACGGGGTCATCAGTCGGCGCAATGCGCGCTGTACGCGTCCCGGGACACGGAAGCCAATACCCAGCCGCCGATCGAGTCGGTGGTGATAACGGCCACCGCCGTGATTGGAGGGCAGGAGGT
>Ga0315534_1000169_pt1 | contig 40738 bp, 28 predicted proteins | sample SalMarSW160240MG_FD_203094 | JGI IMG/M metagenome (GOLD analysis project Ga0315534, IMG submission 203094) | Salt marsh sediment microbial communities from the Plum Island Ecosystem LTER, Massachusetts, United States - Salt Marsh Sediment SW1602-40 ... | reverse complement strand
CTTCGATGCAAACAACATCGTCCGCAGTGGAAGTCTCGACACGCCGTTAGCGCTGGTCAGCGCGGCGGTGATCGTGCTGTCCGTTACTCTCAGTTACCTGGTGTACCAGCGAAGAGACATCCACACGGCGGTGTGAGGAGTGTGGCCATGAATATTTTCTTCAGAGAACTCAAAGCCAATCTTCGTTCCCTTTTGATCTGGGCGGTCATCATCGTTCTCTTCATCTGGATCGCCATGACCAAGTTTTCCGCCTACGCAGACAACCCGGAAATGCTGCAGATTTTGGACAACATGCCTCCCGCGCTGCTGGAAGCGTTTCAGATGAACGCCTTCAATCTGACTACGGTCACGGGTTTCTTCGGCGTGTGTTTCACCTACTTCGCCCTGCTCAGCACGGTTTTCGCCGCCATGTTGGGCAGCGATATCATTTCCAAGGAAGAGCGGGACAAGACCGTCGAGTTTACGCTCACGCTGCCCGTCCCGCGTTGGAAGCTGGTCACCGCCAAGCTCCTGGCCGCGGTCGTGCACAGCATCGCCTTTCTCTTGATCATCTGGGGCGTGTCACTGGTCAGCGTCATCCCCTATTCGCCTGATCGAGAGTTCTATGATTTCGTCGCCCTATGCATGCTGGCATTGGTGATCATGCAGTTTACCTTCCTCGCCGTGGGGATCTTCCTGGGCTGCGCGCTGAAGCAATACAAACGCGCCGGATCGATCGCCGTGTCGCTGCTGCTCGCCACTTACTTTCTGTCTATCATTTCGGGATTGAATAAGAATCTGGATTTTCTGAAATACTTCTCACCCTTCAAGTACTTCAATCCGGCGAAACTGCTGAATGAGGCGCATCTGGATATGCCCTTCGTGTGGATTTCGCTGGGCATCATCGCCGTGTGCATCGTCGCTGGTTATGTTACTTATAACAGGCGAGATTTGTATATTTGATTCTGCGGGCACGTTCTTCAGTTTAGTATATTGGACCCTTGTAGGGGCAGGTTTGAAACCTGCCCCTACAGATTCCCAATTGAATATGTAGGGGCCGACCTGTGTGTCGGCCCCGAAAATCGTTATTTATAGGTCGGACACGTGGGTGCGCCCCTACGTGGTATGCAACGTTTGTGAACCGGGGTGTCCCTACGCGACACCTCCATGGAAAATTGTAAGGGCGGTTCGCGAACCGCCCCTACAGGTGGGTACCCGAGATCATGGCTGTCTGCTGTTTTTTTATGCAGCCCCTGATTTTATGCACATCAATGCGGTTCAACTGGATGGCGTATGCGAGTTCGCCGCACCAGCAGAAAGACAGCAAGCAGCAGGACGAATCCAATACCGATACCAATATACAAAGTTTTCGTCTTGCGGACCGGTTCTTCCTCCGGCGACGATGTTGGTACCTCGTCGGGCCATTCCTCCGCTGCGGAAGGGACCTCATCCGCGGCAACGACCTGCGTCGACACCGGCGGCTCGCCGTTCAAATCGAGGCGGAAAACGCCTTCGCCGTTCGTCGCCGCATACAGATGCTGCCCGTTCGAGGAGATCGCCAGGCCCGTCGTCGAACGGGTGGTCAACCCATCGACGATCAACGTCCAACTATGGCCGCCATCAGTAGAGCGGTAGACTCCGCTCATGATATCCGAGAGATAGACGTTGCGCGTGTTGGTGGGGTCGTAAAGCAAATCACGAATGGCGCTGTTGGGTGGCAAACCGGCAGCGATCTGGGTCCAGGTTTCCCCGCCGTCCGTGCTTTCGTACAAACCGTGCGTCTCGACCCCGGCGAACAACCGCTGCGAATCACCTGGGTCAATAGTGACCGCACTGACGCGCACATCCTCAGGCAGCCCAGTTATTGCGGTCCAATTCCTACCACCGTCCGCCGTCTTGAACAGGCCTCGCTGCGTGGCTGCGTACACCTGCTGCGCATCGCCGCCATCGACGGCCAGGTCGATCAGGGCCAGATCGTCGATATTTGCATCGTTGGCAAAATCCCAGGTCGTGCCGCCATCCCGGGAAACGTACACCCCGCTGCCCAAAGTGCAAGTGGTTTCAGGGAAAAACAGGCAGAGCGGTTCCGCCCGGCCAGTGTACACAATTGCTGGATCGGAAGGCGCGAATTCGATCGACGAGGCGAGCGCAAACGCCGGGGTGCGCCGGATCTCCCAACTCGCACCGGCATCGAACGACTCCCATACGGTCTCCTCGCTGGCGAGCAGGTGATTCGGGTCGCTGGGATCCACCACGATGGCGCCGAACTCCCCGCCCCACACCGGCTGTCCGGCCGGCGGGTTTCGCAAACCGGACCAGGATCCGCCCCCGTCGCCGCTGGTCCAGATCCCCGTACGACCGCCGGCATAAATGCGCGCCGGGTCAGCCGGATCGACGGCCACGCTGATAATCTGCGCTCCGGTATATCCGTCGCTGGCGTTTTGCCAAATTACCCCGCCGTCTTCGCTGAGGAAGTTCCCGCCCACGTAATTGTTGGAGAAGATGCGGTCCGGATCGGCAGGATCACACTGCAGGTCGATCGGTGTTCCCGCCAATACACCCGGCGGACCCCATCCGCCGCCCCCTTGACCGGCGACCATGGTCCAGGTCACGCCGCTGTCTTCGCTGCGGTACACGAAGTTGCCGCTGGCCACGTAGGCAATATCGGGATCGGAAGGGCAGATTTCTACGGAAGTGAACCCGCCGCCCGCGGAGATCACCTGTTCCCACGTCTCACCGCCGTCCGTCGTGCGGTAGAGACCCATCTTCGACTCGAGATCGTTCTCGCGGACGTACTCCAAGTACAGTTCGCTTTCATACTTGCCGGTCGCCGCCAAGAGGATATTGGCATCCTGCGGATGCATGTATAGGCTGCTGACGTAGAGGAAATCAAGACCGTTGGCCTCGTTCAGCACACGCCACGTCGCTCCGCCGTCGACGGACTTCAGAATCCCGAGACCGCCGTAAGGGTCGGGGTCGACGCCCGGATCGCCTTCGTTCACCGCGCCGCGATCGAAGATGCCCGTCGAGACGTAAAGCACATTGGTGTCATTCGGGTCGATCCACATGTAGCGTGCCAGGCTCGAAGGGATGCCGCCGTCCCAGATCAGGTCCCACTGCCCACCCCCATCGGCGGTTTTATACACCACCCCGCCGGTTGTTGTACCCCAGACTTCGGCCCCACCGCGGGTTAAATCTGCAACTTCACCCATGGCGTAGACGATGTCGGAAGTATTGGGGTCGACCGTGAATCCCCGAAAGGTGAGGGCAGCCGTATCGAACTCGGTGTTGTTCACACCATTGTCCTTCTGCTTCCAGGTCTGACCGCCGTCGATTGACTTGTAGATATGGCCCGTTTTATCCGTCCCCGCCCAGATGATATCCGAGTTGTGCGGATCGATGGTCAGACTGAAGATGGGACGCCAATCTCCCGTCGGTCCCAACTGGCCCGGAATACCCACGTTGCTCGGCTGCCAGGTAAGGCCGTTGTCGCGGCTGATGTGCACACCGGCAAAGTTGTCCGTGACAAACCATGTGTCCATCTCGTCGAATTTGTAACGAATGTCGTATCCGATGCCGCCAGGAGGTCCGCCGGTACGCACCCAGGTAAGATCGGATCCGGAACCAGCCCTCTCCACTTCCCCTCCGGCCGCTTCTTCCGCCGGTGCTGCTTCCGTGGGCTCGGGCGCTTCCTCTTCCGGCTCTTCAGGCGGCGGACCTTCCCCCAACGAAGAGACGGTTAAATCATCAAACGATCCCAGCGCATCCCCGTGGACAGCCAGCGCCACACCACCGGGCGGGAGCGGGTCAGAATCGACCATCACCAGGACAGGTTCGCCGTTGATGAGAATTTCGTTATGCCCCCCGAGGCAGAAAATCTCCAGGTTGAACCACTCCCCGGGAGCGAACAAAGCAATCCCTTCCTGTGCGAGCTGTTCCCCACCTCTCAGTAAAGACAGTTCACCGTAATGGATTTGGAGGGCATATTCTCCCAGCTCTGAAATCCGGTAACTGACAGCCAGGATACCGTCACCTTCAAGCCGTGCGCGAACACGAACGTTCAGATCGTTCCAGGCGCCCGGACGCAGCGCAAACCCTTCGGATTCGACGTGCAGGTACCCGTCGACCACTTCGGCGTTCGGAGATCGCTCCCAGCCAGGAAGTTCCGGATCTTCAAAGTCCTCCGTGAATCCGGGTTCCTGTGCCTGCACGGATATCGTCACAAGGACGATGAGCAAGACGGTGAGTACTCCCACTCGGGTGATCGTAGCTCTTGAACGCTGCAGCATGTTTACCCTCCAATTGGATCAATCGACGATTAAACGATGCGCTGCGATGACGATGTCCGGCGCATCCCAGCCTTTTTGATCGCGCAGGTCGATGAACGCCCGGCGATAAATCAAACTGACTTCCACGCTAACCTGTCCTTGGGACACCGCCGCGAAGCGGTAGGTCGTGGTGTCCGTCTCCAGGGCGGGAATGCGGTTGTCCTGCAGCACCCGGGTCGGATTCCAGTACGCGCCGCTGGGATAGATCCGCGTCCACACTTCCTGTAAGATTTTGGCGTAGATCGTACCCGGCAAACCCGCATAGTATCCCTCGGACGCTTCGCCGATGCCTCCCCAATCGGGGATGGTAGGCCCGCCGGATTGCGTCAGCGCTATACCAGCGCCGTCCTCCGCTTGCACGACCAGGATCAAATGCCGCAAGGGGCTGTCCGTGGGGACGTGATGGCCGGTGTTGTCGTTCGTAATCGCCACCTGGACGACGATTTCGCCCGCTTCCCGCCGGGTCTCGATGGAAACTGAAACTGCATTTTTCAGCAGCTGCTCGTCTTGCGCGCCAGGCATGCGGTGGCTGAAAATCGTTTCCGCATCCCGCACGAGGCCGCCGCCATCCAGACGGGTAAAGTGATCCGTCAGACCAGCCGGCATGTGGCAGTTCTGGCAGGTCTTGCCACTCTCCGGATCGCTGTAATCGCTCTGCAGCCACTCGCCGTAGGAGTTGTAGACCACGGTGTCCCAGAATACGCCGTAGTGGCAGGGCGCGCAGAACTGACTCTCCTGTTGAAGAGGGGAATAGGTATCCTCGCCCGGCGCAACGTCGTCGAACGGACCAGCGAAGAATTGATGCCCTTCTTCCGGCCGGCGTAAGTCGTAAGAGAGCACGCCCGGCATGTTGGGGAACGGCATGCCCGAGTCGTCTAGTTTCACGTCCCAGACCTTGTGGCAGAAATCGCAGGTCACGCCTTCCGAGCCCACGCCGGACACGGCGGTTGGATCGGTGGCATAGGGCGCCTGCACGGAGGCCGCTGGCGCGTGGCAGGCGGCGCAGTTGCCGGCCGTCCCCGGGAAATCGAGCTGAAAACCAGGTCCATAATACGGCTGCGACGAATCAGGAGGCAGCGGGAAGCTGCCGTAATCGCGGCCGGAGCCCCTGCATGTGAGGGGACTCTGGTTGCCATACACATCCGTCCCCGAATACATGGTTAAAAATCGCACATTCTGTGCAGATTTCGAATGGGCATCCAGGCGCCATTCGTCAAAGGGCAGCGCGGAGCCGGGATCATCCGCGTCGGCGTGGCAGTTCTGGCAGTTATTTTCAAGCCCGGCATGGCTGTAGGCGCTCAACCACTCGTAATCGGGACTATCGTCTTGCGAGTGGGGAACGAGCAGTAGTTCGGCCACGGTCTCCCCAGGCTGATAGGCCGCTTCCCCGGCTGCGATGTAGTAGCCGGACGCCCATGCCGTGAGAATGACCGCCTGATCGGGCGTCAATCCGGCCAGCGTGAACGTGCCATCTTGATCAGTGGTGATAAATCGATCCGTCCCCTGCACGCGAACGATGGCTCCCGCGATCGGCCCCTCCTGGTCGCGCACCGATCCCGAGATCGTCGTTGGCGTACGAACGCAAGCGGTTAAAAGAAAAGAGATCAACAGCATCATTGATCCCCTATTTCTTGTCATCAATCGCTTACTCCGCTGCTTACTAACGATAAAGATACTTCCAGGTTCACAATCCAGGCAGCCGCTTCATTATATAGCATTGGTCGTTTATTGCCACGTTTATCGTTGGTACCATCTACTCGGCAATTCGATTGTGGAATCTGTCACAAAATACCCCTATAATGCGTTAGAGAATATGAATCGAGTCTCGTTGATTCTTTCGCCTCGATTTGGTTGTACAAACCCGCTTCCTTCAGACTGACCGACGAGGCTTCTATTTTTTCAAGCACCGGGGAAAGCGCCAGATTGGGAGGGACCAGAATGATACCCCATCGGAAAAGTATTTGTATGCATGCAATAATGCTCTTGGGAATGGTGGGCTTGTTCGCCTTCCCGCTGCCCGCGGAAGCCAGCACTTTCGTGGTCAACACCACCGACGATCTCGATGACGGGCAGTGTGACGTCTCGCACTGCTCGCTGCGCGAGGCGATCAACGCCGCCAACGCCCACAGCGGCATAGACTTGATTCATTTCAATTTAAACCTAAGCGGAGGGACGACCACGATCTACCTCGACACACCCCTTCCCCCACTCACCGACGACTCAACGACCATCGACGGCAGAACGGAACCGACCTACGCCGGTTCGCCGGTATTTTTCATCGCCAAGAACATCCCGGTTATGGAAGTTGGTCTCGAGATTCAATCCAACAACAATCAAATCATCGCAGTTGGTTTCGCTGGATTTGGATCCTGGCCAGGAACACCGGAATATCAATATGAAACCTTGATCGGCGGCGCGATTGTGATCAGCGGAAGCAACAATCTGATCTTTAAAAACCAAATTGGAATGGGGGCATGGCAGAACACGATGGGAGTGCGTATTTATGGTGCCGATAACAGCGTGATCAGAAACGTGATCTCCGGCAACGGTGTCGGCATCTACGCTGATGGTCCCAACGTCGTGATCCTGGGAAACATCATCGGTCCCGATGCCGACGGCGCCACGGCGGTTTACAACGACTTTGGCATCGCTCTCGGCCAGGGCGCGCAAAACGCTGTCATTGGCGGATCCGGTCCAGATGAGGGCAACTTGATCTCCGCCAATCAAGTTTGTGGCATCACCTTCACTGCGGACGGCGTCCAAATCCAAGGCAACCTGATCGGCGTCGACAGTACGGGCACGATGGCCTTGCCAAACTGGCTCGGCATCGTCGCAGCTGGATCGGAGGCCTTGATCGGCGGCAGCTCAGCCCAGCAAGGTAACGTGATCTCCGGTAACGAAGGTTATGGCATCAGCGCAGGGCAAGGCACGGAGAACGTCGTCATCCGAGGCAACAAGATCGGCACCGACATCAATGGCTCTGCGCAGATCCCGAACGGCGAAGAAGGTATTTTGTTGACCGGAAGCGACGTCCTGATTGGAGGCGACTCGCCGGGCGAGGCCAACCTGATCCAGGGGAACAACGGATATGGAATAAGCATCAGAGAAGAAGCAAGTGACAATCTGATTTCCCATAATATCATCGCAGACAACCAATTGAACGGTATCTACCTCGACGACCAAGTCGTGAGGAACACATTCACCCGAAACAGCATTTATAACAACGGCGGGCCGGGGATCGTTCTCCAATCCGGCAGCAACGACGGCATCCATCGTCCACAACTCGATTCGATGCAAGGTTCCTCGGTAGTAGGTACGGCACGCCCACTCTCCCTGGTCGAAATCTTTCGCGCCGATCCCGATCCCAGCGGCTACGGTGAGGGAAAGGAATTTCTCGCTGATGGTTACGCCGACCACAGTGGCGTATTCAGCATCCCAATCAGCGTCCAAGGACTCTGCGTTGAGGTCACTGCCACCGTGACGGACGGCAATGGAAACACTTCGGAGTTCTCGAACAACATCACCATCAACTGCTTCCTAAAGCCTCCCGATATCTTTCTCTATCCCATCTGGACTTTCATCATCGTCGTCTTCGCTTTCATCGCCTGGCGTATACGCCGGGCGCGGCCGGGTATGTCCGCCTGGAGCATCCCGCTGGGCGGATTGATCGGCGGGCTGCTAGGTCTGGTTCTCTTCTTTGCCCTGCCCTTCACCGAGCCGCAGCCGCCACTAGGACCGAGTTGTGGTAATGGCAGCGTGGAGTTCGGCGAGCAGTGCGACGGCGACGATCTGAGCATGTGCCTCTCCGGCCAGGTGTGCGAGAACTGTAAATGCATCACGATGTACGAAATGTGCGGAAACGGGACCGTGGACGAGGGCGAGCAGTGCGACGGCGACGATCTCACCATGTGCCTCTCCGGCCAGGTCTGCGAGAACTGCAAATGCATCACCATGATGGGCATGTGCGGCGATGGCATCGTCGAGGAAGGCGAGCAGTGTGACGGCGATGATCTGAGCATGTGTCTCTCGGGTCAGGTCTGCGAGAACTGCAAGTGCATTACTTACGTCGATGCCGAACCCGACTCCGAACTGTGCATCTACGAAGCTTTGCAGAACAGCAATTGCCGGATGAGCGATTACCCCGAATCCGATCTGGTCGAGACCCTGATGGAAGGGGACAGCGCCGATCTGATCGCCCTCAATCCCGAATACACCCACGGTTTGTTCACATTGGAGAATGGGGAACAGTGCTGGATGTGGCTGGGTTTGATGAACGGCCCCGAGAATCCCTTCGGCACTTGCCCGGTGGAGATCATCGATCCCTCCGAAGCGCCGCGCGAGAGCGCCTGTAATGCGGATTTGGACGAGCGCAGCTGCATCGCCGCCGGTGGTGAGTGGGTTGTGGGCATCGCTCCGCGCTGCATCTGTCCGGAGGAATGATACTAATGGGTAAGTCCGCGCTTTATTTCGCGGACTTACTGCCTTTTAAGGATCGGAAAATCACACGGGTTATAGGAGGCATGAACATGGGCCACTATCCAAGTCGAGGGATGCTGATCGCATCCCTGCTGCTCGGTATGCTGGGAGCAATGATATTCCCCACAGCAGCGGAAGCCAGTATTTTCGTGGTAAACACCAACGATGATCTTGATGATGGACAGTGTGACGTCTCACACTGCTCACTGCGCGAGGCCATCAACGCCGCCAACGCCAACAGCGGCCTCGACCAGATCCACTTCGATCTGCCCGGGAGCGGCGGATCGACGAACACCATCAACCTCGATTCAGCGCTCCCCGCCCTGACCGACGACGGCACGACGATCAACGGCACGACAGAGCCGGACTACGCCGGCTCCCCCGTCATTTTCATCCACAAGGCGACAGGCACGCTGGAAATCGAAGTCGGGCTGGCGCTCGACTCCAACGATAATGAAATAATCGGTCTTGAATTGGTGGGGTTTGGAATCTGGCTCGACCCCAACCCCGTTTATCCTAACGACCTGGCTGGCGGCGCCATCGTCATCAGCGGAAGCGGCAACCTGATCCAGAACAACACCATCGGTCAGGGCGCCTGGTGGAACTCCATCGGCGTGCGCCTCTCCGGGCCGGGTAACAGCGTGATCGGGAACGTGATCTCCGGCAACGGCGGCGGCATCATCGCCGACCAGCCCAACAACGTGATCCAGGGCAACCTGATCGGACCGGCAGCGGACGGTGTTACCCCTGTGAACAACAATTTCGGCGTTTTTCTCGATTCCGGAGCGGGTGCCACACTCCTCGGTGGTGCAGCTCCCGGCGAAGGCAACGTGATCTCCGCCAACCACGGGTTTGGCGTACACGTCGATGCCAATAACACCAACATCTTCGGCAATTTCATCGGACTGAACGCGTCCGGGGATGCAGCATTGCCCAATGGTGGAAACGGTGTCGTGCTCTATGGAGACTATACGCAGTTCGGAGGAAATCAACCCGGCCAGGGTAATGTCGTCTCTGGAAATCAATACAACGGTCTCTGGATCAGCATAAGCTGTGCACACTGTTTCGTTCAGGGCAACAAGATCGGGACCGACGCCAGCGGGACGCTGCTCATTCCCAACGGGTCAAGCGGCATCGAATCGGAAGCCGATCAATTGATCGTCGGTGGGACTTCTCCTGCGGACGGGAATCTCATCAAGGGAAACGGGTGGCACGGTCTTTACATCGACGACCTGGCTGGATCGAACTTCGTGGCACATAACACCATCGCCCAGAACGGCGGCGACGGCATCGAACTCAGCCAGGACGTAGACCAGAACACCTTCACCCAGAACAGCATCTACGATAATGCCGGTTTGGGAATTGATCAGAACGGCACTGAGAATAACAACGGCATCGATTACCCGCAGCTCGATTCGGCCAGCGGCTCGACGATCAGCGGCACGGCGTGTTCGAACTGCTTGATCGAATTCTTCGTCGCCGATCCCGATCCAACCGGCTACGGTGAAGGCATGGATTACCTGGACTATGTTTTTGCAAGTTCGAACGGTTCCTTCAGCGCACAACTCAGCGGCCTCGGCTTCTGCACGCCGATCACCGCCACCGCAACGGACGGCGATGGCAACACGTCTGAGTTCTCGCAAAACGTCCACGCCAGATGCCTGAGAGTCGGGCCCATTTTCCTCTACCCCATCTGGACCTTCATCATCGTCGTCTTCGGCGTCATTGGTTGGCGGCTGCGGCGCTGGCGCCCCAGCATGCCGGCGGCCAGTGCGCCGATTTTTGCCCTCGGCGGCGGTGCGCTCTTCCTGTTTCTCGCCCTGTCCCTGCCTTTCGTAGAGCCGGAGTTCACCCCGAAGAACCAGAAATGCGGCAACGGCGTGGTCGATTCCGGCGAAACCTGTGACGGCGATGATCTGACCATGTGCCTCTCCGGCCAGGTTTGCCAGAACTGCCAGTGCATAACAGAAGTGGAGTGGCCCATTTGCGGTGACGGAGATGTAGATGAAGGCGAGCAGTGCGACGGCGACGACCTGAGCATGTGCCTCTCGGGTCAGGTGTGTGAAAATTGTAAATGTATCACCTACGTGGATCTGTGCGGCAACGGGGTCGTCGACAACGGCGAGCAGTGCGACGGCGACGACCTGAGCATGTGCCTCTCGGGTCAGGTGTGCGACAACTGCAAATGCATCACTATGATGGGCATGTGCGGAAATGGGGTTGTCGAAGAAGGCGAGCAATGCGACGGCGACGATCTGAGCATGTGCCTCTCGGGTCAGGTATGCGAGAACTGTAAATGCATCACGCATGTAGATGCCGAGCCGGAGATCTGCGTCTACGAGGCGCTGCAGAACAATAACTGCCGCGCCAGCGACTACCCCGAATCGGAGCTTGTCGAAACCCTGATGGAAGGCGACAGCGCCGACCTGATCGCCCTCAACCCCGAGTACACCCACGGGCTGTTCGATCTCGAGAACGGAAAGCAGTGCTGGGTGTGGTTGGGTTTGATGGCCGGTGATGAGAATCCCTTCGGCAACTGCCCGGTGAAGATCATCGATCCACCGGAAGCGCTGCGGGAGAGTGCCTGCAACGCCGATTTGGTCGAAAGAGAATGTATCGCTGCGGGAGGTGAATGGGTAGAGGGCATGGCGGCGCCATACTGTGCCTGTCCAGAGGAATAGCACTGGATAACAAGGTCGTACAGCGCTGTGCGACCTTGTTTTAGAACATGCGGGGGAAACAACGGTTTGCCAATGGGAGGAAAGACGATGAAAAAAACACCTCAAGGTGTCCTGCTTGCATCCCTGCTCCTGAGCATACTGAGTCTGGCGGTCTTTCCGTTTCCGGCGGAAGCCAGCATCCTCGTGGTGAACACGACCGACGATCTCAACGATGGCACCTGCGATGCTTCGCACTGCTCCTTGCGAGAGGCAATCTACGCCGCCAACGCTTACGTCAGCTCCGACAGCATCCATTTCGACATCCCCGGGTCGGGAATCGCCAGTATCCTGCTTTCGACGCCCTTACCGCCCATCTCAGACGATTTCACCTACATCGACGGCACCTCCGAGCCGGATTACAACGGCACGCCGGTTGTCAACATAAGTCCAGCAAACGGAATCATCGATGTCGGGCTATACATCATGTCGGACGGGAGCGAGATCCGCGGTTTGGGTCTGGCCGGATTTGGAGATTGGGCAGAAGATACACCAGAACATGATTGGATTCATATCTCTGGCGGCGCGATTGAAGTGAGCGGCGGCCACAATGCCATCCTCGAAAACGTCATCCGCATGGGCGCCCGGCGCAACAGCGTGGGCGTGCGCCTCTCCGGCGCCGCCAACAACGTGAGTGGGAACTCGATCTCGGGGTGCAGAATCGCCGTCTACGCCGATCACCCCAACAACCGCATCATGGGCAACAGCATCGGCCCTGCGCCGGATGGTTCCGCTGTCGTGGCCAATTTCGTGGGGATCATTATAGATGGCGGCGCGGATAACACACGCATCGGTGGTGCGGCATCCGGCGAGGGGAACGTGATTTCCGCCAATAAATATCAAGGCATACGCCTCTTCTCCTCCAGCAATACGATTCAAGGAAATCTCATCGGAGTCAACAGCACGGGCACCGTGGCAATGCCGAATGGTGCAAGTGGAATCGAGGCCAGCGGGGATCACTACCTGATCGGCGGCAGCGCGCCCGGTCAGGGCAACGTGATCTCCGGAAACGATTACGATGGAATCTTAATCAGCGGTCCAGATAATGTCATCCAGGGCAATCTGATTGGAACCGACATCAGCGGATCGATCCTGATTCCGAACCACGGCAGCGGGATAGAGGTCAGTAGCGCGCACAACATCGTCATCGGTGGAAGCACCGCGGGGGCAGCAAATCTCATCGTGGGCAATTTGGGCGACGGCATCAAAATTTATGATCTTTCAATTAATGGTCTCTTTGCCGGCAACGTGATCGCAGAAAACCATTGGTACGGTATCGCCATTCACCACGGTGATTTTGAAGAATCGATCAATAACACGATTACCCAAAACAGCATCTACGCCAATGGCCAGCTGGGTATTTCTATCTATGGCAGCAATGAGATTGATTATCCGGTGCTCGATTCAGGTTTGGGCTCGACGATCGAGGGCACGGCCTGCAATCTTTGCAAGCTCGAGATCTTCCTCGCCGATCCCGACCCGAGCGGCTACGGCGAGGGCAAGGAATTCCTCGCCGATGGTTACGCCGACGCAAACGGCCACTTCAGCATCCCCATCGACGACCTGGGCCATTGTAAAAAGATCACGGCTACCGCAACGGATCCGGAGGGCAGCACCTCTGAATTTTCGAAGAACATCCGCGCTAACTGTTTGATCAGGCCTCCCGATTTCATGTATTACTCCCTCTGGGCCATCATCATCGCCATTTTCGCCGCCATCGCCTGGCGACTGCGGCGCACCCGGCCCAGGCTGCCTGCCTGGTCGATCCCGTTGAGCGGGCTCGCCGGTGGGCTGTTGTTCCTGGCCTTCTTCACGCTTCTGCCCTTCGCAAAGGCGGAGCCCGTATCGGAATCCATTTGTGGAAACGGCCTCGTCGAGCCGGGCGAGTTGTGCGACGGCGACGATCTGAGCATGTGTCTCTCCGGTCAGGTGTGTGAAAACTGCAAATGCATCACCTATCTGCCCATGTGCGGCAACGGAGTCGTCGAGCAAGGCGAACAGTGCGACGGCGACGATCTGACGATGTGTCTCGAAGGCCAGGTGTGTGAGAACTGCCGCTGCGTCACTTACGAGGAAGCCGAACCCGAAAACGATATCTGCGTCTACGAGGCGCTGCAGAACTCCAACTGCCGGGCAAGTGACTATCCCGAATCCGACCTGGTCGAGACCCTGATGGAGGGCGATACGGCCGACCTGATCGCCCTCAACCCCGAGTACACCCACGGGCTGTTCGAGCTCGAGAATGGGAAACATTGCTGGGTCTGGCTGGGCTTGATGGGCGGGGACGAGAATCCCTTCGGCAACTGTCCGCTGGAGATCGTCGATCCGCCGCAAGCGCCGCGGGAAAGCGCCTGCCGCACGGATTTGGATGAAAGAGCATGCATCGTCGCAGGAGGGGAATGGAAAGAGGGCATGGCAGCGCCGTACTGCGCCTGCCCGGAATAGCGAACAGCAACAAGAAGACACGAAACGGGGCTGCCCTGGTAGGGCAACCCCGACATTTTGGTGGGATTGACACGTGTAGGAGCGGGTTTGAAACCCGCCTCTATAGGATGCTCCTCCGTTCATAGACGCCCCACCGGGGCGTCTCTACGCGACACAGCCTCGGAATATTGCAGGGGCAACCCGTCGGGTCGCCCTTACACATCATTCTCTCTGTATCAAAGACAGAACACTCTTCAAATCCTCACGCCACTCGACGTTTTCATAGACCTGCCAGCGTTCGACGTGTTCGACGCTTTCCCCCGCTGCAAGTCTGGTGATCGGCGCCAGCGTCTCCAATTCGATGAAGTGCGGGTTGCAGTAGCATTGTGAAGGGCTTCCGAAGTCGAAATATGCTGCCCGGGGATCGTACTCGGCACGTTTGACGAAGAGCGTGCCTTCGATCCAATAGGCAAGCCATCCCGCCGGATTGGTGAAACCGACTTTAAGACTGCCCTCCTGCATCTGCGCCTGAATCAGAATCTGCTCATTGCCCCAGGTGATGTGCTGCGAATTGATGTCGGTATACGGCCAGAGCACGATCGAGCGGTCGGGCAGCGTGGGATTGTCCGGCTTCCCCCCACCGTAGAGGGGCAGGATTCCGACTCCGCCCGGCTTTAACTGCGTGATCGCCCAGGGCGCCAGAGTCCAATCCTGGTTGCCCTCGTTCGTGATCGTGTGGCGCACTTCGACCTCGGCTCTGTCATCGATCAAGCGGATTTCGAGCTCTTTCCGAAGCGACGTCTGCGCTTCGACGTCCTGCGTGATGTGCACGCCGTTTTCGATGGCCTGCGCTTGAACCGCTGAGTCGTCCGGCAGGTAGGTAATGCGCGGTTCTTCCGGTGCGTACCAAAGCCGATGCCCACCGTACAGGTGGAACAGCCCCGCGCCGGGGCAATCCAGGGTGAGATCGGGCAGCTCGGCAAACAGGTTGTCGCCGCTCTTGGTCTTCAGCGAGAGCACCCGCGGGCCGACAGAAACGGATACGAGCAGCGTCAAACCTTCGTTGGCGATCTCCACACATTCAATGTCATTGAATTTGACCCTCTTCATGAGTTGTCACCTCCGGCGGCGGATTCTATACGCACGTTTTGATTTTATTCGAACAGGAAAGCCAAAGCCATTATACCCGCCAAGCAGGCAAAATCCACTGGATGGACGGCGACGTATCCTACATCGTTATTTGTCAAAGCGTTGGGTGGAGTTCAACTATCCGCGTTTGCAGTTGAAACAAGCCACTTGATGATCCTTCTCAAACTCATCCAGCTGCGGCTGCTCCAGGCTGCATTGTTCGCTGGCGAACGGGCAGCGTCCGAAATACACACATCCCTGACCGATCGGCAGCTGTTTCTGGCGTATGGCGATCTCGACGTCTTCCCATGCCTGGTCCAATCGTGGCACAGTCGCCATCAGCATGCGGGTATACGGATGCTGGGGGTTGAAATATACCCGCTCCGTCGAACCCATCTCGACGATCGAACCGCGGTACAGAATTACCGCCCGATCGCTGATGTAGTATGCAAGTGAAAGATCGTGCGTGATGAAAAGAATCGAGAGACCCTTCTTTTTAAGATCCGCCAGCAGATTGAGCACATCGATGCGCCTGGAGGCGTCGAGCATGCTGATGATCTCGTCAGCGACGAGGAACTCGGTTTCCAGGAGCAACGCCCGGGCGATGAGGAAGCGCTGCAGTTGACCGCCGCTCAGCTGATGGGGGAATTTCCCCAGCACGTCGGGCGGGTTCAAGCCCACGTCTTTTAAGCACGCATCAACCTTCTGCGACCAGTCCCCTGGCTTTACGTCCGGGTAGAACTCAGTCTTGATCATGGCGAAGATATGATCGGCTTTGAAGATAGGATTGTAGGAGCTGAACGGATCCTGGAAGACGCCCTGTACTTTGCGGTAGTACTCCTTGAGTTCACGCCCCTTCAGCGTGGTGATATCGATGTCTTTGAAAAAGGCCGAGCCGCTGGTGATCGATATCAACTTGAGGATCATTTTGCCGATCGTGGTCTTGCCACTGCCGCTCTCACCGATCAGTGAAACCACCTCTCCAGAACCCACATCGAGGTCGACATCGCAAACAGCGTGCAGCGCTTTGCCGCCAAAAGTCCCCACTTTATACGTCTTCGAGATGCCCTGCAGTTTAAGCATGCTTCCCCGGCTCCTTCCAGCAGGCGACCATGTGGCCTGGTTCGACTTCCACAAACGGTGGCACTTGCAAACACTTTTCGAACGCCAGGGGACAGCGTGCTCGAAAGCGGCATCCCTGCGGAGGCTCGAGCAGCTGCGGCGGGGTTCCGGGAATCCCTGCAAGCCGCGTCACGTTTACCTGCACGCCGACCTGAGGCAGTGAGGAGATCAGCATCTTGGTGTAAGGATGGCGAGGCGAATCGATCACGGTTTCTCTGGAGGCTTTCTCCGCCAACTGGCCTGCATACATGATCATGATCGTGTCCGCCACCTGATAGAGGATCGAGATGTCGTGCGTGATGATCATCATGCTTTTAACGAAATTCCGATCACGGAACTCCACCAGCATCTCGGCAACGGCTTTCTGCGTCGAAACGTCGAGGGCGGAAGTGATCTCGTCGGCCATGAGCAGCGAGGGATCCAAGAGCGTCGAGAGTACCATGACCATGCGCTGCTTCATGCCTCCCGAAAGCTCGATCGGGTACATATCGAGCACCTCGGGATTCAACCCGACCAGATCGAGCCGGCGCTGCAGTTCGGTTTCGATGGCCTTCATGCTCGCCCCTTTCGAGGCCAGAAGCTCTGCGGTCATTTTCCGGATTTTACGCGTCGGATTGAGGGCGTTCATGGCGTACTGCGGCACAATGGAGATTTTACGGAAACGAAAGTCGTCCATTTTCTCCATGTCGGCAAGCGGCAACTCCTCGCCGTCGAGCTCCACCTTGCCCTCGATGAACTTCAACGGTGGCGTCAAGCGGATCAGGCTGTGCGCCAGGGTAGTCTTGCCGCAGCCGGACTCGCCGGCCAAACCCATGATCTCTCCGTCGGCGATGTCGAATGTTGCGCCGTCCAACGCCCGTACGTCACCTCTGAGAGTCTGGTAGTAAACCTTGAGGTTCTCCACATGCAGGCTCATGCGATTACATCTCCCTGAGTTTGGGATTGAAAACCTCATCCAATCCCACATTCGTGACGTAAAGCGCACCAACGATCGCCGTGATCGCCAGCCCCGGAGGAATGAACCACCACCAGATATCGAGCAGCAGCGCGCTGTGCGCCACGGCGTGGTTCATCATCAGTCCCAGTGAAATCCCCTGTGTGGGACCCAGCCCGATGAAGTCCAGCGTCGCTGCATTGAGCGTCGCACCGCCGAATTGGAGAATGAACACAAGCAGCAGATAAGACATCATGTTTGGAGCGATTTCCTTGAAAATGATCTTCAAGGATTTCATACCGCTCATCTTGGCCAAATCCACGAATTCTCGCGAGCGTAATGAAAATGTCTGCGCCCGGACTGCCCTGGCCGTCCAGGGCCATGCCGTGCATCCGATGAAGACACTCTCTAAAAGAATTCCGCGTACCTCGAGATAAGCACTGATGATCAACAGCACGGCAAGCGTCGGAATGACCAGTACGATGTTCGTACCCATGTTCAAGCCCTCGTCGGTCTTGCCGCCCATGTAGCCGCCGATGAAACCGACGATCACCCCGATTAGCGTTGCCAGTCCGCCGCCGATAGCGCCCACGACGAACGTCGCCCGGAGACCGTAAACGAATTGGGAATAAACATCCTGGCCGAAGACGGTGGTTCCAAATATGAAATCCTCTGATTCGAATGGTTTTAGCGGTACGCCGCGATGGATAAAAGAGAGTGGATCGTTTTCCGTGAACGATGGTCCAATGATGGCCATCACCAGAAAGAAAAGCACGATCAAGAGGCCGATGCGCAGCTTGTTGTTCTTGAAAGCGAAGTAGAAAAATTCGTTTCGCTTCTTCGACTTCTTCTCCATCATGCCATCTCCCCGGTCATACCTCTGCGCGTGCGTGGGTCAACAATGACATAAACGATATCGATTATGAAGTTGGCCAATAAAACACCAACGATGATGAAGAGAAAACAGCCCTGGAGCAGGAAATAATCCTGATTTTGCACGGCTGCCAGCAGTTGGAAGCCGATTCCCGGGTAGGAGAAGACGACTTCTGTCACAAGCGCTCCGGCGACGATCACACCCAGCTGCAGGGCCAACCCGGTCAGCTGGGGAAGGAGCGCATTTCGATAGGCGTATTTCCGAACCAATTGCTGGGGTGCGCCGAGGGCTTCGAGGTAGTGAGAGTAGTCCGCTTCGAGTTCGTAGATGATCACGTTACGCATTCCGATGGCCCAACCGCCGAAGTTTACCAGGAAGAGCGAGGCGAAGGGCAGGATCCAGTGATGCAGCACACTGCTGATGAAACGCCATGACCAGTGCGGCGCCATATCGAAGGCATACGCGCCCGCAATCGGAAACAAATCAAGTTTGATCCCCAATCCCCAGGCGAGCAGGATCGCCAGCCACATGTACGGCGTTGCCGTCAGGGTGTACCCCAACGGCAGGATCGTGTTGTCGAGCCACTTCCTTCGTGCAGCGTAAGCACCGAATTTATTTCCCGCGATCCAGCTCAACAGGATCGAAGGTACCAGCAGGGCGATGTCGTAGGGCACAGCGGTCATTATCACGTCCGCAACCTCTCGTGGAAAACGGTACACACTGACGCCCAGATCACCGCGCAGCAGCGATGCCCAGAAGTTGAGGTACTGCTGCCAGATGGGCACATCCAGGCCAAAAACCCGCGTGAAGTACTCCCGCATTGCGTTGACCGTATCGGGATGTGCAGTGCCTACGCGCCCCAGCATACTCAGGACCGGATCGCCGGGCATGAAGCGCGGGATCAGCCAGTCGATGGTCACGGCGACGAAAAAGGTCAGTAGATAAATGAGTACTTTGCGTCCGAAATATCGCCTCATACCTGTTCCTCCTCGCTGCGGGGCAGCAGAGGGCCCCACCCGTCCCACCGAATTCCATGGGACGGGCGGGGCACACTCACCAATAAGATACTTCCTTTTACGTTGCCAGGTTCCTACTCCGCTGCCAACTCCAGATCAATCAGCATGAGCAGGCCACCGGTCTGCCAGTAGCCTGACCAGGTAACAGGCGGATAGTTGGGGGTATCATCGGCTTCTGTCGGCCAGTTCGTCCAGACAGAGCTGTTGAACTGCGCCCAGGCGCCGTTGTACCACAGCGGGATCATGGGTACGTCTTCCACCATGATTTTCTGGATGGCAGAGCATACTTCCTGCATGCCCGCGATGTCGTCCACCGGGACCGCAGCCAGCTCGTCAACCAGATCGAAGGCCTCCTGGTTGTCGTAGCGGCCGAAGTTGCCGCTGCCCATGATCTCCTGGATCGGTTCATTGAACAGCAGGTTGTAAAGCGTCCACGGCGTATTGCTCAACCCCGCCCAGTTGTTCAACGTCATGTCAAATGTACCCTGGGTCAGCGAGTCATTCCACACGTTGTAGTCCGGCGTCACGTCCTCGATGTTGATGCCCGCCTCCTTGGCGCTGTCGGAGATAACAGCGATCGCCGCCATCCAGTCCGACCATCCGGCCGGGCAGGTAACTTCGAGGGCAATGACGGAGCCGTCGGGCGCTTCGACGAAGCCGTCGCCGTCGACATCGACGTATCCGGCGGCAGCAAGAATCGACTTCGCTTTATCGGTATCGAAATACCAGCCTTCTGACGCCATCAGATCATCATCGATGAACTGGGAAAGCGCCGGCAGCAAGCCGGAGGGGCTCGCCGCGGCTACCAGGTTCGCGTATGCGACCTCGACGATGTCATCCGTGTTGATGGAGTACGCCAACGCCCGCCTGAACTCGGGTTCATCCATGGGCGACTTGGTCAGATTCAGGAACAAAACGGCCGTGTTGGCCGCCAGCATGTAGGGCGCATCTTCGAAGTAGGTGTCCACGTAGCCCTGATCCGCCAGAGCGGCGACGCCGGGCAGGTAGTTATTGCTCAAGTCAAGCTCGCCCTTGAGGACCTCACCCAGCGCTGCGTTGTTGCTCGACGTGCGGATGTCGACGATCCGTTTGGGCGCCGGCAGTCCGAACACATCGATGCCCCACCAGTCCTCATTGCGGATCCAGACGTTGCGGTCTTCACCGTGGGTTTCGTACAGGTAGGCTCCCGAGCCAATCGGGTTCTCGTTCAGCCCGGCGGTAACCTCTTCTTCCGTCCTGTCGGCCCAGACGTGCTCCGGTGCGATCGGGATGTTGTAGAGGTTATTGGCGAACTCCTGATAGAGTGGATCGGTGAATTCGAAGGTCAAACCGGTGTCTCCATCGACGACGATTTCCGTCAGGTAATTCCACATCGGCGCCCAGAACAGCGACCCATATTCCTTGGCCAGCTCGAACGTAAAGGCGACGTCTTCCGCCGTCAATGCCTCACCATCCGACCAGGTCAGCCCGTCACGCAGGGTGATCTGGTAGGTATCGGCATCGACCCACTCTCCGCTCTCGGCCAGGAAGGGCATGAACTCGCCGGTCAAGCCATCGAACATGAAGAGGGTCTCGTAGACGAGCCCGATGGTCCCGCTTGTGTTGGCCTTGCTCCAAGAGATAAATGGGTTCCAGTCGTTCGGCGGGCCCCAGGCGGCGCCGCTGATGTAGAGCGTTTCGCTGCGTTCGTAAACGACGTCCGGTGCTTCCATATCTTCGGAAGGGGTCGCAGTGACGACGATCGTCTCTCCTTCGCGCTCGACGATGACTGTTTCAACTGCCTGCGAACACGACGCGAGAAGTAAACTCAGCGACACCAGGATGGATATAATCAACATACTACGTTTCATCTTCTTTCTCCTTTTTGCGTTTCCCTTTTAAAAGTTGCAAACACATTTATAAACAAGCGTGCTATTTGCGCTTCTTCTGCTTGAATGGCCACCTCCTTTCCACAAAACGTGGATACTCTCGTAATAACTGGGAGCGCTCCCAGCCTTTGTGAAAAAAACTTGTGACTAGACTTACGAACATTAAAAATCGTACACGGGCCTCCGGGGGTTTACGTTTGAATGAGATGACGTGCATTGAGACTCGGTCGCCAGCAGATCCTAGCTTGGTTTCAGACGCATGCTCCTGGTCGGCATCAATCCAGTTGTACCTTGATGGAGGTGGTGATCCGACTCCACCACCCCCGATTCACGCACGACACGAAGACCTATCTTGATCGCGGTACAGCTCCTCGTTCCTCGGACTCTTACTTCCATTCCTTCATCGCGAGCTGTGGTTTGCGCCGCAGGAATGGCGTATGACCAACTCGGTGCTCAAGATGATGCGATTATGCGGCTTGGCGCCGTTATTAATCATATCGATCAGCGTATCCACCGCCGTGGAACCCAGGCGGTTGATCGGCTGCCGGATGGTTGTCAGCGCAGGATTGGCCATTTTCGCCACGGGAAGATCGTCGAATCCAACAATGGCAACTTCGTCCGGGATTTTAAGGCCCGCTTTCCGTACAGCGCGCATTGCACCGATGGCCATGACGTCGGAGGCAGCAAAAACGGCTTCCGGTCTGGCCGGCAGCAAATCTTCCATCGCCTGGCAGCCACCTGCTTCGGTGAAATCGCTTTCCACGATCAAGCGCTCATCGACGGGCAAATCATGGTTATGCAACGCGTTGATGTATCCCTGTTTACGGTCGATACCCACCGTGCTGAGTCCCGTGCCGGCAATCGTGGCGATGCGTTGATATCCCAGGCGAATCAAATGCGATACCGCGTTGTATGCGCCCTCGATGTTGTCAATATCCACGAAACTCACATTTTCGGAGTGAAACGGCCGGCCAACGAAGACCAGAGGAAGATCCGAGTCCATCAAGCGGTCCATCAAGGGATCACCGTGGTGACCGGCCTGCAAAATGACGCCGTCCAACAGGCCGGCCCTTGATACGCGGGGATACATCTTTTGCTCATCTTCCTTGGTGGAAGCATGAAAAAGCCCCAGGGTGTAATCGTGCTGATTGCAGCTCTGTGCGACGCCCTGAATAAGATGCGGGATATACGGGTCGGTGAACAAATAGGAGACGCTGTGCGGCAGAACCAGCCCGATCATGTAGGATCGTTGCGAGGCCAGCGACCGAGCAGCCACGTTGGGCTGGTATCCTGTTTCCTCGATCACTTCCCAGACGCGGGCTCGCACTCCATCGCTCACGTTGGGTTGATCGTTGATCACTCTGGATACCGTCGATCGGGATACACCGGCCTTCTCGGCAATGTCCTCAAGCGTCAGGTTTGGCATCCACGTTCTCTCGATAAAATGGGAGCGCTCTCATCTGAATTTTCATAACTCGGCCGATTAAGCTTCCATTTTTGGGCAAAATGTTCTATAAATAGGAAAGTGCTGGGAGCGCTCTCGGTAGGTATAGATACTATACAGGTATTTTCACCGCCCGTCAACAATCATTTTCTTCACGATCGTCGCCATGGAAACAGACCAGGGCTGTGCATCGCCCGGGGAATCGTGAGGCAGCGCAGCAACACAACACCGTTTCCAAAGTAGGCCTGCGGCGCGATATTTAAGAGAGGACTTCCCCTCCCGCTCTCTGTGGCGGGCGTTGAAAGAGTAATTCAAGGAGATAAAGCATGGCGAAGACCAACATTCCCTGGGAAGCGCGGCCCGCGGGCTGCTCCGACATCCTTTGGCGCTACAGCAAGAACCCGATCATCCCTCGCGGCTTGATCCCGACATCGAACAGTATATTCAACAGCGCCGTCGTTCCCTTCGAGGACAAGTTCGCGGGTGTGTTTCGCGTGGATAACAGGAAGCGCGAGATGAACCTCTACCGCGGCTTCAGCAAGGACGGTTTGGATTGGCAGCTGGATCACGATCCCATCTCGTGGGAATTCACCAATGACGAACTGGCCGTCTATTCCCATCGCTACGATCCTCGCCTCGTCTGGCTCGAGGATCGCTACTACATCACCTGGTGCAACGGCTACCACGGTCCGACGATCGGCATTGGATACACCCAAGATTTCGAGAAATTCCATTTTCTCGAAAACGCACTGCTGCCCTTCAACCGCAACGGTGTGCTTTTTCCCCGCAAGATCAACCACGCCTATGCCATGCTCAGCCGCCCGAGCGACAACGGACACACTCCCTTCGGGGACATTTTCTTGAGCATGAGTCCCGATATGATCCATTGGGGCCGGCACCGCTTCGTGATGGGCGCGACCGCTGGATGGCAGAGTACCAAGATCGGCGCCGGTCCGGTCCCCATCGAAACGCCGCAGGGATGGTTGCTCTTCTATCACGGCGTGCTGACCTCCTGTAATGGTTTCGTCTACAGCTTTGGCGCTGCCCTGTTGGACCTCGAGCAGCCCTGGAAGGTCATCCGGCGCGGCGGACCTTACCTGCTCTCCCCGCAGCGGGATTACGAGTGTATCGGTGACGTGCCCAACGTTGTTTTCCCCTGCGCTGCTTTATACGACGAGGAAACCGGCCGCATTGCCATCTATTACGGAGCTGCGGACAGCGTGACGGCGCTCGCTTTCACGCAGCTCAAGGATATTCTCGATTTTCTGGAAACCAATTTCATGGTTTAATCGAGCCTATACAAAACAGATTCAGGATGGGAATGCAATGGATCATCATTCGAACAACGAAGCAGCCGTCGGTTTTCCGGAAGATTTTATCTGGGGCGTAGCCACATCGGCCTACCAGATCGAAGGCGCCTGGAATGAAGCCGGCAAGGGTGAGAGTATTTGGGATCGCTTCTGCCACACGCCCGGCAAGATCGAAAACGATGAAACTGGCGACGTGGCTTGCGACCACTACCATCGCTGGCAAGAAGATGTGGATCTCATGGCTACTTTGGGCATCCCGGCCTATCGTTTCTCTATCTCCTGGCCGCGGATCATTCCCGCGGGAACGGGGAAGATCAATCAGGCCGGGCTGGATTTCTACAGCGCCCTGGTCGACGGTCTCCTCGAGGCGAACATCGAGCCGTATATCACCCTCTACCACTGGGATCTCCCACAAGCCTTGCAGGACCGCGGCGGCTGGCCGGCGCGTGACACCGCCCTGGCCTTCGCCGAGTACACAGATGCCGTCACCCAGCATCTTGGCGATCGCGTGCGAAATTGGATGACACTTAATGAGCCCCACGTGAGCGCTGTCGTTGGCTATCTCATAGGCCGCCACGCTCCGGGTCACCGAGATATGGACGAGATGGTCGCCGCATCCCATCATCTACTCCTGGCACACGGCTTGAGTGTTCCCGTGATCCGCGCCAACGTGCCCGATGCAAACGTCGCCATCGTCTTCAACGTTCATCCCGTGCATACGGCTTCTCCGAGCGAGGCGGACAAAGAGGCGGCAAAATTCGCGGACGGTGCCGTCAACCGCTGGTTCATGGACCCCGTCTCCGGGCGAGGCTACCCGCAGGACATCGTCGCGCGATATGGTAGAAAGATGAATTTCGTTCTCGAGGGGGATCTCGAGAAAATCGCCGCTCCCCTGGATTTCCTGGGGATCAATTACTACTTCAGAGTCATCGCCAGGAACGACGAGATTCCGGAAGAAGAAAACGAACCGCGCACGCTATTCCCCTCGGATGAAATGACGGAAATGGGTTGGGAGATTTACCCGCCCGGTTTATACGAAATATTGGTCCGTATCCATCGCGATTACGATTTTCCGGCAATCATGGTCACGGAGAACGGCGCCGCACTGGTTGACCGCGTCGACGCATCGGGGGAAGTGGACGATCCCGGTCGGATCCGCTACGTCGGTTCCCATCTGCGAGAAGCCGCCCGCGCCATCCAGGACGGCGTCCCGCTGCGGGGCTATTTCCATTGGTCCTTCACTGACAATTTCGAATGGGCGTATGGATTCGACAAACGCTTCGGACTGGTTTATGTGGATTTCGAGACGCTCAAACGCATTCCCAAAAGCAGCGCTTACTGGTATCGGGATGTGATTTCAAAGAATCAAGTATAGGGTTTACGCGAAATAGATCGTTGGTATCGCCAACTCAAACACAGAAGAAAGAGAGAAGCGCCCGATTGAGCGCTTCTCTTTTGTTTGAAGGAAGCTATGCTGAATTTCCGATGAGCCCGCGAACGAACCGACCATCTGCAAATTTGAGGCGACGGTCTGGCTTTCTGATTAATATCACAAATACCACCGCAGCCGAAAACGAACACTAAATCATCGAGTGGCTAGAAACGCCAGCACTACCAATCCGATGACGAAAAGCAAGAATGCAACGGATACAACGATAACAAGTGTTGGTGGACGCTGATCGATTTCGAATTTCCCTTCCTCTTTGATCTCCATAGATTCCTCCTTAATTTGTACCTCTTGATATCGACCTAACTCGGTCTGCGCTTCGATCTCACTGAACCCGCCGACCAGCAAGGTTTTTGCGTAAATCGCATCTAATCTGCCGAAGGTTTTGGAAATGCGCAGCATCGCCACGAACAGGATCATACCTACGACGATAAATGCGAACATCAACGGGGGGTTGTTGTTGTAAGGCGCCCAATCAATATGTATCACGGGTAAATCCAACACATAGACCAAGAATGGATTCGCGATCAGACTCACGGAGACTGAAAAAAGCGTCAGGAAAGCAACGAAGTATACCAGGCCCAACGGCAGCTGTACGACCATATAAGCCAGTGTGGACCATGTGCGAACGTCCAGGAAGAGTTCTTTGATTTGTTCCCACCAACCCAACTGCCGATTGGTGAAAAATGGGCGCCGTGGCGTGCGTACTCCCAAAAGCGCTTCCACCAGTCTGCCCTCCATAAGCGCTGCGTCGAAAATTCTTTTTTGTAATCGTCGTAAACAGCATCAAGTACTCCAAACATGCCTAGATCCGGCCCAACCGATAAATATATCGAGTCTTGGACATGATTTAATAGGTTATTTGTGACATTCTTCACAAGACAAATGACATCTCCACCGCAGCGGAGCAAAAATCGAGGTATGTGTGGACGCAGCACTAAACCCTGAGTATGCGAACGTCCTGGGTGAAAATTGAGGGATTACAGATATCGAAAGAGCTGCTTTCAGCGCCAAATTACCCAACCAAGCGCTGCAGCCAGGCACGGCCGGCGTGTGCTCTTACGCCGGTCTTCCAGGGCTTTCGGTGCCCGTCGAAGCGCAGGGGGCAGAGTGTCTGGGTTGCTGACAGGGAAACGCGAATTTTTCGGGTCTCCCCGCGCTGATGCGACACAGGCCATAAACATGCAGAATCAATTCAACTTCACGCCAGCGCGTGCTTTGAAATTCATTTCCCGCCAGGCGAATTCAGTAAACGGTTAATGCCAGCTCGGCGGTTGCACGCCGCGGTGTTTGAGCTCCATAATCAAATCCGCCAGGTGGTGGGTCATGTGCCGCAGCGCATACACCACCCGGCTGAGGATCGTGAAGCCGGTCCATGGGAAAAGCTCTTCCTGTGCAGTCAGGTCGGAAGTTGCGATGAGATTCGCCATGCGCTTTTCGACTTCGTTCAGGAAGCGCAGAAGCTCTTTCTGCGCCGGCAGCTTATCTGCATCACGCACCTGCCATTGGATTTGGTTGAGAGGATCCTCCATTTGTTCGCCCGGTTTTTGCATGCTGAAATTATTAACCGACTGCGCGATGTGCAGCGCCAACCCGGCCGGGCGTTGGTAGAGCGTTTCTCCTTGCCGCCATTCCGCTTGCGGACAAGCATCGATCGCAATGCGGAACATCGAAAGCGCACGCATGAATTGATCGGCGAGCGCTTCCGCCTGTGGTCCGGCTTCGATTGCCTTCCACCAGAAATCCGGCGCGACGAGCTCTTTATACTCGGGGAGATCGTGCAGGCTTGCCAGATCCGAATCCCGCCTCGACCAGGATCGTAATTGGGGTTGTAAATCCAACGCTTTTCGCAGTTTTTCGAGCGCAGCTTGTTGATCTCCTGCAAGCGCCAGGCTGCACGCTGCGTTGTAACTTACCCGGCCCTGCCAATCTGCGCCGTCATCGAGCGGCGAGACTAAATCCGCCCATTCACCCCAGAGCCGGCTGACGACTTCGTGCTGCCCGCGTTCGTGATAGAAATCGGAATAGTGCAGGAGCTTGTGGGTAAAAGCACTGCCAATCAGCGTTTCCCACATCTTACGGTCCTCCGATTCTTCGGAAGGACCTTCGAGCGCCTCTTCGCTCATTCCCTGCATAGTTTCCTGCATTTTCTCGTGGGCCTGCTGCGCAAACGTTTCGATTTCCGCCCAGGTCTGCCCGGCGTAGCGATCGTAGCATTGATAATTGGCTTGCTCGAATTGGGACAGCGATTCGAGCTCTTTCCCTTCGATCCATACCCTGGCCCGCGTGGCACGTACGTCCTGCCAGTAATTGGCATGGGCGACGGCGTCCTTCGCCGACCATTTTTCAAACGTGCTTTCATATGCTCGCTCGGCATCCGTCAAGCCCGCAATGAACTCTACTTCCAATTCCCTGCCGATCACCAAAATCTGAAGAATTTGATCCTTGAGACTCATCTTTCCTCCTTCGCTTGATCATCGATCGACATGTCCCATCAACGCCTCGCACCGAGGTCATGAGGGAGCGATCTGTAACCTTATCATACACGCAGATGCTCGTGTTCATACTGTAATATTGTATCGAATGAGTGAAATTTCGTTTCACCATCCGTAGAAAGCAATCAGCACAGCATGTTGAGCACGACCGTGGCAAGACGACGCAGGAAACAAGCGACCGAGTCCATAAACGTCGGCAAATCTTCCCTTGAGGAAATTGGTACCATCTACATCTTGAATCCCCCCGGGGGGTAAATGGTAAAATGTTAATGTCTATCGCCACTACTTCATCGTGCGCAGGCATTTAACTACGTTACGTTCCCGTTGAAACAACGTTCGATATACGTGGCGGCGGCAGTCATTGCCGGATGTTGTAATTTGTGCCGTCTATACCATGAATTACGAACCTCTGTCCCGTTCAGAGTCCACGGTAAGGAAACCTCCGCCTATCGAACCCGCCGCAACCATTCCGGAAAGGGGATAAACATATGGCAACAAGAAAGAAGAAGAAAGAATTCGAAGTTGGCAATTGGATCGTCCATCCCATCTACGGTGTTGGCAAAATAAGCAAGATCGAAGAAAAACGGGTCAACAAAACGAAGTCCGAATACTTTCGAGTCGAAGCGGACGAGACCACGTATTGGATTCCTGTCGACAGCGTAGAAGACAGTCGCGTGCGGAAAGTCATCAGTCGCAGCGCTTTTCGCCGAGTGGTTCGGCTGTTGAAAAAGAAGCCGGAGCAAATGGACGCGAATTACAAACAGAGGCAGTCGCGTATCAAGAAAGTGCTCTCCGAAGGGCTGCTGCGTGCAACCATCCGTCTGGTACGAGATTTGTGGGCAAGAAATCGGAAGAAGAATCTCAATGACACGGAGAGAACAGCGCTACGCAAAATCATGGACAACCTGGCCGCCGAATGGGCAGTCGTCGAGAGCATATCGCCGAAGGAAGCCTCCCAGGAGATGACCAAGCTCTTGAGTCAAAATCAAACGCAGACTTCCAAAGAGGATGCGATGGATCCACTTGGAAAAAGCGTTGAGGTAGTTTAAACACAAGCCGTAGGGCTAAAAGGGAAATGTAGATCGTAAGTACTTCCTCAACCGAGGTCGACGAGGTCTACTGCCTTGTAACCGGTAGTTGGGTGGAAGACGCAGAAAAGTCGGCGATGATGGATCAACGCCCCATCTCGTCGATTTTTATCTTCTCCTCCGGGGACAGGTCGAACCCAAATATTTCCAAATTCTGCTGTTGATGCTTCGGGTCGGAAGCTTTGGGAATTGTGATCACCAGATCCTGATCCACCAGCCAGCGCAGCGCAACTTGAGCCGCAGACACCGCATGCCGCCGTGCGATCTCTTGCAGCACTGGAGATCGCAGCACCCTGCCCTTGGCGATGGGACTGTATGCCGTCACCAGGATCTTTTCGCGCCGGCAAAACGCCAGCATTTCGTCCTGAGGATGCAGCGGATGATACTTGAACTGATGACTAAAAACCGGCGCCGAGGCGTGCTGCAGCGCCCGGCGCAGCTGAGGCACAGTGAAATTACTCACCCCAAAGTGGCGGATTTTTCCGTTTGCCTGCAAGTCGTTCAGGGCGCGCATCGATTCTTCGATGGGAACCTGGGGATCGGGCGCATGAATGAGGTAGAGGTCGAGCGACTCGACGCCCAGTTTTTGCAGACTGCGCTGACACGCTTCGATTAAATCGTCGTAACGTAAATGATTCGACCACACCTTGCTGGTCAGAAAAAGCTGATCTCGGGCAAGACCCGATTGCGCAATTGCCGTGCCGATTTCCGCTTCGTTTCGGTAAAATTCGGCCGTATCGACATGCCGATATCCGATCTCCAGGGCATGCTGCAGCGCACGGACACATGCCTCGCCGCGCAAATCCCAGGTCCCCAAACCGATCTTGGGGACTCGCTCACCCTGGAATTCGACGTATTCCATGCCACCTCACCATGAGTCGATTCCGCCAAAGACACAGCGGTTTGGATAACGGCGCGGTTCGATGGTTTTTTCGAGCTGCATTAGCGCTGAGAGATCATACGTTTACATCGACGTCATGCAATCCCGTGGCGCCGAACGGTCGCGGCGGGTGACTCTCGGCGATCTGCATCTCACCCTCCCCGTCGTAACAACGGACGGTAAACGTGTGCTCGCCGGCTTCGAAAGGCCAGTCGAAACGCCACAACACCCACGTCAGCTCCGAAAGTGGAGTACGCAGTTGTGCTTCCTGCCAATCGCCATCGTCGACCTGCACTTCCACTTTCGAGATGCCGCGCGCCCCCGCACGTGCGATCCCGCCGATGGGAATATACTGCTGGCCCCCGCGCTCGATGACTTCATCCGTGGCTGCCACATCGATGACCGACGTGGCCTTCATCTGGGCGGTTCTGTCCCAGCCTCTTTCGACCCAATAACCCGGCTGGTCCACCGCGCTCAATTCGAAGCTCGTGATCCACTTGGGTTGTTTCATACCATAGCGATCGGGGATGTAGATGCGCAGTGGAAAGCCGTGTTCGGGCTGCAAGGGTTTTCCGTCCCACATGTAGGCGAGCATGATGCGTTCGTCCGAACGAATCAGCTCCAACGGCACGCTTTCATAAAAACCGTCCCCCGCCTCGATCAGCAGATGCCTGGCCGAAATCAGCGGGCCGGCTTCATCGAGGATGCGCTGCAAGGGAACGCCGGTCCAGCGCGTTGTGCTGACGAGATCACCGGCGATGTTGTTGGAGATGCACGCCAACGTGACGAACAAATGCATCGGTTCGCCAAATCGCTGCTGACAGAAATCGTTCAGATCCAGCGTGAGTGGATTGTTTACCAGACCCTGGATGGGCAAACGCCAGGTGGCGCCATCGATTTCCGGTGGGCTGAGGTTGATGTCGATGCGATAATGGTCTTCGAGCGGTGTATATTCGTCACGCGTTCCCGCAACCGGCTCGACCGCACCGGGTCTTTCCGGCAGCGTTACCGTCTGCGGTTCGGGTTCGTTGACATCGATGGCCTCTCCCTCACCGCCCGCAGCCGTCTGTGCCGGCTCCGTATCGATGAGCGATCCCAGACCGGCGCCGATTACTGTGATGGCAGCCGAGGCGCCGCCCAGCATGACCAGAAACCTGCGCCGATCGATCTGCTGCATCTCAAAACCCGCCTCACCCGCTGCTGCTTCGGGCGCCTCCGCGGGACTCAGTTTCTGGTACACCCACTGCATGCATACGCCCCACAGGATGAAAAGCAGCAAGATCCAAAGCGCACTGATCTCCGCAGCGACGGAATATTTTCCAATTTGAAAACTGATCAACAAGAAGATGATCCCCGCCAATACACCTAAAATCATGCCGACGAAGTAATTCTTACGAATTTTTTCCCAGCGTCGTAAAACGAAATAAAAGATCGCGCACACGACAACGCCGATGGCCGTGAATTGACCCAATGCCAGCAGAATCTCCGCCGGCTTGGAGGCTTCTCGTATGCTCAGGTTGAAAAAGGTCAATATCTTGACCATCGTATCGATACCGAAAACCACGAGGTCTCCGGGGAGAATCCTGGCCAACCACTCGAAGAGATCGAACGGCACGTACGGCGTACCTGCCAGTTGATTGGCCACGAAAAACAAGCCAATGAGGGGAATCGTCAACAACAATCCGGTCAGCGCCCCGTGCAAGATGTTGGGTTGAAATTTTCGCATTTTATCCCTCACCTTTCTTTGCGCCGCGAGCAAACCACAACACACCCAAGCCAACGATGAAAACGATCCCTCCGATCCACGCCCACTTTGGATCTCCCGTCATGAAACTCCCCGGCAACACACCGATGCCCTGAAAGAACCATATCACACCGACGGCAATCATCAAGACGGCGAAAAAGACGACCGGCCAGCGCTTCATCCTTCTGCTCCCTTTTGGAATCCCCGGCGAATACGGTTCCAGGGTGAATCGTCAGACTACGATTAATTGACTATAGCATACACCGAAATCTTACGAATCTCTATCAAAATAATAGAAGTTCGCGCGTATGCGCGCCCGTCAGAAGAGCAGCGGGTCCGCCACACGGACCTTTCGCTTGCACGGACCGCCTCCGCAGACGTGGAAATCCACCCCACCTGCAGCTATTCTTCAAGTTGATTTTATACATGATCCAGCCGCGCCAGAATGGTTTGCGCCCAAACGCCGGCTCGTTCGATCTCGCCATCGAAGAGCGGTCCCTCTCTTCCGACCACGTGGAACGTCTCCGGTCGAACGACGCGCTTTCCCCCGAGCTTGCGCAGCTTCTTTTCCAAGCGCTTGGACGCCGTAAAGCCTGCCAGCATGGACGACATTTGATAGGAGGTGTCGAATGCCGCAATGGATTTCCCGCCAAGAACCCTTTTCGGAAAACGCTCGAAGATCGGGCGGACAGCTTCCGGCAGGTTCATTTTATGGGTTGGGCATCCCATGATTACCAGATCACAGTCTTTGAAATCTGCTTCTTGCAGCTGATCGGAGGGTAGTAAACGGGCAGGGCCGGCCGCTTCGCATGTTTTCGCAATCGTCTCGGCGACCATTTGTGTGTTGCCAAATTTCGAGAAGTAAACCACCAACGTATTCACCAGTCTTAATCCTTTCTTTATTATGGATTCAAATCCAGCTTGCAGCGCGTTCATGATGTACGACGAAGTCCAGACAGGCCGATCCGATCCGGCCACCTCGCACAGGTCGAATTATTTGCTCAGTCCACGCACGGCAAAATCGGCGACGAACTGTCCATCAAGCCAGGGGGTTCCTTGCGGGCCGACTTGAGAGGCAGTCCCTAGATAGACGAGCATGATCAAATTAACCACGATGGCCGGATCCAGCGGGTGGAAAATCTCCTGCGCTAGTCCCAGTGCGAGGATGTCACGGCTTATGAGTTCGAACATGGGCAAATAAGCCTGATACAACGCTTCCTTGAATCCCACGTCCGGGCCGTAGAGATTGTTAACGATCGCCCGTCCTCTAGCAGGATGCGCGGAGATAAATTCAAAGCCGCCGGTAAAGAAGGTCTCCAAGCGCCTGTCGGCCATCTCCATCTCCAGCACACGTTCGCGGATGTACGCCAGGTGCATCGCAGCGGTATCCACGATCAACGCCTGCATGAGTGCCCGTTTGCTTTCGAAATAGTTGTAGATTGTGCCCTTGGCGTACCCAGCTGCCTGGGAGATGCGGTTGATGTTGGCGCCGTTGTACCCCTCGCGGGCGAACTCCAGCGCCGCGGCGTCCAACAACGCCCTGCGCGTATCTTGCTTCTTGCGATCCCGATCCTCGTCTTTGAAACGCGGCATGATCTCCATCCATCTATATAATATGGGTGACCGCCCACCCATATTATTATACGACTTCCCACCATTGTCAAGGGAAATGCAAGCACACCATAATCATCCACATGTGGTTGAATCCAGAATGCCGACGGGCACAAGTAATCGCGTGTCGTTCAACCATCGCGGCACGTTCTGCGAGACATACGCAATGTCACATGCTATAATCCGCGGGTGAAATCAATTCGAATTCCAAAAGGAATGCTTAAAATGAATAAATCTACAGGGATAACTGCAATCGTTACGATCCTCATCCTCGCCATCATTTCCCTGGCAGCTCCGGCGAACACGTCGGCGCAGGATTTCGACGGGCCGGTGCCGCCCGAAATCCAGGGTGAATTGATCTACATTCCCTTCCCTGTTGAAATCACGGTGGATGGTGATCTATCGGATTGGGAAGACTTGCCCTCCAGTTTTGTGGACTACGGGTCGACGCTTTCTTCCGATCCCGCAGAAAACGGCTCGTTCACGTTTTCGGTGGCGGCAGATGCGCAGAATTTTTACATCGCCATGCAGATGCCCGATCAAAACATCATCGCCAAGAAGCACGGTACGAATTACTGGAACGAAGATTCCATGGAGTTCTACATCAACGCCTCCGATGATCTGAACGCCACAGCCTTTTGGCCCAAAATTTATCAGATCAACATCAACGCTGGAGACATCGGCAACAGCGACCCGAATGGGCTGACGATTACCGGTGTGAATAACTCTGATGTCAGCGTGAGCGGGTTTGTTTTCGAAACGGATGACGGTTGGGGATTTGAAGTGGCTGTCCCCCTGGAGGGTATACTGGAACCCGCTCACGGCGTCGAAATCGGCTTTCAAGCGCAGATCAACGGCGCTTCGGCATTGGATCGCGACGTCAAATTGATCTGGTCGAAGGCCGACACCTCGGATCAATCCTGGCAGTACCCCTATCTCTTCGGACGGGCGATCTTTTTCGAACTAGGCCGGGAGGATATCCCGCAGCCCAGCGTGATCGAGGCGCAGCCCACGGCGGCGCCGACTCCCACAGCGGCCCCCATCCCGGCGCAGGTGAGTGTTAATCAAAGTGGATATTTCCCCAAGAGCGAAAAGATCGCTTCCGTTGCCCACGACTCATCCACCGCCCTGAACTGGAGCTTGCGAAACGGCAGCGGCGAAGTCGTTCTGAGCGGCGAAACCACCGTACTCGGCGAAGACGCGACCTCGGGCGACTTTTTACATGAAATCGATTTCTCGGAATACGATACGCCTGGCAGCGGCTATCAGCTTGTGGCGGGTGGTCTGGAAAGTGCCCCCTTCGCAATTTCCGAGGACATCTACGCCCAATTGAAGACAGATGCCCTGGCCTACTTCTATCACAACCGCAGCGGCACGCCCATCGAGGCGCAGTACGTGGGTGAGGATTGGGCTCGTCATGCCGGTCATATCAGCGACGACAACGTGACGTGCTACAAAGGCGACGACCCCGATGGCAATTCGTGGCCGGGATGTGATTATTCCCTGGACGTGGCGGGCGGCTGGTACGACGCCGGGGATTTCGGAAAATACGTGGTCAACGGCGGTATTTCTGTCTGGACCTTGATGAACCTCTACGAACGCTTCCCGGAAGTCTTTACCGACGGTACGCTTCAAATCCCCGAGCAGGGCAACGGCGTCCCCGACCTGCTCGATGAAGCGCGTTGGGAGATGGAATTCCTGCTCGCTATGCAGGTCCCGCAAGGACAGCCCAAAGCCGGCATGGCCCATCACAAGATGCACGACCGCGCCTGGGAGCCGATGCCGATGGTTCCGCCGACCGAAGTCGATAACGACAACGAACATGAGATCGCCGGAAGCGGCCGTTACCTCTACCCGCCATCGACGGCCGCCACACTCAACCTGGCGGCTACCGCAGCGCAGTGCGCCCGTATCTGGAACGAGATCGATGCGCAATTTGCAGAGACCTGTCTGTCGGCGGCGCAAACCGCATGGGAAGCCGCACTCGCCAATCCGAACATCTACGCCGGCAACACACCCGGCGATGGCGGCGGAAACTATGATGACGGCAACGTCTCAGATGAGTTCTACTGGGCCGCCGCCGAACTGTTCGCCACGACCGGTAGTGATGAGTACCTAGACTACCTGCTCGATTCGGATCGTTTCGGCGAGGTGGACCAATTCGACTGGGGCAGCACCGCATCTCTGGGTAGCATTACGCTGCTTACAACGGACAACGATTTGCCGGAAGAACAGGCGGCGCAATTGAAAGAGAACGTGCTCGCTTTCGCCGACGAGATGCTCGCCATCCAGGCGCGCGACGGCTATTCCGTGCTCATCGACGGAGAGTATCCCTGGGGCTCCAACGGATTGATCCTCAACAACACGATACTGGTGGCTTTGGCGTATGACCTCAGCAGCGCTGGCAAATACCTGGACGCTGCTCGTTTGAGCATGGATTATATGCTGGGACACAACCCACTGAACAAGAGCTACGTCTCCGGCTACGGAAGCTATCCCATGCAGCACCCGCATCACCGCTTCTGGGCCAACGACCTCGCCAACGGATATCCACCCCCACCGCCCGGTGTGCTCGCCGGCGGTGCAAACGCCACGGCGGACGACCCGGCGGCGCTGAACGCCAACCTCTCCGCCTACGCGCCATCCAAACGTTACGTGGATGAAATTGGATCCTACTCCACCAACGAGGTGACGATTAACTGGAACGCACCGCTGGCCTGGGTGGCGACCTTCCTCGATCAGAAGCGCGATTTGGAGGCTGCACAGGCCGAGGAATCCCAGCCGGCATCAACGGAATCTGAACCAACCTCAACGGAAAAGACAGTATTTCCCGATTGGATCCTGATTGTCGTCGCCGCGGTCATCGTGCTGGTCGTCGTGGTCTCCCGCTTCAGACGGAAGATGGAATAAGAGTCTCGCAGGACAGTTGCTTACCACTGTTCCTAAAGAGTTCGAGAGAGCGAGGATTCGTTCGATACAACATATCGCCGAAACAATCGGCATGCGAGATTGGGAATACAGCGACAATACGATAAAGTGTCCTGAACGAATATTCAGGATTGTGTCACACCCTTGAATGCTGTAGAATCATACAAAGGGTTGTGGCACGCATGATGTGCGTGGCTCCCAAATTCGGATGCAGTTGCATCCAACGCCGGCTCCGCCCTGGGGCCGGGTAGGGAGAAACGCTTGAGATCATGCACGAAGCTAAAGGTCAAGAGCCTCGGAGATTGAATGAGATCCTGAGCAAGACTCCCTCCCCGCCACGACCCGCAGATCCACATTGAGATTAAGATAACGCTCCAGTCCTCGGGGCTGGAGCGTATGTGCGGTAACAAATTAATGCTCAGACCGCGGCACCAACGACTCATTGGAGCGGCGGTTTTTCATTTCAACATACTGTGGGAGCAGGAGTGCCAAAAATGAGCGTGAGACGTGAATTACTCTTGATGGGGATCGTTGTTGTCACTACGGTTACGTTTTTGGGTTTGAATAACTCGGGTGCGAGCGCAACGGATACCCGAGCAGGAGATCTGTCTCAAGCCGACGAAACCCTCCGGACAGCGATCCTTATGGACTACTACTCCGGTTGGATCATGATCGACGTAGAGAACACCTGGTCGCAGCCCAATCCATCTGTGGGTCTCCTCCAGAACGATTTTCACTACTTCATACGCCGTTATCGAACAACCTTCACCGTGAGCCTGTACGCGGTGTCGAATCCGCCGTATCTGGTGTTCATCAAGCCCAGAGTTACACAATACTTCATGACGGCACAAATGCGGGTGAAGCCCGACCCGGATCTGCCGGATATGTGTCAGGGCACGATCCTGACGTATGCGGGAGAGGCCAGAGCGAATAGCTACCACGGGAGCGCATCGGACGTCGATAATCTCAACATCACGCTCGATATCACCAGGGCCGAGGTGCCCCCGATTGAAATTCCCTAGGCGAAAGCCAGCAAGTTCGAATCGACCCGCGCCGAGGGCTACCGCCGGCAGTGCCAGGTTGCGGAGGGAGTGGGATCACGAGGTCGACAAAGTCATGACGTCGCTGAACCTTGATTCTCCAGAATGACATCCGAGGAGTCGGACATGACAAACGAGATCGAATTTACCAGCAATTTTAGCGACCAGAGTACGGAAAAGGGATTCCAGTTCGAGTTCGCCTGCGACCGCTGTTCAAATGGATTCCGCACACATTTCCGGCCATGGGCGATCGGTTCCGCCAGCAGTGTGCTCGAGACGGCCAGTGGGATCTTCGGCGGGATCTTCAGCCAGGCGGCCAGCGTTGGAGAACATGTCCGTTCGGCTGCATGGGAGAAAGCCCATGATGAGGCTTTTGAAGCAGCGGCCGCCGAGATCCGTCCAAGCTTCCGCCAGTGCCCTCGCTGCAGCACATGGGTCTGCAAGAAATCCTGCTGGAATGAGAAACGCGGCTTGTGCAAGGAATGTGCGCCCGACCTGGGTGTGGAGATGTCTGCGGCCCAGGCCAGCCGGTCGGTGGAGGAAGTCTGGGCGCACGCCAAGATGGCCGAAGAGGACAAGAAACTCGCCGAGGGCAACTGGCGTGAGACCATTGTCGCCTCCTGCCCGGACTGCGGTGCACCGCAGGCAACCAATGCCAAGTTCTGTCCCGAGTGTGGTGCCCAGATCAAAATTTCTGGCACATGCGCGAAGTGCGGTGCTAAGCTTACTCCAGGGGCGAAGTTTTGCCCGGAGTGCGGCGAGAAAACCAACTAGCCAAGCTTGACACGAACATCGAGAATTCGACGCAAGTCCAATACAAACCGAAAGGGTGAACTTCCAGGAGGCAGGTATGAGTGAAGAACGGACTACGATCCAGAAAGGTTACAGGGTTTTGGTACGCGGACTCTTAATTATGGGCATTGCCACGACGTTTATGGCTGCGGCGCCCGAGCAAGCAGCCGCGCAAAGCTTTCCGGGTTGGCAGGTATTTATACATGTCCTCGGAGGTATGCCAGCGACAGTGTGCGTAGGGGATAAGGTGCCCATCCACGTGTTCGTCTCCCTGCAGCCCACGGGTGGCAAGCCGACGGCGCCCCCCCTGATCCCCGGCGGCACTATCAGCGCCAGAGCTTCACATGGGACCCTCGCGCCAGCCAGTGGCACCTGGAGTATCGTGGGCGGATCAGGATTGCGCTTTACCTACTCGCCCACAAGTGACGGAGCCGAGTCGATCAGCATCACGGCGAACGCCGGATCCCTGACGGGGACGACCATCGCCTTGCCGACCAAGGTGTCAAAGTGCGAGTATGAAATTGGCCTCTCCGCCCTGCAGGAGACTAAGGCCGACGTCTGGTGGTGGATTGCAACCTTCGAGGGCAGCGGAACATTCGGAACTTCCGGCGGCTCGAACCTTGCCGGAGAGGGCACGTACAGCTACCACGTCGATGGTCTCTGGAAGTCCAAGGACGACACTCTCCATTGTGGCTTGGTCAATCCGATCGAGGGTTCATCCTCCTTTGATGTCAGTGGGAGCAAGATATCAGGCGGCGTGCTGGTGAGTATCAACTTCTCCAACAGCCAGATACCCGCCACCGAATACAAGTGCATCGACAAGGAAGGCAAGGAGAGCCAAGAACCAATGTGGTCAGGGAGCGAATACGATCCGAATAAGGACTTTTCTGGAACGCAGAACATGCTGTTTTCCGGCCAGGGGGGCGAGTGGCCGGTTAAGTTCGGCTCCAATGGCTCAGGAGCCGTCTACGTCATCCGGAGGGACCAATGAAATCGGTGTTGCGCGTCATCGCCATAGTCTTTGGAAGTACGCTCGTGGCTTGCAGCTCGCTCGGCAACCAGGCCGGGCCGGCTGGGACCGGAAATTCCTTCGTTTTGCCGAATCCGGTGGCCGGGCTGGATGAGCTCGACAACTACCGGGCTTCCCTGACGGTCAGCTTCCAGGGCACGCTGGCCGGTGAACCGGTGGAGCAGCAGAACACCTACGAACAGAACGTCTGGCGAACACCGCATGCGGTGTTTACCAGCAGTGTGAGCCAGGATGAGAACAGGGCGCCGCTCCAGCTCCTCACAGGTACGGAGGGAGAGGCACAGTACCTCAAGGAGGGTGACCTCCCCTGCTTTGTCCGCTGGGAGGACCAGCCGCCGACGAGTTTCCGCCCTGCCGCGCAGCTGTGGCCGGTCGGCGAGGCGCGCTCTCTGGGCCAAGAGACAGTCAATGGCACACCAACCCTGCATTACGCCATCGACAACGCCACGCTGAACCTGGGCATCGAGCTGACTGCCTCCGGGGATGTGTGGATGGCTGATCCCGGCGGCTATGTGGTCAGGTACAACCTGACCCTCGAAGGAGGCGAGGCGTATTTTGGTACGGACTCCTCCGGCACGATCCAGATTGACTATGATCTAACACAGGTCAACGCCAGGCCCGAGATCGTCTATCCAACTGGGTGCCTGCCGGTCTACACCGGCCTTCCCGTGCTGCCCGAAGCACTTGAGCTTAATCGTCAACCAACGATGACGATGTATCTCGCGCAGACGGACCTCGCATCTGCCCGGAACTTCTACGAAGAGCAGATGGAGGCGTCCGGCTGGGATCTGGACGTGACCCACGAGACCGAGGCAGACCGCATAGACCTGCTGTACTCGCAGCCGGCAGAAGAGCTGCAGGCTGTTATCTCCCTGCGCGAGGAAATCGGCGGCATTCGAGTGGTCGCCTCCGTCTTTGGGCTTCCGGTACCCGTATCCACTGGTGGTGCGGCTCAGCCGCTTCCATCCGCTGAGCCAATAGCTTCTTCGAGCGCCCCGGTGCGAGTGATGGAATCATTTAATGCGATCCTGGTGTCTGAAGGCAAAGCATCAGTCCTCCCCTCCTTCCACCTGGTGGTCCAGCATCAAGCACCGATCTGGACGGGGTCGTCCGTGGGGCAATCCCATGACACATTGATCGCGGATGTGGAAGGCAGCAACGTTCACTTCCGGGACGAGGTAATTAGTGACAGCGGAAGTCAAACCACCGAGGAAGCCTACCTGATTGATGGTCAGGAGTACGTTGTCGAAAACGGGAGCGTTAGTCCTGGGATTGGCATGTCCGGCCTTACCTGGGCTATGTGGCCGATGGATCCGGTGGCGATACTCGCCGCTTCGCTGGGTGGAGCGACCCTGACCGGGACGGAAACTCTCGATGGCAGAACGGCCGAGGTCTACAGCGTTAGCGGGAGCGGCCTATCGCAGGCTTCAGGTGGTATGGGAGGCGGTCTCGTGCTGCCGGTGACATCCGCCGAAGGCACGGTCTGGGTCGACCAGCAAACCGGAGCCTTGTTGCGGGCTGTGCTCGATTACGAGGTTGACGTGAAGGACGCCGACGGAAATGTGCAGGGGACGGGCTCGGGACATCTCGAAATCCGGGTGGACCAGGTTGGGCAAGTAAAGGTGTCCCTACCTGCAAACTAGCGCGCATGCCGCACACGAGTCCTTCGTCCAGTATGGTTCATCCATGTTGTCCGCACTACGACTTCATTGCCCAACCAGGACGAGTCCGCACGGCATTGATGTGGAGAACCAAGGGACTCAACCCTGAGCACCTGATCGGCCATGTGTCTGGTGCCCTCGGCTGTCATGCACGCTGCGCAGCCCGCCCTGTGGTCATCATCTCGCCAACAAGGGATGCATTTCCGATGTTTGGGCATCATCCGCTGCTAGGGCGTGTGGAATCTCGCGTGAGGAGGTGTGTTGTATCCCTGATTTCCTTCTCGCATTCGATGACTTATCCGTCATGGTTCAGGTCATACAGATGAGGAGACGCTTCGGGAGGAAGCTTCCATGAAGAGCATCATGAAGTATTGCATAGTGTTGGGTGTGTTCGGGATAACG
>Ga0315534_1000168_pt1 | contig 40786 bp, 35 predicted proteins | sample SalMarSW160240MG_FD_203094 | JGI IMG/M metagenome (GOLD analysis project Ga0315534, IMG submission 203094) | Salt marsh sediment microbial communities from the Plum Island Ecosystem LTER, Massachusetts, United States - Salt Marsh Sediment SW1602-40 ... | reverse complement strand
GCCGCCACACTCGTCGCAATCTTCGCTCCAACCCTGATCTCCGCTCGTTGGGGGATTGCGCCAAATTTTCCGGCCCCGACCCAGGCGCTCACGATCGACCTGATGCGCATCCTGCTGTTCTCCACACTCATCTTCGCCGCAAGCAGCATCCTGACCGGCGCATTGCATGCCCATCAACATTTCTTGCTACCAGCTCTAGCCCCAACCATGTACAGCCTGGGCATTATCGCGGGGGCCTGGCTGCTCGAATCCCGGATGGGCATCTACAGCCTGGCGTGGGGCGCAGTACTGGGGGCAGCCCTGCACCTCCTGATCCAGCTTCCGGGAACCCTGATCTATCATCTTCGCTGGCGTCCAAGCCTGGGCTGGAATGACCGCCAGCTGCGGCGCGTGGCCTGGCTGATGGCGCCGCGCGTACTCGACTTGCTCATGGCCCGCGCCAGCATCGATTGGATCAACGCCAACCTGGGTTCGGGCCTCGGAGAAGGCCGGCTGTCATCCCTGCGCTACGCCTTCCAGCTGATGAATACGCCCTGGACGCTGATCGGCACCGCCATCGGGATTGCTGTCTTTCCAACGCTGGCTGCGCTGGCGGCGAAGGAAGACGCGGCTGCCCAGCGTCAGGCCTTCAGCGGCGCGCTGCGGGCGATCCTAACCCTGGCTTTCCCGGCTGCAATTGCGCTACTTCTCTTCGGCCGGCCGCTGATCGTGCTGCTCTTCCAGGGCGGCGAGTTCACCGCCCAGAGCACCGAGCTGGTGTTTTACGCGCTCCAGTTCTACACCGTGGCTCTGATCAGCCAATCGGTACTGGAAATCGTTGTGCGCGCCTTCGCCGCCCGGCAGGATACGCTCACACCGCTGATCGTCTCGCTCTTCACAACGGCCATCAATGTGGTATTGGCGATCCTGCTCTCTAGGCCACGAACTGCAGGTGGACTCGAGCACGGCGGGCTGGCATTGGCGAACGGCATTGCTGTCGCCATCGAGGCTTCGATCGGAATCAGCATTCTGCATTTGCGCTGGCGGGCCGTCGACGGCCGGCGGATCGCGATCGACGCCGCCAAGGCCGCTCTGGCCGCGGCGTTGATGGGTGGGGCTGTCCTGCTCTTCCAGCGCTTGCTGGCGCCCGGGCCGATCGTCTATCTGCTCGCCGGCGGGTTGCTAGGCCTGGCGCTGTACTTCGCCCTGGCGCTCGCATTCGGCATACGGGAAATCCGCAGCCTGCCGGCGGCGGTCCTGGCCGGCTTTCGCCAGCGCACAACCAACGCCTAAGCAAAGCGGACCTGCGATTCCGCTTCTTGCGACAGTCCCGGGTTTCCTTCATGCCTTATGCCATCGAATCCGACAGGCCCAAACCTCGCGCGAAAACCCTTTTTCATCTTCTGTAAACGAACGCGTCAAGCTGGCTACCCGGCCGACTCATTAAACGCAAAAAGGGGCTTCCCCCTGTGGGAAAGCCCCTTTTTTCTTCGCGATTGGGGTACGTTATTCTTTCACATAGGGCTGACCGTCGGCGGCCGGCATCTGCCCCCGCCCGACGACGCCCGCCAGCACAACCATCGTCGCGATGTAGGGTGCCATCCCCAGGAACTGTGAGGGGATATTGACCCCCAGGATTGCAAGTTTGGAAGCCAGCGAATCGGCAAATCCGAATAACAGGCTGGCGCCGAACGACCCGAACGGGGTCCAGTTGCCGAAGATCATCGCCGCCAGGCCAATAAAGCCGCGCCCGGCGGTCATGAATTCATCGAAGCGTCCGACCGAGCCGACCGTGAAATAGGCACCGGCAAACCCAGCCATCATGCCCCCCAGCAGCACCGCCATGTAGCGGGTACGGAATACATTGATGCCGAGCGTGTCAGCAGCCTTGGGATGCTCTCCAACCGATCGCAGGCGCAGCCCCCAGCGAGTGGAGAACAGGGCTACGCTCAGGACGATAAGGAAGATGAACATGGCGTAAACGAACAGGTTGTTGTTGAACAGGATCGGACCCAGGACGGGGATCTTGCCTAGAAGGGGAATCTCGAAAGGTTTAAAGATACCAGGGTCGTTTAACGACTGGACCGACTGCATGAACTTGGCCGAGACGAAAGCCGTAATCCCTCCGGCGAAGATGTTGATCACCGTGCCGGAAATGATCTGGTCGGTCATATATTTGATCGACAACACAGCGTGCACCAGCCCGAGCAGCGCACCGGTGAGCACCCCGGCCAGCAGTCCGATCCACAGGCTGCCGCTGATGCTGCCGACAAGCGAGGCCATCATGGCTGCAGCCAGCATCATGCCCTCGATGGCGATATTGACCACCCCTGCCCGCTCACACAGCACTCCGGAGAGCGCACCCAGGGTTATCGGCACTGATTTCGACAGAGTAGTATTCAGCAGCCCGGCCAGGTTGAGCGAATTTCCGGCAGCGGCCCAGGTCAGGAAGCCGAAGATAAAGAACCCAGACACAAACGCCAGGATCAAGTTCGTGCGCCGTCCAAAGCCGCGCACCAGCTGCACCCCTCCCACGAAAGCTGAGAACATCGCCAGCACATTGAGCGTGGCCAGAGTCGGCAGTTTCCAATCCGGCAGGTTTGAGTCAATCCCACCCGGTACAAGGTTGAAGGTCGTCGTCAATCCACCTTCCGTGCCGCGTCCGAACAGGAGCCAGATTCCGGCCGCCAGGAGCAGGAACAAGATGCCCATCACGCGCTGGCGGGTTGGGGAGGTTACTTCGATTTCCCTGCGCAAACTTGTCGTCGCCATGCTCAGCCTCCTCCCCATCCGCGAATCGTGACACCTTCTTCTTCCTCAGTTTCCGGTGTCCGCAGCCGGTAAATCGTGCGGATGATGGCCGGTGCAGCAATGAAGATCAGGATGAAGGCCTGCAAGACGGTGATGATGTCGATCGGGATCTGGGCTACCACCTGCATGCGGGTCGCCCCCGTACGCAAGGTGCCGAAGAGCAGCGATGCGAGGATCACCCCCACTGGATGATTCTTGCCGAGCAGCGCCAGCGCGATGCTATCGAAGCCGTAGCCAGATGAGAACGCCATCGCCAGGTTGTGGTTCAAGCCGAGCACCTCGTTCGCGCCCGCCAGGCCAGCTAGCCCGCCGGAGAGCGACATCGCCATGATCGTAACCGTGACGATGCTCATACCCGCGTAACGTGCGGCGCGTGGGTTAATGCCCACCGAGCGCAGGTCAAAACCCCAGCGGGTGCGGAAAAGCAGCCAGTACACCAGCCAGGCGGTGGCCAGGGCAATGAAGAAGCCGAGGTGGAAGCGGATCGGTGACTGAAAGAAGCGCGGCAGCATGGCGCTGGGCTGGATCGTTGGGCTGACCGGGTTGAAAGAATCAGGACGTTTCATCGGCCCGCTCAGCAGCCAATCGCTCAGACGGAAGGCGATGTAATTCATCATGATCGTGTTGATCACTTCATGCCCGCCGGTCTTCGCCTTCAGCCAGCCGGGGATGAACCCCCAGATCGCGCCGCCCAGGGCGCCCGCCAGCAGCGCCAGTGGAATGTGGATGATTGCGGGCAGACCGGTGACAGCGTAGCCAACGAAGGCAGAGAAAATGGCTCCGATGAAGATCTGTCCTTCGACACCAATGTTGAAAACACCGCTGCGGAAACCCAGCGCTACCGCCAGGCTGCCGAAGATGTACGGCGTGCTGGCGGTCAGGCTCTCGAGAATGGGGTTAAAGGCTCGCCGGACCTCCAGGCTATCACCACTGCGCAGAGCATCCAGGATGCGGGCCGGATCACCAATTGAACCGGCGAAGAGCGCACCATAGGCCAGCCGCACTTCGTTAATTCCTGCCTTCACGGCTTCCCAAGGAGAAATGCTCCATGCGCTGTACACGCTCTGAGAGGTAAACGCGATCAGGATCGCACCCAGGACCAGTCCGCTGAATACTGCCAACGCCGGTATAAGAAGCGTGCGGCCGATCCGGCGTGAGAGCGGTAAGTGGGATGGTGGACCGCCGTTCAGCTCCTCCAGGAGCACCTTCCCGGCGTCTGGCTTTTCGGTTGGTTTATCGCTCACTCTGAGCCTCGCTTGGACTTCGAGCGCTTGCTTTTCTCGACTTCGCCAGTCTCGGGCGTTATGCCTGCCATCAGCAGACCAATCTGTTCCTTCGTTGCATCTGATCCGGGGACAACGGCCATAATCTTGCCGCGAAACATGACCGCGATACGGTCGGAGAGCTCCATAATCTCGTCCAATTCAGGTGAGACCAGCAGAACGGCGGTGCCCTCATCACGCTTCGCGACGATGCGCTTGTGGATGTACTCGATCGAGCCGACGTCTAATCCGCGCGTCGGCTGGGACGCGACCAGGAACTTAATGGGTCGTGAGAATTCGCGCGCCACGATCACTTTCTGCTGATTGCCGCCTGAGAGCGAGCCTGCCGGCGTAAGCGCACTGGGGGTTCGAATGTCAAACTGCTCAATCCGCTCTTCAGCGCTTTCAAGAATCGCGTCCTGTTGAAGGAAGATGCCTTCGGAAAAGGGCGGTAGGTAATAGGTATTCAACACAAGATTGTCGGCCACCGAAAATGGCAGCACCAACCCGTCCTGTTGGCGGTCCTCCGGAACATGCGCCGAGCCGAGTTCGGTGATCTCACGCGGCGAGGCGTGTGTGATGTCTGTCCCCAGCAGATCGATCTTGCCGCTGAGGGGATTGCGTAAGCCGGTCACGACCTCGACCAGCTCGGTCTGTCCATTGCCCTGCACACCGGCCACGCCTAGAATTTCGCCTGCGCGCACGTCGAGAGTGATGTCATCCACCGCAAGCTGTTTGCGATCATCCAGCACGAGTAGGTCTTCAACTTCCAGCACAACATCGCCAACTTTGGGTTTGCCCTTTTCGACACCCAATTGAACCTCACGCCCGACCATCATCTCCGCCAGGGAATCCTGGTCCGTCTTGTCGGGCGTAGTGCTGCCAACCACTGCCCCTCGGCGCAGGACGGTGATGCGATCGGCGACATCCAGGACCTCCCGCAGCTTGTGAGTGATAAAGATGATCGATTTGCCTTTATCCACCAGCGACCGCATGATCTTGAACAGTTCGTTCGCTTCCTGCGGCGTCAGTACGGCGGTCGGCTCATCCAGGATCAAGATATCGGCTTCGCGGTAGAGCAGTTTGACGATCTCGACCCGCTGCTGGACGCCGACCGGGATGTCTTTCACGAAGCATGAGGGATCAACCTCCAGGTGGTACTGATCGGAGATATCCTGAATGCGCTCGGCTGCTGTTGCCCGGTCCAAGAAATCACCAAAACGCAGCGATTCCTTGCCCAGCATGACGTTCTCCGTCACGGTGAAGACTGGAATCAACATGAAGTGCTGGTGCACCATGCCGATCCCGACCGAAATTGCATCTCCCGGATCTTCGATCTGAACAGGCTTGCCGCGTACGATGACCTCACCCTCATCCGGAGCATACAACCCGTAGAGGATGTTCATCAGCGTCGTCTTACCGGCGCCGTTTTCACCCAGCAGCGCGTGGATCTCTCCCTGGTTAAGGGTCAGATCAATCCTGTCATTTGCCAGTACACCCGGGAAACGCTTGGTGATGCCACGAAGTTCGAGGACGGCTTCCATGTTCACCTTGCATCATTATGAGTAAGTCGCAGCATGCCCTGCTGCTCCGGCCGAGCCTGATTTTACCATGGCCGGAAACCAGCACCAACTATCTTGGCCATGCTTTGTGAGAGAAAAAATAGGGCCGGGAGATTCCCGGCCCCAGGTATTACGTGTTCGAGATTACGGTGTGGCGGAGAGCTCGCCCGAGATGACCTGCTGCGCAACTGTATCTAGCTCGCCCTGCAGATCGCTCGAAACCATGCTGTCCAAGCTGTGGAACGGGGCTAGGCCAACGCCGCCGTTTTCCAGCGTTCCAACCGTAACGCCACCTACAAAGCTGCCGTCGATCACGGATTGGATCACGTCCATCGTCGTGACATCCATGTTCTTGAGCACCGAGGTGAGCGTGATGGCTTCGTACTGTGGGTTCGTGAGCACCCAGTCGGCATCCACGCCGATGATGTAGACGCCGCCGCGTTCTTCTGCAGCTGCGGCCGTGCCCAGGCCAACCGGTCCAGCGACGGGCATGATGATGTCCGCGCCTTCGTCCATCAGCGACGTGCCCATATTGCGGCCGTCTTCCAGACTTTCGAAGTTATTGGTGAAGAGCCCAGTCTGTGCAACCGGGTCCCATCCAAGCACCTCAACCGATGTGCCGTGGACTTCGTTGTAGTGGGCCGCGCCGAGGGCGTAGCCGTCCATGAAGACAGTGACGGTCGGGATCTGAAGCCCGCCGAAGGTGCCGATCTTGCCGGTCTGGGTCACACCGGCAGCAAGGTAACCAGCCAGGAAACCTGCTTCCTGTGTGTTAAAGACCTGCCCAATGACGTTCGGGTAAGATGGATCGTAGGCAAAGTCGACGATACTGAACTTCTGATCCGGGTTCGCTTCGGCCGCTGCGGCGGTAGCATCACCAAGCAGGAAGCCGACAGTGATGATCAGATCGCAGCCTTCCTCGAGGAAGGCGTTGATGTTCTTCTCATAATCGGTCTGCTGCTGCGATTCGAGGTATTTGCCATCGACACCGAGCGACGTCATGGCGTCTTCGACGCCCTTCCAGGCGGTGGCGTTGAACGACTTGTCGTCGATGCCGCCTGTGTCGGTAACCTGGCAGACCTTGATCGAAGGAGCCATCGGCTCTTCGGTGGCTACTGGGGCGGGAGCCTCGGTCGCGGGTGTTCCGCACGCTGCTAATACGAATGCAGCTACGGCTAACAGCGATAATACGGCGTAAATCTTCCTCTGCATGTTCTACTCCTCCATAGATTTGGTCTTCGGGGATTTGACGACGATTTGTCTCTTCTCCAAATCACCCCTTTCTCGCTTTACGCGCGGTGGGAATTGATTTGGTCTCTCGAAGTTATCGAATCATAGCACGAGAGCTTGCAGGGCGCAATGTGAACCAAATTAGTACAAATACTGCTTTTCAAGCCTCGAATTCAGGGCCGGATAAATCCCCATAATCAATCACCTCACGCGGCTGCGAGCCGCTCTGCGCCGGGCCGATAATGCCCTGCTCCTCCAGCTGATCAACCAGGCGGGCGGCGCGCGTATAACCAATTCTCAGCCGGCGCTGCAGGAGCGAGATCGAAGCCCGCCGCATTTCACGCACGATCTCCACCGCTTCATCAAAGACCGGGTCGAGATCATCGTCCGGCTCGGCGCCTTCTTCCCAGAGCGGCACTTGCTTCAACGGAATCCCCGTGGGAGGGGCTTGCACGATATGGGTATGCGAAGGCTGGGTTGCCTCGCCCCCTAATCCAGCCATAACCCAGAAACGCACCAGACGGCTCAGCTCCACTTCGGAAACGTACGCGCCCTGCATGCGGATCGGAGCCGGCGCATCGGGAGCCTGGAAGAGCATGTCGCCCCGCCCGAGCAATCGCTCTGCACCGGGTTGATCGAGGATCACCCGGCTGTCGACAGAAGAGGCCACGGCGAAAGCAATGCGCGAGGGGAAATTTGCCTTGATCAACCCCGTGACCACGTCGACCGAAGGCCGCTGCGTGGCGATTACGAGGTGGATGCCGGTTGCGCGCGCCAGCTGGGCCAGGCGGGTGATCACGCGCTCGGTCTCGTCCGGGGCGAGCATCATCAGATCCGCCAGCTCGTCAATTACAACCACGATGTAATGCATCGGCGCGCGCCCGATGTGCTGTGAGCGCTGGTTGAAATCATCGATGTTGCGCACGCCTTCCTTCGCAAACAGATGGTAGCGGCGATCCATCTCGCGCGATACCCACTGCAGTGCCGGCACTACCCGCTCCAATTCGACCACGACCGGGGCGAGCAGGTGCGGAATACCGTTGAAGGTCGTCAGCTCAACCCGCTTCGGGTCGACCATGACGAACTTCAAATCTTCCGGCGAGTTCTGCAGCAGCAGGCATGAGACGATTGCGTTTACACAGACCGACTTCCCCGATCCCGTCGTCCCAGCGATGAGCAGATGCGGCATCGCTCCCAGATCGGCCGCTACAGGACCACCGGAGACGTTCTTGCCCAGCGCCAGCCGCAGGCGTGAGCGCATGCGCTGGAACTTTTCCGACTCCATCACATCGCGCAGCGCAACCAGGGACACCTCGGTATTGGGGACTTCGATCCCGACGAAGCCCTTGCCCGGTACAGGCGCCTCGATTCGAATCGAAGGGGCTGCAAGAGCGAGGGCTAGATCATCGGCCAACGCCGAGATCTTGCTGACCTTGACCTTGGTCCGCCGGCCGCCGCGACCTTCGACAAAATCTGGCTCGACGCCGAACTGGGTGATCACCGGTCCGCGGTTGATTTCGACCACGCGCGCCGGCGCGCCGAAGGCCTGCAGGGTTTCTTCGATGAGCTTGGCCCGCTCACGATCGAAGGTTTCATCGGCCCTACCGCTGGCTCCGGGCTCGAGAATTTCTTCGAGAACCGGTTTTGTCCAAACCGGGCGTGTTTCTTCAACCTGCTCTTCGGCGAACTCCTGCACGGCGGGTATGCTGTGGTCAACTGGAGCTGCCTGCACGACGCTCGCCGTCTGCACGTCAGGGGCGACAACGTTCCCCGGCCGCTCGCGCGGCGCTGTTCTCGCCACCTGCTCGGATCCGGATCGAGGCCAGAGCGCTTCACTCTGGCTCACCAACCAGCGCCAACCCCGACCGGCTGCATCAAGCAGTTCGGGAAGCGAAATTCCGAACGTAAAGGTAATGCTGATCAGCACCCAGGCTGCTAGCAGCACAAGAGTCCCCCCCGTGCCAAGCCCGCGCAAAATCAGGGCCAGCAGCAAACCTCCCAGGGCACCACCGCCCCGGTTGTCGCCGGCCACAGCCAGCGCATCATCAAGGGTGCGAGCACCGGTCAGGGCGTGCATGATGATCAGCAGCAGGATAAACAGCAGCGCGATGCCCAGCAGCTGTTCCGGTTCCAGCCGGGGGAGGCGCTCGGTCATATTGCGCAGTAAAAGCCGCGTGCCAATTCCCAGCAGTGCCAGCGGCACAAGGTACAGGCCCCACCCGAAGAACCAGCCCAGGAAGTTTAACCAGGCACTCCCGAGCAGCCCCTGACGTGTGCTGAAGATGCTGATGATCGTAAAGAGACCGAGCGCGATCAAGAGCAGCCCGATGAGATCTTTCTTCCTTTGAGGTGTAAGCCAGGAGTTCAGGGCGGGTGCGACCTTGCCTGAGCTTGAGGGCGCGCTTTTTCTGCGGCGCGAAGCGCGCGTGCTGGACCGGTTTTTCTTTCGAGAAGAGGATGATTTTGTCAAAGAACTCTCCAAGCGCGGCGATTATAGCATACCGCCGCGCAGGGTCCTGGTGCATGCTACAATCGATCCATGGCTGGCTCACGCACTCTCGACCTGCTGCGCAGGGTTCCCTTCCTGCATGGGATCGACGAGCAGATCCTGCTCGAACTGGCTGCAGCGCTCCCACAACAGAACTTCGCGGCAGGTGAAACGCTTTTTGAGCAGGGAGATCGAGCCGACTGCCTCTACCTGATCATCAGCGGCAGGGTATCACTCACTCGTTTCGGCCCCGAAGGTGAAAGTCTTGACCTGGGTGACCGATTCCCGCCTGATATGCTGGGGGCGCAGGAAATGGTCTACCGCCAGCCACGTACATCCACCGCCCGGGCACAGGAACCGACAACTACCCTGTGCTGGAACCGTGATGAGCTCTCTTCTTTTATGAAGGACCATCCCGATGTTCTGGGGCCTTTCCAATTTCTGGCAACCGGCGAGCACATGGCCGCCAGTCAGCAGCTGGACTGGCTTCGACCAGGCGAGGTCGTCTACGCCTTTGCCCGGCGGCACAATTTCATTCTTTACCAGCGCCTCACGGTTCCCCTCCTGCTTATAGCCGTTAGCTTGCTGCTCCTGTTTTACGGTTTGAGCAGCGCTGCAAGTCTAGTCACCTGGGTCGGTGCCGGCTTAGGGCTGGCCGGCTTGCTATACGCCGGCTGGCAGTTCATGGACTGGCGCAACGACTACTTCCTGGTCACCGATCGACGGGCCGTCTGGATCGAGAAGGTTGTGGGGATCTATGACAGCCGCCGGGAGGCGCCGCTGCACACCGTGCTCTCGGCAACCGTAAGCACGGATATGACCACCCGCATGCTGGGATATGGAGATGTCATTATCCGCACATACACCGGGAAGCTCACCTTCCGCAACGTAGGGCATCCAGCTGTACTTGCCGCCCAGATCGAGGAATTATGGCGCCGAATGCAGGCCATGAAGGATGACGCCGATCGCAGCTCGCTGGTCGAGGCGCTCCAGCAGCGTTTGCAGACCAGCCCTAGCGAGGAAGATGAAATATCCTTGAAGGCCGCTCCCGAGCAGGAGAGCGAGCCATCTTCCGAAGCTGGTCTCGATCACTGGGGCTTCCAGGTACGATTTGAATCGGGCGGGGTGATTACCTACCGTAAGCACTGGGCCGTCCTGCTGCGTGTGATTGCGCTGCCCTCGGCGGCAGTTCTATTCACTTTCGGATTGATCGGCGCCCGGCTGGGCGGTCTGGTGAACCTGCTTAGCATTCCGGCCATGATCGGCCTGAGCGCTCTTGCATTGGGCATCTTTGGTCTCTGGTGGCTTTACCGCTACGTCGACTGGGCTAATGACATCTATCAAATCTCGCACCAGCAAATTCTCGACATTTACAAAAAACCGCTTGGGCGGGAGGAGCGTAAAGTCGCGCCGCTCGAAAATATTCTCGGAACCGAGGTCGATCGCAAAGGCCTGCTCGGAATTCTGCTCAATTACGGCGATGTGGTCGCCAATGTCGGGACATCGCAGTTCATCTTTGAGGGTGTCTTCGACCCGGTTCAAGTCCAACAGGATATCGTCCATGCACAGGAGACATTGCTGCATACTCGCGCTGAGCGTGAGCGAACACGCCGCCAGAGCGAGATGGTAGAATTAATCGACATATATCATGAACGATACGCAAATCAGGATCCTGATGGGGATTCGTCGAACCCGGTGAAGGACTATGGCAATACGTGAAATTGTGACCCCGCCCAACCCAACCTTGCGGAAGCATGCGCTCCAGGTGCGTGCTTTCACGCCCGAACTGCAGCAGTTGATCGACGACATGATCGAGACCTTGCATGCCGCCCCCGGAGTCGGCCTGGCCGCACCCCAGGTGGATGTCAGCCAGCGCGTGATCATCGTCGAGTACGCTGAGGGAAGCGAAGACCCGGAAACCGCTGAAGCACCCCCCAAGCCACCTAAACTGTACGTACTGGTCAATCCAGAGATCAGGCGCAGTTCACGCGAGACCGTGCTTGGAAACGAAGCCTGCCTCTCATTTCCTGGCTATATGGGTGAGGTCGAACGCGCTGAACAGGTGACGGTCAAAGGGCTCGACCGCCACGGAAATAATGTAAAAGTGAAGGCGAAGGGCTGGCTGGCACGAATTTTTCAACACGAGATCGATCATCTGGACGGGATTCTCTACATCGATCGGGCGACCGAAATCTGGCGGCTTGAACCCGAGCAGGAAAACGCCCCGGCTGCAGCTTGATATTCCATCCCCCGCACGACATACAAAGATGCTCCCTATAATTCACGGGTATTAGCCCTGATCCCGGACGTCCCGCGGGACTCACGCGTGTGCTACAATCCCAGCCGCCATGCTCCTCAAGCATCTATCGCTCACGAATTTCCGTAATTTCATCCGGCTCGAGACAGAAATCCCGGGCGGCGCGATGATCCTCGTCGGTGCGAACGCACAGGGTAAGACCAGCTTGCTGGAGGCGATCTTCTACCTCACCGGCGCCAGCCCTTTCTACGCGACCAGCGATAAGCAGCTGATTAACTTCCTCTCGCTCGAGCAGGATCAACCCTTCGCACGGCTTGCAGCGGAGGTCGAAGCTCATGGTCGGATACAGCGGATTGAAATCAGGCTTTCGATCGAGCGGAACGGCTCAAACTCCTACGATCGGCTTCGAAAAGAGGTCTTGATTAACGGCCTCAACCGCCGGGTACGGGACCTGGCGCATTCCTTCAATGCGGTCATGTTCCTGCCGCGCGATATGGAAATCATCGAGGGTTCGCCCGGCAACAGACGCCGGTTTCTCGATGCAAGCCTCTCGCAGGCCGATCCAGCTTATGGCGAGGCATTAGCGGAATACGGCAAGGTGCTCACCCAGCGCAATGCACTGCTCAAGCAGCTGCAGGAGCGCCGGACAGCCGCAGAGGAGCTGGATTTCTGGGATGAACAGCTCTGTGAGCATGGTTCGATCTTGATTCGCGGGCGGGCGTTGGCGCTCGGGGAGCTCAGCCAACAGGCAGCACATATTCATAACGAGCTGAGCCAGAGCCGGGAATCCCTGCAGCTCGACTACCAACCCGCCTTCGATCCAGCCGCACCGGCGGATGGGCAGATAGGCCTGCCACTGGAGGGGATCGTCGACCGGACCGGTATCTCACGCGAACAGATCCGCCTCGGCATGCAGCAAGCTTTGCGAATACAGCGGCGGGAGGAAATCGGACGCGGTGTGACGGTCATCGGTCCCCATCGCGACGATCTGCGCCTGCTGGCAAACGGCATCGATTTGCGACAATACGGGTCGCGCGGTCAGAACCGCACCGCGATGTTGAGCGTAAAACTCGCCGAAGTGAATTGGCTGCGGGATCGCACTGGTGACTGGCCGATCCTGCTGCTGGACGAAGTGCTGGCCGAACTGGATGTGCAGCGTCGGGATGACCTGCTGAACCGCATCGGTGATGTCAGGCAGGTCCTGCTGACTGCCTCCGATTTGAGCATGTTCAGCGAGGCCTTCCGTCAATCTGCCTCAATCTGGCGGATCGAGGCCGGGACCTTTCAGCCGCAGGGTGCCGACTCAGCTGGCTGAGAGAGATTCATAATATCGATCCAGGCATCAAGCCTCAAGAGAGCGGCCGTCGTGAAGGTACTCCTACGCGGCGCGGGTAGTTTGACGGCGTGGCAGCACATTTATGGACCAGGATCAGGTGGCGTGTCTCGGGGACGCGTGGCAGTTCAACCGGGGTTAAGGTCTCAATTTCAGCTCCCAGGAGTCTCAGCGCAGCTCCCGATCCCTGCACTTCGCTTGGACCGGCTTCCCCTTTCTGCAGAATTGCACGCCCTTCCAATTTCAGGAACGGGACAACGTACTCAAGCAGCGTCGGCAGGGAGGCGACAGAGCGAGCCAGTGCCCAATCGTAATGCCCACGCTGCCCCGGGAGGTGGCCCAATTCCTCAGCCCTTCCCCTGAGAATCTCCACGCCATCAAGCGCCAGGCCCTCAATAATGTGCTGGCAGAAATCGGTCTTTTTCCCGATCGATTCAACCAGCGTTAGTTGAAATCCAGGGTAGATTATCTTCAAGGGCAGGCCCGGAAATCCAGCACCGGTTCCGATATCGATGACGCTTCCCGGTGGGCGGAATTTATCCACCAACAGACAGGAAAGCGAATCGAGGAAGTGCTTTACCTCGATCTGCTCGGGCTCGGTAATCGCAGTCAGGTTTATTTTATCGTTCCAGAGCCGCAGCTCCTGAGCGTACCACGCGAACGCCTGCTGCTGCATCGGCGAGAGCTGGATTCCGACCAGCGCTTGAACTAACTGCTTCAGGTCAGTTGTTCCGTTTGCCATCGCTGGATCGTTCAAGTGCAAAAGCAGGTGAGATTCTCAGTTCACCGACGGGAAGTCCTGCCAGGTTAGTCAATTCCCTGGCATCGAAGCGGGGTAGCATCTTGCGCTGCCTTGGTGTAATAGCCCCGAGCTGCTCGAGGACCTGCAGGCTGGCGGCCGCGCTCGCCCTGTGCCCGAGGTCACCATCGAGGACTTTCAGCGCTAATCCAAGCGCAGGTCCTCCTGAGCCCAAGAGCCCGACCGGGATGCCAATGCACTGGTACCCCTCCGCCCCGCCCTTTGAGAGCAGTCGTCCATCACAAGCTCGCATCAGCTCCGTATCGAAACGGCCATCACCGGAGACCACCTCAGGATTACCTGTCATGGCTGCCACCACCCGCCGGGCAGCCATCGCTTCAGGCCCGGGGAGTGCGCCTGGCTCCATCAACCGCGCATAGGCCAGGGCCGCGTTGTAGAGAGGGACGGCGAAATTTGGCGCCGAACAGCCATCGATGCCAACTTGAATACTCTCGATCGGTAGACCCGCTACGCGCGCGAAGTTTTCCAGGATCAGTTGCTGGACCGGGTGATTCGGGTCAAGGTACGTTTCGAGCGGTGCTCCCAGGTGCTTCGCCAGCGCCAGCATGCCGCTGTGCTTGCCAGAGCAGTTATTGCGCAAAGCGCTATTAGCAGCTCCACTCCGGGTCAGCCAATCGGCGGTGTGCTGATCATAAGGGGTGTGAATTCCACATTTCAGGTCCGCAACGGACATACCGATCTTCGCCAGCATGCCTGCTGCGAGATCAGCGTGCATGTCCGTTCCGGCATGCGAGGAACACATGAGCGCTACTTCCGCTTCGGTGAAACCAGCCTCGTCCATCGCACCTTCAACGATGGCAGGCATCGCCTGGAAGGGTTTCGCCGAGGAACGCATGTAGGTCCGCAGACCTGGATCCCCCCAGGCCGCGATCAGGTTCCCGGAGGAGTCGACAACCGCCAAAGAAACCAGGTGAGCGGATTCGACCAATCCGGCGCGCAGGATCTCGACCATCGGTGGCGCTGCGGTCGATCGGGACTCGCCGTCCGGCATTGTTGATGATCCGGGGCTGCTATTCATTCTCAATCACCGTAGTTGACCCGTTCGAGCAAATCCAACAGTCCCGCCCGCAATCTAAGTTGGTACATCTCGGTCCGCGCCGTTGGATGGGGGAAGTCCTCCAGCAATTCGGCTGCATATTGATCGACGTTTTCTTCTGGATGCCGATCGGCTTCCAGTTTCTCAAGTCGGGATTCGACCTTGCGCAGGAAGCGTGCAAAGGCATTGATGTCTTCCCGCTCCACCGGCCCTCCATAGGCTGAAACCGGCGTGTAGGATTTCATCGCTCCCTGTCGCAGGACATCCAGGCAGTTATACCACGCTGCCAGGTCAGCCGAACCGAGATAAGGCGGCTCGCTGAGCGTGACGCAGTCCCCGATGAAAACGACCGAGGCTGCCGGGACCACCACCCAGATCGAACCTATTTGCGGTCCGGGGCGGTGCTGCAGCTGGATTTCGAGGTTGCCCAGGTGGATGCGGGCTGATTTATTGAAGCTCAAATCAGGGACTGAGCGGTGAATCCCGGTTACCCGTTTCAACCGGTCTGACTCGGCTCCGATCGGATGCTGACTGCCTTTAAAGGTATCCGACCATTCCCGGATTTCTGCCAGTGCATGATCATGTGCCAGCAGGGGTACGTCGAAGGCGCGCGAGCCCAGCACTCGATCGGGGTGAGCATCAAGCAATGCCAGGTACCGCACGGTGCCGCGCTCGCTCACCGTGTTAAGCCACTCCTTTGACTCTTCGAACCGCAGCGGGCAATCCACGAGAAAAAGGTCGTCCTTGCTGACGACCAATCCTACGTCTACGCCGGCGAACCTGGATTCATAATACACACCAGTCGCAAGTTTATGCATTACTGCTCCTGTGCTGTTCCTCCGGGCCTGTTCTATAGGGGAAGGGTGAATGTAAAAGTGGAACCCTTGCCTTCTTCGCTTTCAACCCAGATCTTGCCCCCATGAGCCTCGATGGCCAGGCGGCAGAAGGCCAAGCCGAGGCCAAGCCCCTTTGACCGCCCTTCACGCTGCAACCTGGTGAACTTCTGAAAGATACGCTCGCGATCCTTCTCGGAGATGCCCGGGCCGCTATCCTGTACGGTAACGACCATTTCGCCTTCAGCCTGCATTGCTGAAACGGCGATCCAGTCTCCACTGCGAGTGTATTTAATCGCATTCTCGAGCAGGTTGATTAAGACCCTGCGAATCATGTCGACATCCATCTCAACCGCCGGAAGACCCTGCTGCAAATTCATGCGAAGCAGCTGTCCACGTGCCTCCGCGGTAGGATGGACCTCTTCCACCGATTCAGCGATCAGGGCGCTCATGGAGGCCTTGGTCATATTTAGGACTGCCTTATCCGCTTCCAGCCGGTTGAGATCGAGCAATGATTCCACCAGACGTGAGGCACGCCGGCTTGAACGGGCTGCGATCGATAGCACCGACTGGACCGTCTCATCCTGATCTCCCAGGGTCGAGGATAGTACTTCCAAGCTGGAGATAATGTTTCCCAAAGGGGAACGAAGATCGTGAAAAATCATCGAAGTCAGGTCGGTGCGGAGCTCGGCCAGCTCGAGCCGCTCTGAGATATCACGCAGGATCCACTGCATAAAAGGTCCCGGTCCTACGTCAATCCGTTTTACATGCACTTCAACCGGCAAGCTGCGCTCGCCGTGATGGGTGACACGGCTGTCGTAGTTGAAGGTTTGGCCGGCTTCGATTGAATTTAATGGGTCCGGCAGCTGATCCGGGGGCGTGGCGAACAGATCCAGGACCGACGTGCCCAGCAGATTTTCACGGGCCTGGTCCAGGAAAGCTTCGGCTCGAATGTTGGCATCGGTGATCGTGCCTTCCAGGTCTGTGATTAAGATGGAGTCGATGCTGTCTTCAAACAAGCTGGCATACCGCTGACGTGCTGCCTGGGTATCCTTGAAGAGCTGCGCATGCACGATGGCTGTCCCGGCCAGGTCGGCGATGCCGGTCAGGAGTTCAATCTGGTCGTTGGCCAGCGTTCCACTTCTGGGATTGATCGCTTCCAGGACACCGATCGTCTTCTCCTGCACCCGAATAGGGACACAGGCCAGGACCCGCGTTTCGTAACCCAGCCGCCGGTCGATCTCAGGGAAGAATCGGGGATCCGACTGGACCTCGGTCGAGAAGACCGCTTCGTTGTGTTCCACAACCCAGCCTGCCAGGCCTTTGCCCGGCTGCAGCCTGGTACCGACGATCTGGCCCGCACCCCGCCCGCTGGCCACTCGAAAGACGAGCTCGTCGCTCTCATCATCGAGCAAGGCCAACGAGGCTGCCTCGACAGCCAGGCTTTCTTTGGTGCGCTCCGTGATGCGCTGAAGGACCTCTTCCAGGTCGAGGCTGGCCGTGATCGCCCGTGCGGTTTCGGCCAGGGCGACCAGAGATTGGACTCTACGCTGGAGTTCGCCATACAGCTGTGCATTGGCGACAGCCGTTGCGGCCTGGTCGGCAAAGGTCGACACCACCTCTACCTCAGCCGGGCCGTAAGAGCCAACGTGATGGCTATCCACGTTGAGCAGGCCTACCACACTATCACGCACGATGAGCGGAGCACCGATCCAACCTCGAATGCGATCCGCTTCCGGAAGTTCTTGATGTCGCAGCCAGGTCGGCTCTTGCTGCACGTCCTCAATCACCATCGGCTGCCCGGTCTTCAGGACCTGCATCCCGAGCACGCCTTCGTCAATCGGCAGGCTGAAGTCGAGCACAACCTGCTTGGCGTTGAAACCCCGCGCGGCCACAGGTTTCAAATGCCCGTCTTCAACCAGGAAAATGCTGGCGCTGTCGAAATCTACGACGCGTTCAAGCTGTTCAAGCACCTGGTAAAAGACAATCTGCGGATCGAGGGTCGAGCTGATGGTCCGAGCAATCTCCTGCAGAGTAGCAGCTAACTTGCGGCGATCCTGTTCGGAACGGAAGAGATGTGCGTTGCTGACAGCAATGCCAGCCTGATCTGCGATCGCCGTTGCGAGGGCCAGGTCTTCCTGCGTGAAGCGCCCCGACTGGGGACGGACAAGTGTCAGCACACCTACGATGCGGTCGCGCGCCAGAAGCGGAACACAGATTGCCGAGCGCGATTCGCCCTCATCCTCCTCGCCCGGCTTGCGCAGCCAGCGCGCGTCATCGCGTGTGCTCTCAACCAGCGCAGCCTGGCGATTCTCAACCACCCAACCGGCCAGCCCGTGCTCATACGTATCACGCAGCTGCTCGGTGGAGTGATCATGGACCTTCCCGCCCGTGGCAATCGCTCCCTCAGTAGCTTCGCTGCGTTCATCGAGCACCAGAATGCTCCCGGCCGGCGCGCCAACTGCCTGCAGTGCCAGCTGCAGTATCCGCTGCAGCAGTTCACGCAGGTCAAGCTGTTCCGTCAGCTCACGGCTGATGGAATAAAGCAGGTCGAGCGACGCCTTAGTGCGCTCAGTCACGGAGCAATTGGTCTCCTTGAACGCCAAAATTGCCCGGTATCAGGGCTACAAGAAGCTACTTATGTTTCGAGTTGATCGAGTATAGCATAGGCGTGCATGCCGAATCACCATGACATAAGGCCCCTGCTGCTCCGGGGATAGAACTTACGTGCTGATCGCAAGTTAATCAGGCTCGGCAGTGAATCAGTACTTGCCCCGCCGGCCGGATTCTTCATGAATAAAAATCCAGCCGACGATCTCACCCACATCAAAACGTCCGTCTTGCACCCATTCGAGAGTCGACGGGTAGCTTCGATCGGGAGATGAGCTCGTACCACCTGCCAATACATTCCCGATTTCCTGGTGCAGCGCACGTAATCGGTTCTGCCACAGCCCGAGGTTTGCTGGCGTCAAGTCCACCCATCCGTTCTCGGCATCAGCCGACTTACATACCGGACCACGCAGGAGACGTTTTCCGTCTGGAAGCAGGATCGGAATTCCGATCGAGAGTATCTGCTGCCGCAGCGGCGCGTCCTGCGAGATCAGAGTCTCGAGCTCCCCCGCCAGGTCTTCCACTGGCCGGTCAATGACCTGCGCCATGTCCTCCCCGACTCGCTTCAGCAGATAGGCTTCGAACAGGAGCTTCGAGAGGCGCGGCGGACCGAGCTGTTCGAACGCGACCGAATCCGTACCCTGTTCCTGCTCGAGCTGCCGCATGCGGTTTAACGCTGCCTGGCGCATGAACCCTGCCCGGTAGGAGGGACCCATAACGGTCGCGTCCAGCCCGGCGATGACATCGTATCCGCTGTTGCCGCCCCGCAATTCCGTGACCACGTTGTGGGCAATTTCCTCCGGGGTCACAAATTCCATCTGTCCCAGGGTCGTAATCGCCGTGAATTCACCCAGCGCAAACAGCCCGTTCTCTCCGGTATCGATATAGGCTGATTCGAGCACGCCTTCGACCTCAACCCCGAAGTCACCGGTTGCCAATCGAGTCCCTTCATCCTCGAGCGAATAAGCCTGGGCTGGCGGGCAGTCATACAGCTGCACTTCTCTGCCACCGCCGTGAATCGGCCCATAGCCAATCTCCTTCCAGGCGATGGCCGCCGTCGGCTTGATCTCCTTGACGATTTGAGGACCACCCGGGGTGCGCGCGAGCAGGAAGATCAGCATCGTTTGAGCGCCGGCGACGGCCGATTTCGAAAGCAGCACGCGCGAGGGCTTTTCCTCGCCATGGGTGTAGGGAATATTCAATCCCATGCCCCCCGTCCCGCTGGTGCCAACCTTGATGTAGGCCTGGGCGCCGGCCCGCAGCAGCGCTTCGTAGAGGATCTGGGTGTGTCGGACAAGCTGTGGAACATAGAGCGAAGCCAACAACCGTTCGACTTCCTCCGGCCAATCCACCTGCTCATGGCGATCGATCATGCCTTCCAGCTGTCGGGCAGTTTGATAAATATTTTGATATGCCACAGCGGTGGCCGTGTTTACGCAGTCAATCACAATTTCGGCCGCTTGATCGCCAAACCCTGGCCTTTCCCCCATAACCAGCTGGAAGAGCAAGGAGGAGGTCAGGATCTCCTCACTCAATTCATCAAGCGTATCTGCGACCAGCTGGCGTCGCGTAGCGGCCTCTGCCAGCACGGCAACGCGTGGATGCGAGTCGACCTGATCGCCCTGCCACTCAGCCCGTAGAAGCAGGTCACCCCAGGCCGGCAGGAATTCGGTCTTTGATTCCGGAAATTCGGCTTTCAATTGCGCCACGGCAGCGAGGGCTTGATCCTTACGCAGTGAGGCAACGACAATTCGGGACGGACGATAAGGCATGAGCTTGCGGCAGACTGCCGTGCCGACCAGCCCATACCCTCCGAGGATCAAGACTTTCTTTCCTTGAATATCCACGTCGCGACCTCCCTGGTTGATTCAAACATAGCCCAGGCACAATATTCCGCCCCCTCTGCTTAGAAAGGCAAACGCGCCAGTCCGCTGGCGCGTTTTAAATCAGTATCATCCCGGGCTCAGGCGTATTAACCGGAGCCGCCGCGTAATTCCTCACGGAAGATCAGCGTCAACGCTCCGTTGACGATGCTGACCAACAGCGCACCCAGAAGGGCCGCCCAGAAATTGTCAACCTGGAATCCAAATCCGCTCCCGATCAAACTTCCCAAAGTCCCGGTAAGCCAGAACAGGAGTGTATTGATAATCAGGGAAAAGAGGCCCAAGGTGAGCAAGATCAATGGGCAGGTGAGCAGCTTTAGAATCGGTTTGAGCAATGCGTTGACCAGGGTGAAAACAAGCGCCATCACCAGATACGCCCACCATTGGGTCGATTCGGAGGTGATCCCGGCAATCCAGCCAGTACCCACCGCAACATAAAGAGCGATCGCGTTGATCGCCAACCGAATGACGAGTCTGTTCATCTACCCTCCGCCTCGGATCATATCACATCGTTCGGATGAAGGCATGCCTCAGCAGCCAGCCGCGCCGGGCTAGAGGCAGTTATTCGACGAAGATCTCGACGCGCTGGCCTTCTTCTTCATCAATGATGTCGACGATCTTGCCGGTCATGCCCTGGTTGAGAGCTTGCGCAAGGTCCTCCATTACCGTCTCCTGTTCGGCGTCGGGAATGAAGCGCGCGCCCATCTTCATGCCGACGTTCACCAGGCTGATCGGCAGGTTGACCCGGACCGACTCCTTGCCGCTGTTTAAATCGAGAACGCGCACACGCAGCCAGCGCGGGGAACCTTCTGACAAGCCCTCCCGGCGCTGCTTCTGCTTGCTCAGTGCTCCCAGCAGGCGTGTGCCCTCCTCGGCTGTGATCTTGCCATCTTCAATCATCTTCAGAATCTTCAATCGCTCTTCACTCGACATGGCTTTACGCCTCCTTGCTCACCCGAGATAGACCTGGACGCGTTCTCCAGATTCACCTTCATCAATATCAATCTGAATCGGCTCTCCGCCTGACAGCCCTTCCTCGAGCGCCAGGAGCAGTTCATCCAGCGAGGTGTTTTCTAACCCTGGAATGTGAACGCCGAACATACGCAGCCCCCACACACTGACCCGCAGTGGCAGCGGCAGGCTGATCGCTATTCGCCTCGGCCAGCTGTCCTGCCCGGTGTGCACCCGGATATGAACCCAAGGAGATCCGATCGAAGCGATCAGCAAGGTCAGCACGACTCCGCCGGTCACCAGCAGCGGTCCGGCCAGCAGCCACCACCAACCACCGAGTTGGCCCAGGCCAATACCGGCCGCGATGACGATCAGCGTGATCGAGAAGGGAATCAACCACCACCCGCTCCAGCGATTTGGAATAACGCTCGCCTGAGGTTCATCCTGCGGCTCAGGATCTCTTTCAAGCAGGCCGGCAGCAGTTTCGGCATCGATCTCGCCCGCCTCCACTTGCCTTAGAATTTCCATTGCTTCATGTTCTTCTGTCATCTGCACTCCCTCGCGTAACTTCCGGCAGGGTTTTACTCCGCTGTCGCTGCCTGCGAGGCTTCGACAGCTGGAACCAGGCCATCGCTGTAAGTTCTCGCCGCTGGCAGCATGAGCGCCATAGCCACAGCTCCCAAAAACACGAAGGCCCCTCCAGCAAAGAAGGACTGGCGTAGGCCAATCGCGGCTCCCAGGTACCCGGCCAGGCCCATGGAAACCACGTTTGCCAGGGAAATTGCCATATCCATCACCGAGCCCGCCCGGCCCAATAATTCTGATGGAACATTGCTCTGCAGCAGTGTCTGAAGTGATGCGTTGAGCGGTGGCAGCGAGAAGCCCACCAGTGGAATGATCAACAACGCTGCAGTATAACCCGGTGCCGCGCCAAACAGCACCGTGCCCAGGGCAAGCACGACCATCGAGATGATTGCCACCGTGCGCGGCTTGAGCAGTTTCCCCAGACCTCCCAGGATTAACCCTCCGAGCAGCATCCCGGCACCCTGTGCGGTCTGAACTCCTCCCAGAGCTTCAGGAGAGACCCCGAAGGCATCGTGCAGGAAGGGGACGAAGAGCACATTGATCGCCCCGATCCCGAGCATTGCCAGCGCGATCCCGAGTGTAATTCCCTGCAATAAACGGCTGTTGAGAATAAAACGAACGCCCTCTTTCAACGAGAGCCAGGCAGAAGCTGCGCCCTGCTTCTGCTCGAAGACGCGTGTTGTGACACCGACGATCCCCAGGACCAGAAGTGCTGACATGAGGAAGCTGGCTGAATCAATCCAGAAGGCAATATCGCTTCCCCATCTGCCGACCACCAGGCCGGCCAGGATTGGGCCGGATAGCCTGGCGATCGTCTGTCCAACCTGCATCCATCCGTTGGCCGACATCAATTGATCTTTCCCCACGATCGATGGCACAAGAGCGGTACGCGCCGGGTAGAAGAAAACGCTGAAGGCAGCCAGGGCGAATGCAAAGCCCATCGCCAGGGGCAAATCGGAGGCCGAACGCAGCAGTAGATATCCCGGCGCCAGGAGTGCCCGGGCAAGGTCGGAGAGCACCATCACAACCTTGCGATCCTGCCGATCTACGAGCGTCCCGGCGAAGATGCCAAGCAGCAAAACGGGCAGGGCATAGGCAATCAGCACGGCTCCCAGCGCTTTCGCTGATTGGCCCGGGTCGGAATAGATGCTGTCGATGCGCACTGCCAGCGCCAGGAAACTGAATGTGTCACCTGCGGCCGAGATGCACTGCGCCGACCAGAGCAGCACAAAATTTCGGTTGCGGATCATCCCGCACTCCCATCGCTTTCCATCAGTCCAGTCCCGGTTCTGCTGCGGGCGCCTGAACCCGCTGCCGGCGCTGCTCGAAGAGATGCAGGCCGTAGAACATGCTGGCAGCCAGCATGCCCACGGTCGCCGCCGCATACCAGATCCAGCGTGGGTCGGCATTGTCCATGATCAATCCTGACAGGTACATGCCGACCGCGCTCGGGATCATCCAGCTGAAACCGTAAACCGCCATGTAGCGGCCGCGCATCGATTCGGGAGCCAATGTCGCCGCCAGCGCGTTGCCCACCGGTGCTGTGAGCATCTCACCCAATGTGATAATCGCCATCGCCAGCAAGAACAAGCCATAGGTGGCAACGTAGCCGTACATCCCAAATCCGATGACATAGAACAGCGTACCCAGAGTAAGCACCATGAAAGGCGGCATGGCTTCAACCTTGCGTGAAATCCAGAACTGCATCACGACGACCATGCCAGCGTTCAGGCTTAAGATGTAGCCCCAATATCGTTCACCGAGACCATAGATATCACGCAGGTATACGGAGAGCGGACCCTGCATCTGCGTATACACAAGCACCATCAATGCCGTGGCAAGCAGGAAAAGCATGTAAAGACGATCGTAGAAGACCTTGCCGTAATCACGGAAAGTCTGCAGGGTAGAAGGCTGGGCGACACCTGCCACCGGTTCAGGTTTGGTCTCGGCCAGCAGGCGGTAGACCAGGCCAGCTGTGATCAAGCTGGCCGCAGTATCGATGACAAAAAGCAGCAGATATGACCTTGCTGCCAGCAAACCGCCAACAGCCGGTCCAATAACATAAGCCAGGTTGTGAATCACCCGGTGCAGTCCGAAACCCCCAGTGCGCTTTTCTTCTGGCAACAAATCCGCCACCATCGCTGCCCGGGCTGGTCCCCCGATGTTCCCTGTCAGGCCGGTGATCAACGCGAAAGCTGTAAAAATCTCAATGCGCGTGATCAATCCCAGCGCCAGGACGGTGATAGCGCTGCTGATCAGGCCAAAAATCACCATCGATTTACGGCCAAACCGATCAGCCAGGCCACCGCCCAACGTGCTGCCGATGACGTTGGCGATCATCAACCCACCGAAGATCAAACCAACCTGGGAAAGCCCGATATTGAACTTTGCCGTCACGTACAGCGTGAAAAACGGGAACAGCAGCGCTCCACCAAGCGCATCGATAAAAGAAGCCCCCATCAGGTACCAGAATGGCCGGGGGTACTCTTGATAGATACTGCGCAGGGCAGCCAGCCGGCGCGTGATCATGGCTGGCCTGCGCTTCGTTTCGACGACCGGGCCAAATCGAGCCCCATCCAGCGCAGTTGGCGGCGTTCGAAAAAACCACGCTCGCTGAAAGCTGACCCGGCAGCACCGGTTGGGTAATCAATCACGAACGCCGTCCGTCTTGAGGCTGGTCTGGCTAGGATGCGATCCAGCAGTGGGCCTTCTGCGAGGCCGCGTACTGCCGGCGAGGTAACCATAACCAGGCGCTGTATTCCGGGCTCGACACCTGGCCGCAATGACAGGCTTGCCTCCAGGCCTTCGGCTGTCCGCCAAACCCAATGCAAGTGTGACGCAGCTCCTGTCCAACCAGCCAGCCCGCGTGGTCGGAAGATGCTCGTAACCGTCGGGAATGGCCAGATCAAACCTTCCGGGTGCAGCCGGCTGGCCAGTTCAAACTGGTCCCGCCATTCATCATCTTCGCGCGATCTGACCTGCGAGCCCTCGATCGTGTGCGTTGGTGCAAGTCCTCTCGGGCGGAACCAGGTACTGCGATCGGCCAGTAGTTTGAAGCCAAATTGGTTGTACAGAGCCTGGGCAGCTTGATTCTCCTGATCGACCTGCAGGATAACCTGGCGGGCACCTCGTTCGCGGGCCGCTTCAATCGCAGCCCCAACCAATCGACGGCCGATACCGTGCCTACGGTAGCGCGGCTGCACGGCAACATTCGCCATAACCCAACGCCGACTGTAATTCCGCACAGGCATCAGGCTGGCGTTCCCGACAACCTGCCCGTCTTGTTCCCATACAAAGCCAATTGGATTAGCGGCCGGCGGCAGCAGCCAGCGGCTTAACAGCCATCCCAGCCATCCCAGCCTGGAGAATAACCGCATGCCAGCTACCATCTGCCGTCCAGCTTGATCGAGCTGCTCTGCGAACGAAGTTTCGATCAAGTCGGCCAGTGCCCCCAGATCACGTCGCCCATCGAATGCTCGCAAGCCATGATCCCGCGGGCGCGAGCCAGCGCTAACCGCTGCCGTCAAGATTCACCCTCCAGGGCTTCCAGGAGCGCTTCAGCCTCATCCACCGTAATTTTGCCTTGCTCCACCATGCGCAGGATTTGGTGCCTCTCTTCTTCCGTGGCTTCCTGTGGAGACTCGCCAAAGCCAGCCCAGCCTGGACCCTGAAATGTGATTCCTTTCAGCGGGTCAAACTCGGCCTCAAGTTTGAAGTGATGATGCCGCGCTTTGCGGGCTGATCGTCGTGCGTTCCGCACTGCACGACGGACTTTTTCCTTGACCCCGAATTCGAGCGGCACAGCGAGTGAATCCATTTTCGTTTCCATCTCGGCCAACTCGACATCCATATCACTTAGCACATCGGCAAAATCAAAGCCGCCAAATCCCTGGCTTGCACCTGCCAAGCGCAGGACCAGATCACCACCCGCAGATAGCTCGAGTTCGGCTTCACCTGACCCCAGGAGGAAAACTCCCTCGTCAGCATCGGTTTCAAACCCGCGCCCGATTTCTCGATCCCCACCAGCCTGAGCTTTAACTCGCACCGAGGCCTGCGGGCTGACACGACAATCAAGATCGCTTCCGGCCTGCACTTTGGATGCCTGTCCACCCGGTGGGTCGAAGCTCACCAAAGCATCACCACCGCAGGAAACATCCACCATTCCCGCGACTTCTCCCAGAAGGACATCACCGCCCACCATGCGCATCCTGATTCCACCCTCGATCTCCTGGACGACGGCATCCCCCCCAACATGGTCGACGGCCAGATCGCCCATCAAACGGCGCGCCTGCATGTCCCCGCCGATCAATTCGAAAGAGGCTTTTCCAACCCGGCGCAGGCTCAGGTCGCCGCCGACCGTTTGCAGAAGAACTTCGCCTTCGACATCTGTGATTCGACAATCGCCGCCGACTTCCCCGGCTTCGATCCGGCCAGAGCGCGGCATGAAGATCAGGCAGCCGGAACGGCAGATAACCAGGGCTCCACCTTTCTCTTCCGTCACCTTCAGGTTGCCAGAATCAGGCGCCTGAACCTCGAGGTACGATTCGTCATGACCTGAAACGCGCAGATCTCCCCCGATGGCATCGATCTTGATCAATGGCGCTTCGCCCAGTTCAATTCGCTCTTTCTGCATTCGTCACCTCCAGAGAACTCGTCGGCTGGATCAAGATCCTTCCAGCAAACGCATCGCTTCCTCAGAACTCAACTTCCCGTTCGCCAGGTCATCCAGAATCCGGTGCCGCTCCTCATCGCTGATGAGCGATGGCTCAGGACCCACGGTGAAACCCATCGTTCGGATGGCATCTGTCAGGCGGGCGCGTAGCGTTGGATAGGACAGATCAAGCTCTGGTTCCATCCGGCTCAGTTTGCCTTCGCACCGAATAAACGTCTCGATGAAATCCAGCTGCTCTTTGGACAAGCGGCCAAGGCGTCCAAGATCGAAATGGCCCTCAATCGTGGTATCACAATTTCGACAGTGCAGGCGCGTGACCGAAAGTCGTTCTTCGCAAACCGGACAGGTTGTCAGCATGGTATTCATCTCTCGATCTCTGCTCACCTCAGCTGACCTGGGTACGGATTACATGCGGGTTGCTTGCCCCACGCCAGGTATGTATTGTTCTCGCGTTGCTGCGGGCACAAAGCGCCTCTCCCGCTGCGATCAAACGCCCGCCCAACCACACACTCAGACGGGACAGGCGCGAGGCTTTCCCCTGACTGAAGGACAACTGGCGGCGATTGCGCTCCAATTCGAGACGCCGCTGGAGGTCCAACCTGCCCAGCTCGGCCTCGTAAAAACCGTTTCCACACATCTCGCCGCCTCCATTCTTATTTTCTGCATTTCGATTTCGAAAATCTGGCATTAAAGTACCATCATTTTAAATAATGTCAAGTATTTTATTAATATTCTTGATATTCGGTTTTAGTTTTCACCATATTGTTCGGAAGACGGCCATTTTTCGGCCCGCCGCGCAGGAATTGGGCCGGCGCCACCCTGCCCCGGGGTTCTCTGTTAGAATGGCGCCAGACCAATACCCTCGAGGTTGACCGATGACGAAGCTTTTTCTCCCTGGCCCGGTAGACGTCGATCCTGAAGTGCTTCAAGCGCAGGCACACGAGATGATTGGGCACCGCTCACCGGCTTTTGCTGAGCTTATGGGGCGCGTGCAGCCGATGCTGCGTTCCGTCCTGGGTACTTCCAGCCGGGTGTACATCTCGACCTCATCCGGCACCGGACTGCAAGAAGCTGCTGTGCGCAATGTTGTGCAGTCAGAGCTGCTGGTTTGCATCTGCGGAGCGTTCGGCGAACGCTGGTTCGAAGTAGCCCAGGCCAACGGTCTGCCAGCGGATCGCCTTGACAGCGAGTGGGGGCAGCCGAATCGACCGGAGCAAGTCCTGGAGGCGTTTGGCGGTAAACATTATGACGCGGTCGCCATCGTGCATAACGAAACCTCGACCGGCGTTCAGAACCCGGTTGGCGAGATCGCTGAAGCTGTCCAATCGATCAGCCCGGATACGTTAATCCTGGTTGACGCCGTCTCCTCCGCCGGGGGCGTTTCGATCCCGTTCGACAGCTGGGGCCTGGATGTTCTCCTGACCTCTTCGCAGAAGTGTTTCGCCCTTCCACCGGGCCTGGCCTTCGCTGCGGTTAGCGATCGGGCGCTCGATCGGGCGCGTGAGATCGCACACCGTGGCTGGTACTTCGATTTCCTGCTCTTCGAGGAATACCTCGAGAAGAACGCGACCCCATCCACTCCGGCCGTTTCGCTGATCTTCGCTCTCGAGCGGCAGCTTCAGCGGATGCTGGCAGAAGGGCTGGAGCAGCGCTATGCCCGCCATACTCACATGGCGGAGTACGTGCGCGACTGGGCTCAAGCCCATTTCGCCCTCTTCGCCGCACAGGGATACCGTTCCAACACCGTTACGACGATTAGGGCAACGCGCGGCCTGCAAGTTCCTGAACTCCTGATGTATCTAGCCGGGCAGGGGATCTCGATTGCGAATGGTTATGGCCGCTTGCGAAATGAGACTTTCCGCATCGGCCACATGGGCGAGACCAGTCTCGCAGATCTGCAGCAGCTGACGACGACGATCGAAGATTATCTAGCAACACAACCCGACCAGCAGGCTTGAACGGTGGAAAACGAGCTCGAACTCACGATGACAGGGATGGCGTACGGCGGCGAGAGCCTGGGTCGTGCTGAAAACGGACGCATGGTATTCGTTCCATTTGCACTGCCAGGAGAGCGGGTCCGGGTTCGCATTCGAGATGAACACAAACGCTGGGCACGGGCCGAGCTGATCGAGGTTCTGCAGCCCGCGTCAGACCGTATTCAGGCCCGCTGTATTCATTTCGGGCAATGCGGCGGCTGCCACTACCAGCACCTCGAGTACGCCGATCAACTGCAGGTGAAGCAGGAAATCATCATCGAGCAGCTTGAACGAATAGGTGGAATTCAGGCACCTCCGGTCGTAGAGATAATTGCCTCCCCAAGCCCCTGGAACTATCGCAATCAAATGCAGTTTCATATCAACCCTAACGGGAGCCTCGGCCTGGTTCAACAGGATGGATCGAAGGTCCTTCCGCTGAGCGAATGTCACCTGCCTCTGCCTGCCGTGGATCAGCTCTGGAGCCTGATACGGGTCGAAGAACAGGACGAAATCGGGCGCATCAGCGTACGCACCGATACGCAGGATGAGACGATGATCGTCTTCCATGCGCAGGAAAGCCCAACCCAGGAGATCGAGGTCCTGGCGGGGACCTCCGTCGCATGGTCGACACCCGACAGCTGGCAGGTCCTGGCCGGCGAGCCAGCTCTCGAGATGCAGGTCCTGGGAGAGCGTTTCCAGGTGTCCCCCGACGCATTCTTCCAGGTCAACACAGCACTGGTCCCTGAGCTAGTGCGACGGGTTCTGCAGGCTGCGCGAGTCTCGCCCGGTCAACTCACCTTCGACCTGTATGCAGGAGTTGGACTGTTCAGCCTGTTCCTGGCCAAGAACGGCGCGCGGGTGATCGCGGTTGAGTCATCACCGGCAGCATGCGCCGATTTTGAAGTCAACCTTTATCCCTACTCCGACATCGAGCTTTACGAATCACAGGTCGATGCCGCGCTACCAGCGATTGTTGCTTCTCCGGATCTGATCCTGGTTGATCCGCCTCGTGCCGGGCTGGGGCGGGAGGTAGTGGAAATGATCCTCGAAAAGCAACCTGCTCGCCTGGTCTACGTCTCCTGCGACCCGGCGACGATGGCCCGCGACAGCCGGCTGCTTGCCGCCGGAGGATTGCAGCTGGAACAGGTGCAGCCAATCGATCTCTTCCCCCAGACCTACCATATTGAGACGATCTCAACCTGGTCGGAATAGATCACATGACACGTTGCACGAGCGCCAAGTCAGGATACAATCAAGAAGATGAATGGCCCGATACTGATCGTTGAAGATATTCCTCATATTCTTGAACTGCTGGAGGTTACGCTCAAGTTCAAAGGCTATGACGTGATCACAGCCCGAAATGGCGATGAAGCGCTTGAGATCATCGCCGGCGGTCCTCCGGTCCTGATCCTGACCGATATCCTCATGCCACGCCTGGACGGGTATGCGCTGGCCCAGGCCGTGCGCAGCGATCCCGAAACCCGTCACATTCCAATCATCTTCATCTCGGCCACGTTCATCACCCCGGAAGACAAGGAATTTGCGCTCAGCCTGGGCGCAGTGCGCTTCCTCGAAAAACCGATCGAGGCTTCCGAGCTGCTCCTGACCGTTGCGGAGGTAATGACCGGCGAGTTCGAGGGGAATGCCCTGCCAATGGCGGAACGAGCCTTCCAGCAGGGTTATTCAGATCGCTTGAGGGAGAAGCTCCATCACAAGGAAAATCAGATCCGGCGTGCACAGCGCCTGGTGGAGACTGTTCCGCCCGAGCAGCGTCCAGCATTCGAAGCGCTCCTGGCACAGACCAGAGTCCAGCGCGACCAGATTGAAGAGGAACTGCGTACGCTCCACAGCCTGCTGGACGGAGATAAAACCCAGGGCGCGTAACCTTGCCCGCATGCAACCCCACTCAAATTGCTGCTGCAATCCATCGCATTAAATGGCTGCTTCGAACGCCTGCTTGAGCAGATTGAAGTCCACCCGTGAACTGAAATCCAGGCAGAGCGGCGTGACCGATATGACGCGGTCAACGGACAGCGCGTACACATCCGAATCCGGCTCAAGTTTTGATCGATCCAATTCAATCTTGAAGTCGAGGTGGCCTGGATCTTCCAGCGACGTCCGCCGTGGAGCAACCGGCACATAGTATTTCTGTCGTGAAAGGCGCGTCAGCCGCCATGCCGTGTCGCGATCCGCATCGTTCGGAATATCGATTTTGAGCATATCCACATCGGGGATCGGCTTCAATCGCAGCATCATGCGGGCAAAATACCCGGTGAAGTAGGCAGCAATCGAGAAGTCGATATCCTCCGAGTGGGAGAGGTAGTAGCCATCCGGCATTTCGAGCGAGACCGCCAGCGCTGGCAGACCAAAAGCGGCTCCCTCCAGCGCTGCACCGACGGTGCCCGAGATGGATACGCCGATCGTCAAATTTTCACCGTAGTTGATCCCGGCAACAACAAGGTCGGGGGGATCGGGCATGAGTTCGAGGATTCCATGCTGCACAGCCTGCGCTGGCGTGCCGCCGACTGCGTAGACCTTCCAGGTCTTATCCTTGATCGTGACATGCTCTTCATGCAATCGCCCGTCGGAGGTGACCGGCATGCTTCGTCCGGAGCCCGAGGACTGTTCACGCGGCGCCGCGACTGTTACAAAGCCCACCTCCGATAATGCCTGCGCCGCAGCCCACAAGCCGGGCGAACGAATGCCATCATCATTGGTGAGCAATATCTGCGTACGTTCTCCTGCGGTCGGCATGGCCTCATGATACGCGTCCCTTTGTTCATGGTCAATTCGGCGTCATGTCATGAGTTCAGGCTCTGCCCTCCGCTTCTGCCACGAGGCCATCGAAGAAAGCCGTCATCACCCGTTCCCGGGCCTGCGCCAGCTCACGTGCCGGCTGCGTGTAGAGCCGGTCTGATACATGCCTTAGTTTGAACAGATATTCATGATAGGCGCTGTGCGGCTCTCCCGGCTGTTCTACTCCAGTTGTGATGAATTGTCCGGAAGGTGCCGCGAAAACTGGCTGCCCGGCCTGAACCGCATATCCGATAGTACGTGCCACGCCAAAGGCTCCCAACACATCCAGTTTGTCGGCGTCGAACAGGATCTGGGCTTCCAGAGAATCCGGCTGCTCCTCACCCCGGTAGCGATGCGCCCGAATGCAGTGCAGGACGGCCTCGACACCGGTCTCATTCCAGCCTTCCGCGACTAGCACTTCTCGTGCGAATTCTGCCGAACGGCGCTCATGACTTGCTCGGCCCGATTCATCTCCAGGATGTGCGCCGCTGGCGTCATGCATCAACGCCGCCGCGCGCAGGATCTCCAGGTCGGCCCCCAGCGCCTCTCCGATCCTCTCTGCCAGGCGGTATACGCGCAGCACGTGGTCAAATCCATGCACTGGATCCGTCGCTGAATACCAGCCGCGAGCCTCTTCGATCGTCGGCATCCTTCGCCCTCCCTCATTCTCCCGTCAGGACCAGCGGCTTGCCATGGATCGGGTGCTTCATCACATGGATTTCGATCCCGTAGACGGCTGCCAGGTGTTCTGGTGTCAACACCTCTTCCGCCGAGCCTGTTTTATGGATCATACCTGCCGAGAGGAGCGCCACCCGGTCAGCGAAACGCGCCACCAGGTTCAGGTCGTGCAGCGCGATCAAAACAGCCAGTTGATCATCCCGAGCCAATTGGCGGACGAGCTTGAGCAAGGCGTCCTGATGGCGCAGATCAAGATGGGCAGTCGGTTCATCCATCAGCATAATCGGCGCCGCCTGGGCGAGAGCCCTTGCGATCAGCACCCGCTGCTGTTCGCCCCCCGAAAGTTCGCTGATCGGCCGCTGGGCGAACGCGGCGGTCTCCGTGCGCTCCATCGCCTCCCAGGCGATCTCGCGGTCAAGATCTCCTTCATGTTCGAGCCAACCCAGGTAAGGCGTGCGGCCCATCAAGACGATGTCCAGCGCGCTGAAGGCTGGTGGCAGGTTCAGCGCTTGCTCCACGACCGACACCCGGCGTGCTCGTTCGGCGGCCTTCAGGCGAGCGAGGTTCACTCCCCCGATGCTGACGGATCCTTTTCGCGGGGTGAGCGTCCCGGCCGCTGCCTTGATTAGCGTCGATTTTCCGACCCCATTCGGGCCGACAACAGCCAGCACCTCACCGGGTTCGACCCGCAGATCGATAGCACGCAGAACCGGTTGATCGCCATAGCCTGCTTCAACTCCAGCCAGCACCAAGTCTGGGGCTACCAAAAGCGCACCCTGCCCTTGGCCCGCTGCAGCAACCAGAGAAAAAACGGCGCTCCGATAACGGAGGTGATTACGCCAACGGGAAGTTCGCGCGGCGCGAGCAGCATCCGGGCGACGATGTCGGCGCCGAGCAGGAAGCTGCCTCCGAGCAGTATCGCGAGCGGGATCAGGCGGCGGTGATCCGGCCCCCATAGCAGGCGCACAACATGCGGCACAATCAGTCCCACGAAGGCGATGATGCCCGAAAAAGCGACTGCCGTCGCAGCTACCATCGAGGCCGCGATTACGATGACAAGCTTTACGCGCTCCACATCCAGTCCGAGCTGCCGGGCCTGGTCGTCCCCGAATTGAAGCACATTCAAGGGACGCCCGAGGGTCAGCAGCACCAACAAGCCAATCCCGAGGTAGGGCACCGACGCCAGCACGGGTTCCCATCCCCCAAGGGCAAAGCCGCCCACCATCCAGTTCACCGCCCGGTGCAGTTCCTGGGTGGAGAGCAGCATGATCATGCTCGTCATGGCCGTCGCGAACGAACTGAGAGCAACTCCTGCCAGGATGAGGGTAGTGACGGGAGTTGACCGTCCAACCTGGGCGATGGCATAGACGATGGCAACCGTGATCAGCGCTCCGATAAAGGCCGCCGCCGGCACGGCCGCCATGCCGAGCAAATCAGCCGGCCAGTGGGCGGCCATCGCCAACACCGCTCCCAGGCCAGCCCCTGAAGCCACACCGATGATGTAGGGATCGGCCAGTGGATTGCGGAAGAGGCCCTGGTACGCAGCCCCGCTCCCAGCGAGCGCCATCCCGGTCAGCATGATCAATACCGTGTTCGGCAAGCGGATCTGGTACAGGATCGTGGCGAAGTTAGCCGGCCAATCCGGTTCGATCGCCAGGCCAGGCAAACGGGCTGCGAGCAGGCGGATCACGCTGCGCAGCGGGATTGAGATTGGCCCTAGCGCTGCACTGAGGGCAGCCATCAGCACCAGGGCTGCGAGCGTCACTACCCACGGAAGCCAGCGAGCGCCGCGTATCCAGTGCAAGCCGACCGGATCAAGTGAGCTATCCGTCGCCATTGCTATTCGAACTTCTCGGGGTGGACGAGCTGCGCCATGCGTTCGAGCGCATCCACCAGGCGTGGACCAGGCCGATCGATCCAGTTTGTGTCGATCTCATAAACCCTGCCATCCTGAACAGCGCGAATTGACTCCCAACCCGTACGTGCGATCAACGAATCTGTCGTCGTCGGAATCCAGGGTCCGGAAGCGAAGAAGATAACAGCCGGATCGCTGGTCACAATCGATTCGAGGCTGATCTGTCCCCAGCCATCGATCTCGCCGGCAATGTTCTCGCCACCGACCATCCCGATCAGCACGTCCTGGAATGTGCCGCGTCCTGTCGTCCACGGCGCGCTGGGATCGGTGCCGTCGACTTCATAGAACACACGAACCGGTTCAACGCCTTCCATGGCCGAGGTTACATCCTGCACCCTGCCCTGGAGCGATTCGGCCAGCTCCTGCGCCTCGCTTTCATGGCCGGTGAGTTTGCCTACCGTGATGACATTTGCAAATAACTCATCGAAGGTCATCGGGTTGGGCAGCAAGTAGAGTCTCAAACCCAGATTTTCCAATGTCTGGATCTGTTCTGGGCTTGTGATTGTCGCCGCCAGCACCAGGTCTGGCTCGAGCGCTAGAATGGCCTCGGTGTTCAATTCGCCGTAGGTGCTGCCGATGCTCGCGATCGCCGCGGCCTCTGGCGGATAGTCGGAAATCTCATCCCGGCCGACGATTTGACCACCGGCGCCGATCGCAAAGAGCAGCTCGGTGTTGGAAGGAGCCATGGATAAGATATGCTGCGCCGGCCCTTCAAGCTGGACCTCACGGCCGAGGCCATCCTGTATGATCATGGGTGCGGATGTCGGCTCGGCTGTTGGCTCGTTGGTCGGCGAGGATGGGACGACAACCGTTGGGCTCGGCGCGATTGAATCAGCCTCGTCCGGCTGTGCGCCAGAGGCGCATCCGGCTGCGAGAAGCAACATCACGACCAGCAGCAAGGGCAGCAGGCGGACGTTCCTGTGAAGTTTCATCATTCATCCTTCTCAGCCCGTGAGGGCTGCAGATCATAAGTTTCGGATCGGTATTTCGAGGCCGGAAAAGCAATCGCCTTCCCAGCTATCGGTTCGGGAAGGCGTTAGATCGTCGAGGTCATCGGCGCACCATCCTTTCCGCGAAGGGCTAAAGGTGGACGGCGGAGGTGGGTATCCTGGCTTGGAAGCGTATCTTCGCTTCCCTACAGTTGCGGGACAGCGCCGGACTTCCGCGTTCGTGTTGCTTGGCGGTCACCGGCTTCCCCGGGAGCAGCCAGAGCATCCGGGCTCCTGGCTCCCTCTGCCGTTATCGGTTGTCGCGCTAGAGTATAGAGCCGAGGGTAGCGATGGTCAAGCGACGAAAATCCTCAAAACCGCGTTGACGCTCATTCTCCGACTGTGATAGAATTCACTGGTTTGAAGCACCATTTGGAGGCTTTTGGTGGCAAAACGGACAACCGGCGTGGTGCGCTGGTTCGACGGATCCAAGGGTTACGGCTACATCGAAGCTCAGGACGGAGAAGATGTGTTCGTTCACTATCGCGACATCGCCGGCGGTGGTTTGCAATTGCTCAGCCCCGGCGAAAAAGTCGCTTTTTTTCTCGAGAGCACAATTCGCGGCCTGCAAGCTACGGATGTCACCCGATTGAATTAATCCTGGGTTATCGGTGAGAGGTACCACGCCCCGCCCGGCGCTTTGCCTGACGGGGTTTCTTATATTTTGAAGCAATCACAGCTCGGCTGTGTGAAGAAGGAAAAAGAACATGAGTAGGACACTACGCATCGTCCCCCTGGGCGGACTGGGGGAGGTCGGTAAGAACATGATGGCGATTGAGTATGGCGATAATATTCTCGTCATCGACAGCGGCATCATGTTCCCCGAGAACGACATGCTGGGGATCGACTACATCATCCCCGACTTCCGCTATCTATTGGATAAGAAAGACAAAATCCGGGCTATCGTCGTGACCCACGGCCACGAAGATCATACCGGGGCGATCCACCACCTGATGGAAGAAATACGCGCCCCGATCTACGCCACCGGCCTGACGCGCGGTTTGCTTGAGGTCAAACTTGCCCGCGGCGGCATGCTGGCCGACATCGAATTGAACACGATCACCGCCGGTGATGAAATTCAGGTCGGGCCTTTCCAGATTGAGACTTTCCACGTCTGTCACTCGATTCCGGACGCAATCGGCGTTGGTGTCACCACGCCGGCCGGGCTGATCGTCCATTCTGGCGATTACAAATTCGATCACACGCCGGTGGATGGCTGGCCAACGGATTTCGGCAAGCTGGGAGAATTCGGGGCGCGCGGCGTGCTTGCGCTGCTGGCAGACTCGACCAACGCAGATGAGCCGGGCTGGACCCCGTCGGAGGCAGTGATCGATCCCACCTTCGATAAGGTCTTCCAGGAGGCAAAAGGCCGGATCCTGATTGGATCATTCGCCTCGCTCATCTCCCGCATGCAGCAGGTAATCCACGCTGCCGAAAGGCATGACCGCAAGCTGGCTTTCGTGGGCACAAGCATGGTCGAAAATGCCAAGATGGCCCGTAAGCTGGGCTACCTGGAAGCGGCGGACGATTTAATCATCAACCTCGACCAGGCGCTGAGCATGAAACCTGCTCAGGTCGTGTTGATGTGCACCGGGACGCAGGGCGAACCCTCCTCGATCCTGGGACGCCTGTCCACCGGCAGCAATCGCCAGTTCGATCTGCGTGAGGGCGACACGGTCGTGCTTTCTTCCTCCCCGATTCCGGGCAACGAAGAGATGGTGCACCGCACCATCAACCGGCTCTTCCAGCGTGGGGCGAACGTGATCTATGACGCCATTGCCCCGGTGCACGTCTCCGGTCACGCCAACCAGGAAGAGATGAAGCTACTTATGCAGCTCGTCAAACCCGAACACATGATCCCGATCCACGGCGAGCTGCGCCACCTGATCCAGCATGCTGCGCTGGCACGAGAGATTGGCATCCCCAGTGAACGCATCGCAGTTGTCGAGAACGGGACCGTTGTCGAGTTCAAGGATGGGAAGATGTCGATCGGGGAACGCATTCCCGGCGGATATGTCTTTGTTGATGGAAGCGGAGTAGGCGATGTCGGTCCACGCGTGATGCGAGAGCGTGAGGCACTTGCCCGGGACGGATTCGTGATCGTGCATCTAAACCTGGACTGTGACGAACGCAAGCTGCGCCACGAACCAGAGATTATCACGAAGGGCTTTGTCTTCGTGCGTGATGCCGATGAACTCCTGGCCGAAGCGCGCGAAAAAGTGACCAGCCTCGTACTTGAGAACAGCGATGGGAACCTGGATGAACGCGTCGAGAAGGAGCTCTCGAAGTTCTTCTTTTCCGAAACCCGCCGGCGGCCAATGATCTTCGTCTTCAGCTCGCGAGAAGACGCCTAGCTCCTCCGTCGGACTCCGGTTGGTCCGCCTCTGAGCCACTGGGTATAATCCACGCGATGAATCGTTTCCGCATAGCGGCTGTCGTGTTGTTCACCTTCCTCTCACTAACCAGCTGCGACCGCTACCTACCTGGCTTGCTGGAGCCTGCGGCGTCTGCAACACCAACGGAGATGCCGCCCCCATCCCCCACACCAGTCCCACTTGCAGCCCAGGTAAATGGCGAGCCGATCTCGCTCGCGTCCTTCGAGCGTGAGGTGGAGCGATACGAGGCAGCCCAACTCGCCTCTGGCATCGACCTTGCAACATTAGGCGCATACCGTGATCAAGTTCTATCGGCTATGATCGAGCTCAAGCTGCTCGCCCAGGGTGCTCTCACCCAGGGGCTGAGCGTCGAACCAGCCGAGATTGATCAGCGCTATGCTGGCCTGGTGGCAGAATTTACAGATGAGAGCGCATTTAATGCATGGCTGGAAGGACAGGACTTCACAGAAGATGAACTGCGTGCCAGCCTTACAGAACAGGTGCTGGGAGCCAGGATGGTAGCTTCCATTGTGGGGAATGTTCCGCAAGTCGTAGAACAGGTTCACGCTCGCCACATCCTGGTCGCCAGTCAGGCAGAAGCCGAGGAAATACGGGGAATGCTTGCTTCGGGTTCCGATTTCGCTACACTGGCTAATCAAGTTTCTCTGGATATCAGCACCCGACCGGCCGGAGGAGATCTGGGCTGGTTTCCACAGGGTTACTTATGGCTGCCACAGGTCGAGCAAGCCGCCTTTTCCCTGCAGCCGGGCGAGATTAGCGATGTTGTGGAAAGTGAATTGGGATACCACATCGTCGAAACGCTTGAGCGTGGTGATCACCGGACAGATGCTGACGTTCAGCGCTGGCTGCGTGAGCAGGCCGTTCAGGACTGGCTGGCCCAACAGCGCTCAGCCTCTGAGATTGAACTCTACATCACGCCATAGGGAAGGGGCAGGAGAGTATAGACATGGATGATCAATTCGTAAAGGTACCACGCAAGCGATCGCGCGGCATCGGGGGTTTCATCCTGAACATCCTGACGCTGATCGTGGTGCTGGCGATCATCGGAATCGGTGCGGCTTATGCGATGGTCTTCGTCAATCCATACGTGGGCTATAACCCCTTTCCACCGCCGACGCTTCCAGCCATTCTCGGCACGCCCACACCGACGAACACTCCGGCAATTCCACTGCCCACGGCCTGGACCCCGACACCTTCTCGGACACCTCCATCGACCCTGACGCCTTCACCGGTACCAACCGATACACCGGTACCATCACCGACGGCAACCGAACCCGGGCCGCCATTTGCACTGCAGCCCGGTAACCCGGTCAGCATCGTAAACTGGGTAAATGATTTATCCTGCGAATGGATGGGCGTGGGTGGCCAGGTCTTCAATCTGGATAACGCGCCGATTGCGAACCTGGGCGTCCACCTGGAAGGCGAGCTCGGCGGAAAGGCGGTCGACATGGATGCGCTCACCGGGAGCGCACCCGATATTGGCCCATCGGGCTATCTCTTCAACCTCGCAGATAAACCAATTGCCAGTGAAGGATCGCTCTGGATCCAGCTCAACGATGGCGGTGGGAAACCACTCTCGGAACAGGTTTTCTTCGATACCTATGACACCTGCGATGAAAACTTCATCTTTGTAAACTGGCGCCAGGTGCGCGAACAGTAGTTGAAAGAATCAAAAAACCCCCGCTCGAATATGAGCGGGGGTTTTTCTATTTCCTCTAAAGCGGATTTACTCATTTGCCCTTAGAGCTGTCTGCAATTCACGGCAGACATAATCAACCTCTTGCTCTGTAAGTACGCCGGAGAAGGGCAGCGCCATGCTGCGCTCTCCCAGCTCCTCCGTAATCGGGAAATCACCCCGCTGATAGTCAAAGCGTTCGCGAAAATAGGGCTGCAGGTGAATTGGTGTGAAGTAGGGCCGGGTTGGAATTCCGCGCCCCTCCAGCCGTGCTGCCAGAGCAGTTCGATCGACGTCGTGCGGCAGGCGCACGACATAAACGAACCAGCTCATGCGAGTGGTTGAATCGATGACCTGCGGTGCCTGGATTGAAGGGATCTCTGCCAGGCGCTCACCATACCAGTGCGCAACTTGCTCACGTTTCTCCAGCAGTTCGTCCAGGCGGGTCATCTGGACCCGGCCTAGAGCTGCGCTCAGTTCATCCAGCCGGTAGTTGAAGCCCAAATAGGTATGGTCAAGCCAGGTATCCCCCGGCGCCCGGCCTTGATTGCGCAGCGCTCTAATCCGCTCTGCAACTCGATCGTCATTGGTGACGACCATGCCACCTTCGGCGGTGGTGATTTGCTTATTAGGATAGAAGGCGAACACGCCGACCTTACCGAGCATCCCTGTCGGCCTGGAATGATAGCTGGCCCCGAGCGCCTCACACGAATCCTCGATCAGCGTCAGGCCTGCTTCAGCGGCGGTCGCGTTCAGGGCATCATAATCGGCCGGTTGGCCGAACACGTCAACGCTCAAAATCCCTTTCAATGGGGCTTGCGGAGTGCTGCCCTTACGCGGGAGCCAGTGGTCAGCCTGTTTGCCGCCCTGCTTCAGATCCTGCACAGCTTGCGCCACCAGGTTCGGATCGATGTTGCCGGTCACTGGATCCACATCGACAAACACCGGAACGGCGCGCTCATAAAGCAGCACATTGGCCGACGATACGAACGAGAAGGGAGTGGTGATCACTAAATCGTGATCTTGAATGCCCGTCGCACAGACACACAGGTGCAGGCCGGTCGTCCCTGAACTGACCGCAATTGCGTGCCTGGCGCCGGTATGCTGTCGGATCTCTGCTTCAAAGCCCTCCACCTCCGGACCCATGCTCAGGCGTGGCGTGCGCATGACCGCCGCCACGGCCTCACGTTCGAGCTCTCCTAGATCCGGCGCCGACATCGGAATGCGGCGAGGTTCTGAGTTCGAATTCTTACTGCCGGTCAAATCTGCTCCTCCCTCAACGCTCACGGCCAGACAGTGCCCGCTCGGACGACCTGGCCAGCAGGGACATCGGCTTTAATCACAGCACTATTTCCGATCCGCGCCCCGTCGCCAACCTGAACCCCTAGATTGACAGTGACGGACATACCAACCAGGACCGCCCGACCCAGATTTACGCCGCCGGCCAGGCTGGTCGACGGTGCGACATTTACGTAACGCCCCAGCTGGCAGTCATGCGAAACGACAGCCCCGGTGTTGACGATGCTCCCGAAACCCACGTGGGCTTCGCTTCCGACATAGGCGTGCGGAAAAACCTGCACCCCGGCCTCCAGAACTGCGCTCGCTTCGACGAATGACGTGGGATGGAGAAGCGTCGGAAAATCAAACCCGGCCTCGATTAACCGTTGAAAAACGCGGACACGGCTCATGACGTCCCCAACGCCACCAACGGCGTTCACGGCCAGGCGGACGCCGCTCTCAAACAACTCCGGCAGCATCTCGGCCGACCCCAGAACCGTGCTGTCCAGAATCCTGGTTCCGGCCTTCAGTTCATCGTCGATTACGCCAACGATTCGATAGCCATCCAGCAGTTGAATCAGTTCGATCAGTGCCTTGGCATGCCCACCACCGCCATAGAGCAGTAGGTCCCCCGTTTTTTCTGTAGTCGGCGGAACGTCCAGATTCAGTTCTGGCCCCTCTTTAATCATTCCTTGCAGGTAGGCTTCCGTGATCAACGGTCCAACAGGCAGGGACTTTAGATCAAGACCCTGGATTTCCGCCAATCGGCGT
>Ga0315534_1000165_pt1 | contig 41162 bp, 48 predicted proteins | sample SalMarSW160240MG_FD_203094 | JGI IMG/M metagenome (GOLD analysis project Ga0315534, IMG submission 203094) | Salt marsh sediment microbial communities from the Plum Island Ecosystem LTER, Massachusetts, United States - Salt Marsh Sediment SW1602-40 ... | reverse complement strand
AAACCTCTCGTGCGTCTTCCAGGGGATGGAGTTGGTGCTCCATTCCGTCTTCTGGTAGTGGTTTCAGAGGTCATAGGAGACTTGAGGGAGACTGTGCCGCATCGCCAGCCCCGCACAAGGCGCGGCGCAGAGGCAACAGACCTCAGGGCACCCGGCTGATGAGGGCCATTCCCTGTACTACACTCTCCAGTGGTGCCACGAGCAGTCCGGGAAACAGCCCCAAGATCAGGGACACACCGGCCAGGCCAAGGATGAGCAGAGTCACCAGCCACGGCTCCCGCCGTGCTTCCACATCTGCCGAGCCTTGCAGCATCCCGGACACAGATCTGATGTACCCCAACACCACGCAGAGACCGGAGAAGACGAGTGTGAACAGCCAGACAGGTTCTCGGAGACCGAGGGTGCGGTACACCAACCACCGGCTGGCGAAGCCCCCGAAGAGCGGGAAGCCCCCCAGGGCCAGCCCGCCGAGGAGGTATCCTGTCACCCCTCCTGGTATCCTTCGCACCGCTTCGCCCAGTGAGGACACCGAACCTTCGCCCAGATAGCTGCGAAGCGAACCCAGACTCATGGCCACCAGGAGAACGGCCAGGGCGCGATTCGCTGTGTGCGCCAGAGCGCCCGTGATTCCAGGCAGCGACCCCGTCCCCAGGGCCACCAGGACGAAGCCCATATCGGCGATGGCAGCGTAGGCCAGCATTCGACGCGGGTGGCGTTGTGCGAAGGCGAGGAGGCCCCCCACTAGCGCTGTCAACAGACCGGAGATGGAGATCACCGACAGAATGGGCGAGTCTACCACCAACCACGGGTTGTCGTTCAGGACACGGATCAGCAGGGCCAGACAAACCTGGCCGAATACGCAGATCGACAAAGCCCCGACCATAGAGGGCACATCCTCGATCAGCGAGGGCAGCCATGAATGGAGCGGCACCGCTGCCAGAAGGATCCCAAAGCCGACGGACACGGCAATCACCGTGAAGCGGACGAGCAGGAGATCCTCTGGATGCACAGCGTAGCTATCCGTGAACCAGGTCACCAAGAGGAGACACGGCGCAGCGATGACCAACGCAACCAGATACCCCATCGCGGTGCTTGCAGCGGCGGGCCGCCTTCCATGGATCATCAACACGAAGACCAAGCCTGCCATCTCCAGAAGCAGGACCGCGATGAGAAAGGTACGAATCATCACCACCCCGCTCAAGAGACCCAGAATGGCCAACAAAGAGGGACAGAAAGCCCATCCCTGCGGTATCCGCCAGGCATACAGAATCATGAGACCGCATAGGCAGAAGCAGAAGATGAGTACGAAGCGGCTCAGGTCATCCAGTACCAGCTCGCGCCCCAACAGGTACGCAGGCTCACCCAGTGGTGCACGGCTACAGACCGCAATCAGACCCACGATCGTCACCAGACAGAGACAGACAGTCGTCGTCCAGTAACGCCTCAGGAAATACACCGGGCCCGCCACAACCAGGGGCAGGAAGATCAGCAGCAGGAGGCTCATATTCCGTCGCCCTCGAAAGAGAAGTCACTCTGCGTCGCCGCTAGGTAAGATACGGCGAGAGCTATGAGTATGGTGACCACCCCTACCAGTGCGGTCACGCTCAGACTTCTCTCGAAAGTGGCCAACAGGATTCCGAAGCCAGACTGGAAGGTCAGGAGGCCCAGACCGACCCTGAAAGGATCCCCGGTCAGAACTACTATAAGCAGTCCCAAGATCACCAGCCAGTAGCAGGCCTGTGAGAGCCCCTGTGGCTGGTCAACGAAGGGATGCCTACTCCCCAGAGCGTAGGTGAGCATCGCGGCCAGCAGCGCCGCCGCCACACGAAACCACACATTCATGAGGAAGCCGTCTCGGACAGCGACGTCGAGTTCGCCACGGTCGCGAGTTGCTCCTTCCACCCTCCCCCAGTGCTCTCGTTGGCCTGTCAGGTAGAGGATCAGGCAAACCAAGCCCCCCATGAGCACTTGAATCAACGCGACCCTCACGGACATCACCCTGACCAGAAGCAAACCCACGAGGACGTATTGAGCAGCCAGGGCCCACAGGTTCAACCTCCAGTCCTCCAGGACCAGGATCACTGTGCCGGTGATGAGCAGGCCCAGCATCAATTCGACGTACGAGAGCGCAGATAGCCTGAGGAAGATGTCCTGTAGTGCTTCCATGTCAGTCTCTCAACTGCTCAGCAGCAAGAGTGCAGCGAGGGTGACAAACACCAGGAGCCAACCCGGGGACCGCCGCTCTTCGAAGAAGCCCCCCAGTGCCTCGAGGATCAGGGTTACTCGTTGTACAGCCCACGTCACCGCTCCGAAGAACCACTCCATCTCGGCAATGACCCGCAATGTCTCGAGTGAGATCCCCGCCCGGGTAACGATGACCTGCCCCTTACGGTACATCAGATACGCCGCAGCCAGCGAAACGAGGGTACCAGCGAGCAGGGGCACAGACACGTAACTGTCAGGCGAGTAAAGAAGTTCAGCCAAGCTCGGCCAGGGAGCCAGGAGACTCTGAGACCCCATCAAGCGCCCCAGAAGGGGAGGGTGCAGACCCAGAACGACGACAGGGATGGCTAGAGCAGTCATGCTGGCCAGAACGACGGGGTCGCCCCGCACCCCAGATTCGCTCTCATTGGCAGACTCCAGCCCCTTCTTCAGCAGAGGGGCCACCAGGAAACTGTTGCTCACCAGGCTGAGGACGATGAGGCTGCCCAGGCCTGATTCCCCAAGGGAGGCGTACAGGAGTTGACGGCTCACGAAGCCGATGGTCAGAGGCGTGGCCGCAAGGGCCGCCACGGAGATCAACAAACAACAACGCGTCCACATCGCGTACGGATGGCCCATGGTGACGCGACTCCCGGCCTCACTCACCAGGAACAAGGTGAGCGCCAACACCAGGCCCACCGCCTGCACCGTGATGATGATCGTGGAATACGGAGCAGCAATGGCAGCCGCCATGGCTATGTGACCCACCTGGTGCAGGACCACGTAGGCGCCTGACTTCCTCAGGCCGGTCTCGAACCAGAGTGGAAAGGGACTCAGGATCACCGCCAGACTGCCCAGAATCAAGACCAGTTCACGCCCCGGCAGCCAAGATACAGCCGTCAGGCTGGGTACCCGAGCCAGCAGATACCCTCCTACGCTCACCGGGACGGCATACCACACAATCACCTCTCCCAGTCTCCTCTCCACTCCTGGCGGCGGTCGTAGGAAGGCCGGATACAGCCCCAGACGCATCAGGGCTCCAATCGTGACCAGCGAGATCACCCTTGTGGGCAGTGGCCCTGCTTGAAGCCAGAGTGACTCCCCCTGGCCCTGGAGCACGAGAAGTGCCCCCAGCAGTGCCGTCCCCGCCAGGTAGTTGAGCACCAGCGACCTGAGGCCCGCTCGAGAGTCAGCCTGCCCGTCGCGTTTCGAGCCGGCGAAGACCAGCAGCGCCAAGTCCAGGAACGCCCAACTGAAGCAGAGAGTAACCAGATCCGCTGAGAGGAAAACGCTCGACGCGCCTGCCACGACAAGAAGCAGCACCGCATGGTCCCCGGGCCGGTCCCTCTCTGTTCCCCAGGAGGCTCGGTCCAACACGACTGCGATCAGGGTGACCACGGCCATCAAAGATAGGTAGAGAACTGATAGACCATCCACGTACAAGCCCAGTTCCACGTCGAACAGAGACCCGGGTCGCCAGAGCTCAGTCTTGGCCATGGTCGGCTGTAGCCAGCGGAGAAACAGGCACGAGAGGAGGAAGCAGGCAGCCACGACCCAGCTCAACATGCTGGCGCTCCGTGCACTCGCGAGTCTGCGGGCAGCCATCACTAAGAGAACCCCCAGGAGTAAGATCAGAACGGGGGAGAAGAGCGTTGCGAGGGGCATCATGTCTCCTGTGGCAGATTAGTCGGAGGCAATTTTAGGATAGGTCCTCGTGTTTGTCAACGACCTTGCCACGTTCGGCCGGCCCTGCAAGCGAGGCCTCGAACGCCCACCAAGGGCGTATTTGCCGGACGTGTCGCAGGACCGGGTGCCCAGCAGAGGGGGGACGGAGCGCTCTGCTCAGAGGAATTTGCACATCTGGCACATGTCGATACCGTGTAGATCTCGACGCAGTATGCCTTCCACCACATAACCCTGGTTGCTGTAGAAACGCTGAGCCTCAGAGTCCCAGTAGGTCTTCAAGCTCACCTTGTGGCACCCCTCCTGGCGACAGACCTCCTCGACCCTGCACATGAGGGCCCGGCCGATCCCCTGTCCCCGACGATCAGCAGCGGTGATGATCTGCGTGACCTTACCCAAGCCACCCTCTATCTTCAGCACCGCCGCCCCTACCATCGTCGCGTTTTCGTAGGCGGCCAGCGCGTAGCGTCGGACTTCCCACATCGCTGGATCGCACCGCCCAAAGAACCGCTCATTCACAGGCAGCCATTCGCGGCCCAGGAAGTCCTCGATCTGCTCTCGATCCACACTGACGATTTCCAGCCGCTCCTCCACTTCGTTCATGGGTTCTGGTCCTGATCCGGCTGGCAGAGCAACGCTGCCTCACCCAGGCACGTTTCTATTGCTTCCTCGATGGCGACGCTGTCCATCCGCTGGTCTCGACTCAGATAGGAGAAGAACTCAACGTTCCCAGCCGGACCTCTCAACGGCGATGGGGTCAAGCCCCGCAAGCGCAGCCCTTTGCCAACGGCCTCCCCTACGACCTCTTCGAGCACCGCCCGGTGCACCGCCGGGTCTCGCACCACTCCGCCTTTGGCCACACTCTCGCGTGCCGCTTCGAACTGGGGTTTGACGAGGGCCACGATCTGGCCCTCGGGCTGCAGCAGATCCGTCACCGGAGGCAAGACCAGCCTCAGGGAGATGAAGGACACATCTACGGTCGCGAGGTCCATCGGCTCAGGCAAGCTGTTTAGATAGCGTACGTTGGTTCTCTCAAGCACGACCACACGCGCGTTCTGGCGCAATCTCCAGGCCAGCTCACCATACGCCACGTCGATAGCATAGACTTTCCGCGCCCCCCTCTGCAAGAGGCAGTCAGTGAAGCCTCCTGTGGAGGCTCCAACGTCGATCACCGTCCTATCGGCGACGTCGATCCCGAAACGATCCAGCGCGTGCTCTAGCTTGAGACCGCCCCTGCTGACATATCGAGGCTTCTCGCGGACAAAAACCTGGGCAATATCGGGGACCAGTTCTCCGGCCTTGTCCAAGACGCGATCCTCCAGCATTACCTGACCAGCCATAATCAGGCCCTGCGCGCCCCGGAGACTCTCCACCAGCCCTCGTCTCACGAGTAGTCTGTCCAGCCGTACCTTCGCCATAGACCAGAGTCTACCCCGTGCCGGACGAAAGTCAAACGGTTGACTACGGCCGGGCGATGGATTATGATTTTCGGCGTGTTCAAGCAACTGTTGATCACAATGCGTCCTAAGCAATGGACGAAAAACGTATTCATCTTCACGGCGCTGCTCTTCGACTTGAAGCTCCTGGATCCCACGTATGTCCTGAAAACGGTCCTGGCCGCCGTACTCTTCTGCATCCTCTCCGGGTGCGTCTACATCATCAACGATCTCACAGACCTGGAAGAGGATCGCCAGCATCCCATCAAGCGTAATAGACCACTGGCTTCGGGCAAGCTGACCAGGTCGGCCGCCATCGGAGCAGCCACGGTCCTTCCTCTTTGCACCCTGTGTCTGTCCTTCCTACTCGATCCGCATTTTGGCCTCATTGCTCTGGCCTACTTTCTCCTTCAGCTTCTCTACTCCTTCGGCCTGAAGAATCTGGTCATCATCGACGTGCTGATCATCGCCACCGGCTTCGTATTGCGTGTAGCAGCCGGTTCCGTGATAGTCGAGGCTGAGAGGTTCTCGCCCTGGCTCTACGTGTGCATGACCTTGCTGGCCCTCTTCCTCGGCTTCGGCAAACGACGAAACGAACTCGTGCTCCTGGATGCGGACGCTCTACAGCATCGCAGAGTGCTCCGGGAGTACTCACCCCAGTTGCTGGACGAGATGATCGCCCTGGTGGCTTCCTCTTTCGTGATAGCCTATTCTCTATACACATTCTCGGCCGAAAACCTGCCCGCTAACAAGGCCATGATGCTGACCATTCCCTTCATCATCTATGACATCTTCAGGTACCTGTATCTCATCCACCAGAAGAACATGGGCGGCAGCCCCGAGGAGATCCTGATCAGGGACGCGCCATTTGTGGCCAGCAATCTCTGCTGGGGCGCGACCGTCCTCGCTGTTCTCTACCTATTCTAGGAGCGGCTGACTTGTTCAAAGAGTTGCTCATCTCCATGCATCCCAAGCGCTGGTTGAAGAACACTTTCATGTTCGCAGCTTTGGTCTTCGGCATGAAGCTCACGATACCCGATCTGATCGTAAGATCGGGACTGGCCTTCATTTGTCTCTGTCTTCTCTCCAGCGCCTCGTACCTGGTCAACGACCTGGTGGACACTGAGCGAGACAAGCTCCATCCTGCGAAGCGTGATCGCCCGTTGGCCGCCGGGAGGCTCGACAGGTCGGTAGCTCTGGGCGCGGCCATCGTGCTGGCCTCGGTCAGCCTGGTGTTGGCTTTCGTGGTGGACGTCAGGTTTGGGGTGGTCGCTTCGCTCTTCCTGACGGTTGAGATCGCCTACTCGCTGCTCTTAACCAACTACGTTATCCTCGACGTCTTGGCCATTGCGGCGGCCTTCATCTTGCGGGTCACGTCAGGCTCTGTGGTTGCCGGGGCGACGACCTTCTCGCCCTGGCTCTACGTGTGTGGCAGTTTTCTAGCCCTCTTTCTGGCCCTGTGCAAGCGGCGTCACGAGCTCATTGTTCTTGGCGAGGTGGCGCCCAGGCATCGAAAGGTGCTGGCAGACTATGATTCGACTCTCCTCGGGCAGATGATCTCCGTGGTGACCTCATGTACGGTGATCGCCTATTCGCTCTACACCTTCTGGGGAAGTCACGTGCCAGAGAACAAGAGTATGATGTTGACCATCCCCTTCGTACTCTACGGGATCTTGCGCTATCTACTTCTGATCCAAAGTGGGGGACTCCCAGGGACTCCGGAGGAGATCCTGATCAAGGATCCACCACTGCTCATCGGCGATCTGCTGTGGGGCGTCTCGGTGCTGGCCATCCTCTACCTATTCTGACGTGCCACCGCGCAGCGAAGAGCTGCGCGGTGATATCAGAACCTCCGAAGTCAGGATTGAAGAAAAGACGCCGTGCTGTGGCACGGCGTCTTTGGTTTCTCTACCGCTTGGTGTACTGCGGCGCCTTCCTGGCGCGCTTCAGACCAGGCTTCTTTCGTTCCTTCATGCGCGGATCTCGTGTGAGAGACCCCTCCCTGCGTAGGGTGCGCCGGAACTCTGGGTTCGCTTTGGTCAGAGCCCGGGCGATGCCGTGGCGGATGGCGCTGGCCTGCCCGGTGATTCCTCCACCCCTGACCTTGACCGTGATCCTGAATGCGTCTTCAGTTGCCGTGGCCCGTAGCGGCCTCCTCAGGAAGGTGATGTCGGCGGAACGCGAGAAATACTCCTCCGCTGGCTTGTCGTTGACGATAATGACAGGCTCTTTCGAAGGATAGAGGCGCACCTGGGCGCTGGAGGTCTTCCGCCTTCCGGTGCCATAGTAGTATATATCAGTCCTGGGGCCCAACTCATCCAGCGTGGGCAGCCTGTCATCGCGCTCCGGCGCCGGGCGCTCAACCTCCTCCTCGACAGACCTCTCCGCCTGAGGAGCCTCATCGGGCAGGGACGCACGTGCAGACTCCTCTGCTGCGGTCTCCTCCTCGTCAACTGGCTGTGCTTCGCTAGCCGTGGTCGATTCGACAGTCTCCTGTGCCTGAGTATCCGCTGTCTCTGGCACCTCTGTCTCGCCGGCCTCTTCACTAGCCAGTGACTCTCCCTCCGGAGCCTCTGTCGCTTCCGTCACTTCCTTCTCTTCCGCCACTACTGATAACCTCCTTACCGCAGCTCGGGACTACAGGTCTCACAACTCCAGTGGTCTGGGCTGCTGAGCCTCGTGAGGGTGGGCAGCGCCTGCGTATACTTTGAGCTTCCTCATCATGGCCCGCCCCAGCCTGTTGTGAGGCAGCATGCCCTTGACTGCCGAACGAATAACCCGTGTAGGATGTCTCTTCAACTGGTCGCGCAAGGTAATGGCCGTCAACCCGCCTGGGTAGCCGGAATGGCGGTAGTACATCTTCTGATCCATCTTGCGCCCGGTGACGTGGACCTTCTCGGCGTTGATCACCACAACGAAGTCGCCAGTATCCAGATTGGGAGCATAGATAGGCTTGTGCTTTCCCTTCAAGATCTTCGCTATCTCCGAAGCCAGCCGTCCCAACGTCTGGCCTTCGGCATCGACCACGTACCACTCACGCTCGATCTCGGAAGGTTTCGTGGAATGCGTTCTCATATCTCGGTACCTCAGTAGTTCACTCTCACCAGGCAAAGGCCCTGGGCCGGAGCTGGTGGACCTGCCCGGCTCCTATCCCGGGCCTCGAGAATCTCCTTGAAATCCGCCGAACTCAGGATCCCTCTGCCTACGAGCAGCAGGGTGCCTACGATGGCTCGCACCATGTGCCGCAGAAAGCCATTGGCTTCCAGATCAACGAGTATGTGATGGCCCTCTCTCGTACAACTGGCCTCCGCCATGTCGCGCACAGTGCTATCGCCTTGGGTGGGCAGCCCAAAGGATGCGAAATCGTGGCTCCCAACGAGACACACCGCCGCCTCCCCCATGGATTGTGCATCGAGGGGCTGTTCGTGATGGTACGCGTATCGCGCCTCCAACGGCGACCGGACCTCCTGGTTCAGGATGTCGTAACGGTATTCTCGTGTTACAGCGCTGAATCGCGCATGAAAGTCAGGGGCGGCCACGCTCAGTTCCCTGATCGCGATGTCCCGCGACAGCACCGCGTTGAAGGCCCTGTGCAGTTCCTCCACCGATCTCTTCCACCCGGTCAGGAAGTGGATCACCTGTCCCCGCGCATGAACTCCAGCGTCCGTTCTCCCGGCTCCCACGACCTTGCTCTTCTCCTGCGTCACCTCAGCCAGCGCTCGCTCCAACTCTCCCTGTATCGTCGGCAGGTCGGGCTGCAATTGGAAACCCGCATATCTGGTGCCATCGTACTCGACAACAGCCTTCAGGTTGCGGCTCCCCGGATCGCCCTCCTGCATCCAGCGACTCACTCCACGAGTTCAAGTATGGCCATGTCCGCAGCATCACCCTGACGAGGCCCAAGCTTGATGATCCGCGTGTAACCGCCAGGGCGATCCTTGTACTCAGGAGCGATGGTCTCGAACAGTTCTCGCAAGACCTCTTTGTCCGATACGGTACGCAACACCTGACGGCGCTCGTGAAGGTCGTTCTCTTTGTCCAGGGAGCGCTTGGCGACGGTAATCAGCTTCTCCGCTTCCGCACGCACAGCCCTCGCCTTGGCCTCGGTGGTAGTAATCCGTCGATGACGGAAAAGCTCCGTGATCAGATTCCTGAACAACGCTCGTCTATGGCCGCCGGACCGCTTCAGTCTGCGGCCCGCGATCTTATGTCTCATCGGTCTCTTCCTCCTGCGGTTCCGGGAGGAGGTTCTTCTCGCTCAATGCTTCCTTCAGCTCATCGAGGGACTTCCGCCCGAAGTTCCTAATCGCCAGGATCTCATCGTCGCCCTTCTCTAGCTTCTCCAGAATCATGCCCACCGTCGTGATCCCGGCGCGTTTGAGGCAGTTGAAGGCTCGCACGGTGAGGTCGAGGTCCTCGATAGGCATCTCATAGATCCGTGCCGGGATGCCTTCTTCCACGGCCTCCTCTCCCTCGTCGATTAGCGCTCCTCCGACGTTGGCCACCAGAGAGAAGTGCTTTGCCAGCATCTGGGCGGCGCTACTGAGAGCCTCCTCGGGCTGGATGGTTCCATCAGTCCAGATATCCAGTTTGAGTTGGTCGAAATCGGTGATCTCGCCAATGCGCACTCGATCGACCACGTAAGCTATTCTGCGAATGGGAGAGAACACGGCGTCCACAGGCAGTTGACCTATGCCGAGCTCACCTCTCTCCTCGCTGGGACTGTATCCCCGTCCCCGTTCGGCGGTCATCTCCATCTCCACTCTGGAGTCGTTGGCATCCAGAGTGAGCAAGGGAAGCTCGGGGTTGACGATCTCCACCTCGCTCGGGCACTCGATGTCTCCTGCTGTGACGACCCCTTCTCCCTCGACCTCGAGCCTCAGTCGTACAGGCTCGTCTCCGTGCAGTCTCATCCTGACCTGCTTCAGGTTGAGAAGCAAGGTCATCGTATCTTCTTTGACCCCCGCTATCGGCGAGAACTCGTGGTGGACGCCATCTACTCTGACGGAAGTGATCGCGGCGCCGGCCAAGGAGGAGAGAAGAACCCGCCGTAAGGAATTGCCGATTGTCACACCATAGCCACTCTCCAGCGGCCCGACTACGAAACGCCCGTACCGCTCGGAGATCGCTTCAATCTCTATCTTGGGCAGAACTAAATTGGGTAGCAAGGGTGTCCCTCCTCTAACAGCTTCTGAAGCGAGAAACTGCCCTACCTGCTATAGTACTCGGTGATCAATTGCTCGTTGAGCGGTGCTTCGATCTCCTCTCGAGTCGGGAGAGCCAGTACTCGTCCCGATAGGGAATTGACATCCACGCTGAGCCACTCTGGCACGAACCGATGCTCCATCTCCTGGGCCACGGCCTGGAAATAGCCATTGGTCTTGCTCCTGGCCCTCACACTTATCTGCTCGCCAGGCTTGACCAGGTAGGATGGCACATTCGTCTTAGTTCCGTTGACTTCGAAGTGCCCGTGCCTGACCAATTGGCGCGCTTGGGCGCGCGAACTGGCAAAGCCAAGTCGGTGAACGACATTGTCGAGTCTACTCTCCAGGGCTTGTAGGAGATTGGCGCCAGTAACGCCCTTACGTCTCTCCGCTAGGCGGAAGTAGCGACGGAACTGCCTCTCCATCACACCGTAGATTCGCCGAGCCTTCTGCTTCTCTCGCAACTGTGTACCAAAGTCAGTGGTCTTGCGCCTGAATCGAGCTCGGCGCCCGTGCATGCCAGGCGGATAGGAGCGCTTCTCGAAAGCACACTTTGCCGTGAAGCACCGATCTCCCTTCAAGAAGAGCTTTTCCCCTTCTCTACGACAGAGTTTGCAGACCGGGCCAGTATGTCTTGCCATTTCTTCTCCTCTGGTGAGTCGCTCTCGAGACGGGACGGGCCACGTTGGCTGTTACACGCGCCGCTTCTTGGGAGGACGACACCCATTGTGCGGTACGCGTGTCACATCGCTAATCGACCTCACTCCAAGTCCCGCCGCTTGCAGAGCGCGTACTGCCGCCTCTCGACCAGGTCCAGGACCCTTGACGAAGATGTCCAACTCCCTCACGCCCATGTCCATGGCCTGCCTAGCTGCCTGCTGACCAGCAAGCTGTGCCGCGTAGGGTGTACTCTTCCGGGAACCCTTGAAGCCCACGGTGCCTGCACTGCTCCACGTCAGAACGTCGCCATTGGAGTCAGTTATCGTGATTATCGTGTTGTTGAAAGTCGACTGTATGTGCGCCTGTGCGTAGGGAACGTCCCTGCGCACGCGGCGTGGTCCACGTCTCTTTGCTTGTCTTCGTGCCACCTATTCCTCCCCTTCAGGAAATGCGTTCCGCTCTCCTGCGGCGCCCTACTGCACAGGCGCACGTCCGGGCCGTGCAGAGCATCTCGCTACTTCTTGGACCTGCTCCGACGCTTGCCAGGAACCGTTCTTCTGGCGCCTCTCTTCGTACGCGCGTTGGTCCTGGTGCGCTGGCCACGCAGCGGCAGATTGCGGCGGTGGCGCAGACCCCTGTAGGACCCTATCTCCTGCAATCGTTTGATGTTCTGGGTGACCTCTCGACGCAAGTCACCCTCGACCTTATGGTCTCTATCAATAATGACGCGGATACGCGTTGCGTCCTCCTCCGTCAGATCCTTGACCCTGACGTTGGGGTCGATCCCAGCCTGATCCAGGATTCTCTGGCTGGAGGACTTGCCTATGCCGTAGATGTAGGTGAGCGCGATCTCCGTTCGCTTGTTGTTGGGCAAGTCAACGCCGGCGATCCTAGCCATGATCGTCCTCCTGTTCTCTATGGGCAGGCCCGTACCACCTGCCCTACCAGACTAGCCCTGCCGCTGCTTGTGTCGCGGATTCCTGCACAGAACCCTGACCACACCTCTGCGCCTCACGATCCTGCAGTTCTCGCACAGACGTTTGACTGATGGTCTGACTTTCATTATGGACCCCCCTCTTTCAGCCGGGTCAGTATCTCAGGTCCCGCCTCGGTGATAGCGATCGTATGCTCGAAGTGAGCCGACAGCCCACCATCGGCGGTCACCACCGTCCAGTTGTCATCCAACACACGCGTGAGGTGCGTCCCCACATTCACCATCGGCTCCAGCGCGAAGGTCATGCCCGGTTTCAGGAGCATACCTCGGCCTGGTGACCCATAGTTAGGTATCTGCGGATCCTCATGCATCTTGCGCCCAATTCCATGTCCCACGTACTGCCGCACCACGGAGAACCCCCGGGACTCAGCGTGGCTCTGAATGGCCCACGAGACATCGCCCAGATATTTGCCCTTCGTGCATTGGGCGATTCCCGCCTCCAGAGCGCCCCGGGTGGTCTCGATCAAGTCCTGAACTTTCTCGTCCACTCGGCCCACGCCCACCGTAATGGTGGCATCTCCGTGATACCCCCGATAGTACGCGCCGAAGTCCAGACTGACGACGTCGCCCTCTTCCAGCACCCGCGCGCCAGGAATGCCGTGCACCACCTGTTCATTGATGGATACGCACAGCGACGCCGGGTAGCCCCTGTATCCAAGGAACGATGGCTGGGCTCCGTGAGCGGTGACCACCTCATAGGCCAGTGCATCCAGTTCCGCCGTGGTCACTCCCGGCCTGATGCTGTCCCGAAGCCGGGCGTGGGTCACAGCCACGATCCTCCCTGCTTCTCGCATCGTCGCCAGTTCCCGCTTGGACTTCCGGATGACCATCACAGGGCTTCCAGGGCCTTGAGGATCTTCCCCTGTACGCTTTCTATGCCACCTTCACTCTTGATGGTAATGAGCAACCCCTTGCCTCTGTAGTAATCCACAAGAGGACTGGTCTGGTCCCAGTAAACCCGGATTCGGTTTCTCACCGTATCGGGGACATCATCGGCGCGCTGGTAGAGCTCACCGCCACAGATGTCGCACTTGCCCTCCTGCCGGGGAGGGTTCGAAATGATGTTGTACACAGCCTGGCAGTTGCGGCAGGTCCAGCGGCTGGAGAGCCTTCTGACCAACTCATCCTCTGCCGCATCGATGAAGAGCGCCGCGTCTATGGTCTTACTCTGTTCGGCGAGGATCCCTTCCAAGGCCTCGGCCTGCTCGACAGTGCGAGGGAAACCGTCAAGGATCACCCCGGTGTCACAGTCCGGCTCGAGCAGCCGCTCACGAACCATGGCCACGGTGACCTCATCCGGCACCAACTCCCCCCGCTCCATGTAGGACTTGGCGCTCAACCCCAGTTCGGTCTCTTCCTTCAGTGCCGTCCGAAAAAGGTCGCCGGTGGCCACGTGGGGCACCTCTATCTTCTCGGCGAGTAGTGCAGCCTGAGTTCCCTTGCCAGCCCCTGGTGGGCCGAGCATGACCAGATTCATACAACCTCCACGACCGCTATCTCAGGAACCCTTCGTAGTGGCGCATCAGTAGCTGCGCCTCTAGCTGCTTCATCGTGTCTATGACCACACCGACCACGATCAACAGGCCGGTGCTGGTGATGATCATCGTCTGCATAGGAGTGAGTCGGCTGGCGAAGAAAGGCAGGATAGCCACCGCTCCCAGGAACAGAGCCCCCACCAGCGTGATGCGCCGCAAGACGCGATTCAAGTACTCCGCAGTCCGCGCTCCTGGACGAATGCCGGGGATGAACCCTCCGTGCTTCTGAAGGTTGTCGGGTATGTTCTGTTGCTGGAAGATGACATCTGTATAGAAGTAGGTACAGCCCACAACCATCAAGAAGTACAGTATCCAGTAGAGGATCCCTTCCTGATTGAAGATGTCCACGACACTCTGGGCTATACCACCCACGACCTGGTTGTCTGAATACTGGAAGTAGCTGGCGATGACCCCAGGCAGGATCAGTAGAGAAGAGGCGAAGATGAGGGGGATCATCCCAGCAGAGTTGATCTTCATCGGTATGTGGGTGCTCTGCCCCCCGTAGATCTTCGTGCCTCGCACGCGCTTACCATACTGGACCGGGATTCGCCGCTGCCCCTCGTAGATAAGAACGATGGCCGCCACCGTTGCCACGGCGATGACAACGAAAGCGATAAGGCCTGGGACGTTCGTCCGCAAATCCTCCGCAACGCTCTGCGGAATACGAGCCACGATGCCCCCGAAGATGATGATAGAGATGCCGTTGCCTACGCCTTGCTCGGTGATCAGTTCCCCTAGCCACACGGCGAACATGGTGCCCGCTGTCAGGGTCAAGACTGTGGCCAGACTGGGCAGGAAAGTACTGGCAGAGAAGAGATTGAAGTTCTCGATGACGGGCACCGTACTGCGACTGAACATCGTGATCTGTGCGATGGCCTGAAGCGCGGCCAGGGGCACCGTCGCGATGTGCATATATTGATTGATCTTGGCCTGTCCAGCTTCACCCTCTTGGGACAGCCGCTCCAGGGGAGGTATCAACGGCACCAGCAACTGCATGATGATAGACGCCGTGATGTAGGGGTACACACCCACGGCCACCACCGAGAAGCTGGACATCGCGCCCCCCGAGAACATGTCCAACAGTCCCAGAAGCTGATTGCTCTGGAACATCTGACTCAACGCCTCAGCATTCACCCCGGGCACCGGTATGTGGGCTGCTAGGCGATAGACCACCAGCATAGCCAAAGTGAAGAGTATCTTCTGCCGCAGATCGGGCAGTTTGAAGGCGTTCAGTACGTTCCTTATCGTTTCCACTTCTGTCCCCCTACCGAGACCTGCGCCGAGGTCCCCGCTTGGGCTTCTCCGCCGATATGGGGATTTCCTCGACGCTCCCTCCTGCGGCTTCGATCTTGGCCCTGGCGCTTGCGGAGAAGCCGTGGGCCCGTACGGTCAGTGGTTTGTCCAGCTCGCCACCCCCCAGCACCTTGACCAGTTCGCTAGGTGACGCTACGAGGCCCGCCTCGGCCAGCGTGGCCGGGGACACCTCATCTCCCTTCGCAAAGCGCTGATTGAGCCGATCCAGACTCACCGTGGAGAACTGGGTCTTGAAGATATTGGTGAAGCCCCTTACGTGCGGCAGCCGCCTCACAAGAGGCAACTGGCCACCCTCGAAGTAGGGGCGGACACCGCCACCGGAACGCGAATTCTGGCCCTTCGTTCCCCGTCCCGCCGTCTTTCCGCTCCCGGAGCTATCGCCTCTTCCTACCCTCTTCGCCCTTTTCTTGGACCCCTTGGCTGGTCCCAAGTCGTGTAACTTCATGACTCCTCCGAAGGACCCTCACCCCACACAAGGATCTGCAACTCTGTGGCAGAGCATCCCCGTTGCTGTGGCAGAGAACACTAGTCTTCCTCCACCTCTACGAGGTGACGGACCGTGTAGACCATACCCCGGATGGCGGGATTGTCGGGCTGCACCACCGATTGGCCCAGCCGACTGAAGCCCAGCGCCTTGATGGTGGCTTTCTGGTTCTCAGAGTACCCTATGCTGCTCTTGATCCAGGTGATTCGCAACTGCTTGTCAGTCTTGGCCATCTGACCGCTCCCAGAAGGGTCGCACCTCTTCCACCCGCTTACCCCGTCGCCGCGCCTCGTCCTCAGGAGATCTCAACTGCCTCAAGCCCTCCATAGTCGCCGAGACCACATTCAAGATGTTGGCGCTGCCCAGCGACTTGGTCAGGATATCGCGTATGCCGGCTGCCTCCACCACCGCCCTCACGCCTCCGCCAGCAATGACGCCCGTGCCAGCCGAGGCCGGCTTGAGCAGCACCTTGGCCGCCCCAAACCTAGCCAGCACCTCATGAGGGATCGTGGTGCCGCTGATGGGCACCCGAACCATGTCCTTCTTGGCCTTCTCGATGCCCTTGCGAATGGCCTCGGGTACCTCTCGCGCCTTGCCAACGCCCGCACCGACGCTGCCCCGGCCATCACCCACCACGACCACCGCTCGGAACCCGAAGCGGCGGCCTCCCTTGACCACCTTGGCCACGCGGGCAATGTGGACAACGCGCTCCTGAAGGAATTCCTCTTCCATGAATGTCCTCTTTCCCCAACTCTTCTCAAGACATCGAACTTATGCTGACCCGGCCCGTCGGGAGCCAGGATCTCGTCTGCCTGGTGCTAGAACTCAAGCCCCTCGGAGCGCGCTCCCTCAGCGAGGGATCGAACGCGACCATGATACTTGTAGCCCCCTCGGTCGAAGACAACCTTCTCGATGCCTCGGGCCTTGGCTCGTTGGGCCAGTACCTCGCCCACCACTTTGGCCTGCTCAGACTTCTTCATTCCTGCGATCCGTCCTCGAACCTCCGGATCTAGAGTCGATGCAGCGACCAGCGTCCGGCCCTCGATATCGTCGATGACCTGAGCGTAGATGTGTTTCAGGCTACGAAATACGGAAAGACGAGGGCGATCCTCGCTGACGCGCAGCCTCTTCCGCACCCGCAGATGTCGTCGGCGGCGCGCGGCTGCACGGTCTTTTCTGCTGCTCATTCTATTCTGCCCCCACCACCACTGACCCCCATCCTCGGGAGGTGTTAGCCGATCTTGCCAGCCTTGCCGGCCTTCCGACGAACATGCTCGCCCACATAGCGAATGCCTTTCCCCTTGTAAGGTTCTGGCTTGCGCACCGCTCGGATCTCAGCCGCCACTCTGCCCACCAGCTCCTTGTCCACACCTTCCACCGTGATGTTGCGATAGCTCTTGTCCACCGAGAGGGTTATCCCTGGCGGCGGTGCTATCTGAACAGGGTGCGAGTAGCCTAGGGAGAGGATGAGGTTGTCACCTTCCGACTGGGCACGGTAGCCGACGCCCTGGATCTCAAGCTCCTTGCGGAACCCCTCGTGGACCCCTTGCACCATGTTGGCCAGCAGGGCTCTCGACAAGCCATGCAACGACCGGTGGAGCCTGTGATCAGTAGGACGAGCTACCACCAATTCGTTATCTTCAAGGCGCACAGAGATATCCCGGTGCAAGGTGCGCGTGAGCTCGCCCCTTGGCCCCTTAACGGTCACCTCGGGCCCGCGGATCGTGACCTGGACATCCGGTGGCACCGGTATGGGCATCTTGCCTATGCGAGACATCAGCGCGTACCTCCCGTGCCTCCCCACCGATACGCAGGGTTTGCACCCGTCATCACAGCAGGGAGCACTGCTCGACAGTCCTCACTACCACACATAACACAGAACCTCACCACCAACGCCCAGGCGTATCGCCTTGTCGCCGGTCATGATCCCCTTGGAGGTGGACAGGATAGCCACACCCATGCCACTCTTGACCCTGGGCACTTCCTGCTTGCCGGCATAGATCCGGCATCCAGGTTTGCTCACCCGCTTCAGGGCCGTGATGGCGGGTTCTCCATCCTCTGTGTACTTCAGCCATATCCTGAGCATAGGCTGAGGGCGATCCTTGGTTACGTCGAAGCCCTGGATATACCCTTCCTCTCGCAACACCTCGGCAATGGACACCTTCATCTTCGAGGAAGGTGCGATTACCTGTGCGTGCTTGACGATGAGAGCGTTTCTGATACGGGTGAGCAGGTCAGAGATGGTATCAGTGTACATGATGGAACAGCCCTTTCTCATCTACCAACTGGACTTGGTGACGCCAGGGATCTTGCCCTCCAGGGCCAACTCTCGAAAACAGATTCGACATAGCCCGAAACGCCGCATGTACGCCCGCGGGCGCCCGCACAGAGTGCAGCGATTCCGCACCTGCGTCCTGAATTTCCTGCGTCTCTCCCTGGCAATCATTGACTTCTTGGCCACTTCACCTCCAAGGGCACACTTCTGAGGGATCGGTTACCTTGCCCATCATATCAGACCCTCTCGAAAGGCATTCCTAACAGTGTTAGCAGTCGTCTCGCTTCCTCGTCGGTTTTAGCGGTGGTGACCAGGCTGATCTCCATACCCCGCACCTTGTCGATGGAATCGTAGTCTATCTCCGGCCAGGCCAGTTGTTCATCCAGACCGAGGGTGTAGTTGCCGCGGCCATCGAAGGCGTCGCGAGAGACACCACGGAAGTCCCGCCGGCGTGGCAGAGTGACGTTCACCAACCTGTCGAGGAAGTGATACATCCGCTTGCCTCGCAGGGTGACCTTCGCCCCGATGGCCATGCCCTCCCGGAGCTTGAAGCCAGCGATGGATTTGCGACTTCTGGTGATAATCGGCTGCTGTCCGGTGATGGTGCTCAGATCCCGCGTAGCCCCATCCAGAGCCTTGGCGTCCTGAAGGGCCTCTCCCAGCCCGATGTTGACCACGATCTTGACCAGTCGTGGCACCTCCAGCACGTTGCGGTACCCGAAGTCCTCCATCAGAACGGGCACGATCTCCTTGAGGTAGCTCTCCTTGAGTCTGGACATGATGGCTTCTCCAACCGGGGTCCTATGCTAGTCTATGTTCTCGTTGCATTTCTTGCAGACCCGAACCTTGTTCCCTGTGGCCTGGATCTGGTAAGCCACTCTGGAGCGCTGGCTGCAATGAGGGCATATCAGCGCAACATTCGAAAGCTGCAAGGGGGCCTCGCGCTCAATGATGCCAGCCTGAGTCCGCACCCGCCCTGTAGGCTTGGTGTGCCTCTTCACGATGTTGATGCCCGATATGATCACCTGGTTCTTGTCTGGCAGGACCCTGTGAACACTACCTCTCATACCCTGGTAGTCGCCTCGGATCACCTCCACAGTGTCGCCCTTCTTGATTCTTCTCATCTCTTCGACCCTCGTTACCTGGCAGCCCGCTTCAGAGGACCTCCGGGGATAGCGAGACGATCTTCATGTATCCCCGATCCCGCAACTCTCGGCCCACCGGACCGAAAATGCGGGTGCCCTTGGGGTTCTGGTAGTCGTCCAGGATAACTGCTGCGTTCTCATCGAAGCGGATGTAGGAGCCGTCGGATCGCCCGTACTCCTTGGCAGTCCTCACAATCACAGCCCTTACAACATCACCCTTCTTGACGGATCCGGAAGGAATAGCCTGCTTCACAGTAGCGATAATGATATCTCCCACACGTCCGTAGCGGCGCTTCGATCCTCCCAGGACTTTGATGCACATGATTTCTCGCGCTCCGGTGTTGTCGGCCACCCGGAGACGGCTCTCTGCCTGGATCATCCCTCTACCCTCTCTGGCTCGCCCTCACGATCTCTTCTACCACCCAGCGCTTCTCTTTGCTCAGAGGGCGGCTCTCGGAGATGCGCACTACATCGCCTATCTGGCAGGCGTTGTCGGCGTCATGAGCCTTGAACTTCTTCCGACTCTTGACCACCTTCTTATACAGAGGATGTCTGCCCAATCGCTCGACCGTCACCACGACCGTCTTGTCCATCTTGTTGCTGACTACTGTGCCGACCATGGATCGGCGCTGTCCGCTCATGGTGACTCCTCCTCGGCTTGCTGCAACTCCCGTTCTCTCAGGATGCCTCTGGCACGGGCAATGTCCCTTTTCACCTGACCGATACGGTTGTGGTTGGTGAGTTGATTAGTGCTCAATTGAAACCGGAGATTGAAGAGTTCTTCGTACATGTTCTCCAACTCGTGCCGCAACTCGTCTGAAGTCATGTTTCTGAGGTCTAGCGCCTTCATAAGCCGGCTCCTCGCTGTCACAGTTCATATCTGGATACAAATTGGGTCTTGATGGGCAACTTCTGGGAAGCCAGACGGAAGGCCTCTCGAGCCGCACTCTCCTCGACACCTGCGATCTCGAACAACACGCGGCCGGGTTTGACGACGGCGACCCAATGATCGACGTTTCCCTTGCCGCTACCCATTCTGGTCTCCGCCGGCTTCACTGTGACGGGTTTATGTGGGAAGACGCGTATCCACAGTTTGCCGCCTCGTCTCACGTAACGCACTACGGCCCTACGTGCTGCCTCTATCTGTCGGCTCGTGATCCACGACGGTTCGAGAGCCTGAAGTCCATAGTCACCGAAACTCACCTGCGCGCCGCGAACGGCCCTGCCCTTCATGCGCCCCCGGTGAGCCTTCCGGTACTTCATCCGTTTGGGCATCAACATGACCGGTTACCCCCTGAGCTCGAGGATTAGAATCCCTGGCCGAATCCCATCTCTTCGGCCGGTTCCTTCTCTGGCAAGACATCACCCTTGTACACCCACACTTTCACGCCGATGCGCCCATAGGTGGTGAGTGCTTCGCTGCGGGCGTAGTCGATATCGGCCCGCAAGGTATGCAAGGGAACGCGACCCTCCATCGTCCAGTCACGCCGGGCCATCTCGGCCCCGGACAGACGACCACTACAGGTGATCTTGATCCCGCCGATCCCGAGTCGCATGGCCCTGGCTGCGGCCTGTTTCATCGCTCGCTTGTGAGAGATTCGTCTCGCTAGCTGCGCGCTGATGTTCTCCGCGATCAGATAGGCGTCTGATTCGGGCTCCGGCACCTCTACCACCTCAATACGTGCTTTCTTCCCAGTCGCCTCTTCGACCTGGCTACGCAAGAGGTTGACGCTTGCTCCCTTGCGGCCGATTACGATCCCCGGCCGGGCCGTATGCACGGTGATAGATACCTGTTTAGGAAAACGCTCAATGTCGATTCTAGAGATGCCTGCGCGGGCCATCTCCCCACGGATGAGTTTTCGAAGCTCGAGATCTTCGCGCAGAAGATCGACGTACTCCTCACCCTCGGCGAACCACCTCGCCCTCCAGTCCTTGTTGACCCCCAGCCTGAACCCTACAGGGTGTACCTTTCTGCCCAAGCTAGCCTCTCCTTCCTCGCGCCTATGCTCATGCTTCCTCTAGTTCGCTGAGAACCACGGTGATGTGCGACGATCTCTTCAAGATGGGCTTGGCCCTCCCGCGAGCTCCAGCCCGGAATCTCTTCATGGTTGGCCCGACATCGGCGGCTATGCTAGAGATGTACAAGTCCGACTTGGACAGTCCGTGGACGTCCTCCGCATTCGCCGCTGCGGATTCTATGGCCTTGGAAACTGGCTTGGCGGCCGCTTGCGGCAGGAACCTCAACAAAGCCAGCGCTTCATCTACCGGCCGTTCTCGGACCAGATCCACCACGAGTCTCACCTTATGTGGTGACATAGGTATGTATTTCTCTACAGCCCGGATCTCGAGTCCCATGTCGGCACCTACATCTTCCTGATACGTGTTGCCTTCTCACGATAGCCATGGCCCCTGAAAGTGCGGGTAGGCGCAAACTCCCCCAGCTTGTGGCCCACCATGTTCTCCGTGATGTAGATGGGCACGTGGCGACGTCCATCGTGCACGGCGATCGTGAGGCCGATCATCTCAGGAGAGATGGTGGATGCACGCGCCCAGGTCCTGATCACGCGCTCGTCGCCGGTCTCCTTCATGCCCCTGACCTTCTTGAGCAGCTTGGCATCTATGTAGGGACCCTTCTTCAGTGATCTGGTCATGCGCTATCTCCTCTTCGCTCCTCGACGACGGACTATCCATTTCTCCGTATCCTTACGGCGGCGAGTCTTCTTGCCAAGGGTCTTCTTGCCCCAAGGGCTCTTGGGCGATGGCATGCCTATCGGCGCTCTACCCTCACCACCACCGTGGGGATGGTCACGGGGCGACATAGCTGATCCGCGAGTGGCTGGCCTTCGGCCCAGCCATCGAGACCTGCCTGCCTTGCCCAGGTTGATGTTGCCCCAGTCTGTGTTTCCCACCTGGCCTATGGTAGCCAGATTGTCAACGTTGACCAGGCGTATCTCGCCGGACGGCAGCCGGACCTGAGCGTACTGCCCTTCCTTGGCCAGCAATTGAGCAGATGTCCCTGCGGAGCGCGCCAATTGCCCTCCCTTGCCCCTTCGCAGCTCGATATTGTGGATCAACGAGCCTACCGGGATGTTGGTAATCGGCAGTGCATTCCCCACTCGAATGTCCGCATCGGGACCAGACTCCACGACATCATCGACCTTGAGCCCCAGCGGGGCGATGATGTATCTCTTCTCACCGTCGGCGTATACTAGCAAAGCTATGCGAGCCGAGCGGTTGGGATCATACTCGATGGAATCCACCCTGCCTGGAACGCCGAACTTGTCTCGCTTGAAGTCTATGACCCGATACCTGCGCTTGTGTCCCCCACCTTGGTGACGAACGGTGATGCGCCCCTGTGCGTTGCGACCGGCCTTCTTCCGCAGCGGCCTGAGAAGTGAGCGCTCAGGCTCGGCGCGCGTTATGTCGTCGAACGTGGTGACGCTCATGCCTCGCCGTCCGGGCGATGTGGGCTTGTAGACCTTGATCGGCATGACTATACTCCCTCAAAGAAGCCTATCGACTGCCCTTCGGCCAACTTGACCGTAGCCTTTTTCCAGGGATGAGGTGCGCTGACGTGACGCCCGTAGCGACGCCTCTTTCCCGGCACAGTGATGATGTTCACAGCGGTCACTTCCACGTCGAAAGCCCTCTCCACGGCTTCCTTCACCTGATGCTTGTTGGCTTGAGGGTGAACCTCAAAGGTATACCTGCCCTGGTCTCCTTGCAGGGTGGTCTTCTCTGTCACGATGGGGCGTCTGAGAACCTCGTAAGGATGCACCGTACTCCCTCCTATCCTCTACTGTCCCAGAACATCCTCGATCACCTTCACAGCCGCAAGAGGCAGGACAAGATAATCATATCCAAAGATGTCCACCATGTTCAGGTACTGCGCACGCAACGTCTTGGCGTGGGGAAGGTTGTTCACCGACTTCTCGACGTTGTCATCCCTCTCCGGCAGCAAGATCAGGGCGCTCGAGGTGCCCGTCAGGCCGTCCAACACAGTCAGCATCTCCTTGGTCTTGGGAGCGGCCATTTCCAGCTTGTCCACGAGCACAACCTGCCCTTCGCGAGCCTTGACCGAGAGGGCCGATCGCAAAGCCAGGCGACGCATTTTGCGGGGCATAGCCTTGCGATAGTTCCTGCCCGCCTGGGGTCCGAAGACCACGCCGCCCCCTCGCCACTGTGGTTCGCGAATGCTCCCGTGTCGCGCTCGTCCGGTGCCCTTCTGTCGCCAGGGCTTCCTGCCCCCACCACTCACCTCTCCTCTGGTCTTGGTCCTGGCCGTGGCGAGACGGGCGTTGGATAGCTGGCGAATCAGGGCCTGGTGCATGACAGCCTCGTTCGGCTCGATGTCGAAGATGTCATCCCTGAGCTCGGTTTCGTCGATGACCTTTCCGGTCACGTCTCGAAGAGGAACTTTCATCTTTCTAGCCCTTGACCGCACTCTTGACCGTCACCAGTCCGCCCCTGGCTCCGGGCACGGCGCCCCTCACCGCCAGCAGATTTCGTTCCGGGTCGACTAGGACGACTTGCAGATTCTGAACAGTGACACGCTCGTGGCCCATGTGGCCGGCCATACGCATACCCTTGAAGACCCTCCCAGGCGTGGACGTGGACCCTATAGAGCCAGGAGCCCTGGCCCGGTCCGACTGTCCATGGGTAATGGGTCCTCCGCTAAAGCCATGTCGCTTCATGGCTCCAGCGAACCCCTTGCCTTTCGAGATGCCGGTCACGTCTACGAGGTCACCAACGGCGAACACGCTGGCATCGAGCTTCTGCCCGACCTCATACGCCGAGACGTCGTCCACACTGACCTCTCTGGCGTATCGTAGGTCCGGCACCCCCTTCGGCAGATGGCCCCGTTGGGGCTTGTTCAGGCGTCTTGCTTCTCCAAAGCCCAACTGGATGGCCTCGTACCCGTCCCTTTTTTCGGTCTTGATCTGCGTCACGTAGCAGGGCCCTGCCTCGATGACGGTCACCGGAATCGCCTCCCCGGTGTCATCGAAGACCTGGGTCATCCCTACTTTCTTGCCTAGGATTCCTTTCATCGCCACTCTCCCTGCGGGGTGGGACTATCCGCAGATGTGTGAAAAAGTCATCTCCGCCTGGCTGCGGCAACCCACAAACTGGGACTACGGCACCTAGAGCTTGATCTCTATGTCCACCCCAGCCGGCAGGTTCAGGCGCATCAGCGTATCGATTGTCTTGGAGCCGGGTTCGACGACGTCTATCAGCCGCTTGTGCGTACGTATCTCGAACTGTTCGCGAGAATCCTTGTCGATGAATGGCGACCGGATCACAGTGTACTTCTCCACCTTGGTGGGCAAGGGCACTGGTCCCACTATGATCGCCCCAGTACTCTCCGCCGCCTCCACGATTCTGCGCGCCGATTGGTCGAGTACTTTGTGATCGTATGCCTTCAAGCGGATTCTGATCTTTTCCCTAGCCATCTATACTGCTTCTACCTCGTGTCCCTCTCTTGGAGCGATGCGCCCTTTGGTGTGCTCAGTGTGCGAACTAGATGGCAAGTCGCTCACTCCAGGATCTTAGTGATCACACCAGCACCAACCGTCCGCCCCCCCTCACGTATGGCGAACTGCGACCCGTCCTCCAGGGCCACCGGCACGATCAACTCCACCTTGATGTTCACGTTGTCCCCAGGCATCACCATCTCTACGCCCTCGGGCAGGTCCACCGACCCCGTCACATCCATCGTCCTGATGAAGAACTGCGGCCGATACCCAGGAAAGAACGGCGTGTGCCTCCCCCCCTCGTCCTTCCGCAGTATGTATACACTCCCCTCGAATGTCGTGTGCGGCTTGATGCTCCCTGGCTTCGACAACACCATCCCCCGCTCTACTTCCTCCCGCTCTATACCTCTCAGCAGGCACCCGATGTTGTCCCCAGCCATCCCCTGGTCGAGCATCTTGTGGAACATCTCCACACCTGTGCATACCGTCTTCCGCACATCCTGCCCTAACCCTACAATCTCTACCTCTTCCCCTACCTTCACCGTCCCTCTGTCTACTCTCCCCGTTACTACCGTTCCTCGCCCCTTGATCCCAAATACGTCCTCGATCGGCATCAAGAACGGCTTGTCTACTTCCCTCTCAGGCGTCGGTATGTAGCTGTCTACCGCATCCAACAGCTCCCAGATACACTTGTACTCCTCCGCCTCCGGATCCTCACTCTCGCTCTCCAACGCCTTCAACGCCGATCCCCTCACGATCGGTATCTCGTCCCCCGGAAACTTGTACCCCGTCAATAGATCCCGTAACTCTAACTCCACTAACTCCAATAACTCCTCATCGTCCATCATGTCTACTTTGTTCAAGAATACTACCATGCTCGGCACTTCTACCTGCCGCGCCAACAATACGTGCTCCCTCGTCTGCGGCATCGGACCGTCCGGCGCACTCACTACCAGGATCGCCCCATCCATCTGCGCCGCTCCCGTGATCATGTTCTTGATGTAGTCCGCATGACCAGGACAGTCTACGTGCGCGTAGTGCCGGTTCTCCGTCTGATACTCCACGTGCGATATCGCTATCGTCAACCCACGCGCCTTCTCCTCCGGCGCATTGTCTATCGTCTCGAACGCCCGATAGTCCGCTAATCCCTTCAAACTCAAAACCTTCGTCATCGCTGCCGTCAATGTGGTCTTCCCATGATCTACGTGCCCGATCGTCCCCACATTCACGTGCGGCTTGTCCCTTACAAACTTCTCCTTCGACATACTGTCAGACCTCCTTATTTCCTGAAACGGTTGTCCGCTTCCGACAGCCGGACCGAACCTACTGGGGCCAAGAGGCGCTATCCACAACACACACTCTCTCGCCCGCGACCGAAAATCCGCGCCCGCGCTCGGACTACGGCTTCGGTACCTCAGCGTAGTAGTCGAATTCCATGGTGAACGTCCCACGGCCCTGCGTCAGCGAACGCAGAGCAGTGGCGTAGCCGAACATCTCGGCCAGAGGAGCGTGAGCCCTCACAGCCTGCAGGCTGCCTCGGGCCTCCAGCCCCTCTATCTGGGCCCTTCTGGAGTTGAGATCCCCCATCACTTCGCCCACGAAATCTTCAGATACAACCGCCTCCACGTTCATGATCGGTTCCAGCAGAATCGGTTTGGCTCGCTGGACTCCGTTCTTCAAGGCCATCGACCCTGCTATCTTGAATGCGAGCGGGGACGAATCCTCCTCGTGGAACGAACCATCCACCAACTTCACTTTGATGTCCACAACGGGGTAACCTGCCAACACCCCGCTCTCCATGGCCTCTTGAATACCCTGATCGACGGCGGGAATGAACTCCTTGGGAACCTTGCCGTTCGATATCTCGTTCTCGAACACGTAACCAGACCCTTTGGTGAGGGGTTCCATCTCCAGCCAGACGTGCCCATACTGGCCGTGACCACCCGTCTGGCGGATATAGCGGCCCTCCGCCCGAACAGGTATGGTGATCGTCTCTCGGTACGACACTTGCGGTTTTCCCACATTCGCCGAGACGTGGAACTCCCGCAGCATCCGATCCACCAGAACTTCCAGGTGCAGCTCCCCCATGCCGGAGATCAGGGTCTGACCCGTATCTCTGTCCACGCGTACCTGGAAGGTAGGATCCTCCTCCGCCAGCCGGTCTAGAACTTCGTGCATCTTCTCCTGATCTGCCTGAGTGCGAGGTTCGATGGCCACGGAGATGACCGGCTCGGGAAACTTGATAGCTTCCAGAATGATGGGAGCATCGCCGTCGCACAGGGTGTCGCCTGTGAACGTCTGCTTCAGGCCGATGACGGCAGCGATGTCTCCGGCGTAGACCGCATCGATATCCTCCTGACGATTGGCGTGCATACGCAAGAGACGGCCCGCTCGCTCTTTGCGCTCCTTGGTGGAGTTGAAGACCCGTGAACCCGTCTTCAGCGTCCCCGAGTACACTCTCACATAAGCCAATCGGCCCACGTATGGGTCGGAGGCGATCTTGAAGGCCAAGGCAGAGAAGGGCCCTTCCTCATCTACGTGGCGTATCTCCGTCTCTCCTGTCTCCGGGTTGACCCCTTCCATGGGCGGTACATCCAGAGGCGAGGGTAGATAGTGGACTACTGCATCCAAGAGAGGCTGGATGCCCTTGTTGCGGAGGGCAGAGCCACAGAACACCGGTACCAACTTGGAGTGGAGCGTCGCCTCTCTCAGGGCCCGCCGTATCTCCTCGACGGGGACATTCGTTCCCTCCAGGTAGTCCGTGGCCATGGCATCGTCCACTTCACCCAAGCTCTCCAGGAGCACGTCCCGATACCGCGCTATTTCCTCCTCCATGTAGGGAGGTACGTCCACCTCCTCCTGGCGAGTTCCCATTTCGTCAGCCCATACCAGTGCCTTGCCGGTGATCAGATCCACGGTCCCTTCAAACTTCTCCTCGCTGCCCAAGGGGATCTGGACTGCCACCGGCTCGGCTCCCAGACGGTCTCTGATCGTCTCTACCGCGTGCCCAAAGTCGGCACCGGGCCGATCCATCTTGTTGATGAAACAGATACGGGGCACGCCGTACCGATCGGCTTGGTGCCACACCGTCTCGGACTGTGGCTCCACCCCGGCCACTCCATCCAACACAACGATCCCTCCGTCCAAGACCCGGAGGGAACGCTGTACTTCTACTGTAAAATCTATGTGACCCGGGGTATCAATGATATTGACTTGGTGACCCAGCCAATAGCAACTGGTAGCGGCTGCCGTGATGGTGATACCTCGCTCTCGCTCCTGGGCCATCCAGTCCATGGTGGTGGTGCCATCATGGACTTCCCCCATGCGATGGATCCTCTGGGTGTAGAACAAGATGCGCTCGGTGATCGTCGTCTTCCCGGCGTCGATATGAGCGATTATTCCGATGTTCCGCGTCCTCGCCAGGGGATACTCGCGAGGCATCTTCCACTCCAGCTACCAGCGATAGTGGGCAAAAGCCCTGTTGGCTTCCGCCATCTTGTGGGTATCTTCCTTCTTCTTCACAGTCGAGCCTGTGCTACGGGCAGCATCCATGAGTTCGTCGGCCAGCCGCTCGGCGAGAGGTCGACCCTTCCGACTCTGCGCCGATCGAATCAGCCACCTTATGGCCAAGGAGGTGCGACGCTCTGGTCTCACCTCGACCGGTATCTGATAGGTCGCCCCCCCAACGCGTCGAGGCTTGACCTCCAGTATGGGAGTGGCGTTCTCCACCGCTTGGTTAAAGACCTCCAACGGGTTCCTGTGAGTCCGCTCCTCCATTATGTCGAAGGCGTCATACATGATCCTCGTAGCCAGGCTCTTCTTGCCCCGGTTCATCAAGCGGTTGATGAATCTGGCCACCAACTCACTGTTGTACTTCGGATCTGGTTGCACCTCTCTACGTGGCGGTCTGTAGCGCCTCGGCATCTGTTCCCTCCATTCACCCAATAAAAACGGGGCCGAGGGCCTATGCAACAGCGTGCCTGCAAAGCCCTCGCCCCCTGCGTACAGCCCTGGGCTGGCCCTGGGCTATCCAGGGGGACCGCGTTTCGCGAGTATTTGACCCTTCTGTTCAGAAGATGACTTGAAAACGGGCACTTAGTCCCCACACATTCAAAGAGACTAGCCTTTTCCGGCCTCTAGTCTCTTTGAAAGCCTCCTCGGCAGGTACGATTCCAGACTTGCATCGTACCTTAATCCCTACTAGTTGAGACAGCTCAAGTGCATCTCAACGGGAAGGTTCAGATCCTCTTCTTCGGACGCCTGGTGCCGTACTTGGACCGACCACGCATTCGTCCTTCTACGCCAGAGGCATCCAAGGCACCACGGACAATGTGGTAGCGCACCCCAGGCAGATCCTTCACACGCCCTCCGCGGACCAAGACCACGGAGTGCTCTTGAAGACCATGACCCTCACCGGGGATGTATGCCGTTACCTCTATGCCGTTGGTTAGCCTGACCCTTGCTATCTTGCGCAGGGCCGAATTGGGTTTCTTCGGCGTCATTGTCCTGACCAGGGTACAGACGCCTCTCTTCTGAGGAGACCCCTTGTCATCCTTCATCGTTCTTTGGCGAAGGGCATTATGTCGATAGCGCAGCGCCGGCGCTGAGCTTCTCTTGGCTCTCTGCTTTCTACCTCTCTTGACCAGTTGGTTTACGGTCGGCAATTTGCTTCTCCCGTTCCGTTATCGATCAACAATGTTCTCGACGGACGACCGTTCAGTAGTGGATTCTGATGTGCAAATTCTAATTATATCACTTTTCTTTCTGTACGTCAAACACGTAACTCGCTTGGAAAGCCCGGCTCCAGACGCAGCCGCGAATCCCTGTCCACTCCGTCATCCTTGCCGAATTCATACCGCTTGCCAGCCTTGTCGATGACCTCGACAGCAAGCCCTAGACTCTGGAACTCCTTGACCAGTACGCGGAAGGACTCGGGTATTCCGGGTGGACCGTGCTTCTGGCCCTTGACTATCGCCTGGTAGGTTTGGACTCTACCTGTCACGTCGTCGGACTTCACAGTGAGCATTTCCTGTAGCGTGTGAGCCGCACCGTACGCTTCCAGAGCCCAGACCTCCATCTCGCCGAAGCGCTGCCCGCCAAACTGAGCCTTACCACCCAGCGGTTGCTGAGTAACGAGGGAATAGGGGCCTGTGGATCGGGCGTGGACTTTGTCCTCCACCAAATGGGCCAGCTTCATCATGCTGATGATCCCCACCGTCACCGGCTGATCGAAAGGCTCGCCGGTCTTCCCGTCGTGGAGAACCATCTTGCCCCACGTCGGAATAGGCTGGCCCGTCTCCAGGCTGACTTTCCCTGCTGCCTCCCCCAGTTCGTGGTCCTCAAGCTCGTCCGTCGGGAAGCCGAGCTCCTGCATCCACAGGCGCAGACACGTGCGGTGAGCGAGGTTGTCGGCCTCCTGCTTGTCCGCGTAGGCGCTCGTGTCGTCCTCGAAAACGAGCACTTGCTGCGGGTCGTACCCCAATTCCGTCAGTGTCTGAGCCAAGACGCTGCGCCGGGCATACATGTCGTCGGATAGCAACCGTTCGAGATCGTATCCACTCTCTCCCAGCCAGTGGGTCAAGTAGAGGGAACGAGCTTCCCGGTCGTCGCTCAACTGCTCGAACTCGTACTCCTGGTCTCTCAACCATTCCCAGGCCTGCTCGGACGCTTTCTTCCAGGCCCAATCGATCAGCCAGGCGCGAGCCAGTTCGGCGGTGATCTCTTCCTCATCCGCGCCGTCGAAGACAGGGGACATGGCCCTGAAGCCCAGGCGATCCGCAGCCCAACCCAGGTGGGTCTCCAGGATCTGTCCGATATTCATGCGGCTAGGGACACCCAGAGGGTTGAGAATGATCTCGATGGGAGTTCCGTCCGCCATGAAAGGCATATCCTCGATGGGCACAACCTTGGAGATTACGCCCTTGTTGCCGTGGCGCCCGGCCATCTTGTCGCCCTCAGTCACCTTGGACAGGTGCGCGGTGCTCACCCGCACCAGCTTCTCGACGCCAGCAGGCAGGTCGTGACTGTCGTCCCGCGTGAAGGTTCTGACGTCCACGACCTTGCCCCGCTCGCCATGAGGCAGGCGTAGAGACGAGTCTCTGACCTCCCGGGCCTTCTCTCCGAAAATGGCCCGCAGCAGCTTCTCCTCCGGGGTCAGATCTGTCTCGCCCTTGGGGGTTATCTTGCCTACCAGTACGTCCCCAGGATTGACCTCAGCGCCAATGCAAACGATCCCCTCTTCGTCGAGATTCTTCAGGGCCTCCTCACCCACGTTCGGTATGTCACGAGTGATCTCCTCGGGCCCCAGCTTGGTGCTTCGCGCCTGTATCTCGTGCTTCTCGATGTGCACCGAAGAGAACTTGTCCTGGCGCACCAGACTCTCGCTGATGACCACCGCATCTTCGAAGTTGTGTCCCTCCCAGGACAGAAAGGCTACGAGCACGTTCTGACCCAGCGCCAGTTCTCCGCTCTCCGTGGAAGAGCTGTCGGCCAGAACATCTCCCCTCTGTACGTAGTCTCCCTTGCGAACTATGGGCCGTTGGTCGATGCAGGTGCCCTGGTTGGAACGGTTGTAACGACGTAGCGGGTACGTCCGGGATCCACTCTTGCCTTCGACCACGATCTCGGTCGACGTGGAACTGGCTACCTGGCCAGCCTCCAGCGCAATCACGACCTGACCGGAGTCCAGTGCGGCCTGGCGCTCTATGCCGGTGCCGACGGAGGGAGATTCTGGCACGATGAGCGGCACTGCCTGCCGCTGCATGTTGGAGCCCATCAGGGCACGGTTGGCGTCGTCATGCTCCAGGAACGGGATCAGCGCGGCGGACACGCTCACGATCTGCTTGGGCGACACGTCCATGTAGTCCACCTGGTCCGCGGGCTCTATCAGGTACTCCCGCCGGCTCCGTGTCGAGATCCGATCCTCTACCAGCGAGCCATTGTCATCCAGCTTGGCGTTGGCCTGAGCGATGACGTGTTTCTCTTCCTCGTCGGCCGGCATGTACACGATGTCGCGCGTGGCGATGGGGCGAATAGCCACCTGATCCAGAGGAAGCTCAACTATCAACTCCGCCACCGCAGGACTGATCAAGGTCCCGGCCGTGGCCACGAGCTCCCCCGACTCAGGGTCGGTAACATCCTCGCGCAGAGTCTTGCCCACCAGAGTGTGGAAGTCGTTGGGAATGACGTTGATCACCTTGCGGTAGGGCGTCTCGATGAAGCCATACTCGTTGATCTCGGCATACGTGGCCAGTGAACCAATGAGCCCAATGTTCGGGCCCTCAGGCGTCTCTATGGGGCAGATGCGCCCGTAGTGGCTGTCGTGCACGTCACGCACATCGAACCCAGCCCGCTCTCGTCGCAAGCCCCCGGGACCCAGAGCCGAGAGACGCCGCTTGTGGGTAAGCTCGGCCAACGGATTGGTCTGGTCCATAAACTGGGAGAGTTGGCTGCCCCCGAAGAACTCCCTGACCGCCGCCACGACGGGTCTGATGTTGATCAGGGTCAGAGGGGTGATCTGCGATGGGTCCTTGGTGCTCATGCGCTCTTTGACCACACGTTCCATACGCAGGAATCCGATGCGCAACTGATTCTGGATCAGTTCGCCGACGGTTTTCACCCTTCTGTTGCCCAGGTCGTCTATGTCGTCCGCACCGTCAACGCCGTTGTTGATGAGAATGATCCGCTCCACCACCTTGACCAGATCCATCTTGGTCAAAGTCAACTGGTCGAGTGGGAAGGACAGTTCCAGTCTCTTGTTCAGCTTGTACCGCCCCACCTTGGCCAGATCGTAGCGGCGAGCGTTGAACAGGAGGGACTCCAGATACCTCTTGGCGTTGTCCAGGTTGGGAGGATCTCCGGGCCGCATTCTCCGGAAGAACTCCACCACCGCGTCTTCTGCGTTCTTGGTGGGATCCTTGTCGATGGTGGCCTCCAGGTAGCCCCGCTCGGGCATGTTGTCACAGTGCTCGAAAAGCGCATGAAGCTCCTCGTCGCTGCCCTCGCTAAGCCTTCCCTCGAGCGTATCCTCATCCCCTGCCGAGACGGCGGCCAGGGCCCGCAAGAGCACCGTGACCGGAATCTTACGCTTGCGGTCTACCTTGACCGATATCACGTTCTTCTTGGTGGTCTCGAACTCCAGCCAGGCCCCCCTGGAAGGGATGAGTTTGGCCATACAGAGCTGTCTGCCGCTCTTACGATCCTCTTCAACGGTAAAATAGATGCCCGACGAACGTATCAACTGGCTGACGACCACTCGCTCGGCTCCATTGATGATGAAGGTGGCGTTGTTGGTCATCAAGGGGAAATTCCCCATGTACACGTCCTGCTCGAGTCGCTCGCCTTGCTCATTGACCAGCGCGGCCCTAATGTGGAGAGGAGCCGAATACGTCATGTCCATGACCCGGCATTCCTGCTCGCTGTAGGGGGCCTCCTCGAACCGATAGTCGAGGAGCTCGAGCTTCATCTTGCCATTATAGCTCTTGATGGGGAAGGTCTCTTCGAATAGCTCGCGCAGCCCATCCTCTTTGAACCAGTCGAAGGAGCGTACCTGAACGTCGATGAGCCGAGGAAGGGGATGGATTTCGGTTATGCGGGCATAGCTCTTGCGCCTATCCCCGGAATGCTGGGAGTCAGCGATCGTCGTAGACTCAAGATCGAATAGAGTTCTCTGCGCGCTTGGAGCTGTCCCTCTCGGGTCTCCGGGATTGCGGCCGGCAGATGAAGGCTCTCTGTCTTCAGCCATGGAGCGATACACCCCCTCAAGTGATATTTGCGAGCGATCTCGCAATGCCAAATAAACATTATACCACAATATGGCCATTCCCGTCAAGTTCCCCCCACGGCATTCCATACACCATCTCCCACCATCGCCACCGCTCACCTCTATCTACCGCCCGATATGTAGTACCGTCAGCCTGCACGATACCACTACATCTCGAATCCAAGATGCCCTCGACCGCCGTACGGCCTGCGGAGTCCGGGCGCCGAGCCGGGCGTGTCCCACGCTGCAAGCACAGAAGTTTAAGGTTGCGCGGCCGGCAAATGCGCGGATTCCCCCGAGCGGGTGCGTCTCGTTGAGGAATACTGCCTGCGCGGCACGACTGCTTGCGACTCCGCGAGCCGGAAGGGTATAATGGTCGCATCATTTGGCGAAAGGATGTTTGGTCGTGTCTCACAAGAGACGTCTCCTCTATATGGTGCTCCTGTTCTTCCTCCTCGCCTGCGTCGTTGGGGCCTACTTGTGGGGTGCGCTCCCCAGCGCTCTGCGTTACTGGACGGGCGAGCAGAAGCTGGTGGAGCAGATCAAAGGGCTGGGCGCTCTGCTGCTGATCAAGATAGAGACACCCACATTGGACGTCGAGCCCTACGCACCGGTTGCCTACACAGGGATGAACCCCTATGGCATCAACACCTTCCTCGAGCAAGAGGTGGACGACTGGAAGATCCACCGTACTCTCCGGCTGATCAGCGAGGCCGGATTCAAGTGGATCAGGCAAGAGTTCCCTTGGGAGGACATCGAGATCGAGGGCAAGGGTGTGTTTCAGGATCACCGCGAAGGTCGCGACGTCTCCTCGTGGGAGAAGTATGATCACATAGTGGACCTGGCTGAGGAGTACGGGATGGGCATCATCGCCCGCCTCGACAATCCACCGGCGTGGACTCGGGCGGCCGGAAACGAGCTGGGGACACTGGCACCCCCCGACAACTATGCGGACTACGGCGACTTCGTCTACGCGGTGGTCAGCCGCTACAAGGGGCGGATCAAGTACTACCAGATCTGGAACGAACCCAACATCTATCCCGAATGGGGCGAGGCTGCCGTCGATCCTGAAGCGTACACCGAGCTGCTCAAGGTGGCATACCAGCGGGCCAAGGAGGCGGACAGCGAAGCCGTCATCCTGTCCGCAGGACTGGCGCCCACCACGGAGAGGACGGAGAGCAACCTGGAGGACTTGATCTTCCTGCAACGGATGTACGACGCCGGGGCTAGGGACTACTTTGACATCTTGTCGGTCCAGGGCTACGGCCTCTGGAACGGGCCTACCGACCGGCGCGCAAGTCCGGACCGCGCTAACTTCTCCCGGGTGCTGCTGATCCGCGAGTTGATGGTCCAGAATGGCGACGCGAACAAGGCCATCTGGGCCTCCGAGGTCGGCTGGAACGCGCTACCTCGTGATTTCGATGGCTTTCCCTACTACGGCCGGGTCAGCGAGGAGCTCCAGGCCGCGTATTCGGCCGGGGCCTACCAGCGGGCCCAAATGGAGTGGCCGTGGATGGGCGTGATGAGCTACTGGTTCTTCAAGAGGCCGGGCGATTACGAGAAGGACCAGGCCTTCTACTACTTCCGCATGATGGAGCCCGACTTCTCCCCTCATCCGGTGTACTATGCCTTGAAGGAACAGGCCACGGCACAGCCCGTCCTGGGGCTGGGCTACCATCAAGAGGATCACTGGGCCTTGCGCTACGAGGGGGCCTGGGAGGACGTGGCAGACGCCGATGCGGTGCTGGGCGCTTACCGGGCCAGTGCAAATCCAGGCGACAGCCTGAGTTTCGTCTTCTGGGGCACCGATCTGAGTCTGGTGCCGGTGTGCCGTGTCACCTCGGGCCAGTTGGAGGTGGTCGTCGACGGGCAGCGCACACAGTTGGACCTCAGCGCTCTTGAGACCTCGTGCGCCACCGAGATGCTCCTAGTCGGCGGCCTCCCCGAGGGCACCCACGAGGCGCGCCTGACCGTAGCGGACTCGACACAAGGCGGTGGCCAGGTTGCCATCGACGGTCTGATCGTGCGCCATAGTCCTCTTTTTCTGGTCCGGCGCGGCCTCTCGTGCTCAGTCCTCGCTTGCCTGGTAGTCTCCATCCTCTATATACTGTGGCAGCACTGGGCGCATAGAGGATCTCCAGGATGAAGCAAAGGCAAGCCTGGGTTGAGTGGCTGATCCTGGGCCTGATCCTGCTCCTGGCGCTGGTTCTGCGCTTCTACCGCCTCGATGGACAGAGCCTCTGGGCGGATGAGGGGAACAGCGCCGCTCTGGCCTTGCGGAGCCTGTCCACCATCACCCGGGACGCCTCCCACGACATCCACCCTCCACTGTACTACTATCTCCTGCACTTCTGGGTGGGCCTCTTCGGCAACACCGAGCTGGCCCTGCGATCCTTGTCCGCACTGGCCGGCACAGCGCTCGTTCTCGCCACCTACCTGCTGGGACGGGATCTGTTCTCTCGCCGCACGGCATCCATAGCCGCGCTCCTGGCTGCCTCGTCGTCCTTCCAGATCTACTACTCCCAGGAGACCAGGATGTACATCCTGGTCTCCCTGTGGGCGGCCCTGGCCGTCCTGTTCTTCGTGAAAGCACTGAGGACGTGGGTCCAAACCGGGCGTGACCGGTCAAGGCTTCTCTTGTTCCCCGGCTTGTACGTCTGCTTCACCACGGCTGCGCTGCACACCCACTACTTCGCCTTCACCGTGCCCCTGGTGACGAACCTCTCTTACGCACTGGCGATGATCGTCTATCCACCCCTTCGCCGTCTACGAACCCTGGCCGTCTGGGTTGGCGCCCAGCTAACCATCGTGGCCCTCTACCTGCCCTGGCTCAACCTGGCAGGCGGGCAGTTGACCACCTGGCCCGCCGTCAGCGAGTCCTTCAGCCTCTCCTTCCTGGTGCAGGAACTGCTCCGCATCTTCAGTCTAGGCCTTTCGGTGGACCAGGGGACCACCCCCGTCGTGCTCGCCTTCGGCCTGTTGCTGCTGGTGGGTGCTCTACCCTTCGTCTTCTGGGCTCCAGGACAGAACCGACCAGGTCTACCCCACCTCCTCTCGCGACCGCGCCTAGCCGCTCTGGCCTTCACTCTGCTGTACCTCTGTCTACCTATTCTGACGATGTACGTCCTGTCTCTCAGCCGCCCGGCATACGATCCCAAGTTCCTGCTCCTGGTCACGCCCGCTTTCTATCTCTTGCTGGCCAGGGGAGTAGGCGCAGAGTGGCTGGCGGACGAAGCCGGGGCCCCGCCGGGACTCCAGGTCGCCACCATCATCCGCTACGCCCTCACCGCTGCTCTCCTGTTGTCCGTCATCGCCGCGAGCGTTCCGGCGCTGAAGAACTACTACTTCGACGAGCGGTACGCCCGCGACGACTACCGGGGCATGATCTCCTACATCACCGCCGCAGGACGAGAGGGCGATGCCATCATCCTGAACGCCCCGGGCCAGATGGACATCTTCTCCTATTACTACGAGGGAGACCTGCCCGTCTATCCTCTGCCGGGCCAGCGCCCCCTGGACCAGGCCAAGACCGAGGAGACCCTGGGGCGGATCGTGGCCCAGCGCCGTCACCTCTACGTGCTCTTCTGGGGCACCGAGGAGAGCGACCCCGGCCGCTTCATCGAGGGTTGGCTGGATGAGCGGACCTTCAAGGCTATGGATTCGTGGTTCGGCAACGTGCGTCTGGACGTCTATGCTGTGCCTGAGGCCGAGGTCAGTGCAGAGATCCAGCATCCCCTCGATCTCTTGCTTGGCGACGAGATAGCCCTGCTGGGCTACAGCATCTCCAGCTCTGAGGTAGAGGCCGGTGACATCCTCCAGTTGACCCTGTTCTGGCAGGCGTCCAAGACCATCGAGCAACGGTACAAGGTCTTCACCCACGTACTGGACGGCCGGTCGCAGATCGTGGGGCAAAGAGACGCCGAGCCGGTGGGCGGGACCAGGCCCACTACGACCTGGCAGGAGGGGGGGGTGGTCGCCGACAACTATGGTGTGCTGGTGTTACCGGGGACGCCACCGGGAGAGCACCAGTTGGAGATCGGCATGTACAGCCTGGATACGGGCGAGAGGCTGCCGGTGTCACAGGACGGCGAACCGCTTGGTGATCGCGTCCTGCTGGAGCCGATCGAGGTCCTCCAGCCGGAGGCGCAGCCGCCCGTCGAGGCCCTGGGTATGCAGGTCAGGCACGAGGTGGGTTTCGGACCTGTGCGTCTGCTGGGATACAACCTCTCCAAGCTGGGGTTCGAGCATCTGCCCGAGGAACCTGTAGGCGCTGGGGACACGCTCCATCTGACCCTCTTCTGGCAAGCCACAGGAGAGATCGACGCGGACTTCACCCTCTCTCTCCAGTTGCAGGACCAGGCTGGAAACGTGGTGGTCTCGCGGGAGGTCAAGCCAACCGGAGGCGCATACGGTCCGAGAGACTGGGAGCCAGGGGAGATCATCCGCGATCAGCAGAACCTGCGGTTGCCTGCCGATCTACCATCCGGTAGATACCTGGTTCTCCTACGGGTTGACGGGCTGCCGACCGATCAGAAGCCCCTACTCTTGCAGCGGCTGTCAGTGACCGACTAGGCTCGGGTGGCGAAGACTAGAGCCGCGTGACGAGTTCGGTCTGCGGAGCGAAGCTGGACTGCCCAGCACAGTTCATCCGCGTTCTGACTCCGACTCAACGGCGTATTCTTTCACTCAGACGCCCTTTTTCACCGTACGGTGAAACTATTCCCCGCCCGTGGAATGCGGTCAAGCCTCTGGAGGGCGCCTCTGCTCTCGGTAAAGGGCAAGCTGGAAGCATGCGTGCAACAGAAAAGGGCAGCGCCACCTTCCGGCGATGCTGCCCTGACCTAGTAGAGAAAAGCGGCTACTCTTCCTCGCCGCACCTCTCGAGCAGTTGCCTCCACTTGCGGTCTATCCCGGCCTGCAACTCCTCGATGATGTGCTTGTTCTCCGGGCTGAAGAGGTGCCGGAAGCGCCCCTGAGGCTTGAGGAACTCCTCGATGGGCAGTTTCTCCTTGGGACGGTAGGTCAGCTTCCACTCGCCGTCCTCCACCTCGTAGAGGGGCCAGTAGCAGGTCTCCACCGCCAGACGGGTGATCTCGATGGTCTCGTCCGTCTCGTGGCGCCAGCCGCGATTGCAGGAGGATAGCACGTTCATGAAGGAAGCACCATCAGCAGCCACCGCCTTGCGCACCTTCTTCATCAGGTCCCGCCAGTTGTGGGGCGAGGCCTGGGCCGCGTACGGTATGTCGTGGGCCGCGGCGATGGCGGTCAGGTCCTTCCGAGGTCTGGGCTTGCCGGGAACTACCTTGCCCACAGGCGAGGTCGTGGTCCACGCGCCCAGCGGAGTGGCCCCGGAGCGCTGGATGCCCGTGTTCATGTAGGCCTCGTTGTTGTAGCAGACGTACAGGGCTCTGTGGCCCCGCTCCATCATCCCTGACAGCGCCTGGATACCTATGTCGTAGGTGCCACCGTCGCCTCCAAAGGCCACGAACTTGATGCCTATCTCCTTCATCTTGCCCTGGCGAACCAGGGAGCGATACATCGCCTCCACGCCGCTGATCGTGGAGGCGGCGGTCTCGAAGGCGGTGTGGATCCACGGGATGTTCCACGCTGTGTATGGATAGATCGTCGTCGAGACCTCCAGACAGCCCGTGGCGTTGGCCACGACCACCGGTTCGTCGATGGCGGTCAAAATCTGGCGCACGATGATCGGCGCTGCACAGCCAGCGCAGAGCCGGTGCCCATAGGTCAGGCGATCTTCCTTCTCACTCAGTTCCTTCAGTTTCAGTGCTGTTGCCATATTCTTCTCCCCTGGAGAAGCAGAGTGCGGTCGAAGCTCTGCGACTGCACACTGCGATCTCTAAAACGACTCGGCTACTCGCGCACGCCAAGATAGGTGACGAGTTGCTCGATCTTGCCCGTTTCCGCGATGGCCGCCAGGTCACGAAACACCCTCTCTATCTGGTCAGGCGTGGTGTCCCGTCCACCGAGGCCGAAGATGTAGTCCACCGTCTTGGCAGGCACGTCGTGTACCTTGAGAGCCGCGCACAACTCCATGAACAACGGCCCACCAAGGGCACCGAAGGAGTCGGAGCGATCCATGACCCCCACTGCGGCCTTGCCGCGCAGTGCCTCGGCCAGTTCCTCAGCCGGGAATGGTCGGAAGACCCGCGGCTTGAGCAACCCGACCTTCAATCCCTGGGACCGCAGGTTTTCCACCACACTGCGTGCCGTGCCTGCTGTGGAGGACAAGACGACCAGGGCCAGTTCCGCGTCCTCCAACCGATACTCCTCGAAGAGCCCATAGTGACGCCCGAAGCGCTTCTCAAAGTCAGCGGCCACTTCCAGGATGACGCCCTTGGCGTGCTGCATCCCATCCACCTGCTGTCGCTTGTGCTCCATATAGAAGTCGTAGAAGTCCAGAGGGCCGTAGGTGACGGGGTGCTCCACATCCAACAACGGCTCGTGGGCCTTGAAGGGGCCAACGAAGTCTCTCACCGCCTCGTCGTCCTCTATCTGCACGCGCTCCAGCCCGTGGCTGGTGATGAAGCCATCGTACAGGCTCATCACTGGCAGTAGTACGTCCTCATGTTCGGCGATACGTACCGCCTGGATGCAGTTGTCGTACCCCTCCTGGGGGTTCTCGCCGAAGAGTTGTATCCAGCCCGCATCACGAGCGCCCATGGAGTCGCTATGATCGCAGTGGATGTTGATCGGTCCCGAAAGCGCCCTGTTGACCACCGTCATCACGAGCGGCGCTCTGTTGGAGGCGGCGATGTACACCATCTCCCACATCAGAGCCAGGCCGTTGGCGGCGGTGGCCGTCATCACCCTGCCCCCAGCCGCCGATGCGCCGATGCAGGCCGCCATGGCGCTGTGTTCGCTCTCCACTCGTATGAACTCGGTGTCCACGTCTCCGTCCGCCACAAACTGCGAGAAGGTCTGGACCGTACTAGTCTGGGGTGTGATAGGGTAGGCAGCCACCACGTCGGGGTTGATCTGCCGCATGGCCTCGGCCGTAGCCGTGTTGCCATCCATCGCTTCGAATCTACTCATTCTTAGAAGGCCTCCTGTCCGAGGTAGATCCCGGTATGATCTGCTATTCCTCTGATTCTGCTTCTGCCACCATGGTGATGGCCTCAACGGGGCATATAGAAGCGCAGATGCCGCAACCCTTGCAGAATCTCAAATGGAAACCGACCATCTCCCCATCATGGACATCGATGCTGGCATCGGGGCAGTACACCCAGCACTGTAGGCAGTTGATGCACTTCTCCTGGTCGACTACTGGTCTCTTGGCCCGCCAACTACCGGTCTCGTATTCCCGAGCGTTGCCGGCGTCTACTATCTTCCCGCCTATGGGGATTTCCTTCCAACCGGCGTTCAGATCTACCATCTAGCCCTCCTGTACCTCGTCAGCGGCACGTTTGATAGCATCCACGTTCCGGTTCACTATCTCGGTGCCGAACTTGTCTCCAAACTGCTTGCGGGTCTGCCCAATCAAGTCGTCTACCGTCAGGATACCCGTCGCTTTGACCAGGGCACCCAACATCGGTGTATTGGTGATCTCACGCCCCAGCGTTTCCAGGGCGATCTTCGTGGCATCCACTGTGAATACCTTGCCTGTCTTGAAGCCCACCATCTCGCGAACCCTGGCCGGCGACTCCTCAGTGTTGACCAACAGCACGCCATCTTCGTGGAGGCCATCAGCGACGTCCACGGCCTCCAACAACGTGGGATCCAGGACCAGGACGATATCCGGCCGTTGTATCTGGCAGTGCTTGTGGATGGGCTCCGGGCTCACCCGGGTAAAGGCCCTGATGGGTGCACCAGCTCGCTCCGGGCCGTAGTCCGGGAAGGCCTGAAAGTACTGGCCGCTATCCAGCGCCACCTTAGCCAGCATCTTGCCCGCGGTCACTACACCTTGGCCGCCACGCCCGTGCCAGCGTATCTCAGTTAGCTTGGCCACTCTGTCCTCCTAGTACAAAGAAATGAAGATTC
>Ga0315534_1000164_pt1 | contig 41279 bp, 33 predicted proteins | sample SalMarSW160240MG_FD_203094 | JGI IMG/M metagenome (GOLD analysis project Ga0315534, IMG submission 203094) | Salt marsh sediment microbial communities from the Plum Island Ecosystem LTER, Massachusetts, United States - Salt Marsh Sediment SW1602-40 ... | reverse complement strand
AACCGTAAAGGTCATATCCGTGTGCTTTCCATCGGCAGTCACGTTCTGCACGATCATGTCCACATTGATATTGGCTTCGGCGAGTGGCCCGAAGATGCGCGCAGCGACACCCGGCTTGTCCTCGACATTCAAAATGGTCACCTTCGCTTCGTCCTTCGCATAGGCAATACCACTGACGACCTGGCTCTCCACAATCTCATCCTCATCGCAAACGATCGTGCCAATATCTTCAAGGTTGTCCAAGCGCACCGGTGCCATCGTCTCTGGAGGGGCGAAGCTCGACAGCACCCGCACCATAAGCCGGTTCACCATGGCAAGCTCAACCGAACGCGTCTGCAGCACCTTAGAGCCCAGCGATGCCATCTCCAGCATCTCCTCATAGGAGATTTTCGGGAGACGGTGGGCCTTGGGCACGATGCGCGGATCGCTGGTATAGATGCCGTCCACGTCGCTGTAGATGTCGCATACATCCGCTTTGAGTGCGACGGCCATGGCCACAGCACTGGTATCCGACCCACCGCGCCCCAGCGTGGCCACCCGCTGGCGATCGGGCTCGATACCCTGAAACCCCGTCACCACGGCCACTTCACCCTGGGAGAGCCGACGTGCCACCTCGCTAGCATCGATACCTGCGATACGCGCCGCGCCATGGGCCGAAGTCGTTGTAATTGGGACCTGCCATCCCTGCCACGAGCGCGCCTGTAGCCCCATCGATTGCAGGACAATGGCAAGCAAGCCCGCTGTCACCTGCTCTCCGGTCGCGACAACAGCATCGTATTCGCGCGCATCATGCAGGACAGCCGCCTCCCTTACCCACGAGACAAGCTGATTGGTCACGCCCGCCATCGCCGAAACGACCACGCAGACCGAATTGCCCGCATCGGCCTCGCGCTTGACGTGGCGCGCAACGTTGCGGATATGCTCGATGTCGGCGACGGAGGTGCCGCCAAACTTCATCACGACCACAGCCATATCGTTTCCTGCCGCGTGCCTTTAACGTCTTTAGCTGGAGCTAGCCCTTCGGAAGCCGGCCGGGCGATCGAATCCCGGTAAGATCGGCCCAAACGGCCTGGGGCGAAGGGGAACCCTGTTTACGGGACGTTCTCATAACGGGAACGGCACGTCATCGCAACTCCGTGCCTTGACATTCCGCGCACCGCGAACCCGTATTCTCAGCCCCATGGAAAGCAAACAACCCGCAATGAAACCACCCTCTAGCGCCACCCTCGACCCCCGTGAGGTCCAGCGGTTCGAGCAATTGGCCAGTCAATGGTGGGACACCAAGGGGAAATTCCGGCCATTGCATCAGCAAGGCCCAGCCAGGCTCTCGTTTATCCGGGACACACTTGTTGAGCACTTCGCGCAGCCGGCAAAGGATCTGCGTCCGCTGGCCGGGTTGAAAATCCTCGATATCGGCTGCGGCGGCGGTCTCATCGCAGAACCGCTCGCGCGGCTCGGTGCCAGCGTCACGGGAATTGATCCGACCGAGGACTCTATCGCCGTCGCCCGCGCCCATGCCCAAGCTCAAGACCTTTCCGTGGACTACCGCGCAAGTCGCGTTGAAGAATTGAACGCAGCTCGCGAAACCTTCGATGCAGTCATTTGCCTAGAGGTCATCGAGCACGTTCCAGACGTAGGCGCCTTCCTCCGGCTCTGCGCAGACCTCGTCAGGCCCGGCGGCGTTATGATTGTTTCGACGATCAATCGGACTTGGAAGTCATATGCATTGGCGATTGTTGCCGCCGAATACGTGCTGGGGTGGCTGCCGCGTGGGACCCATAATTGGCAACGCTTTGTGACGCCGCACGAACTCAGCATCCATTTGGAGGCATGTGGCCTCATTCGGCCGCGATTCTCGGGGATCATCTACGATCTGATGCGCGACGAGTGGCACCTCGATCGGGATACCGACGTCAACTACATGGCCGCGGCGTCAAGGCCGAGTTGAGTGTTCATCGAGGGAACTCGGGCAATTCGAGTGGTACCGCCTGCTGGAATCGAACCAGCGACCTCTAGATCCACAATCTAGCGCTCTAACCATCTGAGCTAAGGCGGCACAATCCTGGCCCGCAAAGCAGCGCACCCCAGCCGTTGGGTCTTAAAACCCCTACCGGGGCCGGATCGTCAAGTGAAAAACAGGCGCATTGTCGACCCTAATATGGACTCGATGCGCTCAGCGGTCGCAGTCCCGCCAAGACCTGATCGATTGCTGCATTTCAGCCCTTGGGCTGGGCCTTCTTGGCGGCGTCGCTCATCAAACGGCCAAGCTCTTTGGCCTGTTCGGCGTAAGCTTGCATCTGCTTTTGAGCATAGCGCTGCTGGATCTCGATGTACTCTTTCAGATCACGCGCACGCGACAGATCGCTGGCGAAGGAGAAGCTCTCCTGAATGTTTTCTTCTGCATACTTGGCAACGCGTGACTGAAGCTCCATCGCGCTCGCAGCCATGTCCCCTTGAGACTTTGCGAGGTTTTCGTTGACCTTCTGGGCCATCTCCATGAACTGGGCGTAGGCGGATCGCGCCTGCTCTACATTACGCTGAGCTAGCTCTCGGACTGGTTCAGGAATCTCGAACTGCGGCTTGTCGTACATCGGTGTCCTCCTCCACGGCAGCCAGGATGCTTCTATCGCCCACTCCTGGTCTTAACGGCTTATTATATCCTTGCCTCTCTACGAAGCGACCTGGAAATGAGTGTGGATAGCGTGTAGTCGCCGAATCTGCTCGTAGACGCAAGCAACTGCACACGCTAACAAATTTCTGAGCCTTGGTTATTTGTCCATGCCAACTAATGAAACGCGCGCACCGCAGCAATCAAGCGGAAAGAGCTTTGAGGCAGCACTCGCGCGCTGTTCCGGTCCCGCTTGGGTGATCGACCCGGGAAAGGGGCAGGTGCTGAGTGCCAACGCCGCAGGAGCGACCCGGTTCGGTCTGCGCCCTGATGCGCCATCTGGCACGCTCGACGCGGCAATGCCGGGCCTTGTCCGGCTGCGGGCGATCGTCCGCGAGGTGCTCAACGGCGGACGCCGCGAACCACTCGTCTTCTGGACCGCCTATGGAGCCGAAAACCTTCTTTGCAACGTTAGTGCTGTCGGAGACCCGAGTGCCCATCCCCTGGTGCTCGTCGCGTTGGCAGGCGCGGACAGTGACGAGAAGCCAGCGATCAAGAGAGCAAAACCTGATGACGTCGGTGCAAATGACGACGACGCCGCGACGCTCCAGAAGATCGCGCATGCGATCCGCACGGGCTTTGGCAAGCCGAAGGGCGAATCTCAAACATCGGATCTGGAACTGAGCGAGGAAGCCTCCGACGACCCTGAACCCAAGACGCCGCCGTTGGAAACAGTAGAAAGAAGGGCTGACCTCTCGCAATTGGCCCACGAACTCAGAACACCGCTCAGCGCGATCATGGCTGCTGCCGAGATAATGAAGGACGAGCGCTTCGGGAAAATCACCAACGCACGTTACCGAGGCTATATCGTAGACATCCACGACAATGCCCGCCACGCACTGGAGGTCATCGCCCGGCTGCTCTCTGGGGATGTGACCGAAGCGCTGGAAGGAACTACGGACCCCGCCGAACTCAATCTAAATACAATTGCCAAGAGCTGCGTGTCTGCCATGCGCCCGCTCGCTGACGGAGCAAAGCTGACCTTGAAAAAGGAGCTGCATGCCAAGTTGCCGCATGTTGTTGCCGACGCCATGACGGTCAAACAGATCATTTTCAATCTGCTCGCCAACGCGCTCAAGTTTACCAAGCCCGGCGGCAATGTCCGGGTCGTAACAGGCCTTGGGTTCAAAGAGTCCGTGTTCATCGCAGTCCGTGATACGGGGCTTGGAATGAGCGATGCGGAAATCTCACGCGCACTCGATGGGAAGGTGATTCCAGTACCGAACCCAAATGAAAAAGGTGGACTGGGAATCGGCCTGCACCTAGCTAACAAGCTTGCCAAGGCAAACGGTGCGCGCCTCGAAATCGATAGCGTTCGGGACGAAGGAACCACGGTCGCGCTCGTCTTTCCAGAGAACCTTGTTGTTTCCAGGTGAGCGCCAAACAAGTCCAAGAACCAAACCGACTTTGAATTAGACGATTTCTAATCTATTGCAATTCCACGCACATTTATTGACTGGCCGTCGGCCACCGCGCTAGGGATGCTGTAACGTGGGCGAATGTGCGCCACGAATTTAACCAGACATCACCGATACCGGGGCCTTAAACCCCGCCTATTGGAGAGAAGCAATGCTGAACTTCAGCGCCGTCCCGCGGCATGCGGCGGTCGTTGCCTTCCTGGCACTCATAACGTTATTTTCTGGGCCGATCAGCTCGGCGAGTGCCGACCAGGAAGTAAACATCTACTCCTATCGCGAGCCGGGACTCATCGATCCCCTCTTGAAGGCTTTCACTGAAAAGACAGGCATCAAGACGAATGTCGTCTTTGCCAAGAATGGCCTTATTGAACGGCTTGCGGCGGAGGGCAAAAACAGCCCGGCTGATTTGCTCCTGACCAACGAATTCGGATTGCTGACCCAAGCTGTGGCGGCAGGCACAACGCAACCCGTCAGCTCGACAGTTATCGAAGAAGCAATTCCCGCAACTTTGCGTGACCCCAACGGCAATTGGTTCGGGCTGACCCGCCGCGCGCGTGTGATATACGCCTCGAAGGACAGGGTAGAGCAAGACACAATCACGTACGAGGAACTCGCCGACCCGAAGTGGCGACAGAGAATCTGCTCGCGCTCTGGCCAGCACACCTACAACGTTGCCCTCGTTGCTTCGATGATCGCCCACCATGGCGAAGAGAAGACGGAGAAATGGCTGGAGGGGCTTCGTGACAACCTCGCGCGCAAACCTGCGGGAGGTGACCGCGAGGGCGTGCGCGATGTCAAAGCCGGACTCTGCGATCTGGCGATTGGCAACACCTACTACATGGCGTCGATGCTGAAGAATCCAGACCAGAAGGAATGGGCCGAAGCCGTGCGGATTATCTTTCCGAACGCTGAGGGCCGCGGCACGCACGTCAATATTTCCGGCATGGCTCTCACGGCCAATGCCCCAAACAAAGAAAACGCGTTGCAGCTTATGGAGTACCTCGTTTCGCCGGAGGCACAGAAAATCTACGCTGAAACGAACGGCGAATACCCCGTCATGGAGGGGGTTGCGCCCTCGCCACTTGTTGCGAGTTGGGGTCCGCTCAACGCTGATCCTCTCCCTCTGACCAAGATCGCGGAGCTTCGCAAGAAAGCTTCCGAACTCGTCGACCGTGTGCAATTCGACCAAGGACCGAATTTCTGATGTCCGAGATCAATACTTTCCGCGAATCTCCCGCGCTCACTGCATCGGCGTTCGGGGAGGACATCCAACTTCCCTCAGCCGAGCGTTTGGTTGGCGTCGGATTCCGCTGCTGGCTTGCCGGCTTCCAAACGAGCGACATCGGATGCTGGGAAGTCGCCTGGCATGAATTCTCGCAGGCCGTCGGTGCGCGTACAGCAAAACCATTGATGAGCGAGCTGGCGAGTTGGGTGCGCGCTGTCCAGGACTGCGCCGACCGCAAGATCGAAGTCTATCCGGCCGGCTGTCGCCAATTCTGCCGCGACGAATGTCTCGCGATCTCCATGGTGGCTGCCTGCCAGCACAGCGCTTGCCCAGCGTTCCGTGCCTGCGCCGTTGCGTTGCTCGGCTCCAACGACATCGACGATGCCATCGAGCAGGCCGAAGTATTCGCTCACAGACTGCGGGAAGCGGACCAGTTCCTTTCACCCGGCACCGTATTCATGGGGGCGGGCTTTCTTTCGCATGGCGTGAGTGGGCACGGTTAACGAGCACTGACCGCATCACGTTCAACAAGAACATGGCCGCGAGGCAACACAACGAATGCCTGACCTTGGGCCTCATTCGATCTCGCCGAGGTCCTTGAGCGATATTTTTCTGCGCCTGTCGCGCGTGCCAAATGCGCTCGGCAGCTGGCGAAGCAGACGCGTCGCGTCTCCGGCCTGGACCTTCGTCGTTGCACTCATTCTCGCGGTTGTGGCCTTACCCATCGCCACTATACTGCTCCTTGCCGTCACGCCCTCAGAGAACATCTGGCCCCATCTCGTCCGCACGGTCCTGCCTGGTTCGGTTTCCCGCACCCTCTTTCTTGCCGGCGGCGTCGCTGCGATTGCCTTTGCCGTAGGCACTGGCGCAGCGTGGCTCGTCACGATGTACCGCTTTCCTGGCCGGGGGATACTCGACCAGCTCCTCGTGCTCCCGCTGGCCGTGCCGACCTATATTGTCGCTTACTGCTATGTTGAGCTTTTTGACTATGCTGGGCCGGTACAGAGTGAGCTGAGATACCTCTTCGGTTGGACGAGACCGACGGAATACTGGTTTCCCCAAGTCCGCTCGCTTGGCGGCGCCATCTTCATGATGTCTGCAGTGCTTTACCCTTACGTCTACCTCACCGCGCGGGCGAGCTTCGCCCAGCAATCTGTCTGCGCACTAGAGGTTGCGCGGACGTTGGGACGCTCACCACTTGGCGCGTTCTTGGAAGTTGCCCTGCCGCTTGCGCGTCCTGCGATCGCTGCCGGCGTCGCCCTTGTCGTCATGGAATGCCTTAATGACTTGGGCGCGGTACAGTATCTCGGCGTACAAACGCTATCCGCAAGCATTTATGCCACCTGGGTGCAACGATCGAACCTTGGCGGAGCCGCCCAACTCGCTGCCGTCATGCTGATCTTTGTTGCCGCGCTTCTCGCCGTCGAGCGCAGGACGCGCGCGGGAGGACGTGTGCATCACACCACGGGTCGCTATCGCGCCATTCCCTTCCACGATCTCGAAGGTTGGAAAGGCCTCGCGGCCGGGGTACTTTTGGCCCTTCCCTTCGCCGTTGGCTTCATCGTGCCTCTATTGGTGCTCGCGCACAATGCTGTGACGCATGCATCGAGTGTCGCCGGTAGCGCTTACCTTTCGGCTGCACGCAACAGCCTGCTCCTTGCGAGCATTGCAGGTCTCTTGGCGGTCACCATCGCCTTGATGCTCGGCTATGCACGACGCGTGGCCGGCAATGGATTTATTCGCCCTACAGTGAGGCTGGCGGGCCTTGGATATGCGATCCCGGGAACAGTTCTTGCGATTGGCCTTCTCATTCCGCTGGCCGGCATCGACAACGCCATAGATGCGTTTTCGCGCGATACATTCGGTTTCTCGACGGGCCTCTTGCTATCCGGCTCGCTCGTCGCGATCACGATCGCCTATGTCATTCGCTTTCTTGCGGTCGCGTTGGGCCAGATTGATGGCGGGCTGGAACGCATTTCCCCCAGTCTGGACGCGGCTTCGCGCACGCTCGGCGAAAGTGCACTGTCGACTTTGTGGCGCGTGCACCTTCCTCTTCTGCTGCCGCCGCTTGGCGCTGCTGCTTTGCTCGTCTTTGTGGATTGCATGAAGGAGCTGCCTGCTACGTTGCTGTTGCGCCCCTTCAACTTCGAGACGCTCGCAACGCACGTTTATGGATTGGCATCCATAGAACAATTGGAGCAGGCCGCCCCCGGGGCACTCACGATCGTACTCGTTGGCCTAGTCCCCGTGCTCTTGCTGCACAGGGCCATTGCTGGAGGGCGACCCGGAAGTCGCTCCAATGAAACGAGTCTCGTCAAACTTCGTTTCAGATAACCTCGTCCTCATCTTCCTCTTCGACCCAAAAGGACTCTTCTGCCTCGTCCAGCTCCGGTGACGACGCCGACGTGCCGACGTCCACTTCCGCCAACCCACATTGAAAAGGTCATCACCCGTGTTCACGATCGACAGCATCGTTCGTCCAATGATGATCCCCAGACGGGTCGATCAAACTACCACCGCAATATCGTCGAACGGATTGGCGACATGGCCGATCAACTCAACGGCACAGATACGTTAGGACATATGCAACACCCCGCCTTCAGGCGATCGAACCCAGCTGGAGGCATTGTTGAGTATCGGCAGTAGATCTCAGCTGGCTGCGCAAGATGATGTCGAATTTGCGGCAACCTGCCATGGTTTGGCTCGCTTTTCGGCCTTTGGAGGTATACATATTGATTCGCGCAAAGTGAGCTTCGCTGCGACATCGCATGCTACGTCGGTTCACGCTTGCACGCTACGAGGGCCACCATTAAGACTGTCAGCGTCAAACACGCACCAATGAAAATCATTGCGCCAACTTCGCCTTGCGACGGGTGGCAGATTGAAATGCGGTCGCGTACGCTCAGACGGCAAGGTCAATGAAGAGCTCCAGGCAAACGCTGCGGCGCTATGTTACGGCGGTAGCAGTCCTCTCGTGCCTGATACTGCTTGTCACCGCTTCGGTTTTCGTCGGCGGACGCGACGACGAGCTTGCCCTCAAGAGCGCCTCCGTATTCGCAGCTTCCAACGACCGCTACGAACTGAGTTCACCGGTCACGTTGCTCGGCGCTCCTGCAATCTTGCTGGAGCGTGGCAAGCTCTCGATACCGCCAGCAAGTGCAGGACTCGCGCGCAGCGGCGAAGTGCTCGCAATGCTGATTACGGGAAAGCGATCGCGCATCGACTTAAACGAAGCCGAATTCGTGGCGGACTTCTCATCCATCGAGGAAACCCCATCAATGGGCATCGCGGGCGCCCTGGCTCCGCTCGTTGCCAACCTGACGGGGCTTCGCTTCGATCTCCTATCCGTGCGCGAGAGCACCATACGCATTAAGATGGGTGATGGCGCGACGCTAAGTCTCTCCGAATTGACGGCCAACGTGACATCCGATCCCGACGGTACCATTCGAGCGGTCGGTTCATTCGTCTTCCGTGGTGAGAAGGTAAGCTTCGACACGACGCTTGGCCCTGATCTTGATGCAGATCAGTATACGCACTTGATCAAAGTTTCCGTTGAGAGCCCGTTGTTGGCCGCGCGCCTCGGCGGACGATTCACCGCTGGCGCCAACCCACGTCTGCTGTCTCAGCAAGCCGAACTCGATATCCCCAAGCTCCGTGAAGCTACGCGATGGCTGGGCGCCAACTGGCCTCGGGGCCCGAACTTGGAAGATTTTCATGCGTCCGGACAACTCGAATGGGTGCGTGGTACGCTTGCGTTACAGGACGCAACGATACGAATGGACGGTAACGAGGCAGCCGGAACGCTTTCAGTGAATTTCCGCAAGGAACGGCCGGCAATCGATGGGACACTCGGTCTCGCGATTTTTGACCTATCCCCATACTTCGAAACATTCCAGAACCGGCAAGTCGTATCGAATTCCGACCTGCTCTCCGTCATCAGCAAGGCCAGCGGCTTCGATTTTCCGTTGATTAAGACGGTAGATGCCGATCTTCGACTCTCCGCCAACAAGGTTATCGCACCAGGGCTGATGTTCGGCCGAAGCGCCGCCACTGTTTCTCTCAAGAACGGGAAGATGCTAGCTGACATCGCCGAGCTTGAAATCACCGAGGGCATGCGCGGTGAGGGACAATTGCGCATCGACGTCAGCGGCAATGTTCCAACCTACGACATCCGCGGGAAGCTTGAGGCGCTCGATATTGGCCGCGCTGCTGAGGCCGTCTTTGGCCATGCCACCGTGCAAGGTGTGGGTGACGCGACGATCGATATCTCAGCTAAGGGCGACACAGGCGATAGCATTCTTAAATCTCTCGACGGCAAACTTTGTGTGACGCTTGAAAATGGCGGGCGGCTTGGAATTGACATTGATCAGCTCGCTGCCGCCGCCAAAATGCCCGAAGCGCTCAGCGCCTGGAACGAAGTCAGCAGCAGTGCGATGCCCGTTGACCATTTGGACGCAAGTTTTGAGCTGACAAACGGCGTTATTCGAACCGAGAACGCGCAGGCGACATCTGGTGAGCGAGCCGTGGCCGCGGAAGGGGCGATCAATCTTCCGGAACGCGCCTTCGACTTGAGTGTGGTGATCGGCGAGAAACCGGCAGTTGATGCAGCCGAAGGGACAAAACCCGAGCCACGTGAAATCATCGACATGCGCGGGCCTTGGACGGGTCCAAAGCTGCAACCGGCTCTGGTGTCGCACTCAGACCCACAGCCGTATCCACATGGCGCCCCTTAGGCAGTGTGCGGGACACAAAGTGCCTCCTCCTCAGACCATGCTTTCAATTTTTTCTGCGGCAACCGATCGCTGGTCGGCACTCATATGCAGACCGCACTTCGTGCGCCGCCAGAGCACATCCTCTGCGGACTGAGCCCATTCGTTGTCAATCAAATAGGCAACCTCTCGCTCGGACAGACCACCACCCAGGTCGGCGCCCAGATCTCGATGGTTCTGTGCGTCCCCCAAGACTTCATCGACGAGCGTTCCATACCGGCGCGCAAGACGGCGCAAAAAGGGTCGATCGAACGCCGGACGGCCATCGCATAAGTGCGTCAAGAATTCGTCGAAGCCCCCTTCACCGACATCTCCGCCGGGCAATGGTGCGTCCGCTGTCCATGCTGGTCGCATCGGCGGCAAATGCGGTGCAAGTTTGGACAGTGCGGCTTCGGCCAAACGCCGATAGGTCGTCAGCTTGCCTCCAAGGACCGTCAACAGCGGCGGCACACCCGAACCGGCTGATAATTCGAGCTGGTAGTCACGCGTGACGGACGACAGACTCTTGCCGCCGTCATCGTAGAGTGGGCGCACGCCTGCATAGGACCAGACAATATCACTGCGCCCCAACGGCTCCACAAAGTACCGGTTGGCAATGTCGAGCAGATAGTCTTCTTCCACCTGATCGATTGCCACGTGGGCGGGATCGCCGTCAAACGCGACGTCCGTCGTCCCAATCAGGGTGAACTGTTCTTCAAAGGGAAGCGCAAACACAACACGTCCGTCCGGGCTCTGGCACAGGTACGCATCATGAGCGCCAACAATGCGCGGCACGACAATGTGACTACCTTTAACAAGCCTTATCGGTTCATTCCTCGGTGCACCGTCCCCTGCGGCCTCGTTGGCCACCTCTCGAACCCAAGGACCGGCCGCATTGACCACCGCCCGAGCGCGAATGTCCCATGTCCCCTTCTGGCTCTTGAGCCCGACGCGCCATGCGCCATCCTCAGCTATGATTTTCTCGACGCGGGTCCGTGTCATGATCACAGCGCCATTGTCTGCAGCCGCACGAGCATTCAGAATGACAAGGCGGGCATCGTCGACCCAGCAGTCCCAATATGCGAATCCGTTCGCGAATTCTGGGCGAAGCGGCAAGCCTGCCGCGTCGTTCGAGAGTTTAAGCGCTGTCGAGCCCGGCATGTGCCTACGGCGCCCAAGATAATCATAGAGAAACAGCCCAAGCCGCAAGAGCAGCCGCGGGCGCCCTCCCGGTGCCTGAGGCAGCACAAAACGCAGCGGCCAAACAATGTGCGGGGCTTTGGCGAGGAGCACTTCGCGCTCACGTAGAGCTATTCGCACGAGACGGAACTCGCCCTGCTCTAGATAGCGTAAGCCACCATGAATGAGCTTTGAGCTACGCGAGGACGTTCCCGCACCCAGGTCGTCCATCTCGGCGAGAAGAACCGCTAACCCGCGTCCTGCAGCATCGGCGGCAATACCAACGCCATTTATGCCACCGCCGACGACGACAAGATCATAGTCCATGGAGTGCTTCTAACAGTAGGCAGAGTTTTTGGTGGTAGCGGCGCCGACAAACGCCCACAACGAACGCTAGCATGCAAATTCCAACATGCGCGCATTCATCAGGTCTCTTTCGGGGATCGTAAGGAAGTAAGCAGTGAAACGAAGACCAAGACGATCAACCCCACTGGAATCGCAAACAAAGCTGCTGCTAGATTGCTGACGCCCCACCAGTTGGCAATCTCGCGCGCATGATTGTTTAGAGCGAGCCAGGCGGTCTCCTTTTCCGGTCCGGGAGGGGCCACCATCCATGACTGCTTCAATTCGTTGAGTGACTCCGTGCCCATCGACCCGACATTCGACAGAAAACCCCAAGTCTCCACAAAACTCACGGCAAAGTAGTGGGTCGCGACGATGTAGTAGAGGCAAACACCAAAGCCTGTCAGCATCGCCGCTCCCGCGCCCCTCGCGCTGGCGCGCTTCCACCAGAGCCCCGCAACAAGTGCTGGAAACAATCCGGCGGCCGCCAGCGTAAAGGCCCAGGTTGTTGTCGTCAGAATACTGGCCGGCCGTGTCGTTGCGGCCCATGCTGCGAGGGCGACAACGGCGAGCACCGCGGTATAAGACAGCAGCTTTGTGGGTGTTGGCGTCGTTGCATCATTGCCGGGAATACCGAATTGGCCGAGTCCGAGCGCGCCCACAATCGTGCGCAATGGCCCAACTGCCGTTGCTAACGCAATCGCTATCCCTGACGTGGCAAGTAGTCCGAAAACCCAGTGGCCAAGACCCGCCATCTCAGGGAGCATCAACACAATCGAATCCGGACTGAGCGTGATGTCCTGAAGCCGAAGCGCGCTCGTCGGATCGTTTATACTGGAACAGGAGCCCACAATCGCAGTAGCGTCGCTCGCCGGCCGGCCGCAGATCTCGAAAAGCCCCAACTTGCCGTACGTGAACACCCAAGAAGGCAGATCAACCAGCTCCGCCCCACCCCCTATCAACTTGTAGAGTTCGAGTTTGGCAAACGTGGCATAGATTGGAGCAGCGCTTAGGAGGACAGCCGCGAATACCAAACCCCACACAGTAGCGCGGCGCGCATCTCTCACCGGACCAACAATGCCGTGACCTGTTAACAGGCTCGGCAGCGATGCCATTCCCGCTGCCAAGCCCAGTACGATTCCCGCAAAACTCAACGGACCGAAAGACAGGAACGACGTGAACGTCGGCTTCAACGTCACCGGATCGGCGAGTTGATTCTCAAGCAGCGCTTCCTCAAGCCCCTGCACTTGCCACAACGCGTTCGTATAGGCGAGTTGCGGCAAGGGAGTGCCGTATCGCTGTGCCGAAATTTCTACGAGCGGAAAAAGAAAGGCAGCAAGCAGCAACAAATACAAGATGCTGCGCAGCCACGGCGTACCAGCGGTACTGTTGAGAAGAAAACAAACGGCGAGTACGCCAGCGGACAGGTACACGGCAATCGCGAAGGGCAACCCGAGCAACCGCGCACCGATTAGGCCCGCCCCCATCAACTGCGCCACTAGCAAGACGGCCATCGACACCATCACGATAACGATGCAGCAAATGCGCGGCGCCCAACCGCCATAGAGTTCAGAAAAGATACCGGTCATGGAGCGCGTACCCAGCTTCGGCAAGCGCGGCACAACGAGAAGCTGAAGCAGGAGATACCCGCTAGCAAGCCCGAGCACGAACGCAAGACCGTCGTCGCCCAGCGCAAAAATGGCTCCTGCCACCCCCAAGAAAAAAGTCACGGAAATCGTGTCGGCACTGAGCGCCAGTCCCCTGAAGATGGGCGGTGCACTCAGGTCGGCGGTTTTCGGCGCAGCCTGCTCAAGCGTTTGCGACAAGAAAGCAATCACAAGCGCTGCTCCGGCGCCGAGCACGTAAAAGCTCTCGCTGAGGAATGCCACAGACGCGCCGAGCTTTTCAAAAATCATGATGATCAGCAACGCTGCGCCGAGAAAGCAGACAAACATCCACAACATCGTTGCGAGACTGGCTTGTACGGCACTTCTCGGACCCCGGATTTCAAGCGCCATGCGTCTGCGGCCTCATTTCCCCGAACCCTGGCGGGCATCAAACCTGCCTTGCCAGAGCGCTGAAATAATCGCGATCAGAATGAGAGCAATCAGTATTCCTACGGCGTTCATAAAGTAGCCGAGCGGAAACTTGAAGATTTCGAATGCATTCAGAGTCTGAACAAATTGGGGGACAACGAACACAAGCACGCCCCACAGCGCAAGCGTGAATATGGGGAAACGGCGCCCGCCCAGTTTGGGTTCGGTGCCGTCAGAATCGGCTGAACCAGCACTCACCGTTCTCCTCCCTCTTCTCAGCGGACGGCCTACGGGCGGCAGTCGCGTTGCTTCAAGAGTATTGCCGATCGGCATGAAAAAGGCGGGGCGATACGTTGGGCATCTCCCCGCCGCGTCTAGCTCCCTAGACTTGGACCATGCTTTTTTTTCAAGGCCGCGGATCGGTCCGCGATTCGTCGGCGGACGCACAATGTGCGAGAGGCAACGAGGCGTCAAGCGCAGTTGTGTCCCCAATGTTGATGCAGTGCAGCGATCTTTTTTGGCCCTGCAGACCGTGTGCTGTCATCGCGCCAATTTTACTTTCTCACGAGACGGTCGGCCTGCACTCCTCGTCGTCCGGTAGGGGATCGCAACCGCGGTTTGCAACGCAAATCTCGAGCGCACGCTTAACAGTCGGCGAGTAGATTCCATCGATGCGGCCACCATACAGGCCCTGCGAACGCAACCCGCACTGGTAGAGTCTGACGATACGCCTCCCGCCATAGCGTATGGCGAGCTCATAATCGGAAAGGGCCGCGGAGACGTCGCCGAGGGCTTGCCGGATGTGAGCTCTGGTGTCGAGCACGTACGGTGTCGGGGGCCCAAGCTCCAGGGCACGCGCGACGTCGTGCTTACCTTCAGCCGAACGTCCAAGCTTGAAGTACGTCCAGGCCCGGTTGTTCAGCGTGACCGGAGAATCCGGTGCAATGCGGATCGCTTCGTCGTAGTCACCGAGCGCGCGCTCGAACTCACCTTTGACAGAGTAGGCAAGCGCCCGCAGGCCCAATGCCATGCTGCGCTGCTTGGCCGGTAGGTCCGGTCGCTCAATCAGCTCCGAGCAGCCGGTGATCCGCAGCTCGTTATTTGTGCTCAGGCAATCGAGGAGCGGGTCGCCGGCAATAGCAACGACACCAGACAGACCAACGGCTCCGACCGCTAGGACCCCTGCAACGGCTTTGAACACCACAATCCCGCTCCTCGTTGCGCCGTTATCACTCCGTCGAACTGCGTCTCGCAGTCTCGGGCCGAATTGCGTGCAAGCCCCATCCGGTGTCCACTATAACCCTGTCAGCCCTACTTCGGCAGCACCAAGACCCAAGAACCGGCACTTAACACCTTGCTGCTTAGACTTGTGCTAGTCTTTGGCCCGCATCCCGGAAGTCACGAGAGCCAGCGTTCCACGTGAAGCAGAAGCAAATTCTCCTTATTATTGGTGGTGGGATCGCGGCCTACAAATGCCTCGATCTGATCCGCCGCCTGCGCGAGCGGGGCTTAGCCGTGCGCACCGTCATGACCCGCTCAGCGACCGAGTTCATCACGCCGCTTTCGGTTGGCGCGCTCACGAACGATCGCGTCTTCACAGACCTATTCGATCTGAACGACGAGCGTGAAATCGGACACATCCGTCTTTCCCGTGAAGCTGACCTTCTCGTTGTCGCCCCGGCAACGGCGAACCTCCTCGCCAAGATGGCCGGCGGCCACGCTGATGATCTCGCCAGCACGGTGCTCATGGCGACGGATAAGCCGGTGCTCGTCGCTCCGGCCATGAACCCGCGCATGTGGTTGCACCCCGCGACCCAGCGCAACGTGGCTCGTTTGGAAACCGACGGCGTTCACCTGGTCGGGCCGGAAATCGGCGAGATGGCCGAACGGGACGAGGTAGGGCCGGGACGGCTCGCTGAGGTGCCGGAGATCGTAACGGCGATTGAGCGGCTCCTTGCCTCCCAGGACACCCCCCCGGGCGGCTCACGCATCGACGCGCTCAACAAGCTTCTCTCATCCTCGGGCACCGGCTTGGAGGCTTCGCTGGCGGGCCGCCACGTTCTCGTGACCAGCGGACCAACCCACGAGCCGATTGATCCCGTGCGCTATATCGCCAACCGATCCTCCGGCAAACAAGGGCACGCAATCGCCAAGGCGGCACTTCGCTTGGGTGCCCGCGTGACGCTGGTTACCGGACCGGTGTCGCTGCCTGACCCCCCTGGACTGACGACCATCCACGTGGAGACCGCCCGAGAGATGCTCGATGCGGTGCAAAAGAGCCTTCCCTGCGATATCGGCATTTTCGCCGCCGCGGTTGCCGATTGGCGCCCCGCAGCCGTACCGAACAAGAAGATCAAGAAAAAGGGGGAGGCAGAACGCACACTCAGGCTCATCGAGAACCCGGACATCCTCGCAACAATCGCCGGCTCGAAGTCAAAGCGGCCGACGCTCGTTGTCGGCTTTGCGGCTGAGACCGCCAATGTGGTCGAATATGCCAGGAAGAAGCATAAGACAAAGCGTGCCGACTGGATCGTCGCCAATGATGTCTCGACTGAAAACGGCATTTTCGGCGGCGACTACAACAGCGTTCACCTGGTAATGGGCAAGCGCGTTGAGGATTGGCCTCGTATGAGCAAGGAAGAGGTCGCTGATCGACTCATGGCAAGCGCCGCCAAGCATCTCGCGCGCATCACGTCGGGCGCCGAATGACGGGCGCGCGGACAGCGGGCCGCATGCGTGTGCGTATCATCCAGCTCGATCATGCCCAAGGACTACCCCTGCCCCAGTATCAGTCGAAGGGCGCTGCCGGGCTCGATCTCCTCGCCGCTATCAATACACAATCGCCGGTGACGCTTGCTCCCGGCGCCCGCGCACTGATCCCGACAGGGCTCGTACTTGAGATCCCGGCTGGATACGAAGCGCAGGTGCGTCCGCGTTCAGGTCTTGCCTTGAACTATGGCATCACGGTTCTCAATAGCCCCGGCACGATCGACAGCGACTACCGCGGTGAAGTGGGTGTCGTCCTGGCAAACCTTGGTCATGCCGCATACGAAATTCGCAGGGGCGATCGCATCGCCCAGCTGGTGTTTTCGCCCGTCGCGCACGCTAGTCTGGTTGCGGCGAAGTTGGTCTCCAGTACGTCGCGGGGTGCCGGTGGCTTTGGTTCGACAGGAACTTCAGCAGCCACGCGAAGCAAGTCTTCAGCGACAACCTCCAAAAAAAAGAAATCCGTACCAGCAAAACCGGCTGCCGCGAAAACATCAGCGCGCCGTGGTGCGAGCCGTAAGAAATGACGCGTCAATCAGCTTCGAAGCGATAAATTTCTTGTGCCCAAGTTTCCCTTGAAATTGGAGTGGTTTGCAGCCAAAAGCCACTCTCAAGTTTGTGCGCGAGACGGGGCGGGCAACTGAAGGCAGGTCAATATGAACGATACTCCCGAGATCAAGACGCTGGCAGCCACTCAATCTTGGGGCCGCGGCAAGGTTTACGACTCGATCGCGGAGACCATTGGACACACGCCCCTCGTGCGTCTGTCGAGGATCATGGAAGCGGCCAAGACCGACGCCGACATCCTAATGAAGCTGGAATTCTTCAATCCGCTCTCATCGGTGAAAGACCGCATTGGCGTCGCCATGATTGATGTGCTCGAGGCTCAGGGCCGTATTACGCCGGGCAAGACGGTTCTTGTTGAGCCGACCTCGGGAAACACCGGTATAGGTCTTGCGTTCGTTGCTGCCGCGCGCGGCTATCGGCTTATCCTCGTCATGCCCGAGTCGATGTCGATTGAGCGGCGCAAAATCCTCACACATCTTGGTGCAGAGCTGGAACTGACACCTGCAGCAGGCGGCATGCCCGTCGCTGTGGAGCGCGCAACCGAGCTTGCAAAAACGATTCCCGATGCGGTTATCCCCGGACAATTCGAAAATCCTGCAAACCCCCTTGTCCATGAGAAGACAACGGCAGAAGAAATCTGGAACGATACCGATGGCAAGGTTGATGTTCTCGTCATCGGCGTGGGCACAGGTGGTACGTTGACGGGCTGTGGGCGAAATCTCAAGGCACGCAAACCCGACCTCAAGATCATCGCAGTCGAGCCTTCGACGAGTCCTGTTCTGTCGGGACAGCCGCGCGGTCCGCATAAGATTCAAGGGATCGGCGCCGGCTTCATTCCTGTGATTCTCGATACGAGCTTCATCGACGAAATCGTCACTGTCTCGAGCGACATGGCATTCGACGTCTCGCGCATGCTGGCACGGGTCGAAGGTATCCCCGGTGGCATTTCCACGGGCGCCAACCTGGCCGCAACGCTCAGCGTTGCCGAACGCCCGGAGATGGCTGGCAAGACGATCGTGACGTTCGCCCCGTCCTCTGCGGAGCGTTATTTCACAAGCGATTTGTTCATCAATCCGGACGCCCAGCCTTCGGACTAACCAGCTCCACACCGCTTCTGGACGTAGTACGCTAAGGGAATGTATCCTGCGGCAAATGCAGGAAAAAGCACTCCCCGCCCTCACTGCCGAAGAGATTGAGCGCTACAAGCGTCACCTCGTCCTGAAAGAGGTTGGCGGTCAGGGACAGAAAAAGCTCAGGGCCGCTCGCGTTCTCGTTGTCGGCGCGGGCGGCCTGGGCTCTCCGCTATTGATGTACCTTGCTGCCGCCGGCGTGGGCACGATTGGCATCATCGACCACGACCGGGTCACGCTCGACAACCTCCAGCGTCAGATCGTGCACGACACAGACAGCGTCAGTGCCGCGAAGGTGACCAGCGCCGCCAAAACGCTTATGCGGATCAATCCAAACGTGAACGTCGAAACGACGGATGCCCGGCTTGAGGCCGCAAACGCGCTCGATATCATTTCAGAATATGACATCGTTGCCGACGGGTCTGACAATGCGGCCACGCGCTATCTTGCTAGCGACGCCTGCTACTTCGCCAAGCGGACTCTGGTCTTTGGAGCGGTCGGGCCATTCGATGGCTACGTCTCAACTTTCAAGCCATACCAAACAGCCCCTGATGGCACACCTTACCCGACGTACCGCTGTCTCTTTCCTGAGGCGCCGCCGCCGGGAAGCCTAGCAAGTTGCGAGGAAGTCGGCGTTATGGGGTCTATCGTTGGCGTTGTTGGAACGTTGCAAGCAACCGAGGTTCTGAAAGAAATACTCGGCATCGGCGAGAGCCTAGCTGGTCGGCTCTTGATCTACGATGCCCTTTCAGCGCGCTTTGAATCGCTCAACGTTGCCTGGGATCCTGAGAATCCCCTCTCCGGCCGCACACCGACCATCACGGATCTGTCTATTCACGAGGCGGCCGGGCAACAGCCATCGTCGACGCCAACAAGCTAAATTTCGCAAGCATGTGGCTACAGCATTGCCTGGTGAACGCGATCGGGCGGCGCGTGACCATCAAGAAACGCCTTGATATTGATGATCACCTTCTCACCCATGTCGATGCGGCCCTCGATCGTCGCCGAACTCATGTGCGGCAACGCGACAACCCGTTCCGAGTTCAAGATCTTAGGATTCACCGCCGGCTCGTGTTCGAAGACGTCGAGACCCGCGCCCGCAATGGCGCCAGCCTCGATCAGGCGTGCAAGCTCGTTCTCGTCAATAATTTCGCCGCGCGCGGTGTTGACGATGTAGGCGGTGGGCTTCAACAGCCTCAGCCGGCGCGCCGACAACAGGTGATAGGTCCCTGGCGTGTGCGGGCAGTTGACGGATACGATATCAACCCGAGTCAGCATCTGATCGAGACTTTCCCAGTAGGTCGCCTCAAGCTCGCTCTCGAGGTCCTGCGAAACGCGACGCCGGTTGTGATAATGGATCTGAAGACCGAACGCCTTAGCTCGGCGCGCGACTGCCCGCCCGATACGGCCCATACCTATAATGCCGAGCCGCTTGCCAAAGATGCGGTGTCCGAGCATCCACGTCGGAGACCAACCTCCCCAATGGTTCTTAACGTCCTTCAGGTAGTCAGCCCCTTCAACCAACCTGCGCGGCACCGCCAAAATGAGCGCCATGGTCATGTCGGCGGTGTCTTCCGTCAGTACTCCTGGGGTATTCGTTATGGTGATCCCGCGATTGCGTGCGGTATCCAAATCGACATTGTCGACGCCGGTTCCGAAATTGGCGATTAGCCGCAGTTGAGGACCCGCTTGCGAAATCACCGGCCGATCGATGCGATCGGTAACGGTGGGCACCAGCACGTCTGCGATTTTGAGCGCTTCAATGATTTGCGCCTGCGTCATCGGCGAATCATCGACATTGAGGCGGGCGTCAAAGAGCTCACGCATCCGGGTCTCGACGACATCGGGAAGCTTGCGCGTGACAATGACGATGGGCTTCTTGGCGTTTTGCGGCATAGGGGGGATTCCGGGTACGGCCTCATTCGTGACGCTCAGGGGCTGGCCTGGCCGCGAAGCCAGATCTGCCACTTGCGCGTTAGTGTTAGTGTCTAACAGATGGCCATTGGGATGACAAAGTGGCGGTTAGGCTGCGCCACATGGGGCAATCTGGCACCCCATTTCAGCAATCGAAAGCTAGAGGCTTGTCTGGAACACCGAATCTTGATTTGCGTGCCACGAGCGCTAAGGAAGGCCAATGCAGTTTAGGACGAGGAGAGATCGACGTTGCAGCGCACCAGCAGCGCTGCTCCTCTTGACAGCGTTCGCGGTCGCAGCAACCGCGGCCGGTGCTCAGACCGGTACGCAGAAGTTCCCCGGCGGTAGCGGCTTGCCAGTACCGCGCTATGTCAGCATCAAGTCCGATCGCGTGAACATGCGCAAGGGGCCCGGGACCGACTACCCAACAGCGTGGGTTTACCGGCGCGCAGGTCTGCCGCTCGAAGTCATCAAGGAATTCGAGGGCTGGCGGCAGGTTCGTGATGCGCAAGGCGCCACCGGGTGGGTCATCCAGTCGTTCTTGTCTGGCCGGCGCACCGCACTGGTACTACCCTGGGAAATCAAGAAGGACACACCCGCACCACAAGTTTCGTTACGCGATGATGACAGTTCGCGTGCGCGGCCCGTCGCCATGATCGAGGCCGGAGTGATCGCCAACATTGCGACATGCGACGGCCGTTGGTGCCGTGTCAGCATCGGGAATTTTCGCGGATACATTGAGCAAAAAAAGCTTTGGGGCGTTTACGACGGCGAGATCATCGACTAGGGCCGCGTCACTTGCTCTTAGGAACGAGCCGCACCACAACGTCGATATGCTTGATCTCCATACCTTCTGGCGGCTGAGGCACTCCGCCAACCCGAATTGCATCGCCGGGAATGTCTCGAAGCGCGCCCTCGACCTCGACGAAGAAATGATTGTGGTTGGAAGTGTTTGTATCGAAATAGGCTTTCGCACCGTTGATCGCGAGTTCACGCAGGAGCCCGGCTCGCTTGAACTGATGCAGTGTGTTGTAGACGGTCGCCAGCGAGACGTGGTGGCCCACCCCAACGGCCTCTGCATGCAAGAGCTCGGCAGTCACATGCCGGTCTCCGCCCTCGAACAAGAGTGCGCCCAGCGCCAGCCGCTGGCGCGTCGGTCGCAGCCCGGCCTCTCGCAAAAGCTGTGCAATGCTCCGGAGGGGCCTATTTGCCGACTGTCCTGTGGATGCTGTATCCGTCATAGGGGCCCGAAAATGTGCACCAATCCTAAAGTTGATGACTTCTGCATAGTATAGGGTTGCAAGTAGTGGCCCGCAACTCAGTGGCAAGCCCCGGCTTCAAGGGCAGATCGTCGCTTGACGGGCGGGCTCTTTACCTTTTGAAGGGCATTCGAGTGTGTTAGGAAACCGGCGGCCAGGGCTTGGGCGCCGGGTGAAGTCTTGTTTTGATGGGGAGTTTGAACGCGCGATCATGCCAGAACGCCGTACGAGCTATGAGTACGACGATCTAATCTCCTGCGGGCACGGTGAGTTATTCGGCCCCGGCAACGCGCAATTGCCGTTGCCACCGATGCTCATGTTCGACCGGATCTCTTCGATTTCTGAGACCGACGGCACGCATGGGAAAGGTCAAGTGGTCGCGGAGCTAAAAGTCGCCGGCAACAGCCAGGTCGACTGGTTCTTCAAATGCCATTTCGATGGGGACCCGGTCATGCCAGGCTGTCTTGGCCTTGATGCGCTTTGGCAGCTCACCGGATTCTTCCTCGGCTGGCTCGGCGCACCAGGACGTGGGCGAGCGCTTGGCGTAGGCGAAGTGAAGTTTACAGGCATGGTCGTGCCCAGCGTGAGCAAGATCGAATACATCGTCGACCTCAAGCGGGTTATCTTGCGAAGGCTGAAACTGGCCATCGCTGACGGTGTCATGAAAGCCGACGGGCAGGTCATCTACACCGCCAACGATTTGCGCGTGGGGCTCTTCGACGCCGAAGAAGCGCCGGCTGGGCTCAGTCCTTGATTTAAAGGTGGTTTCGTGCACGCTTCCGCGTCAATCGGCGCAGATGCGGAGCTAGAGGCCTTCGGGCGTCGGGCAAAAAGGATTACCTGATGAGACGTGTGGTCGTCACCGGAATGGGCGTTGTTTCCTCGATCGGAAACAACTGCCAAGAGGTGCTCGCCTCACTCCGCGAAGCAAAATCAGGCGTCGTACGTGCGGAAAAATACGCTGAGCTCGGTTTCCGTTGCCAAGTTCACGGTGCACCACAATTCGACTGGCAGCCTCAAGTTCCGCGCAAGGCCAAGCGCTTCATGGAAGCCGGTGTTGGCTGGAATTATGTGGCCATGGATCAGGCGATCCGAGATGCCGGCCTTGAGGAGACGGACGTCGTCAATGAACGTACGGGCATAATCCTGGGCTCCGGTGGACCCTCAACACATGCCATTGTTGCCGCGGCCGACACCGCCCGGAACAGAGACCCGCGCAAGATTGGGCCATTCGAGGTTCCCAAGGCGATGTGTTCGGGTCCCTCAGCCGCCCTCGCCACGAGCTTCAAGATCAAAGGCGTGAACTATTCGATCTCCTCGGCCTGCTCCACGTCTGCCCACTGCATCGGCAATGCGTCGGAGCTCATTCAATGGGGCAAACAGGACGTCATCTTTGCGGGCGGGTGCGAGGAGCTTGATTGGACGCTCTCAGTTCTCTTCGACGCTATGGGGGCCATGTCCTCGAAGTTCAACGACACGCCCGAGAAGGCGAGCCGGGCATTCGACAAAGACCGGGACGGGTTCGTTATTGCCGGCGGTGCGGGTGTCGTCGTTCTTGAGGAGCTGGAGCACGCCAAGGCTCGTGGGGCAAAGATTTACGCGGAAGTCGCTGGCTACGGCGCCACCTCGGACGGTTTCGACATGGTGGCACCATCCGGAGAAGGCGCGGTCAGGTGCATGCGCGCTGCGCTAAAGGGCCTCGACGGCAACGGGATCGGCGAAAAGATCGGTTACATCAACCCTCATGGCACCGGAACTCCCATCGGCGACCTGCGGGAAATCGAGGCGATCCGGGAAGTTTTCAACGGCGACATACCTAAGATTTCCTCAACGAAATCGCTGAGCGGCCACTCGCTCGGCGCGATCGGCGTCCAGGAGGCAATCTTCTCGCTTCTGATGATGAACAATGGTTTCATTTGCGAGAGCGCCAATATCGATGAGTTGGACCCAGCCTTCGAAGGCGTCCCAATTGTACGTGAACGTCTCGACGACGTTAAGCTTAACTGTGTCATGTCGAATAGCTTCGGTTTTGGGGGGACAAATGCCACCCTCGTGTTCCGAAAGCTGAGCAGTTAAAAGAACTGTCATATTCAGGCGTCATGGAGTGGTGAGTGGCCCCTCCAGGATGTCCCGGTATGAAGCTCTATAAGGTTGGCAGCGGTTGGTTCGATGTTCACGGACACGCACTCGGCACTACGACAGGATTTCCCATGGCTGAGATAGACTTCACAAAACCGGGCCCGTTGATGGCTGGAAAGCGCGGGCTCATCATGGGAGTGGCAAATGACCGCTCCATTGCCTGGGGCATTGCCCGGGTCCTTGCAGGACAAGGTGCCAAGCTCGCCTTCACATATCAGGATGGAGCCTTTGGTCGCCGCGCGCTGCCACTGGCCGAATCGCTGCAATCGGAAATCATCGAGCCCTGCAACGTTCTCGACCTTGAAAGTGTCGACAAGGCCTTCGCCAAGGTCAAAGACGTTTGGGGCAGCCTCGATTTCGTTGTGCACGCGCTGGCTTACTCTGACCCCCGTGAATTGTCCGGCCGATATGTGAACACGACGCGCGACAACTTCACCAATACGATGGTGATCTCTTGTTTCTCTTTCACAGAGATCGCCAAGCGCGCGTTGGAGTTGATGCCGGACGGTGGCTCGCTTCTGACGCTCAGCTACGCCGGCGCGACACGTTCCGTGCCATCATACAACGTCATGGGTGTCGCCAAGGCAGCCCTTGAAGCTTCGGTCCGCTATCTCGCCGCTGATCTCGGCACACAGAACATCCGCGTCAACGCTCTCTCGGCAGGACCTATGCGCACACTGTCGGGCGCAGGCATTTCGGATGCACGCGTTCTTTTCAATTTTCAAAAAGAGAACGCCCCACTACACCGCACCCCAACTCTCAACGAGGTTGGTGGATCCGCACTTTACCTCCTCTCAGATCTGTCCGGTGCTGTGACTGGCGAAGTGCATTTTGTCGACTGCGGCTACAGCACAGTTGCAATGCCGAGCCTTGACACGCTGAAGGCTCACGACCAGGAGGCCACGGCATCTCCTCGCAGCCGGTCGCCGTCCGAGGCAGCCGAGTAATTGCCACAATTAAGTTCTTTTCCGTGACAGCGGACCCAGGTAATGTCCGCCAGCCAACTTGGCTGATACAACCAACGCTCACGGAGGCACGTGATGCACAAGTACAGTTTGTTTTCAGTACTCGCGTTTGGTTTGTTTGTCCTGACGAGCGGGGTTAGCTCGGCAGGCGTTGCAACAAGTGGACTCTCGAAATCGACTGTGGCTCCCCCCGCTGCATCCATCGTGGAAAAGGCGGGATGGTACGGCAGATGCGTGAAGCGCTGCCGCTGGCGCGGATACGGCAAGTATCGCTGCCGCCGCTGGTGCGGTCGCGGTGCCGGCTGGTGGAACGGTCGTCCCTGGTGGTGGTGATGCACGCCTTGCCGTGTATCTGATGGCCGCCACACGACCATGAGGCCCCAGGAAAGAATAGTTGCACCCGGCCGGGATGACCCTCAAATGGTCGTTCGGCCGGGTGTTTTCGCATCTTGACGGCCGTCTGAGAGCATTGCACACACGCGCATGATCGGCATCTTCGACTCCGGCTTGGGCGGCCTCACTGTTCTCAAGGCCCTCGTCGCGCGCTTTCCCCACCTCTCGTTCACCTATCTCGGCGACCACGCCAACGTGCCCTATGGCAATCGCACCTCCGATGAGGTCGTCGATTTCACGCGCCAAGGCGTCGAAGCGTTGTTCGCGCGCGGGTGCAAGCTCGTCATGCTTGGCTGCAATACGGCCACTGCGGTCGCTGCCCGGCGATTGCAGCAGTCCTGGTTACCCGGAACCGAATGGCATGCGCGTGGTCACAACGTGATCGGAATTGTTGCGCCAACGGTGGAGGCCGCCACGCAAACACCCTGGGCGGTCACGTCCCCCCAATACCCGCAAAAGTACAATACCGATGTTGTCGGGGTCTTCGCGACGACACGAACCATTACTTCGGGCGTCTACCTTGAGGAAATCAGCAAGCGCTGTCCCAAGGTCCGGGTCGTACAGCAGGTGTGCGCACACCTGGCTGGCGCCATTGAGCAAGAGGCGCCAGAAAGCGAGCTTGACCGCCTCGTCCGTGAGGGCGTCGAGGGACTTCTCTCGCAGAGCACCGATGCACTGCCGCACCGCGCGATCTTGGGCTGCACCCATTTCTCTCTGGTGGAGGACGTGTTCCGAAAGCACCTGCCGCCCTTTACGCGCTTGCTCTCGCAGCCGGAAGTGGTCGCCGACAGCCTAGAAGACTACCTCTCACGCCATCCCCACTATATCGAGGGCGATCTCGGTCGCAGCCTGACACTGCTGACCACGGGGAGCCCGCAGGAAATCAGCGCCCGCGCGCGCGTCTTTTGGCCGGCGGCGGACACCTTCACGCGTGTCGCCGCCTGATCCCCATCTCAACCTTCGGGAAACCCGAGTTAGCGTTTAGTGTGGTCGCGCGTAACAGGAGTCACGATGGCCACAAAACCCCACGCAGGCGAAGGCGACATCCCAATGCACGAGCACGCGTCTGGCTGCTGCGGGCATCACGCGGCACAGGGCCATCCGTCGGAAAAGCAATTGAAGGACCCGGTCTGCCGCATGACCGTGGACGCTGAGACGGCCAAGCATCGTGCCGAGCACGCAGGACAAACCTATTATTTCTGCTCGGCTGGGTGCCGCACCAAATTCGTCGCCGACCCCGCCCGTTACCTCGAACCGAAAGATGATGCGAAGTCGGACGTTCCAGCCGACGCCATCTACACCTGCCCCATGCACCCGGAGATCCGCCAGGTTGGTCCGGGGGCCTGTCCCATCTGCGGCATGGCTCTGGAGCCGGTGGAATTCGCCGCGGAAAAGGGCCCGAACCTAGAGCTGATCGACATGCAGCGCCGGTTCTGGATCGCTCTGGCGCTTGCCCTTCCAGTCTTTCTGCTGGAGATGGGCGGCCATTTGTTTGGGATGAACCGCTTCGTCTCGCAGACAACCTCCAACTGGATCCAGCTCGTTTTGGCAACGCCGGTCGTCCTCTGGGCCGGTGCGATTTTCTTCGAACGCGCTTGGCAGTCAGTCCTGACGCGCAGCCTCAATATGTTCACGCTAATCGCGCTCGGAACCGGCACGGCTTGGGTCTACAGCGTGATCGCAACTCTCGCCCCTGGGATTTTCCCCGACGCCTTCCGCGCGGCGGACGGCTCGGTCGCCGTCTACTTCGAGGCCGCCGCAGTGATCACCGTTCTCGTTCTCTTGGGTCAGGTCCTTGAGCTTCGTGCACGTGATAGCACCAGCGACGCCATCCGGGCGCTGCTCGATTTGGCACCAAAAACGGCTCGGCTCATGGCAGAGGATGGAACCGAATCTGAGGTTCCGCTCGACGAAGTGACAATCGGCAACCGCCTGCGCGTCCGTCCTGGCGAGAAGGTGCCGGTCGATGCCAAAGTCGTCGACGGGCGCAGCGCCGTCGATGAGTCGATGGTCACCGGCGAGTCCATGCCCGTCACGAAGCAGACCGGCGACGGTGTCATCGGAGGTACGCTCAACCAAAGCGGTAGCCTCACCATCGAGGCTGAGCGGGTCGGCCGTGACACGATGCTGGCGCGCATCGTCGCGCTTGTAGCAGAGGCGCAGCGCAGCCGCGCTCCGATCCAGCGTCTGGCAGATGTGGTTGCGGGATGGTTCGTGCCCACCGTCATAGCGGTTGCGATCGCGGCCTTCGCCGCTTGGGCAATATGGGGGCCCGAGCCGCGCTTTTCTTATGCGCTTGTCGCCGCAGTCGCGGTGCTGATCATCGCCTGCCCCTGTGCCCTCGGTCTCGCGACGCCAATGTCGATTATGGTCGGTGTCGGACGCGGCGCCGCGATGGGCGTTCTGATCAAGAATGCCGAAGCCCTTGAGCGCATGGAAAAGGTCGACACGCTTATCCTCGACAAGACGGGCACGCTTACGGAAGGCCAGCCCGCAGTCACCTCGATCGTCCCAGCTGAGGGCTTCAGCGAAAACGAGCTGTTACGTTTCACCGCAAGCGTCGAGCGCGCCAGTGAACACCCCCTTGCTGCTGCGATTGTCGCGGCAGCCGAGGACCGCAAACTCAACCTCAGCGCTGCTACCCAGTTTGATTCCCCCACCGGCAAGGGTGCGTACGCCACTATTGAGGGCAAGACAGTCGTCATCGGCAACGCGGCGTTCCTGAGCGAGCGAGGCATCAACGTCTCAGAGCTTGCGGAGGCGGCGGAGGCGTTGCGCGCGGAAGGCGCCACAGCAATCTTTGCGGGAGTCGACCGCAGCGCCGCTGGCGTTATAGCGATTGCCGATCCCGTTAAACCGACGACGCCTGATGCGCTCGCGTCCCTTCGAAGTGACGGCTTACGCATCGTAATGCTCACGGGCGACAACCGCACAACAGCCAACGCCATCGCGCGCCGCCTCGGCATCGACGAGGTCGAGGCCGAGGTGCTTCCCGATCAGAAAAGTGCCGTCATTGAAAAACTCAAGCGCGAGGGCCGTGTTGTCGCTATGGCCGGTGATGGTGTCAACGATGCGCCCGCTCTTGCCGCCGCAGATGTGGGCATTGCGATGGGCTCGGGCACCGACGTCGCCATCGAAAGCGCGGGCATAACGCTTCTGAAGGGCGACCTCAACGGAATCGTCCGCGCCCGCCGCCTCTCCGAGGCGACCATGCGCAATATCCGCCAGAATCTGTTCTTCGCCTTCATCTACAATGCCGCGGGCGTGCCGATCGCCGCCGGCGTGCTCTATCCCGCGTTTGGCGTTTTGCTTTCGCCAATTATTGCGGCAGCGGCAATGTCGCTGTCCTCTGTGAGCGTTATTAGCAATGCCTTGCGTCTGCGCTCGGTCAAACTGTGAGACCAACGACCTGCCCGCAGCGCCTCTCCGCGGACCTGAGAGACCAGCCGTGAAACAGCTCAACTGGACCAAGCTCGGCTTTATCGGCGACGGCCTTTTCTTCCTGGCTCTCGCGTTTGGCTTTGCGTTGCAGAGCCCATGGGTGACATGGCTCTGGGATTGGTCGGACGCACCGATGACGTACGTTTTTCTCGCTGCGCTACTGGCATCCTATGGCGCGGGCAGCATGCTGATGGTCTGGCTCGAAGAGTGGGGCGCTGCCATCGGCGGCAGTATCGCGGTCGCGATCGCGTTTGGAGGCTTTGCCATCACCGCTGTGGTGATAATGCTCAGCGATGGTGGGTTCGATCTCGCCGTCCACGCTGCAGTCATGGCGGTGATCGCTATCCTCGCTATCGGAACGGCCTTCACGGGTCTCAACGGTCCCTCTAAGGCTTCGTGCCCGCTTCCCCGCGGCCTGCGCCGTATCTACTTCGTTCTGGCGCCCCTGCTCTTCCTGATTGGCATAGAGCTCATACTGCACTTGCCAGCGATTCTGCCCTGGCCGCTCACCTGGCAGACATCGCTCCTCCTCGGCTGGATCCTGATCGGGTTCGCATTCAACTACGCTTATGTCGCGCTCCGCGGCGATTGGGCCGCCGGTCAGGTGATCCTCTTTGGCTTTTTGGTCTACGACATTGTGATCATCGTGCCGTTTCTGTTGCTCGGCGAGACAATAGAAGGCGAGGATTTTCAGATCAGCTTGGTGATCAATCTAGGCATCGTCATCTTGAGCGCACTGCTGGCGATCTTTTATCTCTTCATCGACCGCACAACCCGTCTCGGCACGCACCAAGACTCAACCGGTAGCTGACAGCTTACGCCGCGGTTCCACCTCGCTAACTCGCTCTTCTTCGAAATCAAGTGAATGCACTTTTGCGCCGCGCTCAGTGATTCGTCCGGCGGAGGCCGAGACCTTCTCCAGTGCTTCCCGAGACCGATCGAAGTTACGCTTCAAATCACTGATCCCCTCTGTAAGCCGCGCTACGTCAACGAGCAACAACCCGACCTCCTTTTGAATGACCCCGGCGTGATCGCGCATTTTAACGTCCTTGATCACAGCCTGCATCGTCTGCACGGCAAGCATCAGTATATTTGGTGCAACGATTACAATGCGTTCGCGATGCGCCCTCTGCACAAGGTCAGAAAACGTCTCGTGCAGGTCCGCGTAGATCGATTCTGACGGCACAAACATCAGCGCCGTGTCCTGCGTCTCTCCGGCAATGAGATACTTGTTTGCGATCTCGTCAATATGGCGCCCGACCGCCACGCGGATCATTTTGGCCGCTGTTTTCTTGTCCTCCGGCGTGACAGCAACGCGCAATGCTTCGAAGCCTTCCAGCGGAAACTTGCTGTCGATGACGACGGGTGCCGGCGTATTGGGAAGGTAGATCAAACAGTCCGGCCGCTTGCCGTTCGACAGTGTGGCTTGAAATTTGAACGTACCGGCGGGCAGCGCGTCGCGGATGATCGTCTCCATGCGGCCCTGACCGAACGCGCCGCGGGCTTGCTTGTTGGCGAGCACACCTTGAAGCGAGAGAACTTCAGAAGACAGATGAGAAAGGCTCCGGCGCGCCTCCTCGATCACCGCCAGACGTTCATTGAGCGCGGTCAAATTTTCCGACGTCCTTCGGCCGGACTCCGCAAGGTTGTCGCCAAGGCGCACACTCGCCAGCTCCAGACTCTGCGTTAGGTAGCGCGAAAATTCATCAAGGCGATGCTCGCCCTGCGCCTCGCGCTGAGCGGTCATTTCGACCATCGTTTTCAAGCTGCCCTCGAGCTCAGCGAGATGCGCCTCGATTCCGGCGTTGCGCCGTGAATGTGCGAACCGCTGGAGCGCGATCACAAGGAGGATCAAGGCGAGCCCACCGGCGAGTAGCCAGGGCAACGGTACCTGCGCGATCCAGGCTGCCGCACTCTCCAACTGCAAGCTTCTTAGAGCCTCGCTCATACTGCGCAGCGATAGCTGATTTAACCTTTAGAAGCCGTTACTGCACATAGATCGCGCCAAACGGAAATGCGTGGGCCTTTGACCGTGCTGTCATGATCTGTTGCTACGACGGATCACCTGTGAAGAAGCCACCCGCCCAACCTTGCACCGGCAACGACGACGGCCTAGGCTTCCTTGAGAGCATATCTCATCGCGCAAGGCGCAAACCTGGGGGAGGGGCGAATGTCCAAATTGAGAGTCACACTGGCGGGCCTGATGGTGGCCGGCCTCGCGATATCATCTGCAACCGCGCAGCTCGCACCAAAGCGGATCGTCCCTATCGGCGGCGACGGCACGATAATCATCGATCTTACCCATCCGCGCGGGACCAACAAATCCGACAACATCTACGAGATTTGCTTCGTCTGGCGTCTCTCCGAGCGCGGCAAGCTGACTTACGTGCGTCTCTATCCGAACAGGAAGGGTCAGATCGAAACAGAGGAGCGTGAAATCACTGTTCCCGGCCAATGCCATGACATCCTTGTCAGGGACAGCGACAAGATCAAAGCCGTGAGTTCCGACGGACCCATCCAAATCTCCTATCGGCTTATCAAATAGTCTTGCGGGCCGCATGTGCTTCCGCCAGGGCTCGTCCGCTCGTCAAGCACTCTGATTTTCAGCGAATGCCTACTGCGCGCGTTGCGCGGTAGGCTACAGTGGTATCGCTGGATGACGACGATAAATGAGGAGACGCACAAACAGAATGATAACTGAATCCGCGCTAGTCGGCCTCGCCGCGGCACTCTTCTCCATCATGAATCCGGTCGGCAATGTCGGCATCTTCGCGAGCCTGACCACGGATCGATCGGCAGCGGAGGCCAGGCAATCCGCGTGGCTCTGCGCGGCCACTGTTGCCATTATTCTGCTGATCGCGACCTGGGCCGGCAAAGAGCTACTGGCGTTCTTTGGCATCACCATCGATGCATTGAGAGCAGCCGGCGGCGTAATTGTCTTTCTGATCGGCCTCAACATGCTCAACAACAACAAAGTCCATCAGCACACACCCGCTGAACATGAAGAGGCCAAGACACGGCCCAAGGTCGGCGTCGTACCACTCGCCATCCCAATCGTCGCTGGACCGGGAACGATGGCAACTGTGCTGGTTGTCGCGCAACAGGATCCGGAAATATTGGACAGGGTTGAGATCAGCGCGGTGGTTCTGGCGCTTGCTCTTCTCGTCGGCATCCTATTCAGTTTTGCAAAACCGATTGCGAATTGGTTGGGTGAATCAGGCATGGGCGTCGTGACACGCGTGATGGGGATGATCCTCGCAACAATCGCCATCGGCATGCTGGCGGACGGACTGAAAGGTATGTTGCCCGGTCTGGCCTAACCCGCCCCTACAGCGATTTGAGATACGCAATGACGTCCTCGCGATCGGTCTGCGAAGGCAGGCCCGGGAAGGTCATATAGGTGCCCGGCGCAAATGTGCTCGGGCTCTTGAGCCACTTGTCCAGGTTCGCCGCGTCCCAATCCTCACCGTCATGCTTTTTTAGAGCCGCCGAGAAGCTGTAGCCCGGTTTGCTCGCGATCTTCGTGCCATAGACGCCATAGAGGTTCGGGCCCACACGGGTGCCGCCACCTTTGTTGAAGCTATGGCATGCGCTGCACTGGGCCTGGGCAATCTTCTTGCCGCGCTCTGCAGCCTCTTCCGCAGCTGATTCCTTGGGAGCGCTCGCTTTTTTGGCGTCGTCCTTGGTCTTATCGAGGGTGCCCTTGGCCGCATCGGCCGTCTTCGCGTCGGCCTTGGGCTGCGACAGCGCAACCCCAAAATAGGCGGCCACTGAACGGCGCCAATCGCGATCCGCGAGCAGATCCTCAACCGAATCTTCGGTGATGCGGGGTGCGTTCTCGACCTTGAACGCGTCGATCGCCAGAGTCGGATTGTCCCACTGGCCCGTGAACTTAACCAGTTGGAACGGCACGACGATCTTGTAGCGATCGAAACCCAGGAACCCGCCCCGATCGACAATCGCATAGAGCGTCTGGCCAGACGTGCTGTCGATGATCAGCCCATCCAAGGTGCCTAGCTCTTGGGCGTAGTCGCTCTGACTGCGCACGACCAGGCCGACGATGTCGTTTGAAATTATGTAGTAGGGCTTCTGAGGCAGCGGATTTGTAGGAGGCGCTGCCGCAGCTGCAGCCGGCGTGCTTGCATCGGCGCCTTTGGTGGCTGTCGCCCCCGCCTTGGACGTATCCTTCGAGGAATCGGCAGCGGTCTTGGTCGCTCCTGCGTCCTTTGTGTCCGCCGATGGTGACGCGCTCGCCGCTGGTGGCACTTGCGACCGCCAAGAGGCCACCATACCGGCCGTCACATCGGGCGCTGACTTGTTGCCCCAGGTCGTGCGCACGTAATTTGCAATGTCGGCCACATCCTGATTGCTCAGCATCGGCGCGAACGATGGCATCGCCAGCAACCCATCCCGCGCTGCGATGCCCTCGAGAACGACAGAAAGAATGTTGTATGGCTCGCTCGCCACGACCGTCGGATTGCCGGCAAGCGGAGGCACCTTGTCCTTCATGCCATCGCCGGTCTTCTGGTGACAGGCGGAACAGTTGGCGTCGTAGAGTTTCTTGGCCCGCTCCTCCACCTTGGGCGTCAGCTCCGCCACTTTGGCTGGCTGCACCACATCTCCTGCTCCGGTATCATCGTTGAGCATAAAGTCTGCGATCGCTTTCAGATCGTTGTCCTTTAGGTTCGATAGGCTTTCGTGCACAACCACTTCCATCGGGCCCAATGGCGTTGAATCATCAGATTTGCCGCCCTTGAAAAACTCAACGAGTTTCGCCTGATCCCACTTGTTGACCTCCTTCAACGCCTTTTCCGTGATGTCGGGCGCATACCAGGTATCGATTTTTGTGCCTTCGAACAGCTCACTGGGAATTGTCGCTCCCATGAGATTGCGCGGCGTATGGCATGCACTGCAGTGAGCGAGGGCTTCGACCAAGTACGCACCTCTATTCCATTCGGCGCTTTTCGACTTGTCCGGCTGGAAGTAGCCCTCATCGAAGAACAAGACGCGCCAAAAGAACATCAACTCACGGATATTAAACGGAAAGCTTAGCCCGTTTTCCTTTCGCGCCTTCTTGATCGGTTTCAGGCTGCGCATGTAGGCCCAAAGCGCTTTGAGGTCGTCCGCCTTGATCTTTGTGAAATCCGGGTAGGGCATGGCCGGATAGAGATAGGCGCCGTCCGCGCGAATTCCGTCGTGGACCGCCCGCTTGAATTGATCATAGGTCCACTTGCCGATGCCCGTTTCGTCGTCCGGCGTGATGTTTGGTGAATAGACTTTTCCGAACGGCGTGTTGAGAGCCAGTCCGCCTGCAAATGCTTCTTTGGGGGCGCCGGTGTGACAGGGCATGCAATCCCCAGCCAACGCGAGGTACTTGCCACGATCAACAAGGCTCGCGTCGACGGGCTCAGCTTTCTTCGTATCGGCAACGGCATGGCAGGCCAAGAGTGCCAGGACCCCGCCGGCAAGACCAATCCGCAGCCGATTGGAAATCATCTTGAAGCCTCGCCGCCATTCCTGAAGATGCCCAAGGGTCACTGTGTTACCAAGCCGTTCGAAAATCAACAGCACCAAACTTTACCGAAGACGTTAGACTGTAGAGGAACTGTCATCTCGAGGGCTTAGGGAAGACCAAAGTCCACGGAATGCTAGCCGGATGCCATCATAGTCGTTTGCCGTGAAAACGAGGATTTGATAGCGTTTTTGATCGTGGTCGTTGGCGTGGCCCGGTCGGCCCGCACTGACGCAGCCGGAGGCTGTGCTCTCGCGAGTAGCAACGATCGGCGGATAGTTAAAGGGGCGAATAGCGCAATGCGAGCAGGCTCCCGGCTTTTGATTGTCGCCGCCATCATATTCGCGACTGCCGTTTCGGCGAACGCGGGCTTTGGCCAACCCACCCCCTGGCAAACCGGTCTCCAAGAAGCCGACACGCCCGTCATGAACGCCATCATCACGTTCAACGACTTCCTTCTCTATCTCATCATCGCCATTGGCGGCACTGTGTTTGCGCTGCTCATCATCTCTATGGTGCGCTTCAACAAGTACGTCCATCCCACGCCGTCCAAACGTACGGGAAACAGGCCGCTTGAAGTGACCTGGACTCTTGTCCCATTCTTTATCGTGCTTGTGATGGTCTTCTTCTCGTTCCGCCTGCTCTATTTCGAGGAGGACGTCCCGAAGGCCGATCTCACGGTGAAGGCAACCGGACATCAGTGGTTCTGGAGCTACAGCTATCCCGAGAGCGGAGACTTCCAATTCGTCTCATCGATGCTCAGTGATCAGGCTCGCAAGCCGGGGCAGCCGCGACTGCTCGCCGTCGACAACGACCTCGTTGTACCCGTGAACAAGGTGATCCGCGTGCAGGTCATTGGTGCCGATGTGATCCATTCATTCGCCGTCCCCTCCTTCGGTATTAAGGTCGACGCCGTACCGGGCCGACTCAACGAGACTTGGTTCATGGCCACGCACGAGGGAATGTACTATGGCCAATGCTCGGAGCTTTGCGGCATGGATCATTCGTTCATGCCGATCGCGATTCGCGTCGTGAGCGAGAAAGACTTCAGCGAATGGCTCGAGTACGCAAAACAGCAATTCGCATCAGGTCCCCCGGCAATACCGGCCAAAGGCACTGCAACAGAGGTGAGAGTCGCAGCTGACTAGCGGCGCATAGCGGCAACGCCGGATGCTCTCGATCGAAGGATCTCAGAATGGCACGAACGGCCACGACGGCTCCCGGCTCAAAGCCTTCAGACGATCGCCTCAAGGGGTGGCGCGGCTACGTCTACTCGACGAACCATAAGGACATCGGAACACTCTATCTGAGCTTTGCGTTGTTCGCGTCGCTTGTCGGCACGTTTCTCTCAATCGCCATGCGCCTCGAGCTGCACGAGCCCGGTCTACAGTTCTTCACCAATCCCCAGTACTACAATGTGTTCGTGACTGCGCACGGCCTGATCATGATCTTCTTCGTGCTCATGCCGGCGCTGATCGGTGGCTTCGGAAACTGGATGGTGCCGATGATGATCGGCGCACCCGACATGGCGTTTCCGCGCCTCAACAACCTTTCCTTCTGGTTCCTGGTCGCGTCGTTCACGCTGCTTATCAATTCTCTTTTCTTTGGCGGAGCCCCCGGATCGGACGGCGCGGGAACGGGCTGGACGATCTACCCGCTGCTATCGACGAAAGGACATCCGGGCCCGTCGGTCGACTTCGTCATCCTGTCGCTCCACCTGGCCGGTGCCTCATCGATCCTGGGCGCGATCAACTTCATTGCCACGATCTTGAACATGCGCGCACCCGGCATGACGATGCACAAAATGCCGCTGTATGTTTGGTCGATATTGATTACGGCTTCTCTACTTGTTCTGGCCCTGCCCGTGCTGGCCGGCGCCGTGACCATGCTGCTCGTTGATCGCAACTTTGGTGCCACCTTCTTCGATCCCCAAGGCGGCGGCGATCCCCTGTTGTTCCAGCACCTATTCTGGTTCTTCGGGCACCCGGAAGTTTACATCATGATCCTGCCCGCCTTCGGGATCATTAGCACCGTCGTTGCCACCTTCTGTGGCAAGCCGATCTTTGGCTATCTCGGCATGGTCTACGCCATGGTGTCGATTGGGTTCATCGGCTTCGTCGTATGGGCGCACCACATGTATACGGTGGGGCTTGCGACCGACACGCAAGCTTACTTTATCGCCGCAAGCCTGACGATCGCGGTGCCGACGGGCATCAAGGTCTTTTCCTGGATTGGTACCATGTGGGGAGGCTCGATTGATTTTCGCACGCCGATGTTGTGGACGATCGGCTTCATATTTTTATTCACGGTCGGCGGTGTCACCGGCGTAGTCCTGGCAAATGCCGGCGTAGACCGCGTGCTGCACGACACCTACTTCGTCGTCGCGCACTTCCACTACGTTCTTTCACTCGGTGCGCTCTTTGCCATCTTCGCCGGCTGGTATTACTGGTTCCCGAAGATGACGGGTTACATGTACTCAGAACTGATCGGGCATATTCATTTCTGGCTCACCTTCATCAGCGTCAACATCCTCTTCTTCCCGCAACATTTCCTTGGCGTCGCGGGAATGCCGCGACGGATCGCCGACTACCCAGACGCCTTCGAGGGTTGGAACTACGTCTCCTCGATCGGGGCATACTTGTCGGCATGCGGCGCACTCGTCTTTTTCTATGGAATGGCGGAGGCCTTCTATCGAAAGCGCCCAGCTCCAGCCAATCCTTGGGGGCCAGGCGCCACGACACTGGAATGGACACTCTCCTCGCCACCACCCTTCCATCAGTTCGAAGTGCAGCCGCGTATCAGCTAGAACATCAATTGAGCCGGTGAGAGACAGCACCCATGACGACGAAAGCCCCTGACATGGCCGAGGCGGAACCCGAGCGCCCTGTCTTTCAGCTCGTCGAGCCAAGCCCCTGGCCGGTCCGAGGTGCGCTCTCGGCACTGTTGCTCGCGGCGGGGCTCATCATCTGGATCTATGGTCTGTTGTGGCCGCCCTGGATGGTCTTCTTCGTCGGAGTCTTTGGTGTTGCGGCCACCATGATCGGCTGGTGGCGCGAAGTCATTCAAGAAGCTGAGAACCACGAGCACACGCCGCTGACGCGGCTCTCACTGCACTACGGGATGATCTTGTTCTTAGGCTCGGAAACCATGTTCTTCGTCGCATGGTTCTGGGCGTTCTTTAACACCGCGCTCTTCCCTGCCGACTCCATACAGGTCGTACGCGATCATGTGATCGGCGGCCAATGGCCTCCGCAGGGCATCCAAATGGAGAGCCCATGGGGGCTGCCCCTCCTCATGACGGTGATCCTGCTCACATCGGCCGCGGCCGTGACGTGGGCGGACGCTCGTCTGCTCAAGAATAATCGTTGGGGTCTCAAGGCTGGGCTCATCTGTGCCATTTCGCTTGGCATCATATTCACCGTAATCCAGGCCCACGAATTTATGGGCGCCTCGTTCAACTACTCCGGCAACATCTTTGGTGCCGTATTTTTCATGGCGACCGGTTTTCACGGAGCTCACGTCATCATTGGAAGCATCTTCTTGGGTGTCTGCCTGCTGCGTGCCTTTCTCGGACAGTTCAGGCCTAACGAGCACCTCGGGCTGACGTTCGCCTCATGGTATTGGCACTTCGTTGACGTCGTGTGGCTATTCCTCTTCGCGTTTGTTTACGTCTGGGGCACCTAGCATCACGCAAACGAGTTGGGATCGGGCACGCGGCGCGAAACTTGCTCGCAACGCGGTGCGGGGAAAGAGAGCATGAAGATCGACTTGCACTCAAAGTCTCTTAGAGGCCTCGTGGCCGCAATTGCAGGGTGCGTTCTTATCCTCGTCGTCATCATTCTCAGCTCGGGCCCTACTCCGACTCCGACTCCTACCCCTGCTCCTGTGCCTACTCCTGCGCCTGGCCGGACCCAAGAGCACACTTCGGCGCCGAGCTATTCGGCAGACATTCAACCCATCTTCAATAGGCGCTGCATCGCCTGTCACGGATGCTTGGGCTCGCCCTGCAACGTGAAGCTCACTTCTTTTCGCGGGGCCGATCGTGGAGGGCTCGCAATGAACCCTTATTCGAGTCACTTTGAAGCCTATCCGCGCACCGACTTGAATCTCGCGCAGACGACAAAAGAGTGGCGCAAACGCGGCTTCTACCCGGTGCTTGCACGCGATGGCGACTCTCATCGAAACCTTGATCGTTCGCTGCTCTACCAAATGATCCAGACTGGAGCACAGAACAACAAACCCGGATTCTCGCGCAAAGCGCTAGAGACGCTTTATTCGAAACGTTACGACCACCAGTGTCCTGCGACGCCCGACGCGCTCAAGACGCAACTTGAAGCGCGTCCAGCCGCAGGCATGCCGTTCGGTTTGCCCGGTCTGGACGACGCAGACTTCAAAGCCTTGCGCGATTGGGTGGCCGCCGGCTCACCGGGACCGACACAAGAAGAGCAGCGCGCTGCGAAGAAATCGGTCAACCCGTCCGCAGTTCTGTCCTGGGAGCGCTTCTTCAACCAACCCGACAAGAAGGGCCAGCTTGTATCCCGCTACATTTACGAGCACGTATTCCTGGCAACCATCGCGCTTGAAGAAAGCCCCGGCGACCTTTTTCGCCTTGTACGCTCCAAAACCCCGCCGGCAAGGTCGGCTGGCGATACGACCTCGCCGATCGAGATCATAGATACGCCGCTCCCCTATTCCGATCCTTATGCCTATGCGGGCGTCGATCGCTTCTACTATCGCTTGGACAAGATCACCGCGCCTGTGGTGCAAAAAAACCATTTCGTTTGGCGGCTCAAACTCGCCGACATCGATCACCTGACGCAGCTTTTCCTTGAGCGCGATTGGAACGGCAAGGCCAACGTTGATGCGCCGTGGGGTATTGGCAATCCGTTCGTGGTCTTCCAGGCCATACCGACCGAAGCCCGCTACCGGTTCCTATTGGAGAATGCCGAGCTGATCGTGTCCGGTATCACCTATGGCCCGGTTTGCTTAGGTCAGACAGCAACGTTCGCCGTCAAGGATCACTTCTGGGTTTACTTCGTCGACCCCAAGCATGACGTCACGGTCCAGGACCCCAAGCTCGGCCTCGAGACATGGGAGACGTTCATGGACCGGTCGATCAACGGGAACGACGCATATGAGACGGCCTATGGCGCGGCACTCGCGAAGCTTCGGCCGGAAGGCTACACGATTGATGCGATCTGGAACGGCGAACGCAAGAACCCCAACGCATGGCTAACAGTTCTGCGCCACGAGACCAACGTGTCCGTCATGAAGGGACGGCAAGGCGGTATCCCTCGCACCCAGTGGCTCATGGACTACAGCGGCTTTGAGCGCATCTACTACGATACGGTCGCCAGTTTTGAGTACTGGTCCGGCGACCTCGCGAAGCTCCAGACCCTGCTGTTTTTCAATTTCCTGCGTCAGGAGTTCGAGGATAACTTTCTCTTACTCCTGCCCCAGGACGTGCGCACAAAGATCCGCACGCAGTGGACCCAAGGGATCGGCCAGGTTGCGCTCGAAATGATGCCGTTCGCAGGACAGGATCAGCCAACCCAAATCAAGACACGCAAGAGCGACCCCGTACTCAGCCTAATTGATGAGATCCAGGATCACATGGGGCTGGCCGTCAGCGGCCCGGTCGACAAACTGAACCCGCACTTCAAGCCGGATGTCTCGTTGGATGACCCGATCAAGAGTTATGACGACTGGGTTAAGGCTGCCTCGCTATTGACCGCGACCCGTGCCTACAAGTTCCCAAGGTATCTGCCCAGCGTCATTCACTTGAAACTCGACGATGGGGCAGAGTCGCGCGTCTATTCCCTCATCGCGAACCGCGTCTACGCCACCCAGTACACACTTGTCTTCCAGAACGGCGAATCGCTACCCGACCTTTACACGATGAGCATCTACCCAACCCTCATCGGCGGGTTTCCGAACGACCTCATGGAAATGAACCTGGCCGAAGCCGGTGATTTCTTGCGCCGATTGCGCGACGTCCAATCACTTTCTGATTGGAACAAGCTTCGCGACCGTTACGGAATCCTTCGCAACTCTGCCCGCTTTTGGCCCCTCTACGATTGGTTCACGCAATGGAATTTTGCTAACCGCGGTGATGAGGCCGGATACATGGACCTTTCCTATTACGATCTTTTCGACTCGGTCTACTGAGCCGCTCAAAAATCAGCGGCTCAGCAACCGAACGGGAACTTATTGGATCGAGGTAGCAGCGACCGAACCGCTGGGCTTTGGAACAACAACACGAACCAGGTCACCTGGCCGCAACTCCGTCATTTCATCTGCCACAATACGTTCAGAACCATTGCTCGTTCTGCGTACAATCTCGAAAGACTGCGGCTCAAGGTTCGCGCTCGTCCGATATACGCTGAGATCGAGATCGTCGATCATGCGTTGGCTTCCGATGAGTGTCGCCTCCAACTCCCTGATGTCTTCTTCGACGGTCCGCATCTCTCGCTCACGCTCAGCACTGGCGTCGGCGAGCAATTTGTTGAGATCTTTTTCGGCCTGCGTGACCTTGAGTTCTGCGACCGCGATCTGGTTGAGGATATCCTCACGCTGCGCGCGGATATTCGCGAGCTCGCTTCCAACCTGAGCGGTAAGATAGCCGCTCGCATTGCCGCGAGACCTGAGAGACGCGATCGCATCGTTGCGGGTTTCGTGGTTCTTTATGCTTTCCTCGATGATTGCCAGTTTTGTAAGAAGGTTCGCCTTCTCCTGTTGCGCCACCGCAATGACGGCGGTGTGTGATTCCGCCATCGGCCTCTGGCTTTCAAGAATGACGCGTCTGCGCCGCAACTCATTCTCTACCGATGACTTCGCTTCTTCTTGCCCTATCAGTGATGACAATCGGCTCTGTGGCTGAGCCTCTCTGCCTTCGGCCTCGGCCGTAAGCACGGCAAGTCGCGCAAGAAGCGGCGTCACCCTTTCACGCGCTTTCTCCTGCCGCTCGCGTTCACGCAGCCGCTCCATACGCACATAGACATCACCTCTTGCGTCCTCAGACGCACCGGCACTTGCAACGGCGTGGAGGACGGTCATTCCCGGCGTATACTTCAAAGTGCCCGACTGCTTCCTACTGTCGACAAAATAGATCGGTTGCCGTTCCTCGAGGAGCACGCTCGCCCGCGCATCACGCCCCAGCGCGTTGTGAAAGGCCACTTCGAGTGATTGCTCAATCTGACTAGTCGTTCTGCCTTCCGCTTCAACGCTTCCAATGATCGGAAGTACGATTTGACCATCCCCCTGAACTGCATAGACCCCCGTGAGCTCGGCCCGTTCGACCAAGTTGGCCGGCCGTGACTTGCCGCGCCCATCACGCTCGCCGGAGGTCCCGAGGCGTTCGTAAAATACGATCTTCAGCTGGTCGCCAAGTGCGTGGCGAACGCCTTGAGACCGGGTGATTACCAACCGTTTCGGGAGCTCCCGGTGAATCCCCAGCTCGGTCTGAAGCTCATTGCGAGCTACGCTCATGTTCGAGCCGCTACCGGCCGGGCTCGCAACCGAAAAGAAAGTCAGTACAGCGGCGAGGGTGGCCAAGTGAATATTCAGATTTCCCGAAG
>Ga0315534_1000163_pt1 | contig 41440 bp, 27 predicted proteins | sample SalMarSW160240MG_FD_203094 | JGI IMG/M metagenome (GOLD analysis project Ga0315534, IMG submission 203094) | Salt marsh sediment microbial communities from the Plum Island Ecosystem LTER, Massachusetts, United States - Salt Marsh Sediment SW1602-40 ... | reverse complement strand
TTGATATTTCTTTAGTTATTATACCATCGGTTAACACCGGTGGTTAATCATTGTTATACCCCTGCCGGTACGGCAGGCAGGGGATTAATATTGACCCTATATCAGGGATTAACGAATATACCATCGCGCATGGTGAGCATTCTGTCAGCCATATTCGCCAGCTCTTTGTCATGCGTTACGATAACAAAGGTCTGTTTGAATTTTTCACGAAGCGAAAAGAAGAGCTCATGAAGTTCCATTTTGTTCTGTGAATCAAGGTTTCCTGAGGGTTCATCGGCAAGGATCACCGAAGGATCATTGATCAGGGCACGTGCTACTGCTACCCGTTGTTGTTCTCCTCCGGACAGCTCACCCGGTTTATGGTCCAGTCTCTCATCCAGCGAAAGGAAGTGAAGGATGTCCCTGGCTTTACTTTCAGCCTTTGCCCTGGAAAGATTCGCCACAAAGGCGGGAATACAAACGTTTTCCAATGCAGTAAATTCCGGTAAAAGATGGTGAAACTGGAAAACGAATCCGATGTTTTGATTCCGGAATTTCGATACCTGTTTTTCTTTCAAAAGGTTAACATTAACGCCCTCATAGATAATCGTTCCGGAATCCGGTCTATCCAGTGTACCAAGGATCTGAAGAAAGGTGGTTTTACCTGCCCCGCTCGGACCAACAATGCTAACAATTTCACCGCGCTCAATCTTCATGTCAATACCTTTAAGAACCTGAAGATCGTCGAATGATTTGGTGATATTTTTTACAGTTATCATTTATGATTAATGTTTTATTCTATGGCTCCTGTTTCTTTAAAACCCGTGCCCATTTCTTCTGTTTTTTCATCGGAAGACAAAAAAGAGATACATCGCATAACTTAAAAGAAAGATCAATCCCTTCAACCGGGTAATCTTACCCCCTTTAAACGGTAAAATAAACAGGAATAGCAGAAAGGATATCCCCAACAGCCAGAAGACATCAAAATGAATAACATTATATCCAACCTCTATCTCCCTTACCATACTGGTTATTCCGAGAATACCGAATAGGTTGTAAATGTTTGAACCGATGATATTCCCAATCGAGATATCCATTTCTTTCCGCATAGCTGCAATAACCGATGTAGCCAACTCCGGGATACTGGTTCCCAGGGCAATGATCGAAACTGATATAGCATGTTCGCTCACGCCGAATGTTCTGGCAATTTCTGAAGCACCTCTTACCAGCCAACCAGCACCCACCATCAAACCGGCTGAGGAGACGATAATCATAACTATCGCAAGAAAGAGTGGGTATCTCGGTTTTTCCAGCTTTCTCCCCAGCAGGTAATTTTCTCTCCTTGAGTTATAGATCGACCAGGTAATGAATCCAGCCAGAAACAGGACAAAAATCAATCCTTCAGTAAATTGCAGCCTGCCATTCAGGATGAAAAGATAGAAAAGAAGTGTGGCAATCATCATGATTGGCCAGTCGATTCGTACCGATTTGCGCTTAACCGGGATGGGCAGGATGATTGCAACCAAACCAAGAACCAGGGCAATATTGGAAATATTGGACCCCACTACATTCCCGATTGCAATAGCCGGGTGGTCAGCCAGGGCCGCTCTTACACTAACAAAAAGTTCGGGTGCTGAAGTCCCGAAAGAAACAACTGTGACACCCACAACAAGGATTGAAATGTTGAATTTTTTTGCCAGGGCAATTCCTCCACGCACCAGGAATTCTCCACTTACGAGAAGAATAATAAAACCTGTCAGGAGATAGATGTATTGCATAAAGGAAGTTGAGTAATGAATTGGCAAGGTGGGTAAGGATTCAAATCATTGCACCCGTTTCGTTACCCTCTCATAAGTTGTCCTTGATATTGTCTTTCATTTCATTGATATCCTTCCGGATATCATTCGAACTCTCATTGATCTCTTTTTTAATATCCTCCGTAGCTTTCTTGAATTCGCGCATTCCTTTGCCCAAACCTTTTGCCAGTTCCGGGATTTTCTTTGCTCCGAACAATACCAAAACCACAACGAGTATGATGAAGATCTCCGATCCGCTGATAAATAATAAAGCACCCATGGGCTGATATTGATTTACCTATACGAAAATAGTAAAGTTGTATCAAATATAAAAACCACGGCTTGCAAGAAATGTGGTTTGAGGGTGAATTCGCATCAACTTTTTCTCCTGCTTCTCAGCAACCGGAGTCCCTTTCCCTTTCCCACTGTATCATATACCAGTGGTGTAGCAATGAACAGAGAAGAGTATGTACCGACAATAACGCCTATCAGCAATGCGAAGATAAAACCTCTGATCACCTCCCCACCAAAAATAAAGATGGTCAATAACACAACAAATGTACTGATTGATGTACTGAATGTACGGCTCAGTGTGCTGTTGAGAGCCAGGTTCAGTATTTCTGCCCGTTCTCTTTTCCGGTAAAGTCCGGTGTATTCCCTGATCCGGTCAAACACAACAACGGTATCATTGATTGAATATCCGACCACGGTAAGGATAGCCGCAATAAAAGCCTGGTCAATCTCAAGTGAAAAAGGCAGAAAACCATAGAGAATGGAAAAGAGGCCCAGCACGATCGCCGTATCATGAATGAGAGCTGCAACGGCACCCATACCAAACTGCCAGTTCCTGAACCGGACTAAGATATAGATAAAAATGATGATCAGGGAGAATAAGATTGCCCATACAGCCTGGATTTTTATATCATCAGCGATAGTTGGTCCAACCTTTTGTGAACTCATAAGCCCTGCATGCTTGTCGGCATTCTGCTCGACGAATTTTTCCAGTGTAAAATCCTCACTGAAATAGGGTCTCAATCCTTCAAATATTCTCTCCTCCACCATTTCATCGATCTCTATTCCCGTGCTATCGATCCAGAATTGTGTAGATATTCGGATCTCATTGGTTGAACCGAATGTTTTCACTTCAGGCGTTTCATCCAGATAGGGAGCAAGTGCATTCTGGATATCAACGGTACTGACCGGTTGTTCAAAACGCACGACATAGTCCCTTCCACCGGTAAAATCAACGCTCTGGTTAAGCCCTCTGATAAACAGCGATGCAATACCAAGCATGACAATGGTACCGGATATTGTATAAAAAACCTTCCTTTTTGCCAGGAAATCAATATTCAGGTTCTTAAAGGCATTTTCCGTGATTTTGGTGGCAAAAGTGAGTGCACTATGCCGGGTCAGCATTAGATGGAAGATGAGCCGTGTGATGAAAATAGCAGAGAAGAGTGAGGTAAGGATCCCGATCACCAGGGTGGTTGCAAAACCCTTGATGGGACCGGTACCAAAGATATAGAGTATCGCGCCGGTTAAAAGGGTGGTGACATTGGCATCGATGATTGCCGAATAGGCATTTTTATACCCATCAGCAATAGCCAGTTTAATCCCTTTTCCGGCTTTCACTTCTTCCCTTATCCGTTCATAGATCAGCACATTCGCATCAACAGAAATACCGATAGTCAGAATAATACCCGCGATTCCGGGCAGTGTGAGTACAGCACCCAGAGAGGCCAGCACACCCATCAGGAAAAACATGTTCACGACAAGAGCAATGTCAGCAACAAATCCGGCTCTCCGGCTATAATAAAACAACATGTAAAGCAAAATGACAGCAAATGCAATCAGGAATGAGTTTAACCCGGATTTGATGGCTTCTTTACCAAGTGATGGTCCAATGATCGTTTCCTGAATGATCCGGGCGGGAGCATCCAGTTTCCCCGATTTAAGGATGTTTGCAAGGTCTCTTGCTTCATCAATTGAAAAGTCTCCGGTTATTGACGTACTGCCATTTTTTATTTCTGTAAGTACCCGGGCTGAAGAGCGTACCTGATTATCCAGTACGATGGCAATAAAGCGGTTCACGTTCTCCCTGGTCATGCGTGCCCAGGTTCGTGTTCCCTCACCATTCATGGACATGGATACCTCGGCATTCGCCTTGGTCTGACTGAATTCTACCCTGGCATTTGTCACAGCATCACCTGCAAGTGGTGCCTGCCCTTCCCGGGTGGTTACCTTGATGGCATGCAACTCGAAAAGGGTTCCAGATTCATCGTATCGATGTGGCTTGGCACTCCACAAGAATTTCACATCCCTTGGAAAGAGTGATTTGATCCGTTCCATGTTGAGGTAAGTATTTACCTGGGAGGTATCTCTAAAATGAGCAAAACCGACAATGCTTCCGGGAACAAACTGGCCATCTCTGGTAACATTGGGATACAGCAAGGCGAACAGCGGATTTTGAAGGTTGAACTGCTCCAGTGATTCGGGTTGATCTTCTGCCTGTGTTGTATCAGACGCTACCAGATCCATCAGGGATGTCTCCTGACCTGTTGTATCTTCTTCAGTCACCTGTTCTGGTTCAGGGGTGACCAATTCGGCGATCTCATCCTCAGTAACTTCACTGGCAGCCGGCAGTTCCATTTCACGAATGCGATCATTAGCCAGGGCCAGGTATTGATAGATTTCCGAATTTTCATAGGTTTCCCAGAATTCCAGGTTAGCGGTACTCTGCAATATGTTTCGCACCCGCTGTGGATCTTTAATACCGGGCAGCTGTATCAGAATCCGTCCCTTCATCTCCAGCTGGGCAATTCTGGGTTGCGAAACACCAAACCGATCAATCCTGCTTGTCAGAATGTTGAATGAATTATCAATCGCAACCTGTGTTTCTTCCTGAAGGACATCCAGCACCTCCTGGTTGGTGGAATTGAAATCAATCTTATCCCTTAACTCGATTGTTCCAAATATTGCAGCAAGCCGTGCATTCGGATCGATCTCTTCAAATGCCCTGCCAAACAGGGTAATGAATCCCTCCTGACTGCTTTCCTGGGAATGTTCTGCCACCTGGAGAGCCCTTCTGAATGCGGTATCCATGCTGTGGTTCGAAAGGGCAAGAATAATATCCTGAACGGAGACTTCCAGCACTACGTTCATGCCACCTTTCAGGTCAAGCCCCAGGTTGATCTCCTTCTCCTGACACTCTTTGAAGGTATTTCCCAGGAAACTCCATTCATCTTTATTCAAATCGGAAATTGAATCGATGTACTCTGTTTCAGCAACCAGGTCACCCTGGGCAAACTCCCGTGCATCCCTCTTCACTTTAAAGGTAGCTAATGTAAAGGACAACTGGTATATACTGACTAAAGCCAAAGTAATGGCAAATAACAAAATGGCTCCTCTGTTTCGCATTTCTTTGTATTTTATCCTGATGAGTACTCTTGTAGTTCTAAAATGTCGCGCAAAGTTATTAATTTTTTTCAGAATCCCGCTGCCATGGAGGCAGTAACATCGTGTTGGTTTCCCGCTTGAAAAAACCGGTCCGTGAACCGATTCACTCTTCCTGAACGGTCCTGTTCAATAAAACGATCCCCGGAGCAAAAAAGGTCCGGGGATCAATATTTCTGATAACCGCCAACCGGGTCAGAAGAGCTTCATATCATCCATCACCTTCATCACCGATTTAACAGCATCCGCCGATGCGTACAGCAGCTGTTTTTCCTCCTTGTTCAGGTCTATTTCGATGATCTGCTCAATACCATTTTTCCCTAATTTAACGGGTACTCCGAGGAAGACATCCTTTAAACCAAATTCACCATCCAGTTTTGCACAACATGGGAATATTCTGTTCTGGTCGAGGAGGATGGATTCAACCATCTGGGCAACTGCAGCACCGGGTGCATACCAGGCTGAAGTACCCATCAGTTTAACCAGTTCGCCACCGCCTTTTTTGGTTCTATCAACAATAGCGTCGATCACATCCTTTTCAAGCAGCTCGGTGATCGGGATACCGCTAACGGTAGTGTATCTCGGTAGCGGGACCATGGTGTCTCCGTGTCCTCCCAGAAGCAATGCCTGAAAATCCTGTGGAGAAGCATTCAGGGCATTTGCCAGGAAAGCCCTGAAGCGGGCCGTATCGAGAATGCCTGCCATTCCAAACACCTTGGATGCTTCCTTTTTTGAGGTCAGGTAAGCACAATAGGTCATAACATCCAAGGGATTTGAGACAACCACGATGATGGCATTGGGGGATTCCTTTACCGATTTTTCAGTCACCTCCTTAACGATCTTGGCATTAGTACTGATCAGGTCGTCCCTTGACATTCCCGGTTTTCTTGGTAATCCGGATGTAATGATAATAATATCCGATCCGCCGGTAGCAGAATAGTCACCCGTAACACCTTTCACACGCGTATCATACATATTCACAGGAGAGGTCTGCCATATATCCAGTGCTTTCCCCTCTGCAAGGCCCTCCTTAATATCAATCAGGACAATCTCTTTTGCAAAATTTTTGTGAGCCAGGACATTTGCACAGGTTGCTCCAACATTACCTGCACCAATTACAGTAATTTTCATATTTTTTGGTTTTTATGATGATTAGTAAGAATGAGTGGAACGAAATTAACCAAAAAACCGAACAATTGAAACACCTGCGGGTATGACCTGTTCTATAACATCAACAGCTCCCTCCGGTTCCCTGGCGAATTCTATCTTTTGAGAGTGAAAAAGCAGGTATGGCTGAGTTATTCAACCAGTGCATCATAGTCGACAGAAAGCACTTTATCCTCGATAAAATCATACAGGGTGAGGCGGCGGACATCATAAAATGAGGACCAGTAATTTCGTAGCGCAGTGATGTATCCTCTTTTTGCCACATCCTTTTCGGAGTCGGCAATGTTTAGATCCGTTATATCAATTCTTCCAATATAAAACCGTTGTTTGGTAACATCATACCGCTTCTGGGCAATTGTATCTGCTTTGGCAGCAATTATTAACTGATCGTCCTGCAGGTTGAATTGCATAACATTCAGGAAAATATTCTGTTCGAAATCGATCTGTGCCTGCTGGACCTGGGTCCGTACAACTTCTTCTTCCGATTGAGCCATCCGGTATCTTCCCCTGCCCAGTCCCCAGTTAAGAATGGGCATTTCAAATCCAACATTTACTACCTGGGTCTGATTATACGGTGACTGATATGCGTCCGGGAGACCATCTTCTGTCTGTTTTGTCAAACCAAATGAGGCAAACAGATCAGCAGTCAGCCCTTTTTGAGACTTGGCTTCAGCTACACTCTGTGCAGCCTCAAGAAGTTGTCTCTCTAAAGATAGTATTTCCGGATTATTAGCCCTTGCTTCCTCAACGGCTTTTTCTACATCTACTTCCAGTTCCGGTATCTCTGAAGGAATAATCAACTCTAGTTTGACCGTTTCATTGAAACCCAGGAAAGATCTGAGCTGGAACTCCGATACCTGGAGGTTTATCCCTGCCTGGTTCAATTCAGTCCCTGCATTCAGCAACCTCAACTCCATCTGAAGCAGCTCATCCTCAGCAATGGTCCCAATATTGTAACGTCCCTGTGCAATCCGGTACAGGGTATCTGCATTGGAATAATTCACCTCTGATATATTAATGTTGAGTTCCGCAAGTGCAAGGTTGAAAAACAGGTTAACAACCTGGCGATGAACCATTTCAATGGAGTTGATATAATTTTTCTTTGCTTCTTCATAGGCGAGCGGTTCAATCCGTTTTTCCCACTTCAACGGATTGTAGGTCGAGATCGACTGCTGGTACCGTATGCTCAAGGGAGTTGATACATATTCTGAACCAGGATCATCCCCCATTTCATCATTTCGCTGTAAATCAGTAAACAGAGAAATGGTTCCACCGGTAAAACCGATGTTTTGAGTCAAACCCAGTTCAAGTGAAGATTGAACGGAGTTTGTTTCAACATAGTTATATTTACCGGTTACCGGGTCGGGAATGAGCGTGTACCGGTGGCTGTACCTGGGAATATCTCCTGATAAATTCAGCGAAGGCCGGTATTTTGCCTTAAAGGTCCTGAACTGCCAATAATTACCCCGGAAACGATGTTTTGCCAGGATGGCGTTGGGGGATTGATCTCTGGCCAGCTGTAAAACCTGCTCGAGTGTTAGCTTTTTTACAGTCTGTGATTTTACCATGGTCGTGGAGCAAACAATAATCAGTAATGGCAGCAGAACTATAATGATTCTTTTCATTTGAAAACGGTTTTTACTTCCCGGATAGAATAATTCATTCATATCGTAATGATTCAATTGGATCTCTTTCCGAGGCTCTTTTTGCAGGTGAATAACCGAATACCACTCCCACGGCTGCAGAAACACCGAATGCAACAATAACCGAAAACGGGGATACAATGGTTAATATCCCGGATATCTCATGGATCAGTTTGGACAGGACAATTCCAAGCACCACTCCGATAAATCCACCGGTTACACTGATCAGGATTGCCTCGGAAAGGAACTGTACCACAATATCCTTTTTCTTGGCTCCGATAGCCATTCTTGTTCCAATTTCCTTTATCCTTTCCATGACCGATGCAAACATGATATTCATGATCCCGATCCCACCGACAACCAGGGAAATGCTGGCAATGGCTCCAAGAACAATGTTAAAAATATCTTTTGTCCGCTGTTGTTGTTTAAGTAGCAGTTCAGGTACGGTAATTTCAAAATCCTTGACATCCGAATGCCGCCTGAGGATCATGCGGCTCAGCACTTCTGTTGTTGGCTGCAGTTGTCCGGTTTCCTTAACCTGAACGACAATTCTATCCAGCTGGTTATAATTGGAGGATGTATTCTGTGAGGGATTACTGGAGCGTACTGACATAAAACCCATTCCACGCATCATGACAGTTGCCCCAACATTAAGTTTTGTATTTACCAATGCCCTGTTTTGAAAGCGCATCAACATGGTCTTCACCGGAATGTAGATGTTATCATTGTAAACATTGACACCTGCCTCTTCAAATCCTGTAAGGGTGACTTCTGTCTTTTCAAGTACTCCAATAACCTTTAACCATACAGCTCCGAATTTAACATATTGGTTGATGGGATTGGTTTTAGGAAAAAATTTGGCATCAATATTTGCCCCGATGACACATACCTGGATACCGTGTTCCTCCTGATAATCATTGAAGAAGACACCTTCTGTGAGGGCCAGGTTATACAATTCAAAATAGTCATTGGTTACCCCCACCAGTTTGGCCGGAAATCTTTTACCGCTTTGCATAGCATAAGAATTCAACCCAATTTCAGGGCTAATCCTCTGAACGGATGGTATCTGGTTTCGAATAGACTGAACATCCAGTATAGACAATCCCCTGGAGAATTTGGATTGCTGTTTTTCACCGGATGATTCCTCTCCATTGTCACCATTCTCTCCTGTCTCTTCCTGAACGATTGGATTAATCAGAATATTATTCACTCCAACCATCTTAATCTGTTCAAGGATCTCCTGTTGTGCGCCCTTTCCAATGGCCAGCATACTGATCACGGCAGCAACTCCAAAAATAATCCCAAGTGCTGTAAGTATCGACTTTAGCTTATTCGATAATATCGATTCAAAGGCAATGACTATATCATGAAAATATCTTTTCATTCCACATATTATAAAATTGAATCAGCAAGTTTTATTTCTTCTCCTCCTGTGTTTTTTCTTCAGTCTTTCCATCATTCCCGGGCTTGTTCGAGCCATTTTCAGCAGGCTTCTGACGTTCTTCCTGCTGCCCGGACTGTACTTGATCACCGCTTGATTGTCTGACCCTTTGGGTTGCAGGCTGTGTGCCGGAGTCTCTCTCGGTTCTGAACTGATCCTGCGAATTCTGTCTTAATATCCTCATCCGTTCTTCCCTTTCTGCTGCTCTCTTTGCTGCTTCCTGTTGAATCGCTTCCTCTTCCAATCGTTTTTGCTCCTCCCTCTGGACTATAATCTGAAGTAATTCCTCTCCAAGAAGAGCGAATTTTTCGGGCTCTTCAGGAATTGACAACAATAATTTATCTCCCTCTTCCAATCCCATTTCTACAACGATCTCATTCTCATTCGACTCCCCGAGAACAACGATTTGCTTATATCCATTTTTGGTATATACATACGAAAAACTATCTGTGGCATGAACCGCTTCAAGCGGGATATACAGTACATCGTCATACATAGATGTAACAATCTGATTGCTGGTTGTCATGGATGGTCTGAGGATCGGATCGGTTTCATTTACATCAATGATCACTTCAAATACCTTGGCATCCGTATTTGGCAACTGTTCGCCGATATTCGCCACATCCGTAATCACACCCGTGTACTTTTTCTCAGGAAATGCATCTACGCCAATTCGGACTATTTGTCCAACTTCAAGTTTACTTACATCTATCTCATTAACATACGTTTTGGAAATCATTGATGAAAGGTCCGGTAAGGTGGCTACCGTCAGATCCCATGGACTGATGGTTGACCCGACAGTTCGTTTTTGGCCACTGAACTCCTTCTGATAGATAACCATCCCCGATCCAGGAGCAAATATGGTAAATTTATCAAGTACACTATTCATCTCATCCAGGGTACGTTGCCGTCTGGACAGATCAATTTCTGCTTCCCGCATATCTGCCTGGGCCTGCCTTACCCTCAGTTGATAATTCTTCACTGCCTGGTCATATGCTCTCCTGGCCTTATCCAGGTTGATCTGAGCCTGACGTATGGTTGCAGGTGGTTCAAATTTTGACTGTTCAAGGGTGATTCCCATCTCCTCCATGCTGTAATTGAGATTGATCAGTTCGTCCCGTAAATTCCTGAGCTGAATGGTGGTATCAAGCTTTACTTTAAGCATTGCCGATTCGCTCTGCTCAAGCCTATCCATCGCATCTTTCAAACTATTATCGGCTTCAGCTTTATCAAGCTGGGCAACATAATCTCCGGAATCAACAACGGTACCCTCAGGTATTAAATCCTGGATTTTGAGCTGATTGAACCGCAGGTTCCTGCTCCGCAATTCTGCCGGTGCCATGATATTGGTTGATCTTTCTGCCTGCAACTCACCGGTAATGGTAACAAGGATTTCAAATTTCCCCCTGGTAACCTCAACTTCCAAACGGGAGATGTCATCCGTAGAAGTCAACTTACTGAAAATAACAAGGCCAACAATAACAATGACAATGGCTCCTGCAATAATAAAGATCGTCTTTTTCATTTGAATAAAGTTTATAAAAATGGGTCCGCAGTCACATCTTAAAAATTGCGCCCAAAAGTAATAAAAATATCAATCCCTCAGCAATCAAATATCTTTTTAACACTTTTTAACTTCTTTATAAAAAGTGCATATCGTCTCAGATTATTTGACATCTCAAACCGGGTATTTATTCCATCCGGCCCATGATTTTTTTTTACCGTGAGTTCAATAGTCCCAAAATGATCTATAAGTATTGAAACTCCTCACCGCAAGCAGCGGGGAATGCGCTCGCAGGATTCAAGTGGATGGTAGAATAAATCATTTTAAACTCTGAAGGCCGTGCCTGCCAGGCAGGAGTGACATAGTGGTAGCCCAGGGCATCCATGCGAAAGCATGGAAAGCCCTGTTTTTGAAGTAAACCAGATAAAGCGGGCCAACTGCGATGCAATACAAATTATTTGCCGGGGGTCAGGAAAGGCGTAATCTCGTTGATGATTGTCACTGCCAGGGAATTGGCATGTTCCATGCTATCACTCTCAGCATAAACCCGGATAATCGGCTCTGTGTTGGATTTGCGTAAATGCACCCATTCTTTCCCGAAATCAATTCGTACCCCATCCGTATCGTTAACCGGGTGATCTTTAAATCTCTTTTTGATCTCAGCCAGCAACCTGTCGACATCTGTGTCGGAAGAAAAAGGGAGTTTGTTCTTGGACATATAGTAATCGGGATAGGATCTTCTCAATGCTAAACAGGAGAGGCCGGACTTTGCCAGGTGGGTAAGGAACAGGGCAATACCCACCAGGGCATCTCTTCCATAATGAAATTCTGATAAAATTACACCCCCATTCCCCTCCCCTCCAATGACTGCATTCTTTTGCTTCATCATCTCCACCACGTTCACTTCACCCACAGCTGAAACAAAATGGTTACATCCATATTTGCCTGCAATATCCGCTAATGCCCGGGTAGAAGAGAGGTTTGAAACTGTGTTCCCGGGTTTGTGTTGTAAAACGTAATCGGCAACGGCGACCAGTGTATACTCCTCTCCGAACATTGATCCGTCTTCGTTTACCAGAGCCAACCTGTCCACATCCGGATCAACCACAATACCAAGATTTGCACCCGTCCGCTTTACCGTTTGCGACAGGGTCTCCAGGTGTTCCGGTAACGGTTCCGGATTATGTGCGAAGTTGCCATCCGGTATACAATTTATTTCAATGATATCCTGAACTCCCAATGCCCGGAGAAGTTCTGGAACCACCATTCCGCCAACCGAATTAATCCCATCAACAACGATCTTGAAATTCGCTCCGTCTATTGCATCCCTGTCAACCAGGTCCAGCTCAACAATTTTGTTAATGTGTTTCCCGGAAAAGGTGTTGTCAGTAACCATATGCCCAATGTTTGCCCCCTGAACAAATTGATACCTGCTTTTTTCTGCCAGTAATAAAATGGCCATTCCATCCTTTTCATTAACAAATTCTCCCTTTTCATTCAATAGCTTTAAGGCATTCCAGTTGGATGGATTATGACTGGCTGTAATGACAATCCCGCCCTGGGCTTGTTCTTCTGCAATGGCGATCTCAACAGTGGGTGTAGAGACCATTCCAAGATCAAGGATGTCAATTCCACAACCCATTAACGTCCCCGTTACGATCTGGTTTACCATTCTGCCGGAAACTCTTGCATCCCTGCCAACAACTACGGTTAATTTCCTGTTCTTAAAACGATCCGACAGCCATGTTCCATAAGCCGAAACAAATTTCACAATATCCACAGGAGTAAGTCCTTCACCAGGCAGATCGCCAAGGGTGCCACGGATTCCGGAAATCGATTGTATAAGGGCCATAATTCAAGATAATAGAGAACCAAATTTCAGTAAAAATAGCTGAAATGTCAAAAATAAACCGACATAATCGGAATGTGAAATCACACATACCGGTAAATCCCATCCGTTAAAATCGTACCTTTGCGGTCGTAATAACAAGGATCCATGCAAAAACCGGGGAAAACAAGTCAAAGGATTGAACGCAGTGAAGGTATCCGATTGAACAAATACATAGCAAATACAGGTCTTTGTTCAAGAAGGGAAGCAGATGACCTGATTCGTGCAGGATTGATCAGTGTTAACGGCAGGGTAACCAATATCCTGGGTACCAAAGTTGCTCCATCCGATGTGATAAAATACGACGGTAAAATCCTTTCGAAGGAAAAAAAGGTATATATCCTGCTGAATAAACCAAAAGACTTTGTCACCACTACAGACGATCCGTATGCCAGGAAGAAAGTGACAGATCTTGTTCAGAGAGCCTGTCCGGAAAGAGTGTATCCGGTGGGCCGGTTAGACCGTATGACAACCGGCGTTTTACTCCTGACCAACGATGGAGAATTAACAACAAGACTAACCCATCCAAAATATAACCGTAAAAAAATCTATCACGTATTTCTAAACAAAAACGTGAAGGGAGATGATCTGGATCAACTCGTTAACGGGATTGATCTTCCTGACGGAAAAGTTTTTGCTGATGCTGCTGCTTATGTTGATCCGGCAGATAAAAAACAGGTTGGTATTGAGATACACTCCGGAAAAAACAGAATTATACGACGGATATTTGAACATCTTGGATACAGGATCATAAAGCTTGACCGGGTCTATTTTGCCGGTTTAACAAAAAAAGGCCTTGCACGGGGTGAGTGGAGATACCTTAAGGAAAAAGAGATCATCATGCTGAAAACAGGGAAGTACAAATAAAATTCACCGTTGCACTTTTGAACCACAAAAAAAGTTACATATTTATCGCTTTAATCCTGGGTTTCTCCGTTTTCCGTTCACCGTCTCAGGAAAATCATTATCATGGTGTGGTTGTTGATTCAAAAACGGGAACGTCCCTGCCATTCGTAACCATACTTTTCAATACCTCCGGAAGAGGAACAACCTCCCAGATCGATGGCCGTTTTTCTATTCCGGCTGACCGTGGAATTAACACCCTTACCTTTTCCTGCGTGGGATATCATTCCGAATGGTATGATCTGACCGGTTCCAATATCAACAAGACAATCGTTATCCGGTTGAAAGCCAAAGCCTACAGGATTGATGAGGTGAAAGTTTTCCCGGAAATCAATCCAGCTCACCGAATCATTGAAAAAGTGTATGAAAACAGAAAAATAAACGATCCGGAAGAGCGAGAGGCATTTACCTATACGGCATATAATAAGTTCTATATTACCATGGATGCAGATAGCCTGGCGGGAATAGATTCCCTGTCGCTGCCTGATCTTGAACAGAATCCATTTTCTATACCGGATTCCAATTTAGCCAGGCTCGGTGAACTCATTAAGAAACAACACCTTTTCCTGTTGGAATCTGTCAGCCAACGGGAATTCAGGCATCCGGATCAAAACAGTGAAAAAGTGATTGCATCCAGGGTATCCGGATTTAAAAACCCAACCTTTTCAATCATTGCTACCCAGGTTCAATCTTTCTCCTTTTACAACGATTTTATCCGGATTATGGAAAAAGATTACCTGAATCCCATCAGTAAAGGGAGCACCAATAAATACCTTTTTATCCTGGAGGACACAATTTACACTGAGAACAACGATAGCCTGTTCGTAATCTCTTTCCAGCCCAAAAAAGGGAAAGTGTTTGATGGAATGGAAGGCTTCTTTCACATTAATTCGAACCGGTATGCCATTCAAAATGTGGTCGCTACAGCTCCCGGCCCAAATAACATGATGGATATTACGATCCAACAGAAATATGCTTTGCTGGAGGGAACTCAATGGTTCCCTGTTCAGCTGAACACCGATCTTACCATCTATGGTCCCCAAACAGGAGGATCAGCTGGAAAAGATAACTCCCTCAAACTTTACGGTATTGGAAAAACCACCCTATCAAACATCCAACTAAATCCGCTATTGGAGAGAAAGAGGTTTGACGGATTGGAATTTGAAGTAGAGCAGGGAGCGACAAAAAAACCGGAAGAGTTCTGGAAACAATACCGCACAGAAGCCCTCACTGCGAAAGATACCACAACATATCATGTTGTCGATTCCCTTGGAAGAGCACTCAACCTGGATCGAAGGCTAAATACCTTCGAGACTTTTGTTACCGGATATATACCTTTCCGCTTTTTACACATTGACTACACTTCACTGCTTAACTATAATGATTATGAAGGGATCCGTATCGGGGTTGGTGCAGTAACCAACAATAAACTTTCCCGGTTTGTTAGCCTGGGAGGTTATTTTGCCTACGGATTCAGAGACAATGAGATCAAATATGGCGGGAAAATATCGGTGAAAATCAGTGAGGATCCCGTAATAAAACTGGAAACAACCTATCGGAAAGATGTGGAAGAACCGGGAGGTTATCACTTTCTGAAGGAACGAACTGAAATTTCGTCCGAAGCATACCGGATGTACCTGATCGAAGAGATGGACCAGTTTACAGAATATAAAATCTCTTTAAGCTACCATTCTCACAGACACCTGCAAACCACACTATATATGGACCAGAGATTGGTCACCTTTGGAAAGGATTATCTCTTTAGCTACGATGATACAAATCCAAAAGTTTACCTTGGAAATTCACGCTACACCGAGATCGGACTTTCGTTCCGGTTTGCTTATAAAGAGAAGTTTCTGAAAATCTCTGATCAGTTTGTCTCGGTGGGAACTGAATACCCGGTCCTGTGCGGTAATATAATACAGGGGATCAACTGGTTCGATAGCCAGTTAGAATACACCAAACTTGAAATGAAGCTATCGAAACTGATCAGAACAAGGAACCTGGGGGAGGTCGGGTTAACCCTTACCGGAGGGATGGTATCGGGTGATGTCCCCTTTTCTTTGCTTTACAACGGAAACGGAAGTTATAAAGATTTTACTGTTGAAACGGCAAACAGTTTTGCGACCATGCGAATGGATGAGTTTGCTTCCGACCGCTTTGTATCGTTCTTTTACCAGCAGAATTTCGGGGAAATCCGCCCTCCATCAAAAACCTTCAGACCATCGATAGTCTGGATAAACAACATTGGATTTGGAGACAGAAAAACGTCGGATAACCATAGCAACCTGCAGCGCAAGACAATGGAAAAAGGTTATTTTGAATCCGGTATCCTCATTAATGACCTGTTGAATCAGTGGTTTTTCGGGATCGGGATTGGTGCATTCTACCGGTATGGATCCTACTCGCTAACCAAAACTATTGATAACTTTGCATTCAAGTTCACAATAACCGTAAACATCTGACAAACGATTAATGAAGCACAGATCAGGGTTTGTAAATATCATTGGGAATCCCAACGTCGGTAAATCAACCATCATGAATGCTCTGGTAGGTGAAAAGCTGTCCATCATCACCTCAAAAGCTCAAACCACCCGTCACCGTATCATGGGTATTGTGAATGGGGAGGGATTTCAAATTGTGTATTCGGATACACCGGGTATCATCACACCCGGTTATAAACTGCATGAATCGATGTTGAAGTCGATCAATACAGCCCTGGTGGATGCGGATATCCTGGTTTACATAACCGATGTGGTGGAGAAGATTGATAAGAATCCCGGGTTTCTGCAGAAAATTGCAAAACTGGAAATCCCGGTTCTTACGGTGATCAACAAAATCGATAAGGCTAACCAGGAGCAGGTCGAAACGTTAATCCAAAAATGGCAAAACCTCTTTCCAAAAGCAGAAATTATCCCGGCCTCAGCCATCAATAACTTCAACCTTGAAAAATTGCTACAGCGGATCGTTGAACTTCTTCCTGAAGGACCTGCTTATTTTCCAAAGGACCAGTTAACCGACAAAACGGAACGGTTTTTTGTTGCGGAGATCATCCGGGAAAAAATTTTCAACCGGTATCAAAAGGAAATACCTTACTCGGTGGCCATTGAGGTGGAATCTTTTAAGGAAGAAAAAGAGATTATTCGTATCCGGGCTATTATCTTTGTACTGCGGGAAAGTCAGAAAGGAATCATTATCGGGCACAGGGGGGGATCGCTGAAAACTATCGGACAGCTTGCACGGGAAGATATGGAGGCGTTTTTCGGGAAAAAGGTATACCTGGAGCTGTACGTGAAAGTTAACCAAGAGTGGAGAGATAAAGAACGAAAACTGAAAAAGCTTGGCTATTAAAACCTTTTGCATGATTGCATTGAACAGAACCCGGCAGATCTCCCGGAGGGCCCGGATAACAACCTGAAAAATGAGCAATATCGTAGCGATCGTTGGCAGGCCAAATGTGGGTAAATCAACACTTTTCAATCGCCTGACTGAAAGTAAGAAAGCTATTGTCGATCAGCAGGAGGGTGTCACACGTGACCGCCATTATGGCAAATCAGAATGGAATGGAGTGGAATTCTCAGTGATCGATACCGGTGGCTATGTAGTCCGCTCGGATGATGTTTTTGAAGATGAGATACGAAAACAGGTCATGCTGGCCATTGAAGAATCAGATGCTATCCTTTTTATGGTGGATGTTACGACCGGGATAACCGACCTGGATGAAGGAATTGCACGTATGCTGCGGAAAACACAAAAAACCATCTACCTTCTGGTCAACAAGGTGGATACGGTAGAGAGACGCTATGAAGCAAATGATTTCTATCGCCTGGGAATGGGTGACCTGTATCCCGTCTCCTCCATCAATGGCAGCGGAACGGGTGAGATCCTGGATGATCTGGTAAAAAACTTTAAAAAACCCTCCTCCCCTGCCCTCGATGATCTCCCAAAATTCACGATCATTGGCCGCCCAAATGTTGGGAAATCTTCCCTGGCAAATGCACTCCTTGGAACAGAGAGAAATATAGTCACTCCCATTTCAGGCACAACACGGGATTCCATCTATACCCGCTACCAAAAATACAACCACGATTTTTATATTGTCGATACTGCCGGACTGCGCAAAAAAGGGAAAATTGCACAGGATATCGAGTTCTACTCTGTCATGCGGGCTGTCAGAGCCATTGAAAGTGCCGATGTTTGCCTTTTACTTATCGACGCTACACGCGGAATGGAAGCACAGGATGTGACTATCTTTTCACTGGTAAAAAGAAACCGGAAAGGCATTGTAATCCTTGTGAACAAATGGGATCTGATTGAAAAAACCAATGACACCATCCTGACCTTTCAACAACGGATAAAGGAAAGAATTGCTCCATTCCGTGATGTCCCGATAATTTTTACCTCAGCCATTACAAAACAGAGAATTCATAAAGTGCTGGAAGTTGCTGTACGTGTGTTTGAAAACCGACGAAGAAAAATCCCGACAGCACAGCTGAACAGGATCATGCTTGAAGCCATTGAAAATAATCCGCCACCAGCCGTTAAAGGAAAGTATATCAAGATCAAATACGTTACCCAACTGCCAACCCATGCTCCATCTTTCGCCTTTTTCTGTAATCTTCCGCAATATATAAAAGAACCCTACCGCAGGTTCCTGGAAAACCGGTTGCGTGAAAGCTATGATTTCACCGGAGTGCCCATTCAGATCTTCTTCCGGAAAAAATAGAAAATTCATTATGATCCGCGAATGCATGAATGATGAACGAATACACTCCGATTAACCATTAACATTTTACAATTAACTTTATTCAGCCTCCGCCTTTTTTACTACTTTTGCAGTAATGAAAAAAGTTGTAGCAATATTGATTGTAACAGGAGTAATCATGGCTTTCTCTCTTTCGTGCCAGAAAGTGGAATCCATCTCCGAAATTCCCTATATTGAGTTTAAGAGCTTTGAACTCAGGGATACAATTGATATATTAGGTAATCCGGGGAAAATAGGGGAGTTGATTTTTAAATTTGAGGATGGGGATGGGGATATCGGGCTTGAACAACCCGATTCAATCTCTTCAGATACCACCAATTATAACCTTTTCTTTACGCTCTATGAAAAAATTGAGGGTCAGTTTCAAAAAGTCGATGAAGAAGACCTTGAAACGCCGTTGAATTACAGAATACCATATATCGAAAATATTGGTCAGAATAAAACACTGAAAGGAGAAGTTAAGGTTGAATTCTATTATTATCTTTTAATGCTTTACGATACGATCAAGTATGAATTTTATATGGTCGACCGTGCAATGCACGAAAGCAATGTTGAAACAACGACGGAAATAGCATTTACTGATTAGTCAAGTCTTGATCTCCGTTTCCCTTCATTATACACAACCAAATCTCTCTGTTTACTAATCGTCAACTGTAAATAAAGTCTTTATGATCATAACACAAGAGAACAAAATGGCAGATCTGATCCATATGAATTATCTGCTCATTTCAGTTATCAACCGCTTTGGTATTCAATTGGGTTTCGGGAATAAAACGGTAGATCAGGTATGCAAAGAGCATCAAATAGATACTCGCTTTTTCCTCGAGATCGTTAATGCATTTCATGACAAAGAGTATTTCCCCGACAAAAACCTGCAAACTTTTAGCATCAAATTAATCGTTGAATACCTTTTGAAGACCCATCGCTATTACCTTGAAGAAAAAGTTCCCGAACTGGAAATCCTGATCGATAAAATGGTAAAGGAGTGTTATTCAGATGCTGAAAATATAGACGTTGTGATACAATTCTTCACCGAATATAAGAACGAATTGGTGGCGCATACCAAACGGGAGGATGAAGTCGTATTCCCTTATGCACTGAAAATCGAGGAAGCATATGAGCATCCTGAAAATCGAAAGGACCTGATTGTTGAGTTGAGAAAATACTCCATGCAGGATTACATGAATGAGCACGATAACATTGAAGAGAAGTTATTTGATCTGAAAAATATCATCATTAAATATCTTCCTTTTCCAAAAAATAAAGCCCTGTGCAATACAGTGCTTACTGAGTTGTTCAATCTTGAACAGGACATAAACGATCATAGCCGTATTGAAGAGAAAGTGCTGGTCCCAAAAGTGGTTGAACTTGAAAAAAAAATAATCGCCCAATGAAATCAGTTCCACTGGTCCACCCGGTTTAACCATGCCAAAACTATCTGTCATAATCGCTGAAGAATCATACCTGATCAGAAAAGGTCTCCTATCCCTGTTACTGGAATTTCCCAGTATTGGAAAGATAGTTGAGTCAGCTAATGAAGAATCACTCCTGGAACGGCTTGAACAGGGATCCTATACGATCTGTTTCATCAATCCATCCATTCTTACATCAGAGGGAATCAAGAAAATCCAGGAACAGAACCTGAAAAAATCCAGGGTAATGGTGGCTATCCTACCTTCAGAATCATCCGATAGCAGCCAATTGAAACATTTTACTGAACGCATTACACTGGATCAGGGGAAAAGCCAGCTGGTAAAAAAGATGGATGGTCTCTTTACACGGTTTGTTCAAAGTCAACCGGATTATGAAAGCTCCTCCGGACTAAGCAAGCGGGAGAAGATTATTCTGAGACACATCGCACTTGGATATACCAATAAAGAGATTGGCGAAAAATTATTCATCAGTACCCATACCGTTGTTACCCACCGGAAAAACATCACCCGGAAAATCGGAATTAAAACGGTTTCCGGGCTGACAGTATATGCAATATTCAATAAGATTGTTGAAATGGATGAGATCAGGACATCCCGGTGAATCCGGGTAAAAAACTACATTTGAATGGCCATGAAAAGGACATCATCTACCTGTTTATAATTGCCTCTCCAAAGGTCAAAGTTGTTCTTCACATGCTCATACTGTTCTTCCATTGGCTTCTTCCAGATATCATCCAGGAGATTTTTCATTCGGGCCATCTTAAACTTCTTACCCATCGGTCCGCCAAACTGATCCGGATAACCGTCGGAGAACATGTAGACAATATCTCCTTCATCCATCTGTAGTTCCTGGTCTTGAAAATTCTTATCATCAATAATCTCACCACCCACGGAACTCCGGTTTCCTTTCAGATAAATTTGCTCCCCATCATGGAAGTAGATAATGGGCCGCATAGCAGAGGCAAAACGTACCTTTTTATTGCTTGTGTTAATTACACAAACAATCATATCCATACCGTCATTCGAATGTTCCGCTTCAATATTCTGGTTCAGGGCTTCGGTTATCTCATTATCGAGTGTCCTAAGGATATCCGATGGTTTGATAATATCCTGCCTGCTAATAATATCCTTGATCAGTGTAGAGCCGATCATTGACATAAATGCACCGGGAACGCCGTGCCCGGTCGAATCGGCACAGACAATAATAAACCGGTCTTTTCCAATCTTATCAAACCAATAAAAATCACCGCTTACGATATCCCGCGGCCGATAGAAAATGAAAAATCCGGGAAAAGCATCGCGCAACTTATGAACCGGAGGCAAAATACTTGCCTGGATCCGTTGAGCATAATTGATACTATCTGTTATTTCGCGATTTTTCTGTTCAATCTCCTCTTTCTGTTCAACCACTTCCTTTGTTCTTTCATCCAAACTCTTTTCGAGGAAAGCCTGTAGTTGTTTCTGGTTTCTCTCCCGGACCTTAATGATCACGATCACGGATCCGACCAGAATGAATGCGACCAGGGTGATGAACCACCAGGTCTTCCAATAGGGTTTACGTATCACAAATGGGATTGCCAGTGGTTCTTCCGTGGTCTGCCAGTAGCGGTTATACGATCTCAGCAAAAAGGTATATTCTCCGTCGTTAATCCCATAGATGACTTGCGGGATACGGGTAATCTCTGACCATTCATCATCATAGTTCACCAGTTTATACTGATAACTTACCAGTTCCGGATTCGTGTAGCTTAATCCGATGAAATCGATCTTGAGCTTGTACTTATCGTAAGGCATGATGATTTCATTCCTGAAATCAACCGTTTTATCGGAGAAACTAAAGGAGATGATATTGTTGATTGGTGGTTCAAGACTACCCCGGTCCTTGGAGGGATCATACTGAACTATCCCTTTATTGGTACCTAATACAACGGCTCCCTCACTGTCAAGGACAATTGCATTGGGATTGCAGTCGCTGGTAATTCCCAGTTCCCTCCCAAATGCTGTAATGATGGTGTCCGGTATAATGAAACGACTGAATCCCAGGCGGTGGCCAACCCAGATGTTATTGTTTTCCAACAGGAGGCAGTAACAATAGTCTGAGATCAACCCATCCCGGGTTGTATAATTATAGGTAGAATCTTCTGTGAAATGATACAATCCATTTCCATACGTTGCAGCCCAAATGTCACCTTTTTCAGAAACGGCGACAGCCTGAAACTCGTTTTTCTTGGTATAATAGGTGATCTCCTCTCCCAGGCTCAGTTTACCATCCTGAATGTAATACAGGCGGTTACTCACGGTGGCTATCCAACCTCTTCCAACATGATCGATAAAGATATGGTTGATCTTGTTATGAGGTAATCCATCACGGGTAGAAAACTGCAGCGTTTCCCCCGTTTGATAATCATAAACAAGCACACCGTTGGACGTGGCAATCCAGATCTCTGTATTCTGACCAGTAATGTAATTTATCGTGTTCTCCAGTGAGTTCCTTGAATCATAGACGGAGGTGTATCTGCCCGATTCTTCATCCAACAGGTAAACTCCCTGGTCATTTGTCCCCACCCAAATTCTTCCGTCAGGGTCGCGATACACAGATGAGATCCTGCTGCCCGGTAAATTACCTGTCCATCGGTAATAGTGTGACTCCCCATCGAAATCTTTGCCCGTCCTGGTGATTCCGTTATCAGAACCCAGCCAAAACTGTCCCTCATTTTCAAACAACGCGGTTATATTGGATCCTGACTCTTTATCCTCAAAATCATAAAAAAGAAAGGCCTCATTAAGCAACAAGGCTAAGCCATTTCCATAGGTCCCCAACCAGATATTACCCTCCAGGTCCTGAAACACACAGATGATGTCATTATATCCCAGGCCATTTTCACGGTTATACATCTGGTGACTGCTGAACGATTCCGAATCCCCGGATCGCTCAAGCTTAACCACCCCTTTCCTGAAGGTGCTTAACCAGATATTTCCATCAGTATCTTCCATGATATTCTGGATATTGTCTCGCTCTAACCCGATCGTTTCACCCAAATTTTCGATCCGCACACCACTGTAACCTTCCTTTCCAGGTATAATGCGGTATACACCCCTGTCAGAAGTCCCTGCATAAAGCGTCTTATTGCTTCCCTGAAAAAGTTTCTGAAACCTGGTTTGCGGCAGCGAATCAATCGTTCCGGTAAACACCGGATCCCCTTCATCATTCCTGTACGAGTAAATACAGACGCTGTCCTGAGTTCCAACCAAAAACGTGTTTTCTGATGTAAATTCAATGGAATAGACAAGCAGCGGTCCAGTATCTAATATACGGACACTGGACGTATCCTGCGGATCAACAACCAGCAAACCACTATTCTGGGTTGCAAATACCAGGTTCCCCTGCATATCTTCCTTGATATCATTGATCCGGCTATAGGTTAACGCTCCAATATTCAGGATATGGAGGTTTGTACCGTCGAAGTAACTAACAGAACCGTCATCGTGCCCAAACCATAAGATGCCATTCCTGTCCCGGTAACTGGTTCTTACATAACCATCCGGTATTGAATCGGTTATGAGATCAGCCCGAAAAGTAAAACCATCATAGCGACAGAGACCTCCTCCCGTTCCCAACCAGAGGTATCCATAGCGGTCCTGGTTTATCGTATAGACAAACCGGTCACACATGCCATCTTCCACCTGGAAGGTGCGAAATGAGAAAGATTGTGATCTCGATTCACTGGAATGTAAAAAAAACAGGAAAGCTAAAACAGATATAGTAATGAATTTATGAGAATCCTTCATATGTCTCTCGCTTTTCTTGCTTTACTTAATTTTCGGCTTTACCCCAATATTATACTTATATTTTGGGACTCCACCGATCGGAATAGTAAAGAAAGGTAAGAGTTCGCCATATTGGTTTCGGACAGATATGACAACGTTGTTGTTTCTGACCACATAAGGGGATTTCTTTTTTACAAACTCAAAGTCAAGTGAGGAATTGTGTTCTTCTTCCCGAATGGCAAATTCATTCTCAACCCAATGGTCCTCCCCGGAAACCTCCATTAACTGGCCATTCCTGGCTACCGATACAACCCGTATAAATCCATCGTCATCCCAGTCGAAGTTGGTCTGCCTCACAGAGATGGTCCTGTCGTCAATATACGGATAAATATGTGAAGTCTGCTCCGGGTCATTCCACATCCGGAACGTATACTCATAAGTAAATGCATTTGCCCCTTCAATTATCAGGTTCTCGCTCCGGGAAGAGCTCAGAAAAAAACGGTACAGATTCCCGTCATCTCCTCCGACCCCTTCCGTAATAACCTTGAAAATATTTCCATATTGTTCATCATATTCTCCCTCAGTCGGATTAAACGGGCCAAACGTATACCAATTCTGTTCATATTGCATGTCGAATCCAAACGTTTTTGTTGCCAACAGGTTCCCACTTTTATAATTCCCCACTGGCTCGGTCTCCCTTGCATCTTCTTCAGAATAACATCCCCTTCCGCCAAACACCGAGTAAGTAATCTGAGTATCCCACATCCCGTTGATCTCATCCACTTCACCCCCAACATCCGGATCCCATACCCTGATGTATATGGGATCGGTAAACGATTCCGGTATGGCAAAGAAGAAGATCTGGCAGAAATCATCATCACCCCAGTAGGTTTCGTGCAATCCCCCGCCCCCAAATGTAATCAGGTAAGGAATGTTCTCAACCTCAGCCGGTACAGGCTGTGCAAATAACCCTTGAAAAACCAGGGATGTCAAAATAAACAGGATAAAAAACGGTTTCATGTTCATTTCTGTTTGCATTACCTGTGCAAATTGTATGCCTTTGTTGTTCCTATCCATAAATCAAACCAGTGAAAAATGGAATTCCTTTCTGTTCCGCACGTCCAAAATAACAAAAAAATCAAGAGATATTAATGCCTTCGATCCATTGTTTATTAAGAACTTATTCATGCGGTTTTATGTTCATCACAACAGATGATGCGTTATTTTATGACGATCCGGAAGTAAAATAAGGGTTCTGTTACTTACACATCCGGAGGTCTTTCCATGATAACCAGCCGTTTAAGAACACAGACTTCACGAACATTTCCCGAATTGTCGGGAGTGCTTTTAACAACCAGTTGAACCTGATAGATCCCGGGGGAGGTAAACCGGTTTCTTACCTCGGCTCCTGTGGCTATATTGCCATCGTCAAAATTCCACAAATATTCTCCAACCGTAAAATCCGGAAGGTTGGTTTGTAATCCGTCAAAACGGATGTTATCACCAACATATCCCGTATCCACCGAATTGATATAAGCCTGTTCCACATTATTGATCTCGATCATGTGAGAAGCCTGGTTGAACTGAACATCACCGGTTAGCTTATCCACCACATTGAGCTTTACAAGATAACTGCCCGGACCATCAAAACAGTAATCGGCTTCAATACTGCGGATCTTTGTTCCATCTCCCATATCCCATTCGTAACTGAAGGGAACGGTATCCAGGTCATAGGCACCGGTCTCATAGAAAACATAGCAATAGTTGTTTTCCTGAAGGGTATCGCATCCGGCATACTTGGGAACCAGGGTCCTGAAACTGTAAATATCATCATTCCTCTCTCTATTACTGGTGAAAAAGCCCGTTTCAATCAGGTCATCGGCAATGAATGCAAAATCATCCGAGCCGGAATTAAAAGGTGCTGGCAGGTGGGTCGGCGTGATCCATTCCCCATTGATCTCCTGCGTGAAATAGATGTCAAGTCCCCCGGCTGACCCGGACCGGTCAGAAGAAAAATAAAGCCTGCCGGAAGAGTGATAAAACGGATAAATCTCTGATGTCGAAGTGTTTACCGCACTACCGAGATTAACCGGATCACCCCACTCCCCATTCGTTAAGGTGCAAACATATAGATCTGATTTCCCATACCCACCGGGCATGTCGGAGGCAAAGAACAGGTACCTGCCACCCTCGGCGATACAGGGATGCCCCGTTTTATAGTCCGGACTGTTGTGAATGAAAGGTGTTATGTCTCCCCAGGTCGATCCATTATAGGAAGCAGTGAAAATTCCATAGTTGTTCTCCCCGGTAATATCCTTCCGGGACTTTTTATCAGCTGTGAGGTTTCGCGTGAAATAAATGGTTTTCCGATCTTCACTGAAACAGGCCGGGCCTTCATTGAAAACCGATAAGAGTTCCTCAGACCAGGTTGTTGCTCTGCCCCAATCGGTACTGTCTTTGCGCTGAACAAAATAATAATCAAGCAACGGTTCATTATCCACCGTGGTATAATTGGTCAATACCTTGTTCTTTCGGTTGGAACAAAAGACGATCCCATCTTCAAAAAACATCGGGGCAAAATCATCGGAGATCCGGGAATTGAAAGAAAGATTTTCAACCTGGTACGTATCCTGAGCATCCGTACTGTTTGATCCGATAACAGAAAGGAAGAAAAAGGGTATAATATGACAAATCATCCGTTTCATTCCACCTAAAAATATCTCGGGTTACTGGCTTTCACCTTGTACCTCAGCACCCAGACCAACATCACTTCATGTGAGCCATTGTTAAACTTATTCAGATCCCCAAAACTATAATCAAACGAATAACCGATCCCGATCTGTGGTGTAATCTGGAAGTGAAGCAAACCAACCACAGAATTGTCCTGCATCCTCCACGAACCGCCTATCCACAAAAAGTTCCGGAACACCATGTTCCCGGTCAGGTCAAGCTGGATGTTTGATGGCAGGCTGTAATTGATCAAAACCGAAGGGTTGAATTTAAAATTTTCCGAAATCGAAAACAATGCACCGGAAGTCAGCATGAAGTTATAATTGGTAAAATCATGGTATATCTCACCGGCACGTGCACTGAGGAAGCCGGGAATGGAAAATCCGGTATAAAATTTCTCGCTATAGTAAAATATTCCGGCACCGAAATTTGGAACGGTCATCTTCTCAGTACTTCCGGGAAATACAGGATCATTCGCCTGGTCGGTTGTAACTTTGTTCAGGTTCTCCGATTGCATGTACACTCCCCCTTTCAACCCGAGTGAGAGTATCCCCTTTTTCAGGTGGATCCTGTAGGCATAGTTAGCGAATATTCCCGTGTTGTTGGTTACGCCATACGCATCATTGTATGCCAGCAAACCCAGGGCTACCCGGTCGCTCTTCAGCGGGGCATGAGCACTGAAAACCTGTGTCTTTGGTGCTCCGTCAAATCCGGTCCATTGCTGCCGGTAAACCAGGGAAACAGCAAACGCCTCACTGCTTCCGGCATAAGCGGGGTTGAACGCAAGACCATTACGCATGTATTGCGAGAAGAGGGGATAGCTCTGTGCTAACCCATCTGAAAGTGATACAACGAAAAACAGTATGATCAATAAATACCTCATTTATCGCTTAATGATTAACCAGCCACTGTATTGATACCTGGTTCCATCTTTCGTATAATATAAAATGTAATAGTAAGTGTCGTCCGGAACATCATCCCCGGAAGAGTATTTCCCGTCCCAATCGTTCTGGTAATTCATGGCTCTGAATATTTCAGTCCCCTGCCTGCTGAGTATGATTAATTCATTCGGGTAATCCATGACACCGGAAATCACGAAGAAATCATTAATCCCATCTCCATTGGGGGAGAATCCATTGGGTATTTTAAACGCAAACAAATCTACGATGACTTCATCCGATTCAACAGGACAGGGACCATTCGATATGGTCCAGACAAACCTGTTTTCACCATTAGCCAGGTTAGTGACTAATGTTGCAGGATTCGAGGGGTCAGCTATTATCGCCTGTGCATCAATCGGATTTTTTGTCCACTCTCCGGTCCCAACAAGCGGTGTATTCCCGTACAGGTTTATCTCGGTTGTTAGCGGTAAAAGGATCGTGTCCGGGCCGGTATCTGCCGGTGAAGGGGGTTCAAAAAAGGTGATATCCACATCATCCTGTTCTGCTGGACAAATGCCATTTACGACTGTCCAGATAAAATTATGTGTACCATAACTATCCACCGTTACCACTTTATTCGGATTGGTATTGTCTGCTGCATCAACAACAGCCGTCGGGAAGGTCCAGCTTCCGTTGCCAAAATCGGTGCTTGCCTGGAGTGTGTAGGTTAAGCCGCAGACATCCGTATCGTCCCCGGCATTGGGGGTCGGAATACCGTCGACGTGAATCTTGGCATTTCCTGTTAGACCGCCAACAGCTTCACAACCATTCCCATCAACCAGGTCAACTATGGAATAGTTATAGTCTGTAAATTCTCCTGTTGCTGGTGGGGTAACTGTCTCATTATGTGCATTTGAAGAGATGTTATTTATAATATAATCGGAAAAACCGTCGGTATAGGTTAATTGCCAGTCACTTGCTCCCGTCAGGTTGAAGGTAAGATATTGGGAACCATTCTCACAAATTGTGACATCAATGGGATCAAGCGTTGCCGTCGGGAGCGGATCAATGGTAATGAGTTGTGAAGCGCTGATATCCTGGCAACAATCTGAGGGACCAGAGAAAACAGTTCTTCGATAGTAGGTGGGCACGGTCAGTTCTGGCGAAGTATAGTCTCTCTGGTCATAGGTACCGTCCGCAGGTACCCATGCAGCATCATCCGGGCTCTGCTCCCAGTAATAGGTATAAGTGTCTACTCCGTCTCCTCCTGTCGGATCAGAACCGTTTATGGCAGCCGGTAAATTATAGCAAACTGAAGCGTTTGCGGTAAGCGTATTGTCTGCAATCGCAGGCAGTACATTGATGGTTATTTCATCATTGCTCACCTCAGTACATACATTGGAAATCACATTCCTGCGGTAGAGGGTGGTTACATTGAGTGCCGGAGGATCAAAAAATGCCGAAGTACCTCCTGCAGAGGGGGCCCAGTTTGTTCCCCCATCATTACTCTCTTCCCAAACATACGTGTACAACCCATCTCCTCCGGTAATTGCCGTTGGTTCGGGGATCAGCCGGTTGGGTGTTGCCCCGAAGCAGATGGTGGTATCCACCCCGCCTGAAAGGGTCTGGATGTTGAAGTGCTGCAGGGCAGGATTAACCGGGATGGTATCCACCAGGCTGGTATCCTTGCAGACATCCGATGTAACAATCCTGCGGTAGAAGAGTGAATCGGTCAGTACTCCGGGATCATAATCCCTTTCCGTTTCACCACCGATCACGCTCCATGTCCCCTCGTATTTCTCCCACTGAAAAAGGTATTCTACCCCATTCCCCCCTGCAGGTGTTGAACCGGGGATCGGGTCCGGATCATCGTTCTCACAGTACTCCAGGTCATACGGAACAACGTTGTTGGTGATTTTAGGCCACTGGGTCAGGTTAACCACGTTGCTGGTGTCAATGCAGACATCAGCAGGGCCCGACAGGACGATTCTCCTGAATTGAACAACAGTAGTACTCGGGAAAGTTGAGGAGGTGGTATCCGGAGCATAGTCCTCATTGGTATTGGGTCCATAGGCACTGTTCCAGGCAGATCCATCCGTGCTTTCGATCCATTCGAACCGGAAATCACCGGCTGCCGTATTCCCGCCGTTTAATACCGGATAACCCTCCGCATCGAGCGGAGCAAACTCAAACCCCTCACAGATGATCTGGTCTGCTGTGATGATGTCATTGTTAGTGATCAATGGCAATACCGTAACAGTAGAGACATTGCTTGTTTTCGGACAACCGATACCCGATTGAACCGTTCTTCGGTAATAGGTGGTCTGAAGTAGTTTGGGAGGCTGGTGGTCCACTGAATCTGCCCCGGGTATTGTGTTCCAGGATCCCCCTGAAATGCTGTCTTCCCAGTAATAAGTAAATATTCCGGTACCATCTCCGCCGGTGGGTGGACCCAGAGCATCAGACGTTATCAGCGGCGGCGCCTGGTTATAACAGATGGTATCATCCGTGGTGATATCGTAATTCTCGATTTTGGGCTGGACAATGATGGTGAGTATTTTACTGTCATCAACTATCGGAATACCGGAATCATCACTAACTGTCCTGCGGTAATAGGTTGTATCGATCAATGGATTCATTGGTGTATAATCCAATGAGATTTCTCCACCAATCACATTCCATACAATTTTATCTTCGCTCCACTTCCATTCAATAGAATATGGTAACGTCCCTCCTTTCGGTTGTGTCCCAAGCATCAGCGGGGGCACTTCATCCTCGCAGATGGTATCCAGCAGCATCCCCGTACGGGAAGAGTAGATTGAATTGAACAGGAATCCGGTGAGCGGGACAACCAGGTCACTGGTTATCTCTCCCGGAGATCCGGTTTCTGCAAACATATTACTGCAGGATCCAAGTACTGCTACTCCAGGTAGAGCCGATGTCGAAACCTCTGTAGGAAAGGCAGCACCGGAATGCCATATTATTCCTCCACCTCCGCCACCCCCGGGTCCGGTACAGGTCGGTAAACCACTTACCGCTCCGCCATTACCCCCATTGGCTTCCAGGCTCAGGTTCGATCCCTTGTAATCGCTCACTTCAAGTAGAATGGTCCCTCCGGCACCACCACCACCGGCTCCGGCATTTCCTGTGGCCACACCCGCAACGCTTTCGCCATTGGCAATGATGCTGTTGCCGTTGCCAACGAGTATATTGGTAACAATGATCACGATTCCGCCCCCGTTGCCGCCGTCGGTACCCTCTCCTGCATTGAGCTGTGTTCCGGCACCTCCACCACCACCCATGAATATCCTCCCCTGGTTCTTATAATCTATGTTATCGGGAATATCCCATGCCCTTACACCCCCAATGAAAAATTGTCCGCAGGATTCCTCTTCGTTCCCACCGTTACCACCTTTCCCTCCATTTCCACCCCCTGCTCCACCAGAGTACTTACCATTCCCTCCGCCTCCTCCATTGAAATAGCATCCGTGCCCCTTTATATAGTCTGTCCCAAGTGGAGTTGTTCCGGAATAATAACTGGCTATTCCTTCCCCTTTATAACCACCCTCTGTACTGGCATCATTGAAAAAAAATGTGTCAAGTCCATAACATGTATCGGAAAGTCTCACTACTGATGCGCCTCCCAGGAAACCCTTGCTGGAAACATCAATATCAGCCTCCAGTGTCAGTGTGTTCCCGACGATCATGGTAACCACACCGCCTGTACCCGTCACCGGATCCCACGGATCACAGGTCAGGGTTCCGGTAACCGTCGCATTGTCAAATCCCCGGGCACGGATCAATTGTACTTCTCCACCCTCATCGTAACTGTGGAGCATATCGGACTGGAAAGTGACCTGGTTACCGGTAATATCAGAAATGATAATGAATTCGTAATATCCAGCACTATAAAAATTCTGTTTTAGTCCAAAGTTAGAAGTGTTAGGCACATTGATCTCAATCCCTTTCATCTGGATGATCAGTGTCGTATCCCCAACATCAAACAGGGAAGGATCATCCACGGTAACCTGGTCAGTACCATCCACCGACGTGACTTTGGCATAGGAGTTAATCACACCGGAAATGGAGGTCTGTGCCTCACCGGTAACAGCAAATACCAGGAAAAAGGCGAAGCGCAACAGAAGAAAACCTGAAATTCGTATAGGTTGTATTCTCACTAAAATTTCTTTTCTGACCGATGAATCAAACAAATATATGTAAATTTTGAAGCTTTTCGAACCCGGAGAAGATTAAAAGATTGATCCGGGGATTAAATCTTTTTTGCCCATAAAATTTTTTACGCAAAATATCAACAGTTTGTTTTAAAAAACCGATGAAATTCCTTACCCTTTTCCAGCTTTGTACAAAAGCAATTCAACAATGAAGGTTGTACCTTTTCCAATCTCCGTTTCATACCGTATGGTTCCGTTGGCATCTTCAATGATATTTTTTACAATGGCTAATCCGAGACCCATACCGCTCGATTTGGTAGTGAAATTGGGCATAAACAGCTTATCCCCGAGTTCCTCCGGTATTCCTGATCCGTTGTCACTGACCTTAATAACGGCTTTACCATTCCGGGTAAGCAGGTCAATTGTTATTAACCCTTTTCTTCCGGCAGGTATCGATTGAATGGCATTTTTTATTAGGTTAGCAAAAACACGGAGCAGTTGTTCCTTATCCGTAAAAACAGGAACTTTCTTGTTCCCATGCAGGTTAATCTGAAACTCAACATTTTTGATGTTTTCAAATAACCCGACAGAATCATTGATCCTGTCAACAACATCCACCACCTCGTTATTGGTTTTCGGCATTTTCGCGAAATCAGAAAAGGCCGTGGCAATGGTTGAAAGGTTATCAATCTGATCGATCAGGGTTTTGGAAAACCGGTTAAGCGATTCTTCCCAGTTCGATGACTTATCCTTCCATGAACGCTGTAGTTGCTGTACACTCAGTTTCATCGGAGTAAGCGGATTCTTTATCTCATGGGCAATCTGTTTTGCCATCTCCCGCCAGGCCGATTCCCGTTCAGACCTCGCCAGCAGCTCGACACTCCGTGTCAGTTCATCCACCATCCGGTTGTATTCACTCACCAGGTTGCCAATTTCGTCCTTAGCCGAGTATGAAATGTGCTCGGAAAGTTTGCCCAGTTCAATGTTACTGAATTTCTTCTGAATGAGCCGGAGGGGGTTGGTGATTTTAGTGGAAATGATCACCGCAAGCGCAATGGTCAGCAGGATGAGTAATACAGAAAAATTCACAATAGCCACAACCAGGTTGGAGATCTCCTTTGCGAGGAGGCTCTGCTGGGTAAAATAGGGAAGATTAAGATAGGCAAGCAGTTTGTTCTCGCGATTAATAAAAGGAACGTAGGCAGAAAGGTATTTTAAATCTCCAATGACCTCGTTATGAACATATTCAGCCTTCTTGTTTACCTCGAGCTGCCAGTATGCCTCATGGTTAATCTTTTTTCCCATCAACGATTTATCAAATAATTCAGGCCGTGAGGTTGCCAGTAAATTTCCCGATTCATCATATAAATTGATATCGGAATAAAAAACATTCGAGAACTTAACCAGCAGGTCGTTCAAACTGGCATATTGCTCCGTTGACCAATTGGATGTGAGTTCCTCCTCATCAACTAACTTGTGCTCAAGTTCCACATACACCGACCGGATCTTTTCACTCAGGTTTTCATAATGTTTTGTTTTATATTGTTGGATGCTGAAATAGATTGCCCCGCCACCGATCATTATGAGTGCAAGCAGTAAAATGGAGATCAGTGAAAATTCAATCTTCATCTTAAAGTTGAATTGCCTCTCCTTCAGGTAGATCGACTTATCGGTCACCAGGAGGAAAAACCCCATGATCAGGTATAGAAATACAAACAGATAGGAAAAGGAGGTAACAATGTCGATGATCCTGATTTCCGGTTTACTGATGATTAAGCTGTTTTCAGGGTTCACCCTGTACATAAGGTGATCATATCCGTCGAAAGAAAAGAAAGTAAATTCTTCATCGCCCTGTCCATATACTTCGCAATTCAAGCTGTACGGAAAATCTCCGGATTGTGCGATCAGTTCCTGATTATAATACTTTGCGTAAGAATATTCATCCAACGGAGAAGGTTTAAATAATTTCTCATCCAACAGCAACTCCGGATACCCCAGCTGGCTGTAAACAAGCCGTGAGTCCAGCTCAATAAACAGGTAATTGTGTATGGCAGGATCATGAGTATTAAACCGGAATGCACCGTAATAGCTAACATTTCCCGTTTGATTGTTCAGGTAGTAAAACCGGGTTCCGGGTACAGGATCGCCAAACTCTTCAACCAATCCGTTGAAAAAGGTGATACAATGCATGATTTGCTCTCCGTTGACCAGTATACTGGAAGTATCATTGCAAATTGTATGTACCAGATCGTATCTTTCCCAATACCCCTGAAAATAATTGTTCCGTAAATAGAAGTAAATTTCATCCCACTCTTCAATGCTGAAAACAACTTTTCTCAGTAGGCGTGCCAGCTCCTCATCCTCCTGAATCTGTTGGTTTACCTCGTCAAACAGCAATTCAGCCACCGGGTCATGTTCGGCACCAAGATTTACAGCCAAAACCTTCCGGTTGCTCTTTTCCTTAACCCGGGTTTCCGATGTTATCTCATAGACAGCATAGAGAGCAAAAAGAAAAACAAAAACGGTTATGGATGAATAGTGATACCGAATATTTGCCCTGGTGTAAATACTGATCGACACCAATAAGAGGTACATCAGGATCGAACTGACATCCAGTGAAAAACCGGGCATAAGTGAAAAAAGCGGAAAGACGACCAGGGAAACAAAAATGGAGATATACATGTATTTTGTCTCTGAGAATCCCATCACAAGCATTACTATCTTATTGATAAACAGGACCACAGAAATAAATATCAGGGAAATGGAAATAAATCCTATCATGCTGTAAAAAGAGAGATCCAGCACTTTATAGGGTTCGAATGAAATGCTTGAATTGAGCAGTACATTCTGAAAGAGATAATGAGTCACTGAGAATTGGATGGCAGCAAGCAGGAATGCAAACAAAATAAAGATAAACCGAACTAACCGGATTTTTTCAGAAAAACGGTCGGATAGGGAAAACTCCCTTGAGAAAACGGCAAAAAAGAACAAAATAAAAACACTGGTAATAAAGAAATTACCAAGAGAACCCAGCAATTGTGAATTGGCAAAATAATAGGGTGAGAATAACTCAGAACTAAAAACCACCGTTGGAACCCTGAAGATTACCAGGGAAAAATTGAGCAGTACCAGCAACGCTCCTAAGCCGAAAAGGGCTATTCTTTTCTTTCTTTGTCCGGGAAGTATTGACAGGCATTTACTGATAAACAACAACATAAGAATCAGCCCGGCAAAATAGAAACCGGATATAAGGTACCCTGGGAATTTTCGGTATGGTGTATCCCCGGGATCCAATGAAAAGAGCGAATTGCCTGACTGGTCGAAAATTACAGTCCCCTGTTGTGATTCCGGATCGGTTAATGCAACACCGGGGGGCATATTGAATCCGCGCTGAAAATCATTCCTGAGGAACTTGTTCTCATAGGGATACTCATGCTTCAGCATGATCAATCCAACCACCGTTCGGTTTCCTTTTTCAAATATCCTGGGCCTGAACCAGGCATTTCCCTGAAAAACCAACCCCTTTTGAAACAATGTATCACTATAAAACTGCGGAATGGGAAAAGTATGATCAGTCCATACCACCAGCGTATCCTCTTCATAGATCAGGATTGCCAGCCCCTCCTCGTTCAATCCTTCAATGAATGCAGCACGGTCCGCTAAATACCTGTCCCTGTCCAGGCTATCCGTATCATCCAATATTCTATCAACATAGGATTCCAGGATACCCTCTTTCCTGTGCAGGATTTCCTGAAATCTTTCAGCTTTCTTTTCAAAATTAGTACCCTGCTGGATTGCTTTTTCAATCAGGAAACCTGTTAGAACCAGAATCATGGAACCGCTCAGGTAGAGAAAAAGGGACTTTATCCTGCTCAAATCAATCATTATTAGAGGTTTTCGGACTGCCTAAATTAAAAAATTAATGCGTATGATCAATCATGATGATACGGATCTCCCTTTAATATGGCCATCGCACGGTAAAGTTGTTCAAAAAAAATTAATCGGATCATTTGATGAGAAAATGTCATCTTCGAAACGGATAACATCCGGTCAGACCGTTCATATACCTTCCGGGATACTCCGTAAGCACCCCCCGAGATAATGATGATCCTCTTCAACCCGGCAACCATCTGTTTCTGCATGAAAGTGGCAAATTCCCTGGAACCAAACTGATCCCCCCGTTCATCAAGAAGTATTACATAATCCCCTTGGTTGCAATTACTTAATATTCGTTCCCCCTCCGACTCCTTCAACCGTTCAACTCCCTTTTTTACCGCTCCTTTTCGCTCCGGAATAGTGATAACCTGCAAGGGAATATAGTGTCTGATCCGTGCTTCAAAAATGGATATGCCCTCTCTCAAATAAGCCTGATCTGTTTCCCCAACCTGAATAAAGATTACCTTCACAATGCATTAATGATTTAGGAATTGATCAAATTTTTATTATTTTGCAGTAATGACCCAGTTTGGTTTGATTTTTGGACACTACATAGCACAAATTTAAGATTATTAACATGAAGACCCTCAGAAATTCCATAACTCTTATCATTCTATCCTTTATTATTGCTGGTTTTCAACCCGCACAGGATATCCCTGAGGCCATCTCCTCCGCTTTTAAAGCAGGCAATTCAAAAGAATTAGTCAAACACTTTAATAACAATGTTGAGCTGGTCATCCTGGAAAACGAAGATGTTTACAGCAAAACTCAGGCAGAAATGATCCTTCGTGATTTCTTTGATAAGTATCCCCCCAAAAATTTTGCCATACTTCATCAGGGAGGAAAAAACGGTTCCAAATATGCCATCGGCGATCTGACCACCTCAAAAGGAAATTTCAGGGTATACTTTTTATTGAAAAAGACAGAGGAGAGTTATCTCATTCATCAATTGAGAATTGAGAAAGAGAATGAATAAGGAATACCTCGATAATTTTATTGCCATTGCGCTGAAAGAAGATATTGGCGATGGCGATCACACTTCGCTTGCCTGTATCCCGCCGGAACAAGTTGGAAATGCCCAGATAATCATAAAGGAAAAGGGAGTTCTGGCCGGGATAACATTGACCCGGGAAATTCTGAAACGGATTGACCCCGGCCTTCATACTATTCAATGCCTTGACGATGGGTCAGTGGTTAAAAAGGGAAACAGGGCTATTGAATTGACCGGATCCGTTCTCTCTATCTTGAAATCCGAACGTTTGATTCTCAATATCTTACAACGGATGAGTGGCATTGCCACCAAAACAAGAACCTACGTTGACCGGTTGAAAGACCTGAACACGAAGATTCTGGATACGCGAAAAAACACACCGGGATTCCGCCTGTTTGAAAAGGCAGCAGTAGTGATCGGTGGAGGAGAAAACCACAGGACGGGATTGTACGATATGATCCTGCTGAAAGATAACCACATTGAATTCAGTGGTGGCATTAAAAAAGCAATAGAAGATACCCACCGCTATCTTAATAGAATTCACAAAGATCTGATAATTGAGATCGAAGCCCACTCCCTGGAGAGCGTCCGGGAGATCCTGGCCATTGGAGGTATCCATCGAATCATGCTCGACAACTTCAGCATTGAAGAAACAAAGGAGGCAGTGAATTTGATCAATGGAACCTTCGAAACGGAATCATCCGGAGGAATTACACTGACAAACATTAGGAAATATGCTGAATGTGGGGTGGATTACGTGTCAGTTGGTGACCTCACCACGCATATTAAAACCATTGATATGAGCCTGAAGGCAATCTATTAACCTGATCATTCAATTCTTCCCGTATGCCTGACCGAAACAATGAGAAGCATTTCAGGTTTTTTAATACAACGATAAACCGCTTTCTTACCTTGGTTAAGAAAGTCTCCCTTCCGGGATTTGAAAAAGTCCCCATATATGATGTCATTCTCTTCTTCCTGAAAGGATTTCAGAAAGGAGCACTGGTTACCAGAGCATCGGCTATTGCATTTAATCTGATCATTGCCATCCTGCCATCCACCATATTCCTTTTTACCCTGATTCCCTTTCTGCCCATTCCAAATTTTCAGACGGAAGTACTGCTGCTTTTTGAAAACATACTGCCGGAAAATGTATATGCACTGATGGAAGCAACCCTGATCGATGTCATTACACAACGAAGCCATGGCCTTCTGTTCTTTATGTTCCTGGCTACCATGATTTTTTCAACCAACGGTGTGCATGCACTGATCAACGCATTTAACGTTTCACTCCATACCTTCGATACACATTCCTGGCTTGCCCAACGGGCAGTATCCCTGATTTTTGTGTTCATCCTGGTCTCCCTGCTGGGAACAGCAGCCATCCTGATCCTGTTTAGTAAAATCGCAATTAATTATCTGGCTGAACTTCAATTGTTTGAGAGGAATATTACCTACATCCTCATCATCCTGGGAAAATGGATGATTGTGCTTGCACTCCTCTTTTTTGCCATCTCTTTTCTCTATTACCTCTCTCCGGCAAAACGGACAAAATGGAAATTCTTTTCTGCCGGATCAACCCTCGCCACAATTCTCTTTGTCGTCTCTTCCCTTGGTTTCTCTACATTTGTTAATAATTTCGGGCAATTCAATAAATTGTATGGATCGCTTGGCACGTTCATCGTTATTTTGCTCTGGTTATACTTTAATTCCATTTCGCTCTTAATTGGATTTGAACTAAACGTCAGTATTAAAACAGCCAACCTTGAAAAAGAGAAGTTGAGTTTGGGAAAAGTGATCACAAAGAATTAACAGGATAATCTATTCCATGGTTAACGGTGCATGGAAGGTAACACGACTTGCTCCCTAACAGTAATGAATATATTGCAGTACAAGCTGATGAATCTCCTCGTCTTTTCCGAAAAGCCGTTCGCTCAAATCCTTATCATCATAGGATTTTAATCTGCTGATCACCTTGTCAATTGTTCCTTTTGGGAAAATACCATCCTGTTCAAAAAAGGATCTCTTCTTTTCCAGTGCTTCTGCAGATTCCCAACACGAACCCGGCAGGTGAGCATACTTTTCAACTCCCGGTTTGCTACGTATATCAGAAGTATCTATATCGACATAAAGATCTTCCGCTGCTTTCTCTCCATCCTCCATCTTTAATCCATGCCAGGTGGCTACAATCAAACCGGCCAGAAGATTATGAATATTGGCAGATCCATCCGGTGCACGAAACTCTATCGATTGCCTGGGAGGAAAAACCTCGTATTCATCCACTGCGTTTGGATTTGCATCACTGGTCATATTCCCCGTTCCCAACCATCCGAGAGGAACCCTGACCAGGACAGACCGGTTCCGGTCACCCCAGCAAACCGTTGTGGGTGCTTCCTGCTTGGGGACCAACCGCAAATAGGAAGTTGGTATGGTGTTTCCAAACGCAGTGAGCGCATCGGAAAGGTCAAGAATCCCTGCAATCATGCGCCTGGCAGTTGAACTCAGTCCCTCATCTCCAACCATCACATTCACACCCTCCTTTTCAAGCAACATGTGAATATGAAGTCCGCTTCCCGCTTTTCCTACCGTTATCTTTGGAGCAAAACTAACCTCCACCCCGTAGCGGTAACTTAAATTTCGGATGATCCATTTTGCAATGATAAGCTGCTCAGCGGCATCCTCAACCGGTTGGGCTAAAAATTCAATCTCATGCTGCTCAAAATCTTCATCTTCAGTTGAAAAACTTCCAACCTCCCCATGCCCATACTTGATCTTCCCTCCTGCTTGAGCAATCAGTTTCATCGCTTCCATTCTCAAGTCTTCGAATTTCGCAAAGGGAATCGACTGATGATACCCTTTTTGATCCACCAGAGAATAAAATTCATCGTGTGGACTATTTACATAATACTCCAGCTCCCCCAGCGCTTTGAACGTATAACCCGTCTCCTTTCGGAATAGCTGATACGCCTTGCGCAGAATGTTTTCAGGAGAACTTGCTAACGGGCTACCATCACCGGTATAAAAAGAACATAAAATATCCAGTGAAGGTACATCGGTAAAGGGATTGAGAAAAGCCGTATTAAACCTTGGAATGACATAGAGATCACTTGAACCGGCACTGATGTATGGAAAAAGACTAGAACCATCTACCCGTTCCCCGGTGGTCAATACCTGGTCAAGATGCTCCAGACTGGAAATCACAAAATTCAGGGTCTTCAGTTTCCCGTCTTCAGCAACATACCTGAAATTTAAGAAGCGAATCCCCTTATGCTCGATAAAACGTACTAAATCTTTCTTGGTAAACTCTTCCGGTGGTTTCTTGAGAAACTGAACCAGCTCATTCGGGTTCAGCAATAGATCAGACTCAGTCATGTTGTTCCTTGTTGGTGAAAAGGATTATAAAAATAAGGAATTTAATGATTTCTTTTTACTCACCGAATGGATTGGAAATATGTTAAAAAACAGACCGGTAAACCTGAGAGCATTAATCCCTATTCGCCTGTTTTTTGATGTGGGCAATTCGCTCTTCCAGAACCTTGATCTTTGCTTCAGCATCCGATTTTTTCTTTCTCTCTACCTCCACTACCTTTTCAGGGGCATTCTGTACAAAATTCCGGTTTTCCAGCTTTTTCAATACTGTTTTTAAAAATCCCTGGGTATAAGAAAGTTCAGACGCAAGTTTTTCAAGCTCTTCCTCAACCTTTAACCGTTCCCCAATCGGAATATAGAATTCCGTCGTTTGTATGATAAAGCTTACGGCATGATCCATCTTTTCCGAAATGAAGTTGATCTCTTTCAGGTAACAAAGTTTTTTAAGGATCTCCCCAAATCGGTTATCATAAACCTTCTCTTCCTCTTTTACATACAGAGATAACCATTCCTTAGCGGGAAGATTATTCTCTTTTCTGATCGTCCGTATGGCACTGACTGTCTCTTTTGTTTTTTCAAACCGGTTTAACATCTTCAGGTTGTATGTTCCCGGTTCAGGTATCGGAGCAACGGCAATGAAATCCTCAATCGCCCTGTCTCCGATCAAATGCCATATCTCTTCTGTGATAAATGGCATGAACGGATGAAGCAGTTTCAATAACTTTTCCATGAACTCAATGGTCACCTTATACGTCTTCTGATCGATTGGATGGCGATAAGCAGGTTTAATGATCTCAAGATACCAGGATGAAAATTCATCCCAAAACAGTTTATAGAGTGTCATTAATGCTTCTGAGAGACGGTACCGTGAAAATTGTTCATCCAGGATCTCAATCACCTGGTTCAGCTTGCCTGTAAACCATTCAATCGCTATAGCTGAAGCCCCGGGCTGTTCAATCTGATCATCAACATCCCAACTTTTAATTAACCGGAACGCGTTCCAGATCTTGTTCCCGAAATTTCTTCCCTGTTCCGTAAGGCTTGTATCAAACAACAGATCATTCCCCGCAGGAGAACATAACAACATGCCGACACGAACCCCATCAGCACCATATTTTTTGATCAACTCAAGGGGTTCCGGTGAATTCCCAAGAGACTTCGACATCTTCTGGCCGATTTTGTCCCGGACAATACCGGTGAGATAAACATTATGAAACGGTTTCTCACCCATGTATTCATACCCGGCAATGATCATCCTGGCAACCCAAAAAAACAGGATTTCAGGAGCTGTAACCAGATCGTTTGTGGGATAGTAATACTGAATATCCGGATTTCCCGGATTTCGAATACCGTCAAAAACCGAAATTGGCCATAACCAGGAGGAAAACCAGGTGTCCAGAACATCCTCATCCTGTCTCAAATCATCGGCTGTTAATAAGTCATTGCCCGTCTTTTCCCTCGCTATCACAAGGGCTTCTTCACGCGTTCCTGCCACAACAAAGTTTTCACCCGAAGGCAGAACCATCCCGGAAGGCAAATAATATGCGGGAATTCGATGTCCCCACCATAACTGACGGGAGATACACCAATCCCTCACATTCTCCATCCAATGGCGATAAAT
>Ga0315534_1000162_pt1 | contig 41556 bp, 34 predicted proteins | sample SalMarSW160240MG_FD_203094 | JGI IMG/M metagenome (GOLD analysis project Ga0315534, IMG submission 203094) | Salt marsh sediment microbial communities from the Plum Island Ecosystem LTER, Massachusetts, United States - Salt Marsh Sediment SW1602-40 ... | reverse complement strand
CTTTTACTACGTTCAAGCTATCGGGACGACTTGTTCCGCAATAGCGGAAGGCTCTAAAGGGGGGCTTTAAACCTTAATCTAATTCAAGTGGGTAATGGATTTAGTCCCCCCTTCAGGGGGGATGCCGCTTTAGCGGCGGGGGGTATTTTCAGCTGAACAATACCTTTACCAGGTGTTCAATTTTTCCAGCCTTAATGATTTCTATGCCCGGTTGTTTGACCGCGGAACCTGTTTGCGATCCACTTTTTTGATATTTTGAGACACATATCTTTTTGAATCCCATTTTTGCAGCTTCCCTTATACGCTGTTCGATCCTCGATACAGGACGGATCTCTCCCGATAGACCTGCCTCACCGGCAAAACAGATTTCCCTCGAAACAGGGATATCAAGATTTGATGAGAGGACAGAACTTATTATGGCAAGATCAATAGCAGGATCGTTTACCTTAATACCGCCGGCAATATTAAGAAAGACATCCTTGATCCCAAGCCTGAAACCGGCCCTTTTCTCAAGAACGGCCAGCAGCATATTAAGTCTTCGTATGTCAAAACCTGTAGAACTTCGCTGGGGGGTGCCATATACTGCACTGCTCACAAGAGCCTGTGTCTCAATAAGAAAAGGGCGCATACCGTCAATAGTTGCAGCGATAGCTATACCGCTTAGCGGCTCTTCATGCTGGTTAATAAAAAGCTCCGACGGATTATTTACCTCAATAAGTCCCGACTCTGCCATTTCAAATATTCCTATTTCGGAAGTTGAGCCAAACCTGTTTTTCACAGAACGCAGAATACGGTACACATAGTTATTGTCTCCTTCAAAGTAGAGAACAACATCGACAATATGTTCCAGTACCTTCGGCCCTGCAAGTGTTCCGTCCTTTGTAATATGGCCTATAAGAACAACCGGTATACCGCTTATCTTTGAATATTTAAGAAGCTGGGCAGCACATTCCCTTACCTGCGAAACTGATCCGGCTGATGATTCAAGCATGCCAGTGCTGATGGTCTGAATGGAGTCAATGATTATAAGTCCGGGTTTAAGACTTTCGGAATGCAACAGGATATTTTCAAGCTCTGTCTCGGTTAAGACGTAGCACAGCGGGTTTGAGCCTTTAAGGCGCCGGGCTCTGAGGCTTAACTGTTCTTCACTCTCTTCGCCTGACACATATAATATTTTTGTCTGTTTTAAAGCCAGAGCCATCTGAAGGGCAAGGGTTGACTTACCAATGCCCGGTTCGCCTCCGATAAGGATAAGCGAACCACTTACCATACCTCCTCCAAGGATCCTGTCAAGTTCCGGCATCCCGGTATGATGCCTGTTCTTTTCATCAGCCACAATTTCATCAAGCAGCGATGGCTTACTTTTTTGCTGCTCGGCTACAAATGACAGGTTACGCGAGGATACAGGAGCAATTATCTCTTCATGGTATGTGTTCCACTCTTTGCAGGATGGGCATCTTCCTATCCATTTTGCAGATTCGGCTCCGCAGTTTTGACATACAAAAACAGTCTTTGATTTAGCCATCTTGGATCTCTATATACCCTTTTATGGGATTATTAATTATGATTTTTGCCCTACATCAGAGGGGAGCGTGAGGTCAGTAATTTTTACTTTATGGTTTCTGCCATACATTATATATATTGAAATAATACCAATGATTATTTCAAATATTATCTGTGATTCATGCGTAAGCAAGGCATAGGTGAGTCCATCTTCAAGACTTACTCCATGCATCACTACAAGTACTCGTGATACGGCATAATGAAATGCCCCGAATCCACTCTGGACAGGCACTGACATTGCCAATCCGCCAATTACCAATATGATAAGTGAATTCCAGAATGAAATATTGGATGTGCTTTTAAGGGAGAATACAACTACCCATGTCATGAGGGCATAACTGATCCAGATTATGAATGTTTGGAAAACAAATTCCCATTTTCTTTCTAGATTTACAATCGTTTTAAGTCCGCTGATCACACCCTTTACAATATCAAAGATCTTTGAAAAAAACTTTATTTTCCGTAGATTCCTTTTGTAACGGATCATGAGGTATAAAGCAATAATAGCTAAAAGGACCAGCAGCACCCATAAGATCCATGAAAAGTACCACAGCGATAGAACTTTTTCTTTGAAAGGTATGAAGATGCTTTCTTTCAGAAACTCATTAATTATTGCTCCGCTTGTAAAGAGAATGATTACCAGTAGTAACAAGATCGAAAAGAAATCGATTGTACGTTCAATGAGCACGGTACCCACCAGCTTATCAACCGGTATTTTTTCTTTTTTCCCCAGTGTCACGCAACGTGTTATTTCTCCTATTCTCGGCAAGGCAAGATTTACCATATATCCAATCATCATTGCATGAAAAGTATGCCAGAATGAAGGACGATATTTTAAAGGATGAATGAGCAATTGCCAGCGGCGGGCACGGCACATAAAAGCTACAAAACCGAAAAAAACTGACAGTATGAGCCAGTAATAGTTTGCTTCCTTCAGGTTTTTGGCAAGGCTTTTAAAATCTACGTTCCGGAAAGCCAGCCACAGAAGGATAATCCCTACAATAAGAAAAGCAAGAAACTTAAGGGTTTGTGTTATGCTTTTTCTCAAATTCAGATCAGTTTATTTGTTTTTGTATCAGGGAAAATAATGGAAGGACGGAACTTTTTTGCCTCGTCGGCATCAATAAATGCAAAAGCCATTATCAGGAGTATATCACCTACAAGAACCTTTCGTGCGGCGGCTCCGTTAAGACAAATTTCCCCGGATCCTCTTTCCCCTTTTATTACGTATGTTTCGAAACGTTCGCCATTGTTCAGGTTTAATACCTGGACTTTTTCATTTTCAATGATATTTGACGCATCCATAAGATCTTCATCAATGGTGATGCTCCCAATGTAATTAAGATTTGCGCCTGTAACGGACACCCTGTGGATCTTCGATTTCAGTACTTCAAGTATCATAATTAAAGGAGATATCAATTTAGTACTGCAAAGTTAGTTAACCTTTTTGATTCATACCAAAGGGAATTCAATATTATCAATAAGTCTTATTTTCCCGGCCCTGACCGCAATACATCCATAATAACGTTTCCCTTTTTCCATTTCTTTTTTCGAGCCGGCAGGAATTAGTTCTTTATCGTCTACAATCTCGAAATATACAATACTAAAACCAGCTCTCTTTTCAATACTCTTCTTTACGTATGCTTTTATTTCAGGGATGTCACTTTTTTTTATCATATCTGATGCTTCTGAGATTGTTTTAAAAATAACAGGAGCATTTTTTCTCATCTGGGATTCAAGGAGAATATTCCTGCTGCTCATTGCAAGACCATCGGGTTCACGAACGACAGGACACACGGCAATTTTTACCTTATAGTGATTTTGTCTTATAAGCTCTTTTATAACAGCCACCTGTTGAAAATCTTTAAATCCGAAAAAAGCAACATCCGGAAGAATTATTTCAAAAAACCTGCTTACTATCTGAGCTACACCATTGAAATGTCCGGGTCTGTGAAGAGACTCCATCACGTTATCGAGATTGCCGAAACTAAATATCCTTTTATCTTCAGCCGGGTACATTTCATTATCATCAGGAGTAAAGACGATATCATTTTTCCTGAGATATCTCCGAAGTATTGCTAAATCTTTCTTTAACGGCCGGGGATATCTTTTAAGATCCTCCCCGTCATTGAACTGGGTTGGATTCACATATATACTGACCACAACCAGTGGGCATTCACTGACGGCATTCTTTACAAGTGACAGGTGTCCCTTATGCAATGCACCCATTGTCGGTACAAAACCCAGAGAAGATCGGCGCATCTCTTTTAACCGCTCCTGAAGCTCTTTTACAGTACTGATGGTCTTCATTTAAGAAAATTTAACATACAAAGCTAATATATAGTTGCGGGTTACAGGTTGCAAGGCGCAGGTTAATTTTAATTTGAGCATAATAATAATTCATTTAATTGAAGATAATAATAGTGTATTCCTTTGGTAATCAATCACAACCAACCTCCGGGTATTGATCCCGTGCCCGGTACCCAATACCCTGCAACATGCAATTTGCAGCCTGCAACAGGTATTTATCAATGTCTGCCGCTTGTAAATTTTCTCAAATTTTATTATTATCTTTGCACCTTAATACTAAAGGGTTATCGAGGCAGGTAAATGGAAAGCAGGAAAGTATTATTCATTTCACAGGAGATCACTCCATATCTAGGGGAATCCAAATTATCAAAAATCGGCCGGTACCTACCCCAGGGAATTCAGGAAAGAGGTAAGGAGATCCGTACTTTCATGCCGCGATACGGATGTATCAATGAACGCAGGAACCAGCTCCACGAAGTGATAAGACTTTCAGGGATGAACCTGATAATTGACGATACCGATCATCCTCTCATCATAAAGGTTGCCTCAATCCAGAGTGCAAGAATGCAGGTCTATTTCATTGATAATGATGATTACTTCCAGAGAAAACATATTGTGACCGATGCCTCAGGCAAAGAATTTGAAGATAATGATGAACGGACACTCTTCTTTGCAAGAGGAGTTATTGAAACAGTAAAGAAATTGCGATGGGCACCTGACATTGTCCATTGCCACGGATGGATGTCGGCACTTGTACCAGTTTATCTCAGGAGTATTTACAGCGATGACCCCCTTTTCCATAATCATAAAATCATTTATTCAATTTACAATAATGATTTCAAAACACCGTTTAGATCAACGTTCACTGACAAACTGCGTTTTGATGGAATAGACGGGGAAAATCTCAAACTGATAAAGATCCCCGATTTTATAAATATTTCAAAACTGGCAATCAAATATTCCGATGGGATCATTATCGGAAGTGAACAGATAAACGGTGAATTAAGTAAATACCTGAAGACAGTAAATAAACCAGTACTTCCATACAAGAATGAAACAGAATATATTGATGCCTATAACGACTTTTATGACAACATCCTATCATAATTCAAAAAAATCCTTCAGATCATTTTTTTCTCTAAATATATACCTGTTAATTCTTACAGGAATTCTGTTCCTTGGTAATTCCTGTGAAGAAGATGGTACCTTTATTGGTAATAAGATTCTTCCCGGAAGTGATTTTGCCACTTTGCATTCAACAGACACCCTGAGTATAAATTCATATACGATGTATACCGATTCCGCCGAATCAAGTAATCCCGGTTACTCATATTTGGGAGAGCTTTATGACCCTTACTTTGGATCAACAGCAGCAGGATTTGTTACACAGATAAGGATGAATGATTTATGGGAGGGCGGTGTTTTAACAGTAGATTCAATAAAACTTGTACTTAATTTTACAAATGTTGTTGGTGATACATCAACTGGCCACATACTGACTATTTCAGAAATTGCGGAGGAGATTTTTGCCGACACAACATACTATTCAAACAAAGAAACCCCGCTTACCGGGTATAGTGTTGATGTCCCTCTTCCGGGACTGAAGGCCAATACCATCAATAATGTCACACTTACCCTGCCAAACTCTTTCGGTGAACACATCATCAGGGATACCACAATGCTTTTTCACAGTAACTCCCTTCCCGACTTCAGATCATATTTTAAGGGACTGCAGTTCACATTGAGATCAATAGGAGATCCTGTTTTTCTTACATTAAGTCTTACCCCCCCCGATAACTACAGTTCATATAGCCACTATTTTATTGTTTATCTGAGAGATGAAGATGATTTTACATCAGTATTCTTTTTCATTCTCGACGCAAAAGCAAGGAATGCATGCTACAATATATATTCCCATGACTACAGTACGGCACATGCTGATAAAAAAATAGAACATATAAATGACGGATTCAGAGACACCCTCACTTACCAGCAAAGTCTGAACGGAGTATTTACAAAGTTTAAGGTTCCGGGACTTGAAGACATAAAGAATGATACTTCACTGAAGGGTATAAAGATTAATAAGGCAAGAATAACCTGGCCTCTGCATTATGATGGATATACATATTATGGTTCGTCTTTCCCGTCACAGTTATATATGGGATATTATGACAACACAGGATCAAAATATCTCATACATGATTATTACATAAGCACATCTTTTTTTGACGGGAAAATAGATACAACTGCCGGCAATTACATCTTTAATCTGGCATATTATGTACAGCAATTTCTGGAAGACTCAACTGGTGTCTTAAAACCGGAATTTCAGCTCATTCTCCCTGCAGGATCAGTTCAGAATGCTATTTTGAAGGCAAATGATAGTGCAAGTCCGGTAAAATTTGACTTAATATACACCAGATTCTGAATATTCTGATCCTTTTTTTGGAGTCATATTGAATACCAGGGGTAAGATTCATCTGGTTTAGCCTTTGAAAACGATGATACGAAGATTTTCAAAGGTAAAGGCAGGATGAAGGATCTTGAATAACAATAAACAAATTACTGTCATGGTGAAAAAATACAGAAAGCTTACAAGCGATGAAATATCTGCGATGACCGGTAATAACTGCAATTGTGATGATTGGGGAAAAGTAAAGGTCATGGATGGATTTATTCCTTCGCAATGCAAAAACGTTACTTTCTCAGGCGACATTAAAATGGGAGTCTTTGATAAGCCATTTATGGATGAATCAGGCGTTAGTATTCCCGCTGGTATTCTAAATGCAAGGATACACAACTGTACCATAGGATCAAATGTCGTAATAAATAATACGGGGGAATACATTGCCAACTATAATATTGAAGATGAGGCGATTATAAAAAACTGCGGTAAGATACATACAGAAGGTGTATCTAAATTCGGTAATGGCACGAGTGTTGCAGTTCTCAATGAAGCAGGTGGGAGAACGGTAAAAATATGGGACCGCCTTTCAGCTCACGAAGCATATATCATTGCCCTTTACAGGCACCGAAGCAAGGCCATTAAGATCCTCGAAAGGATGATCGACAATTATTCGGCTTCCGTGGAGTCTGACAGGGGAATAATAAGCAGGAATTCACGTATAATCAACTGTAGCAATATCAGGAATGTTAAAGTTGGTCCGCACAGCCGTATTGAAGGAGCTGTCAGCCTTGATGAGGGATCGATAAACAGTTGTAAAGAAGACCCGGTTTACATTGGACCCGGAGTTATTATGGAGCATTTTATTGTCTGTTCGGGGACAATAATAACCGAATCAACACTGATCGACAAATGTTTTATAGGACAGGGATGTGTGTTGGGAAAACACTATTCTGCCGAGAACTCACTCTTCTTTGCAAATTGCGGCGGATATCACGGGGAAGCATGTTCCATTTTCGCAGGACCTTACACAGTCACACATCATAAATCAACACTTCTTATTGCCGGAATTTTCTCATTTATGAATGCTGGCAGCGGATCGAACCAGAGCAACCATATGTATAAACTTGGGCCCATACACCAGGGTATAATGGAAAGAGGCTCAAAAACAACCAGCGATTCATACATGTTGTGGCCGGCCCGTATTGGTCCCTTTACACTGGTTATGGGCCGTCACTATAAGAATATGGATACTTCATCCCTTCCGTTCTCATATCTTATTGAAAGTAATGATGAAAGCATCCTTGTCCCGGCTATAAACCTGAGAAGTGTCGGTACTATCAGAGATGCGCAGAAATGGCCCCAGCGCGACAGAAGAAAAGATCCGGTAAAGATTGACCAGGTTAACTTCAACCTGCTGAGCCCCTATACAATAAGAAAAATGATCGAAGGAAGAGATCTTCTCCGTAAACTTAAATCACTATCCGGAGAGGTATCTTCTACATTTACATATAAAAATATGCTGATAAAGGGAGCATCACTGGAGAGGGGTATTGAACTTTACCAGACAGGAATAAATAAATTTCTTGGCAACTCCATAATTAAAAGGCTTGAGAATAATACCCTTAAAACAAATAAGGAATTGCGAAAAAGGCTTACCCCGGATAAGAAAATGGGTTCCGGTGAATGGGTCGATGTTGCAGGATTAATTGCTCCAAAACAGTCGGTAGAAAACCTTCTTGATGAAATCGAATCAGGGATGATTAAATCAGTTACGGATGTTGAGGAAGCATTCAGAAATATGCACAAAAGCTATTATGAATGGGAATGGACATGGTCGTGTGAAAGAATTGAAGAAGAAGAGGGAAAACCTGTGACTGAATTTACTGCAGAAGATGTAATAAGAATTGTCGAGCGATGGAAAAAGAGTGTGGTCGATCTCGATAAGATGCTTTATAATGATGCACGAAAAGAATTTACACTGTCATCAATGACCGGATTTGGTATAGATGGTGGTGATGAAGAGAAAAAGCAAGACTTTGAGCAGGTAAGAGGTGAATTTGAATCAAACAGTGTGGTGGCGGCAATACAGGATCATATAAAGCAAAAAACCGCCCTGGGAGATGGCCTTATCAAACGGGTAGCGACACTAAGATAATAATGCTTTATCTTCCCGAATACATTGAATCATAATACCTGGTGTAATCACCCGAGATTACATTTTCAAGCCATGTACTGTTCCAAAGATACCAGTCGACAGTTTTCTCAAGCCCGGTTTCAAAACCTGGTATAGGAGACCATCCTACTTCTTTCTGGAGTTTTGATGAGTCTATGGAATATCTCAGGTCGTGACCGGGCCGGTCCTTAACGTATGTTATAAGTTTTTCTGAACTCCCAGCCGGGCGGCCAAGTTTTTTGTCCATTATCCGGCAGAGCAACCTTATAAGATCAATATTCTTCCATTCATTGTTGCCGCCGATATTATAAGTTTCCCCGGCCCTGCCGCGATGAAAGATCAGATCTATTGCATACGCATGATCCTCAACATAAAGCCAGTCGCGAATATTTTCACCCTTTCCGTAAACCGGAACAGGCTTATTGTTTTTTATATTGTTAATAGCCAGGGGAATAAGTTTTTCCGGGAACTGATTTGGACCATAATTGTTTGAACAGTTGGAGATTACAACAGGTATCCCATATGTGTGATTATATGCTCTTACCATATGATCGGAACTTGCTTTTGAGGCGGAATATGGGCTTCTTGGATCATAAGCAGTCTCTTCTGTAAACATTCCCTCGGGGCCCAGCGATCCGAAAACCTCATCGGTGGAAATATGATAAAAAAGTTTTCCTTCGTATGATTTCTTCCAGCAGTCAAGAGCAGCATTAAGAAGATTTACCGTTCCGACAATATTTGTAAAAACAAATTCATCAGGACTTGTTATTGATCTGTCAACATGCGATTCAGCTGCAAGGTGAATGATCCCGTCAAAACAATATTTGGTAAGAAGTGCGGCAACAGCCTTTTTATCAACGATGTCGGCTCTTTCAAATAAATAATTCTCTTTTTTATCAATATCGCGAAGGTTCTCGAGATTACCGGCATAGGTGAGCTTATCGGCATTTACAATAAGATAACCGGGATAATTATTTACAAACCTTCTGACCACGTGCGATCCTATGAATCCAGCACCACCTGTTATTAGGATTTTCTTCATATTCACCTGTTTTTCTTTTTGATATTCTTTTCCCACTCCCAGGCCGTATGCATTGCTTCGTCGAGGGAACTTTTTGTTTTCCAGCCAAGCTCTTTATTGGCAAGTGACGGATCAGCCCATATCTTCTCAATATCTCCGGCCCTTCTCCCTGTAATTCTGTATTTCAGCTTAATACCCGAAACACGTTCAAAAGATTTAATTGCTTCGAGTACCGACACTCCCTCTCCGGTCCCAAGGTTAAAAATCTCATAATTCATGGTATTTTTATTTTCTATGAGTCTTTTTATGGCAATTACATGTGCTTTTGCCAGGTCCACAACATGCAAATAATCCCTGATACAAGTTCCGTCGGGTGTATTGTAATCATTTCCGAATACTTTCAATTCATCCCTCAGCCCAATAGCAGTCTGGGTTATAAAAGGGACAAGGTTTTCAGGAACCCCGCGCGGAAGTTCGCCTATCAGCGTTGAAGGATGTGCACCTATAGGATTGAAATACCTTAATGAGATTGCTTTAATATTATTGCCTGCCAGCACTGCATCCCTGATTATTTCCTCCCCAATCTTCTTGGTGTTCCCGTAAGGTGAAACTGCCGGTTGAACGGGGGTATCCTCTTTGACCGGCAAAATTTGCGGTTGTCCGTATACGGTGCAGGATGAAGAGAAAACAATGTACGGAATGGCATATTGTATCATTACCTCGAGAAGGTTCACCAGCGACACCAGGTTATTCCTGTAATACGCCAGAGGTTTTCTTACCGATTCACCCACTGCTTTGTATGCTGCAAAATGTATGATTCCGGCAATGTTTTCATTATTTCTGAAAAAGATATCAAGTTTCTCCCGGTCACATAGGTCAAATACTTCCAGCTGAGGCGTTATTCCGGTGATAGCAGCTATTTGTTCAGCAACGGTTGCCTCTGAATTATAGAGGTTATCGATAAGAATAACCTCATATCCCTCTTCAATAAGCTCAACAGCTGTATGTGAACCTATATAGCCTGTTCCGCCGGTTACAATAATTTTCTTTTTCATCGGGCTTTTCCGGAAAAGGATGCTGACTTTAAGAAAGGATGATAATCACCCTTAGGTTCTGACGGTTTGGAATTTCGAATTGTATAAGCTGCTTCCACCGACTGGCGTGATTCCTGCAAGCCAAAACCATTTCCAGCCAGTATCTCTTTATAGGTAAGAGTATGTAGATCTGTAAATCCTTCACTGAATTCGATTTCCTCACCGTCAATCAATATTGATCTGAAGGTTCTCTGTCCATTCTCACGCGCCGGTGATGGCAGGTCTTTATAATCGAGGCTCAGGAACCATCTTATTCTTGCTTTCTCCAGTTCAAGAAGACCGGCAGCCTTATCAGGTTCAGAAAGATGTACTATGTTTTTCCTTGTTTCACCGAAGATCCAGCCGAGCATATCGAAGAAGTGGATCCCAATGTTTGTAGCAACGCCTCCCGATTTCTGGATATCCCCCTTCCAGGAGATAGGGTACCAGTTCCCCCTGCTTGTAACATATGTAAGATCAACATCATAGATCTTATCAGCCGGACCGTTCCGGATTCTGTTTCTTAAATCTATAATCTTCGGATGAAGCCGGGTCTGGAGTACAGTAAAGATCTTGTGCCCGGTCTCGTTTTCAATTTCCTGCAGCGCATCAATGTTCCAGGGATTAAGTACTATCGGCTTTTCACAAATAGCATCTGCGCTATGCCTTAAAGCAAACCTTATATGGGAATCGTGCAGATAGTTAGGTGAACATATACTTACATAGTCAATTTTTGTACCACCCCTTTTCAGCTTATCAAAATGCCTGTCGAAGCGTTCAAACTCGACAAAGAAATCGCTCTGCGGGAAATAACTGTCAATAATACCGACACTGTCAAACCTGTCAAGGCTGGCAAGAAGGTTATTACCGGTATCCTTTATGGCTTTAAGGTGACGGACAGCTATATATCCTGCCACGCCTATCAATCCGAAATTCTTTGGAGTTATATCCATTATAACTTTTTGGAAAGGTGAAATTACTAAATTATTTTCGTTACAATACCATGCTCAAGCAGGTATCTATCGCCACTTTCAGGACATATGGCAAATCCCTTTTCATCAAAGAATAGCTTATGTCCGAATTCACTCATCCAGCCGGTATGTCGTGCCGGATTTCCAATAACAAGGGAATATGGCTTAACGTCGCGTGTAACAACCGCGCCTGCTCCAATGAATGCATACCTGCCTATTATGATACCACAGAGAATAGTAGCATTGGCACCTATCGTGGCCCCTCTCTCCACTATTGTTGTCAGGTAACTGTCCCTCCTTATAATGGCGCTTCGCGGATTTATGATATTCGTAAAGACCATTGACGGCCCCAGGAAAACATCATCATCGCAGATAATACCGGTATAGATTGAAACATTATTCTGGACCTTAACATTTTTACCAAGCTTAACTTCCGGGGATACCACAACATTTTGTCCGATATTACAGTTTTCCCCGATCTCCGAACCTGTCATAATATGGCTGAAGTGCCAGATCTTTGTTCCTTTTCCTATTATACTGCCCTTATCAATGACAGCTGTTTCATGAGCAAAATATTCCTTCTCCATGGTCATTTTGTTTCGAAGAATTTTAAGATGTTATAGGTGATATATTCAAGCTGTTCCTGCTCCATATCGGCATGCATTGGCAAAGAAAGAACCTCCTTGCATAATAATGATGTGACAGGGAAATCCTCTTCGACATATCCGAGATAACGGTATGCATCCTGAATGTGTAGAGGGCCCGGATAATAGATCATTGCTGGTATCTTAACGGAAGCGAGGTAGTTCTTCAATTCATCTCTGAGGCCATTCCCTACCCTGATTGTATATTGATGAAAGATATGTGAGGAATAGGCTGATCTTCCGGGAAGTGTTATTGATTTGCATCCGGCAAGAGTCTTATCATAAAAATCTGCAACAGTTCTTCTTGCGTTATTGAACCGGTCGAGGTATTTCAATTTTACATTCAGAATTGCTGCCTGGATGGTGTCAAGCCTGGAGTTTATTCCAATATCATCATGCTTGTATTTTACTTTCATTCCGTGGTTGGCTATACTCCTTATTTTTTTTGCAAGCACTTCATCGTTTGTAATAAGAGCTCCGCCGTCACCGAAACACCCGAGGTTTTTAGAAGGAAAGAATGAAGTAGTGCCAATAATTCCGATTGTTCCTGCTTTTTTCCGGGTGCCGTCTGAAAAAATAAAATCCGTTCCCGTAGCCTGTGCTGAATCCTCAATAACATAAACGCCATGATCCTCTGCAACCTTCATAATGCTTTCCATGTCGGCACATTGACCAAAAAGATGAATGGGAATTATGGCTTTTGTCCGCGGGGATATTACTTTTCTGACTGCCTCAGCTGTTATGTTATAGGTATACGGATCAGGATCGACAAGAATCAGTTTGAGACCAAGCAAAGCAACAACCTCAACTGCTGAAATAAAGGTAAAATCTGACGTAATGACCTCATCACCGGGTTTCAGTCCAAGAGCCATCAGGGAGATCTGGAGAGCATCGGTTCCGTTGCCGCATGTGATTATATAATTAGTTCCCAGGTATTTCTGAAGCTCTTTCTCAAAAACACCTATCTCGGGTCCCCTGATGAATGCAGTCGAATTAAGTACATTTTTGATTGCTGCATCGATTTCAGATCCAAGTTTCTCATACTGAACCCTGAGGTCAACCATTTGAATATCTCTCATAAAAAGCAGAATTATGCGAACTACGAAGATAATATTTTTTAAAGATTCTTGGGAACTGTAATGTGTTCTTAAAATTACCTTTATGCTCCTGATGTTTTCCTTATAGTATTCTTTACTCTTAATTATGATACTGATATTACATTGTTATAAGTTTTTTCTTATTTTTGTAATTATACTTAGTAATGGATATTACAGCTTTCATACGGGAATTATTATTCAGTCACGATTGTGTGATTTTACCGGGATTTGGCGGTTTTGTGGGGAACTATACCCCTGCCCGTATTGATAAGGAGACTGATACTTTTTATCCTCCCGTAAAACAGATATCCTTTAACAGGAACCTTAACCACAATGATGGTTTGCTGGTAGGCAGGATATCCGGATCGTCAGGAATCAATTACGGCGATACCAGAAATATGGTGGATGAATTTGTTGTTTCCCTGCGTAAAAAGCTCGAAAGAGGAGAAAAAGTCAACTTCGACAAGATAGGCACCTTTACGAATAACCAGGAGGGAAATGTACAGTACGAACCGGACCATAGTGTTAATTACAACCTGGGGTCTTATGGTCTTGATTCCTTTCAGTTTTCGCCGCTTGAGGGATATGATTTACGTAAACGCATAACCGGACATAGAGACAAGGTCCCGGTGAAACGAGCTTCCATGAGAAAGATATTATGGAGAGCTGCAGTAATTATTCCTGTCCTTGCTGTCCTGACCGCAATCCCCTTAACCACTGATATTTTCAGGTCGAAAGTGGAAACCACAACAATGAATCCACTGGTAACTGCTGAATTTGAGGATAACAAAAAAGCTGTCGACGAAGAAGTACCGCCAAAGGCTGAAGAGATTATTATTGCTGACAAACAAAATACTCAGCCTGTTGTTGAAACCGCAACTCCTCTGCTTGAAGAAGAGATGCATTACTGCCTTATTACGGGCAGCTTTAAGCTGAAACAAAATGCTTATAACCAGGCAGATATGCTCAGAAAGGAGGGTTATGATCCCGAAATTCTTGATGCACCCAATAGTTTCTACAGGGTTAGTGCTGTCAGGTGCAGGGATATACCCTCTGCCCGCAATAAAGCCGATAGTATCTCAAAAAAATTCCCGGGTACCTGGGTCAAGAAAATATAACCCGTCTATTTTATCACACTCCCGTTATCTATATTTTCGAGTGGTGACACAAGAACAAGTTTCCCCTCTGTATCCTCTGCCATAAGAATCATTCCTTTTGATTCGATACCCTTGATCTTTCTCGGTTCGAGATTTGCAACAATGGATATTTGTTTCCCGACCATATCCTGCGGATTAAAATATTCGGCGATACCCGATACTATTGTTCGGATATCAATACCGGTGTCAATTGTTAGCTTGAGAAGCTTATCGGTATTCGGTACTTTTTCAGCTTCAAGAACAGTTGCTGTACGCATATCAATTTTTGTGAAATCTTCAAACGAAACAGTTTCTTTTGCCGGTATTGTTTTCATTTCAGGTGATTTATTTGTTTTTTTTGTTGCCATTAGTCTATCGAATTGCCGGGCTATTTCATCATCTCCGATCTTGTCAAACAACAGCTCGGATTTGCTTATATAGCCTCCTGGTAACAGCAAGTCATTCCTTCCGGCATCACTCCAGTTCAGATGGGCAAGGTTAAGCCAGCTCCTTAATTTTTCCATGGAAAATGGAAGGAATGGCTCCAGGATAATTGTGAGGTTTGCAGTTAATTGCAGGGCAATATTCATTATAGTTTTTACTCTCTCCGGATCAGTTTTAATTATTTTCCATGGTTCTGCTTCGGCAAGATATTTATTTCCGAGCCTGGCAAGGTTCATTGACTCCCTGAGCGCCTCTCTGAACCTGTATGTATCAAGACTCGTTTCTACATTTTTTCTTATTTGTATGATCTCATTCAGGACCATTTCATCATCAGATGTTGTTTTCCCTCTTTCCGGTACTTTGCCTTCATAATAATTTTTTGTAAGTACCAGGGTTCTGTTTATGAAATTACCCAGGATGGCCACCAGCTCGTTATTATTACGTGCCTGGAACTCTTTCCAGGTGAAATCGTTATCCTTTGTCTCCGGGGCACTGGCACAGAGAGAATACCGGAGAACATCCTGTTTCCCGGGGAAATCGATCAGGTATTCATGCAGCCAGACTGCCCAATTCCTGGATGTGGAAATCTTGTCATTTTCAAGGTTCAGGAACTCATTGGCAGGAACATTTTCGGGAAGGATATAACTTCCTTCAGCTTTTAGCATCGCAGGGAAGATTATACAGTGAAATACGATATTATCCTTACCTATAAAATGGACCATTTTTGTTTCATCGTCCTTCCAGTATTTTTCCCAGTCAGATGTTAGTTCTCTCGTTGCTGAGATATATCCGATTGGAGCATCGAACCATACATAAAGGACTTTACCCTTTGCACCCTTTACCGGTACCGGGACTCCCCAGTCGAGATCACGGCTGACTGCCCTTGGCTGCAAACCCTGATCGAGCCATGATTTACATTGCCCGTAAACATTTGTTTTCCATTCCTTATGATCTTCCAGTATCCATTTTTTCAACCATGGTTCATACTTGTCAAGAGGAAGATACCAGTGCAGTGTTTCGCGTAAAACAGGCTTGCTGCCACTGATAGTTGAGTGTGGATTGATAAGATCGGACGGGCTTAATGAGGTTCCGCATTTTTCACACTGGTCACCGTAGGCATCTTCATTGTCGCAATGTGGGCAGGTTCCGGTTATATACCTGTCGGCAAGGAAGCAACCGGCCTCCTCATCATAATATTGCTCCGTGGATTTTTCGATGAACTCACCTTTGTGATAAAGGGTCAGGAAAAAATCGGAGGCAGTTTCATAATGAATTTTATTTGATGTACGTGAATAGATATCGAATGCTATTCCAAAATCCTCAAAGGCTTTTTTATTTATTGCATGATACCTGTCAACGATCTCCTGTGGTGTAACTCCCTCTTTGCGTGCTTTCAGAGTTATAGGGACACCATGCTCATCGGATCCACATATGGATATCACATCTTCTCCTTTCATCCTCAGGTACCTGGCGTAAATATCGGAAGGTACATATACTCCTGCCAGATGGCCTATATGTATAGGGCCATTCGCATACGGAAGTGCAGATGTGATAAGGTATCTTTTGAATTTCTTCATTGTGATAAATTAAAACGGTCAAAGGTAATAAAATTATAAAATGGCCCCTAAATCCCCCGAAGGGGACTTATAAGAAACATTATTGTTTATTTTTACCTAAAATAATTAACAGGGATGTCTGTAAAAAAAATCCAGCCTCCATTTTTAAAACCGGGTGATGAAGTTGCCATTATTTCACCTGCATTTGCAATTGACAGTGAAAAGATGGAATCAGCAGTCACCTTACTGGAAAACTGGGGACTCAGGGTGCATATTGGTGAGAATGCCCTGAAACAGGAGGGTCCCTTTGCGGGCACCGATGATGAGAGGTACAGAGATTTCCAGGCAGCGACAGGCGACAAAAGAGTTAAAGCAGTATTCTGTTCGAGAGGCGGTTACGGGATGCTGAAGATCATTAACCGGATCGATTTTACCTCTTTACGCAGGAATCCCAAATGGTATATCGGATACAGCGATATAACTGTATTACATACATGGCTGGCTGAGAAGTACAATATGATTTCAGTACACGGAGAGATGCCGTTGAATTATTATAATCCCGAAAAAACGCCTGACACAATTGGATCTCTTTACAAAGCATTATTTGAAGGATGTCAACCGATTGAATGGAAAGGTGATTTCAGGAGGGGGATAAAAACCGAAGGAGAGATCACGGGAGGAAACCTCTCGCTTCTCTATAGCCTTGCTGGTACTGCCGGAGAGCCGGTGACAAAAGGCAGAATACTGTTTATTGAAGAAATAGGTGAATACAATTATCACCTCGACAGGATGATGACATCCCTGAAGCTTGGCGGCAAGCTTGAAGGTCTTGCAGCACTTGTGGTCGGGGGCATGAATGAGATGGCTGAAACAAAAATACCATGGGGCAAAAGCCCTGAGACAATAATATCAGATATTGTTGAAGATTATGATTTTCCGGTTCTGTTCAACTTCCCTGCCGGACATATCAGCGATAACAGGGCTTTCTATATTGGCCGAAAAGCCAGGTTAGATATCAGTGGCAATGTGGCGACGCTAATCTACATCTGATTATCAGAAAGCGGAAAGAAGCAGATCAAGGTCTTTTGATAGTATCCCGTATTTCTGCCCGAGTGTTTCATTAGTCAGTATGCCGTTATAAAGGTAGACACCGTCACGGAGGCCCGTATCATTTTTAAGAAGCTGGGTTATCCCTCCGGTATCTGCCATCTTCTGCAGCAACGGTGCAAAAATATTACTGAAAGCTATTGTAGCTGTCCTGGCGACACGTGAAGGGAGGTTCCAGGCAGTAAAATGGATCACACCATGTTTTTCATAAACAGGATCATGAAGTGCGCGGCATTCGCTTGTTTCGATACACCCCCCTCTGTCAATGCTGAGGTCAATGATAACTGCACCCTTTTTCATGCTTTTCACCATATCTTCTGTTATATAATACCATGGACGCAGATCCTCCAGCTCAATAGCACCTATCAGGACATCGGCCGACTTCAATGCTTTTTTCAGTACCTGGGGATGGAAAACAGATGTTTGTAGCCTGTATCCCATAATTGATTCAAATTTTCTGAGCCTCTCCAGTGAACTGTCAAATATTTTTACCTGGGATCCCAGTCCCAGTGCTGCTTTTGCAGCATATTCACCTGCCCTGTTTGCTCCCAGGATGATCACCTCTGTTGGTGTCACTCCTGTAATGCCTCCAAGCATAACACCTTTCCCTCCATGGTGATTGCTGAGATAGTCGGAAGCCAGAAGGATGGAAGTCACACCGGAAATCTCGCTCATGGATTCCACAACAGTCATAACACCTGTTGCATCCCGGATCTTTTCGAAGGCAATGGCGGTAACTTTTTTACCTATAAGCCGCGCGAGCGTCTCTTCGTTAAGCTTCAGCACATTAAGGTATGACATAATTACCTGGTTGCCTTTCAGGTATTCAGTTTCTTTACTGGAAAAGGGCGCTACCTTAATAACAACATCACTGCTATACACTCTTGCCGGAGAATCAGTAATAATTGCTCCGTTTTCACTGTAATCCTTATCAGAATAATTAGCACCGGTACCTGCACCTTTTTGTATAATTACCTCATTATCTGATTCTACGAGCAGGTTAACCGCTTCCGGTGTAAGAGCTGCCCTTTTTTCATCATCCTTAGAATCGCTTGGGATACCGATGGATAATCTTCTGAACCTGACAGCAGTTTCAAGATGCTCTTCTTTTGGCATAAAAGCACTGTCACCGTAACTCACTTTTCCACTCTTGCCTCTCATGTTCATTTCAGAAATAGTGTTATTTCTCCAAAGTTAAAATAAATTGGGATACAGCAGTAAAATATGCTCGGGTTAAGATACCTCCAGAATACGTTCCTCATTTTTCCCGACATTGATGCGGATTTTTACCGTACCTGCAGGCAATAAGTCCTCTATCAACTCCGGCCATTCCATGAAGCAGTACGACCCTCCATAGAGATATTCTTCAAGGCCGAAATCAAATACCTCCTCAGTATTTTTTATTCTGTAGAAATCAATATGATATAAAGATTCACCTTCAGGCGTCCTGTATTCATTTACCAGTGTGAAAGATGGACTGCTGGTCATATCAGAAGCTCCAAGCAGGTTGCATATTGCTTTTATAATTGTTGTCTTTCCCGCACCCAGCGATCCGTAAAATGCAAAGATCCTGCTGCCGGCTGAGAGTTCAAGCAACCTCCTGCCGGCAAAAGGAAGATCTTTCTTCTGTTTAACTATAATTTCCATTTATTATACGGGTTCCAGAAAAGCAACAGGCAGCATCATTTCCGGCATTGAGATTCCTCCATGTTGAAAGCTGTTCCTGTAATACGTGGCATAGTAATTAAAATTATTCTGGTAGACAAGATAATCCTTGTTCATGGCAAAAATATACCGCGAGCTTATATTTGTCTTTGGCAGGAATGCTTTCCCGGGATCCCTTATCTCGAATACTTCAGAAGGATTATAATCAAGATTTCTTCCCGTCTTATAACGCAGATTAGAAGATGTCTTTTTGTCACCGATCATCTTTATCGGATTTTGAACCCTGATAGTTCCGTGATCAGTTGTGATAATTACTTTTACCTGATGCCTGGTCAGTGTTTTCAGCAGATCAAACAGAGAAGAATGGATAAACCATGATCTTACAAGACTCCTGTAGGCTGTCTCATCATCTGTAAGATCTCTTATCACGCCAATATCCGTACGGGCATGAGAAAGAACATCAACGAAATTATAAATAAGAATGTTGATCTCATTCTCGAGCATTGGCTTAATCCTTTCATTTACCTTTTTTGCTTCAATGTTACTGCTGATCTTATTATATGACCATTTGTATTTCAATCCTTTCCTTGAAAGCTGATTCCTGAACATCTCCTCTTCAAATTTGTTTTTGCCGGCTTCATCATCATCATCGACCCAGAGACGTGGCATAAGTTCGGCAATCTGTGAGGGCATGAGCCCGGCAAAGATGGCATTACGGCTGTACTGGGTTGCAGTTGGCAGAATGCTGAAATAAATATCCTCTTCAACCACCCTGTAATGCCCGGCAAGCTCAGCCGAAATTGTCTTCCAATGATCAAACCTCAAATTGTCAATGAGAATGAAAAATAAAGGTCTGGAATTACTTATATGCGGAAAAACCTTTCTTGTGAAAAGTGAGTGTGACAGGACAGGAAGATCAGCAGTCACGGGATCAAACCATGAAAGGTAGTTTTTTGCAACAAATTTAGAGAAAAGGTTGTTGGCCTCATTTTCCTGCATCTTCAATATTTCTGTCATTCCCGGGTCAGTTGATTTTTCAAGTTCCGATTCCCAGTAGGTGATTTTACGAAAAACCTCTGTCCAATTTTCCCAGCTTCCTGCAGATGATATCATGTCACCGATACGGCTGAATTCCTGCCTGTAATCGGTTGTTGTTTTTTCTGTGACAAGCCTTTTCTGGTCAAGTATCTTCTTTATTGCAAGCAATACCTGTTTGGGTTTAACCGGTTTGATAAGATAATAGGCTATTTCGGAACCGATTGCTTCTTCCATTATATCCTCTTCCTCACTTTTCGTTATCATTACCACGGGGATATCGTTCCTCACTTCCCTGATAAGCCTGAGAGTCTCAATACCGCTTAACCCCGGCATATGTTCATCGAGAAATATGAGATCATAGGAGTTTTGCCGTACAAGATCAATAGTATCATTGCCGTTTGAACAGGTATCTATCTCATACCCTTTATCCTGCAGGAAGAGGATATGGGGTTTAAGAACCTCAATCTCATCATCTGTCCATAGTATTCTTATCCTTCTCATTTTAATAGTTTTCCCTGAAGAAAAGAAGATACCGCTCCGGATTCTTATCTTCATTCAGAACCCTTAGATTATTTTCATTTATAATAAAGGAATACATTTTGGAGGCTGATGGGTTCCTTACCAGCTTTTCAATCAGAAATGACTTATAATAACCCATTACATCAGAGTATTTCTCAAATCCCGATACCTTGATCATTATATATTTATTATCCATCAGCGTTCCTTCAGTCCTGTAGTTAAGGTTAGTGAAATTATCAATGTTATAGCTTATCACATCGAATGCAGCCTGGTTAATATTGAATTCAGGATTCTCAATTATAAGCATAAAAGAGTGATTTACCGAAGTATCGGCTATAAATAACTCCCTGGCAATCTCTTTTTCTTCCTCAACTTTCAGTTCGGGGACTTTTTTGTTAATGAAAGCGATTATCTCTGCTGCTTTTTTACTTTCCTCACTGTCGGGCCACAATTCAATGATTTTATTAAGCTCCTCCTTGAGAGTTCTTTCATCGCTGATCCGGGCTATGGAATATGCGCGAAGCAGAAGAAACTTAGGAGCCAGCTGATCATGCCCGTATTTTTCCAAAGCGTCATCGCATAAAGAAATTGCATAAGTAAAATCCTCATTAATATATGTATTGTATGCTTCCCGGTAAAGCTGTTCAGCCATCTTCAGATCAGCAAGCTTTTTCTCATAATAGCCGGGGTCTGATATCATTTTTGCAAATTCGGTTTCAGGATATCCATTTATCAGGCGCTGCTTGTAAGTCTCGGATGCTGGATTATTCATTTCCTGATTTACCTTATAAAGATTATATAAAGCTTCGGGCACAAGTTCATTTTCAGGATACCTGGTAATAAGATTTTCAAAAGATTCAACAGCTCCCCCGAAATCCCTGATCTTTTCAGCATAGGCTTTGCCAGCGTTGAGATATGCATATGCTATTCGGTTTTCAGAGGCAGTCAGCAGGGAATCGGTCAGCGGAAGATCTTTTAAGTAGAATTCAGGATTTTTATAATCAAGTGTTTCTGCATTTAGTGAATCGGAGCCATTTTGTGCTGGCTCATTACCTTCAGCAGATGCCATGGATGAAGTAACCCTGGTTTTATTTTGCCGGCGCCAGTTATCCTCGAATCTTCTGTTACCCCACCTGCGCTTGAATTCCGTACGGCCAAATGTAAGTGCAGCCTGGTTATAAAAGTACCACTTACCCTCCTGTTCGATATTATCCTGGAAACGTCTCTCATTTTCATAGAATTGTCCCAGGTTATACCTGTCGGAATATTGAGAGGCTCTGCCTTCACTTTCTGCTTTGGTAATTTCACTGATTATTGATGAAATAAAAGCATTTCTTTCGGATTCTGACATTGAAGCAATTCTCTGAAGAGAATCTTCAGTTTGGATGATACTCAATTGTGATACGACAGTATTTAAGTTTTCCGATTTTAATTTCAGCGCCTGATATTCGGAATGCTCAGTGTCGAGAAAAATGACAGTACTATCATAGTACCTGCCTGCCTTTAAAAGGTCATGCTTAGTGTAATAATAATCAGCAAGAGCAAGATAAGACCTTCCTTTCTGGTTCTGGTTAAGGGAGGAAGATGATACTGATTTCCTGTAGAATTCCAATGCCTCTATTTCATTTCCCTCATTCATTGATAAATTACCAAGTGCAAAATAAATCTGGTCAAGGAAATCCTTATTCTTCGAGTCTTTCAGCATCTTCTCCATCTCTTTCCTCATTTCTCCGGGGTCCCCCGTGCTGACATCAAAAACACCTGCAATATTTATCCTGGCATTGAATTCAACATCATAGGGAGGATTCATTTTAACGACTTTCCGGTAGAGAGATATTGCCCTGTGGGCATTTCCTGCCTGTTCATTAAGCTGAGCCAGCAAATATGTAAGCCTGTATTTTGTTTGTTTCCCTGACACATTATCAATGGCCTTATCCAGAGGTTCTATAGCTTCAGAATATTTATGCTGTTTGACAAAGAGATCTGCCATGGTTGTATAATACATGGCTCTCAATGCCTTCGGGAAATCAGCTAATGTTTCAAGTTCGTTCAGGGTACGGTACGAATTACTATACCTGCCTTTTTCATTATGGGTCCTGGCAAGCCAGAGGGATGCCTCTTTTCTTATCAGAGGATCATTGGCCTGGGTAATACAATACTCGAAAACTGCAGAAGCCTCATTATACTCATGCTTGTAAAACCTTGCCATTCCAATGAGAAGATAACTGTCATCAACCCACTGATTGTATTCTTTCCGGGTGAACAGATCCTCCTCTCGTGGAGCAATATTGTTTTTATCCTTTACTTCAGGTTTTGAAGTAATTGATTTTAAGGAGATAAGTTTTGAGGCTTTCTGGATTGCCTTTTCCATATCGGAACTGCAGAGAGAGGCAGAGGAGGGATCACTGTATTCGAATACATCCAGCAATTCGGCATAGTCGTCCTCATGACCATTTGCAACCTTAAGAAGTCCCTCCTTAAAGCTTTCATAACCATTAAAATAAATATTATATCTGGCCGTCATTCCATGATAAAACCTTGTTGCCCTTGTGTTTTTTTCCACAGAACAGTCTGCTGCGATGATTAACAATCCCAGCAACACCAGGTATTTATATGATGATTTTGCTGAAGGCAATAAAAAGGTTTTAATACTATAAACTTACCAGACCCTGGTATAGTATTTCAAAGGTAGATAAAATTAGGGAGTTGTCTTTTATCAGGCAGAAATGACACCCTTTATTTCGGGTACCTCCTTCATCAGCGCCTGCTCGACCCCGGCTTTTAAGGTCATCATACTATACGGACAGCCATAGCATGCACCGGTGAGTTTTACCTTAACAGTAAGATCTTCTGATATTTCGACAAGTTCAATATCTCCTCCGTCTGACTGGAGATATGGCCTGACTCTTTCCAGGGCCTTTAATACACGTTCTTGAATAGTCTCGTTTTCTGACATATGAATTATGATTTAATTATGCAGCACCTTAATTTTTATTTGATTTAAATAAATAGCCGGCAATTTTACCAAATTTTTCTGTTATCGCAAAATATTCATTTCATGGCTGGCATTAAGAACCCAGCCAACCATTCTGGCAGATCTGCCGGTACCCAGATAGCGTGAAATAGCCCCGTAAGATGTGACCCTTCTCTGAGGTATCTTCCTGGTTACATAGTAAACCCTGCTGAAAAAATCATCATTATTCTTTTGTCTCTGCCCGGGCATCTTTAATAATTCTGTTCTTTAAAAGTCTGAAGGAGAGATAATTAATATTCAATCCTTCTTCAAGAAAGAGATTTTCGTAATGTGTTTTGATGGATAGAATTTCATCATCGGCTTTATCAGAGTGAAGGTCATTGCTGGCAAAAATTACAGGAAGGTTATTCAGTTCAACCAGTCTCTTTGTATAGTTGAAGAGATCGGTGTTATCCGTTTTCAAATGAATAACCCCTTTGTCCTTCAGAAAATTACGAAATGTATTAAGAAACCAGGGACAGGTAAGCCTCTTGTTGGAGTTCCGTTTTCCGGGATGGGGATCAGGGAAGGTAAGCCATATCTCTTCAACCTCATCTTCAGCAAAATAAGAGTTAATAAACTCTATACGTGTACGGAGAAAAGCCACGTTGGACATTTTGTTTTCGTCGGCTGTCTTTGCTCCCTTCCACATCCTTGCTCCTTTTATGTCGATACCTATATAATTATTATGTGGAAATCTGGCTGCAAGGCCTACTGTATATTCACCCTTTCCGCATCCCAGCTCCAGGATGACCGGATTTGAGTTCCGGAAAATTTCAGTGTGCCATTTTCCTTTGAGCGGATGATCTTTCCATGACAGGTCTCCTGTTACAGGCTCTATTACGTTATTGAATGTAGCCATCTCAGCCCATTTGGCCATTTTGTTCTTTCCCACAGCTTAAGATTTACCTTTTGCTTCTTTCAATTCTTAATCCGAAATCATAGATACCCGGAAGATCACCAATACGCATACCATGCTGTATTTTGAAAAGGTATGTACCCCTGTCCGGAAAAAAGACATTTGTCCTGTAGGGAAGGTTAAGCTCATGAATATCACCGAATCCTTTGCCGTACCAGCTGCCTTTTTCATCGGCAAGATAATATTCAAGAGTATCTGTCATTCTATTACCATCAGGTGAAGAGGCAGTTACAAACAGGAATAAGTTTCGGAACGGATAGTCTGACCCTGTTCTTATGGTGAAAAAAACATCGCTGAGCTGAGTTGTATCATCTATCTGTATGCTGAAATCGGGCACATTGGAAAGCTCCCATATATTGTCTTGCATGACTATGCTGTCAGTGAATATAACATCACTGTTACACGATGAGAGAAGAAGCAGCAATAACAGGATTGAGGCTTTATTTGTTTCTCTTATCATTAAATTTCCTGTTCTTTCTTTTATGAGAGTATTTACGTTGGTTGTTATTAGGTTTGCCGGTATCAAACCTTGTCAGGTTGTTGTCTTTAAGAAGATCTTCCGAAACAGGGGTGTTATCCCATGATGGTGTTCCGGGAAGTAATCTTTCGGGTTTAATGCCGTTTTTGTTCATAGTCTGTATTTCAATAACCCTCTCTACCGGCACCGGTATCAGGTTAGCAGTTGAATGTTGGTCTGTTGAATACCAGTAAATACCTTTATGAACTTCCATTTTCTGAAAATATGCTGTGTTGTTGGTTGTTTCCAGGGGAATATCTTTCGACGGAAAGGTTTTCTGTGCATCAACATAGCAGTCGACCTCAAAGTTGAGGCAGCACTTTAATTTACCGCATTGCCCGGCAAGTTTTTGCGGATTCAGCGACAATTCCTGGTATTTTGCGTGGGTAGTTGTTACTGAGGTAAAGTTCGTGATATATGTTGCACAGCAAAGTTCTCTTCCACATGATCCTATTCCTCCTATTCTGCCAGCCTCCTGGCGGGCACCGATCTGACGCATTTCTATCCTCACCTTAAATTCTTCGGCCAGCACCTTTATCAATTGCCTGAAATCGACGCGTTCATCAGCTATATAATAGAATATGGCTTTGGTTTTATCGCCCTGGTATTCAACATCCCCGATCTTCATGCCAAGTTTCAGCTCTTCGGCAATTTGCCTGGAGCGAAGCATTGTCGGTATCTCAAGCAATTTTGCTTCTTTCCATTTTTGTATATCGACATCTTTTGCTTTACGATATACTTTTTTCATATCTTCAAGCGAAGGAATGGCTTTGAGCTCCTTAAGCTGTTCGTGAACAAGTCTGCCGATCATGGATATTCTTCCTATATCATGGCCGGGGGAGGCTTCAACAGCAACCAGGTCTCCGATCTCGAACCTGAGATTGTTGATATTCCTGTAGAATCCCTTACGGGTGTTTTTGAACCTGATTTCAACAATATCATTTTCACCGGGGCTTTCAGGAATGTCTTTCAGCCAGTTGAAGGAATCAAGTTTATTACAACCGGGTTTATATTTTGTATCAGGCATCTGGATTTCTTCATCCTGCTGCCCTTGTAGTTCTTCATTCTCTGTCATAAAGATTCAGCACTTCAAAATTAACCGCAAAAGTAATGAATAATTGCCACAATGTCAATTTACGGCCCTTGTTTAACGGATCAGCCTGGTGACCTTAAGTGCCAGGTCAAGGAAGATGATCTTTGCATTCCCATTGGCTTCAATATGGGAGAAGGCAAGGTTAAACTCATCAGTGAGGGGATAGATATTTTTCTGGTTTATAAAAGGGTGGAAATTACCCGAGAAGGAAGCCTCTTCTCCTGCCAGGTATACCAGGTCATTTTTTAACTGATCAAGCGAGAGCATAAGATTTTCCCTCAGAAGCCTTAAAGAGAAGGAGAAAAAATTCTTCTGGGCCTCCCTTCCTGTTGCAGCCATCTCCTCCGACCAGTTTATCAGTGAAAAAATGTCGCGTTTCCATGCAAATCTCATCAGGCTTTTAAATCGGGCAAGTTTACCAAGGGATGAATCCTCGTTTTCATATAGCTCGACAGCCCTTATGATATTTCCGTTTGCTACTCTGGCTATGTCGGCCGCTTTATCTTCTCCGGCACCTGATCCGGCTTTCAGAAATTCCTTTATTTCATCTTCTGCGAACAGGGGGATCTTTACTATCTGGCATCTCGACAATATCGTTAACGGAAGTTTATCAGGTTCATCTGAAACAAGAAGAAAAAGTGTTTTTTCGGGTGGCTCCTCGAGAAGCTTTAAAAGCTTATTGGCCGTAGCCTTATGCATCTTTTCGGGCAGCCATATTATCATTATCTTGAAATCCGATTCAAAAGTCTTGAGATTGAGCTTTTTTATTATCTCACCTGCCTCTGATGCAAATATTAGTCCCTGGGCATTCTCGACGTCAATTGAATTAAGCCAGCTGTTAATCGTAAAATATGGTGATTTTTTTACAAAATCCCTCCATTGTTCAATAAAGACATCACTGACAGGTTCCGTGTTTTTTTTGTCTTTAATAACAGGGAAGACGAAGTGAAGATCGGGATGGATCATCTTTTCATATTTCACGCACGATTTGCATGTACCGCACGAATCATCCGGCGTACGGTTTTCGCAGCTTACATACCTTGCATAAGCCAGCGCCAGGGCAAGAGAACCACAGCCTTCAGGGCCGGAGAATAGCTGGGCATGACTCACTCTCCCCTCACGTACTGATTTTATCAGCTTTTCTTTTGTTTCCTTATGTCCGGGAATCCGGGCAAAGTTCATAATTAATACTTTTTTCAAAATTAGTTATTCTTTTAAATAAACACAATCTATCACAATGACATAATAAAACCCAGGAGAGCCTGCCCCGATTTATCGGGGGGTTTCATAGTGATGTATCTTAATATGTAAAATTTTTTCATTACCATAAATTAGTACAGTAACTATCAAAGATTATCTTGAAAATTAAGTAGGTTTGTAAACAGAAATAACTATCAAAAATTAAGTAATATGAAAATGATTCAGGACTTCAATTTTAAAGACAGGAAAGCCATCGTAAGAGTCGATTTCAATGTACCCCTCGACAAAGAAACCCTTGTTGTAACCGATGATACCCGTATCAGGGGTGCTTTATCTACGATCAACAAAATTATAAATGAAGGAGGATGCGCCATCCTGATGTCTCATCTCGGAAGACCAAAAGGAAGAATGGAAAAATTTTCTCTTAAACCTGTGCTTCCGGTCCTGGAAAAACATCTGGGCAAAAAAGTGCTCTTTGCAGATGATTGTCTGGGTGAATCCGCTGTTAGCATGTCGGCGGAACTAAAACCGGGAGAGGTGTTGCTGCTTGAAAATGTGAGGTTTTATCCTGAGGAAGAGGGGAAGCCTGTGTTGCCTGAAACAGCAACTGATGAGGAAAAGAAAGCAGCAAAAGAAGAACTGAAGATAAAGCAGAAAGAATTTGCCAGGAAGCTATCCGGTTATGCAGAGATTTATGTGAACGATGCTTTCGGAACAGCACACAGGGCTCATGGAACCACAGCGGTAATTGCTGATTATTATCCTGAAGATAAGCGGATGTTCGGCTTCCTTATTAACAGTGAGCTGGCCGCCATGGACAAGGTACTTAATAATGCCCAGCATCCGTTTACAGCTATTATGGGAGGCGCAAAAGTATCTGATAAAATAATGCTGATTGAAAACCTGCTTAACAGGGTTGACAACCTTATTATCGGAGGCGGTATGACATACACCTTCGTTAAAGCACAGGGAGGCAGCATAGGTAAATCGCTCTGTGAGGAGGATAAGCTTGACCTTGCTCTCAAGATTATCGAAAAAGCAAAAGAAAAGGGAGTAAACCTATACCTGCCGGCCGATAGCCTTAATGCAGATAAATTTGAAAATGATGCGGATACAAATATTACTGAAGTTGATGCTATACCCGACGGCTGGCTGGGACTCGATATTGCTGAGAAAACCATACAGCTGTTTTCCTCGGTAATCGAAAATTCAAAGACCATTCTCTGGAACGGCCCCATGGGAGTATTTGAAATGGAAAAATTTTCAAAGGGAACCACAGCAATAGCGAAAGCAATAGCTGCCGCAACCGCTAAAGGAGCATTCAGCCTGATTGGAGGAGGTGATTCTGTAGCTGCAATAAATAAAAACAACCTTTCTGATAAGGTTAGCTATGTATCAACGGGAGGCGGTGCAATGCTGGAGTATATGGAAGGGAAAAAACTGCCGGGAATAGCAGCTATACGAGGAGAATAATACAAGGTGCAGCGGTGTAGCAGTACATCGGGTTAAAGGCAATAATAACAATTATGGGGAGAGTCACAATGCATTGTGACTCTACCTTGTATTCAGTATGAGAAATATTTTACTGATATTGATGTCTTTGTTATTGATCCAGCTATCCTGTAAAAAACAGGAGGTAATTCCCACATCGGGAACTGTAACGATTGATAATATTACCGGATTCACCCAGACATATTTTGTTTACGGATTCCTGTTCGCCAGGGCAGAAATAGTATCAACACTTGATAATCCTCCGCCCGATATCACTATTGACAGTGATGGGACAAATCTGTTCTTCCAGACCAATAATTTAAAGGATTCATTTTATAAATTTGGAGAGTTCGATAGTGCAATCTCAGCTGAAGAGGCATTTAATAACCTGACAACCGTCAGCGTTACTCAATGGGAGGGACTGGCATACGCGGTAGAGCCCGGTCAGATATGGATTTACAGGTCAGGAAGTGAACATTATGCCAAGATAAGGATCATTTCCACGGTTTCCGAGGTAAGAAGCAACAGGGATTATGCCGAGTGTACCTTTGAATGGACTTACCAGCCTGACGGATCATTAACTTTTCCGGATAAATGAAACCTGATATAACAAGAAGGATATTTAAAATAAAAGAGAAGAACGATTTTCTCGATATAACACTTGAAATATTTAAATATCAGGCTGATAATAATCCAGTATATAATTTATACCTCAAAAAACTGGGCAGCAGGTATAGGGTACCGGAAAACCATACAGAAATACCTTTTTTACCTGCAGGGTTTTTTAGAAATCATATGATACTGACAGGTGATAAACCTGCTGAAATAATATTTGAAAGTAGCGGCACAACAGGAACATCAGGAAGCTGTCATTATGTTGCCGATCTTACCCTGTACGAAAAAAGTTTTTTCTCTGCATTCACCCTTTTTTATGGAGACCCCGCCGACTATATCATTTATGCTTTACTACCATCCTACACTGAAAGGGAAAATTCTTCACTTGTTTATATGGTCAGGCATCTTATTAAAGCTACAGGGAGTACTTTGAGCGGATTTTACAGGGATGATTACAAAAAATTACAGGAAAATATAAGCAGGGGAAGGGATAAGGGAAAGAAGATGCTGATGATAGGTGTCAGCTATGCTCTTCTGGATTTCGCCGAAGCCTGTAATCCTGATCTGTCAGGTATTATTGTTATGGAGACGGGAGGTATGAAAGGCAGGAGAGAAGAGATAATAAGGCCGGAGCTTCATTCCATGTTGAAAGAAAAATTCAATCTGGAGACAATCCATTCTGAATACGGGATGACAGAACTCTTAAGTCAGGCCTATTCCCTGGGCGAAGGAATCTTCCGTTGTCCGCCATGGATGAAAATACTAATAAGAGATCCGCAGGATCCGTTATCAATAATTACTGAAGCGGGAAGGAGCGGGGGTATCAATATCATTGACCTGGCAAACATTAATTCATGTTCCTTCATAGCCACTGACGATCTCGGAAAGGTTCATGAGGACGGCAGCTTCGAAGTTCTTGGCCGTCTGGATAACAGCGATATAAGAGGTTGTAACCTGTTAATTGAGTAAAAAGACCTGCAAGACAATATTACAGACCTAGTTTGGTTCTGATTGCTTGAGGTATTGCATCCTTATGTACCATGATAAAGAGAGTCTTAGCCCTGACATAGCTCTCTGACATGTTCAGATAACCTCCGAAGACATTTCTGTCGGTCCCCCATGAATTTTTGGTTTTATAATATTTTGTACCATTCTGGTCTTTAACAACTCCGGTAAGATGCATCAGGTGATCGTCGGTGGTTGTGAAACTCTCATACCCTGCCTGACGGATCTTTTGGGTTACATTGATCTCCGGACCCGGCGAAGGGGGCGATTCCGGGGTTCCCGGGCTTTGACCCGGAGCTCTCTCAAATCTTGCTCTGTCAGTTGCAGGTCCCCTTTCTCCGGATGGTAGTAAAGGAAGAACAGCATATCCGTTTTTATGTGAGAACCCGCTCTCACTTACATCTCCGTCCCAGTTCACCGTATAACCATTATTGAATGAATAGTCCATTATCTCGATAAGTTCATCCAGGGGAACATTATAAAATCGTTCCATTGCCCAGTTATCCGGCACCTCGAGAATGCCCTGCGTATAGAATGGAAAATGAGTAAAAGAGGTTACCTGGATATAATCATCGGGATTTATTTTCAGGCTTGTCGCAAATGTGGCAGGAGTATAAGTAATACCATTATATATAAATGTATCAGGATACACTCCGAGGTATGTATCAAGAATGGCATTTACAATTTCTTCGTATTGCTTGCTTTCATTTTTACGTTTTACCGGTATTTCTGCCACAGCATCGATGAATGCCTGGAGCTCGCTGTGATTATGAGTTGTCGTTCCATAATTCAGTCCCGGGTATACCTCATCGGGGACTATCCCGTATTCGGAAAAAACCCTCATCCAGTCATGTGAAAGGCTTCCCGGACCAAGATTTCCCTTACCTCTTCGCAGGTAATTGTCCTTCAGCCTGTCAACATAATTCTGTCGTACAACATACATTTCTGACAGGTCATACTCCTCCTTACCCATCCTGAGCAACTCAGATTCGATGAATGATGTGGTTGCAAAACACCAGCAAGTTCCTGTGGCAGACTGGTTCTTTACTGAAGTGGCTTTAAGGTCAACGACAGGTGTGAATTTATAGCCTTCCTCGACTTTTGATTTCTGGGCAGCTGTATCTTTCTTTTGTGCACTTAGCGGAAGCATGGCACAAGCAATAATTGCAGCAATAAACAAACGTATTTTCATTGAATTAAGATTAAAGTGTTATTTAGTAATTAAGAACCCGTATTAATTTATTTATATTATCTCAAGGTAGGGTAGAATGCGTTTTCTATATGATCGATCTTGTAGTCCTCTCCGTTTTTGATTACAAAAACTACATCAAAACGGCTCTCTTTATCAATGTTGTTCCACCTGATGTAACTATCAGCCGCGTAGATCATTGATCTTTGTTTTTCCCTGTTTATGGCTGTTTTCGGGTGTTCCATGTAATCATCGGAACGCGTTTTGACCTCGACAAAAACAATGAAATCTTTGTTTTCTGCAATGATATCTATTTCGAGCTTACCCGATTTCCAGTTCCTTTTCAGGATTCTGTAACCTTTATTTTTAAGGTATTCGGTAGCTTTGTCCTCACCAATCTGGCCAAGATTTTTAGAATCTGCCATATTATATCTCTATAAGTTTATTCCTTATTGCATAAAGTATCAGGCTTGCTGTATTCTTCGAATTGGTTTTCCCCAGGAGATTAGCCCTGTGTTTATCAACAGTTCTTTTGCTTATGAATAATGATTCTGCAATTTCCTGGTTTGAGAATCCCTCACAGATCTTAAGCAGTATCTCTTTTTCTCTTTTCGACAGTACCGCTGATTTAGGTTCCTGTTCACGCAGCTTGATCTTCTGAATTACATGGTAAAGCAATTCCTGCGAAAAAAAACTACCACCCTTAATGACAGTTATTATAGCCTCCCTAACTTCAGAAATATCTGAATCCTTAAGTAAAAAGCCCTTGGCGCCGGCATCAACCATTTTATAATAGTACTCATCCTCACCATACATTGAAAGTGCGATAATATTTAAGGAGGGGCATATTTTCAGTCCTCTCCTTGTTGCCTCTATCCCGTCCATTTCCGGCATACTTATATCCATCAGAGCAATGTCGGCCGGGGTTGTCTTCAGCAACCCGAGGAACTCTTCCCCGTTTGATGCTTCACCTGTAACTTCAAACTCAGTGAAGGAATTAAGCAGCAGCTTTAATCCGTTCCTGAAAAGCTGATGGTCATCTGCTATTATAATCCGTATTTTCTCCATTTACAAAGACAGGTTGTCATCAGATATCGTCTGTTACCCTGATCAGTGCGCTGGTTCCTTTTCCCTGTGTGCTTTCAATTATGAAGACACCCTCAACTGATTTAACCCGTGTCTCTATATTTGAAAGCCCCATCCCTTTAATATCTTCCTTCCCGATAGATGAGGAATCAAAACCGCGGCCATTATCATAAAAATGCAAGGTAACAAATTTTTCATGTTTGTTAAGCTCTATCTCGATACGGGAGGCTCCTGAATGACGAATAGCATTATTAATTAGCTCACATGCAGCACGATATATAACCACCTCCTTGTCATTTTCAAGCCGTTTGGTTTCCATATTCGATTTAAAATCAATCTCAACAGTACCGGTTTGGTTTATTTTTGCCGTGAAGGCACTTATTGCACTGGCGAGTCCGAAGTTGGACAGAACATGAGGGCTCAGATTATCGGAAACCTCTTTTATGGTATTTAATGCTTCATTTACAAGGTGATTGGTGTTATTCAGAATGTCAATCCCGTCCGGATCACTTATCCTGTCGCTGAGAGAGGATACAGACATTTTTACTGTTGAAAGAATCGGCCCGAGTCCGTCATGTAGATCTTTCGCAAATCTTCTTCTCTCATTTTCTTCAGTATTTATTATCGCATTCAGCACCCTCCTTTCTGTACGAAGACGATCAATCTCGGCCTTTTTAAGAGAGTAGAAGATCTCACGGATGAGGACTACACCGACAATGATCATAAATGATACCAGTACACCGATCCATTCATCTATCATCTGCCATGTATATGAAGGTGTACCGCGGAAAAACTCATTTAATTGAATGATTTTACGGATCGCCATAAAAACGAATGATAGTGAAAGGAGTATCCATGAAAGCCTGTATTTGGTTATCTTCATGAATCTCAGGGCTACGGAGGCTGCAATTATCTGCAGAATGATGGATATTATAAGAGCAACTAATCTTATCATGGGGCAATGATTAATAAACTGTAAAATTAGCAGTTATTTTTAAAAGGCTCAACGGCACTACGGTTAATGGCATAATGTCTTTTTTTCATACCTTTGACAATCTCAAAACACAACATGAATATAATATATAATATTGGAATAGTGTTATTTACGGGATTAGCCCGATTAATTTCACCATTTAATGAAAAGGTCCGTCTCTGGGTATCAGGACAAAAAAACTGGTTTGAAGTGTTGAGTAAAAAGATCCGGCCGGACGAGGAATATATATGGATCCATTGTGCTTCGCTTGGTGAATTTGAACAGGGACGGCCGGTAATTGAGGCACTGAAAAAAGAAAAACAGCACATTAAAATTATTTTGACTTTCTTCTCCCCCTCAGGATATGAGGTGCGGAAAAATTACCGGATGGCCGATATTATTTGTTATTTGCCCCCTGACACTATACGAAATGCAGAAAAATTTATCAAACTGGTTAATCCATCTGTTGTAATATTTGTTAAATATGAATTCTGGAATAATTATATAACAAGACTCTCAACGAATAATATACCGCTTTATCTGATTTCAGGTATCTTCAGAAAGGAACAGCATTTTTTTAAATGGTATGGTTCTTTTTTCCGCAGAATGCTGAAAAGGTTTACCTGGATATTTGTTCAGGATCAGAACTCATACGAACTTCTTGGTACCCTCGGGATGGAAAATGTTTCAGTAACAGGAGACACAAGGTTTGACAGGGTTAATGAGATCTCAAAAGCTGCAAAAGATATTCCCGTACTCGAGATGTTCAGGGGAAATGAGAAGCTATTCCTTGCCGGCAGCAGCTGGAAACAGGATGAGGAGATTATATCAGCATATATAAATAAATATCCCGACAGAATGAAATGGGTCTTTGCCCCGCATGAAATTGACCCTGAAAATATTGAAAGACTTGAACGTCTGTTCACTGTGAAATGTGTAAGGTTCTCATGTTTTTCCGAAGATTCATCTGATGCAAGAGTTTTAATAATTGATAACATAGGCATACTCTCTTCGGCATATCGTTATGCCTATATTGCTGAGGTAGGAGGAGGCTTTGGGAAAGGGATACATAACATTCTTGAACCAGCATGCTGGGGTATCCCTGTCATTTTCGGCCCCAATTACAATAACTTCCGTGAAGCTGTTGAACTGATAGAACTGGGCGGGGCCGGTTCGTTTAAGAAATATGAGGATTTTGACAGGATCCTTGATAAATGGCTTACTGATGAGTTAATATATGAAAAGACTGCTTCTGCTGCCGGGAAATATGTAAATAAAAACTCCGGAGCCACTAAGAAAATAATGCAACGGATCATCTGAAAAGATGCTAACATTTTATGCTCATAATTTGTTAATAAGTAGTCTTTTTTAAATTCTTCCCAATCATTTTAAAGCATGTAAATTGTTAACCCGGATTTAATAAAAATATATTTTTATTATAATCTGGTAATCAAATAACTACGATAGCTTTGCGAAAAATTTATTAATCCTTAATCCAAATTTTATGATGAAACAACTAAGACAGATCTTTGCTATGTTGTTGTTCTTGTTCGTCTCTGCAGCGATGTTCGGACAGGGATCCACAACATCGTTAATGAACGGCCAAATTACAGACAGTCAGGGAGAGGCCTTACCTGGTGCGACAATTGTAGCCACTCATGAGTCATCCGGTACCATATATGGTGCTACTGCCAACAATCAGGGATTGTTTTCAATTCAGGGGATGCGTCCCGGCGGTCCTTATAAAGTGGAAGTATCCTTTATAGGATTCTCAAAGAAAACCTTCACTGATATCAACCTTAGCCTTGGCGCAACCTTTGTGCTGAACACCGGACTGACCGAATCGAGCACTGAGCTCAATGAAGTTGTTGTTGTAGGAACAAAACCTTCGAAGTTCAATACCACAAAAACCGGTGCTACCACCAACATTTCGGGTGAACAAATGAAATTGTTACCCACCATTAACCGTAGCATTAACGACATTGCAAGGGTTTCTCCCTATAGTAACGGAATGAGTTTTTCCGGTGGTGACGGACGTTCGACAAATTTCACTGTCGATGGTGCAAATTTCAACAACAACTTTGGTTTGGAGGGAGGTAATTTACCCGGAGGAGGCAATCCTATTTCGCTGGATGCTATCGAAGAAGTACAGGTTGTTATTGCTCCTTTCGATGTCCGCCAAACCAACTTTATTGGTGGCGGTATCAATGCAATTACCAAATCGGGAACCAATACTTTCAAAGGTACGGCTTATACTTATCAGACAAACCAAAATATGCGGGGTAACAAGATTGGCGACCACGATTTTGGCGACCGTGCTGAAGAATCAAATTCTATATATGGTTTTTCATTGGGCGGCCCAATTGTTAAAAATAAATTGTTTTTCTTTGGTAACCTTGAATACGAAAAAACTCCGCAACAGGTAATCTACTGGCGTGCTTCGACCGATGGTATTTCCGATCAGCAAACCATTTCGCGTGTAACTGAAGCCGATTTGCAAACAGTATCCGATTTCCTGAAAAATAGTTACGGCTATGAAACAGGTTCGTATACAAGTTTTCCCGCCAACGAGTCGAACCTGAAATACCTCATTCGCATGGACTGGAACATTAACGATGCCAACAAATTAAGCATACGTTTCAATCACACCAAAAATAGCGCCTGGAATCCACCCAATGGAAATTCAAATGATGGCAGTTATCGTGATCGTACTAAAGACCGTGTTGGAGAATTTTCGATGTCATATGCCAATTCGATGTATTCGAAGGATAATATTGTTAATTCCGGATCTTTGGAATTAAATAGCCGATTGACCCAAAATATGTCTAATCAATTGTTAGTGACATACTCATCTATCGAAGATATTCGCGGATCGACTTCAGAACCATTCCCGTTTATTGATATTATGAGTGGCGATATTGCTACAGGAGCAGCTGCATTGGATCCCTATATTTCTGCCGGATACGAATTGTTTACATGGAACAATGGTGTAAAGAACAAAATTATTACTGCTACCGACAATTTTACCTATTATCTTGATGCTCATAGGTTAACAGGAGGTGTCAGTTACGAATACCAGATGGCTGACAATAATTATATGCGTAGTGGAACAGGTTATTATCGTTATGCAAGCCTGACTGATTTCTATAATGGGGCTGCCCCGGTTGATTTTGCCTTGACCTATGGTACCAACGGAGAACTCGTACCTTCCAATGCTGTTAAATTCAATCAGATCGGAGCATACGTTCAGGATGAATGGAACCCTGTTCAGAATTTTAAGCTGACAGTCGGCTTACGTGCCGATAATCTTTCATTCATTGATGATATTATGACTAACAATGCCATTCTGGCTCTCGACTTTGGCGGTCGCCATATTAACACCGGTGAATGGCCTTCACCGAAAATAAACCTTTCGCCGCGAGTTGGACTTACCTGGGATGTTAACGGCGACAAATCACTGATAGTACGCGGCGGAACCGGGATGTTCACCGGTCGTCTGCCTCTGGTATTTTTCACAAACATGCCTTCGAACGCCGGTATGAACCAGATACTGATGAAGGTTCAGACCCGTTTCAATGCCGATGGCACGGTAGCATCCCGCGACTCACGGTTAGACCTTCTGACAGGCGGTATGATTACCGATGTTGATGAAATGATTCAAACCCTTGGCTTCCAGACCGTGGTAACCCCTGAAGATGGTAGCGTACCAAGTTCAATTGCCGGTGTGGATCCAGATTTCAAGATGCCTCAGGTTTGGAAAACTTCAGCAGCAATTGATTATAAAGTACCTGTTGAGTTCCCGTTCTCTGTAACAGCTGAGGGGATTTTTACAAAGAACATCAATGCTGTAAAGCTGGATAATTACGCTGTAAGAAATCCCGATGCGGCCTGGACAAAATTTTCAGGACCTGATGATCGTTACATTTTCCCGACAGACTATCTGTACACCACTGTAAGAGATGCGTGCGTTCTTATGAATACGAACGAAGGTTATGGTTACACAATAAACCTGACTCTTAATGCCGAACCGGTAAAAAACCTCGACTTAATGGTTTCCTATACAAAAACCGAAATGAAAGAAGTTTCAGGGATGCCCGGAAGCAATGCCAACTCTGCGTGGGTAGGACTTGTTACTGTTAACGGACCAAATAACGCCACAGTACAGCGTTCACAATACGTAGTTCCCAATAAGGTAATCGCTTCATTATCATATCGTATTCCTTACCTGAACGACCATATGGCCTCAACCTTCAGCCTGTTCCTTTCAGGATTCACTCCTTATGGAAACTCCTTTATTTATAGCAACGATATAAACGGCGATGGTAATACTAATGACCTGATTTACATCCCGAAGGAAAAGGGTGAAATATCATTTGTAACGGGTGCTGACGAAAACGCATTCTTTGATTTCATTGAACAGGATAAATACCTGAGTAAACACATGGGCGAATATGCTGAAGCTTATTCTGCACGTGCACCCTGGGTGAACAGGTTAGATTTCCGCTTTGTACAGGATTTCTCCGTTAAAGCCGGAAGTACAAAAAATACCCTGCAATTGAGCATTGACTTGCTTAACGCAGGCAACCTGCTGAATTCAAACTGGGGAGTTTACAAAAACATGGCTGTCAGCAACAATGGTGCAATCCTGAGGTATGAAGGACGTGATGTAAGCAACGTTCCCAGCTTCTCGATGGTACAGGTTGACGGTGCTTACCCGACTGAAACCTACTCTTCTTATCTGGATATTAATCAGTGCTGGAGGTTACAGATTGGTCTCCGCTATATCTTCAACTAAGTTGAAGATTTGTAGAAACGATATAAAAGGGCGCCGGATTCCAGCGCCCTTTTATTTTTGACAATTTCCCGGGAAATTAACAATATTGTAAGTATCACAAAATAAATGACATACAAATGGTTAATAACTATCATATCAAATGTTAATAAACTTAAAAATTTTGTCTTGCATTAAGAATACCACTTGCCTAATTTAGCAACTACCCGCTTAAAAATATCAGTGGTCGTTTAATCCTATTATTATCAGGAAGTAACAGTATTATTTAACAGTTATGGGAGAGCTATTTGTCCAGGAACCAGCTGTTGCATCAGAGGAATCGAAAGATGTAGAGCAAATACCCCCGCCTCAAAAGAATGTCGAGGTAAAAGAATCAACAGATTCAACAAAACAGGAGAATGAAAGAGTTATTTATTCTCATGATGAAGCTGTAGAGGCAAGCATTAAGTATTTCAAGGGAGATGAACTCGCTGCAAGAGTCTGGGCAAATAAATATGCATTGAAAGATTCATATGGAAACCTCTATGAAAAGACCCCTGATGATATGCATCACCGGCTTGCAAGAGAGATCCACAGAATAGAGCTGAAGTATAAGAATCCCTTGCCGGAAGATCTTATTTACAGTGTACTGAAGGACTTTAAATATATAGTGCCCCAGGGGGGGCCGATGACAGGTATCGGTAATGATTTTCAGATCGCCTCTCTTTCAAATTGCTTTGTCATTGGTAATGACGGGTCGTCTGATTCTTATGGTGGTATAATGAAGATCGACCAGGAACAGGTACAGCTTATGAAGCGCAGGGGTGGTGTGGGGCATGATCTTTCCCATATACGTCCGCAGGGTACACCGGTACTGAACAGTGCCCTTACATCAACCGGGGTTGTTCTTTTCATGGAGAGATACTCAAACTCAACGCGCGAAGTAGCACAGGATGGAAGAAGAGGAGCCCTGATGCTTTCAATCTCGGTCAAGCACCCGGATTCGGGAAAATTCATTGATGCAAAACTGGAAAACGGGAAGGTGACAGGTGCCAATGTATCAGTAAAGATTACGGATGAATTCATGAAGGCAGTTGAGGAAAAAACAATATTCCGGCAACAGTACCCGATTGACTCGGATAATCCGAAATTTATCAATGACATTGATGCAAACCAGCTGTGGAACAAAATAATTCACAATGCCTGGAAATCAGCCGAACCGGGGGTTCTCTTCTGGGATACCATAATACGGGAAAGCGTTGCGGATTGCTATGCCGATCATGGATTTACAACAATTTCTACAAACCCGTGTGGTGAAATACCATTATGTCCTTATGACAGCTGCAGGCTCCTTGCCATAAATCTGTACAGCTATGTTAATGATCCATTTACATCTGAAGCAAAATTCGATTTTGAATTGTACAGGGAGCATGTAGGTCTGGCACAAAGAATAATGGATGATATTATTGACCTCGAAATGGAAAAGATCGATTCAATACTTACCAAGATCGATGCTGACCCGGAACCTGCTGATCTGAAACTTGTTGAAAGAAACCTCTGGAAAAATATAAGGAAAAAATCAGAGGAGGGAAGGAGAACCGGCATAGGGATAACAGCTGAAGGTGATATGCTTGCTGCTCTTGGATTAAGATACGGCAGCGAAGAGGCAATAGATTTTTCAACGGAGGTACATAAGACACTTGCACGGGAGGCCTATAAGTCATCAACATACCTGGCAAAAGAAAGGGGAACCTTTACAATATTTGATGCTGAACGCGAAAAGGAGAATCCGTTTATTCTCAGATTGAAGGAAACCGACCCTGTAATGTTTAACAATATGGTCAAATTCGGCAGGAGGAACATTGCCCTTCTGACTATTGCGCCGACAGGTACAACAAGCCTCATGACCCAGACAACTTCAGGAATAGAACCGGTATTCTCGGTATTTTATAAACGCAGAAGAAAGGTAAACCCAAACGACAAGGATGTCACGATAACATTCAAAGATGAAATCGGAGACTCATGGGAGGAGTTCAATGTGTTCCACCATAAATTTGTGGACTGGTTAAAAATTAACGACTATGACCCTGATGAGGTGAAAGAGATGGATGATGAGGAAATTGAAGCGATAATTGCCAAATCGCCATATTATAAGGCTACTGCCAACGATGTTGACTGGCTTGCAAAGGTAAAGATGCAGGGTGCAATCCAAAAGTGGGTCGACCACTCAATCAGTGTAACCATCAACCTTCCTGCAGATGTAAAAGAGGAGCTTGTGAGTGAATTATACCTCTCGGCATGGAAATCGGGATGCAAGGGGGCAACCGTCTATCGCGAAGGATCAAGAGACGGAGTGCTGATAACAGGTAAACCGGAGACAAAATCAGAGCGACCAAAACGCCCAAAGGTGCTCGACTGCGACGTGATACGCTTTAACATAAATGAAGAAAGATGGGTGGCATTCGTAGGACTGAAAGAAAAACGACCTTACGAAATATTCACAGGACTGGCCGATGAAGAGATATTTCCGATACCGAAAACCATCATGAAGGGACAGATTATTAAAGTAAAGAGTGAAGATAGTAAGACCCGTTATGATTTTCAATATACCGACAAATACGGTTATAAGAAAACCATCGGCGGCCTGTCTCATATGTTCAAACCCGAATTCTGGAACTACGCGAAACTTATTTCCGGTGTGCTTCGACATGAAATGCCCATTGCCGATGTGGTGAACCTTGTACAGTCATTGAAGCTCGACAGTGAATCGATAAATAACTGGAAAAACGGGGTGGAACGTGCCCTGAAAAAGTATATCCCTAACGGGACCAAAGCAAAAGGGAAATGCACAGAATGCCATTCAGTGAACCTTGTTTACGAAGAAGGCTGTCTTATCTGTAAAGATTGCGGCTCATCAAAATGCGGGTAACGTAATTTATCTTCTTGCTCTTATCAAACCT
>Ga0315534_1000161_pt1 | contig 41624 bp, 38 predicted proteins | sample SalMarSW160240MG_FD_203094 | JGI IMG/M metagenome (GOLD analysis project Ga0315534, IMG submission 203094) | Salt marsh sediment microbial communities from the Plum Island Ecosystem LTER, Massachusetts, United States - Salt Marsh Sediment SW1602-40 ... | reverse complement strand
GCCCGACACTCCTGAGGCTCATGCAGGAACGCGACAGGACTGCCTTGGGTGATTACCTGCTGACTGTGCAATCGAGTGTTCTGCTTGAGATGCTGGTGGTGCATGATCTACAAGGTCAGTCCCTGGCAGGTAGCGATACAATGGATTGGCCTTTAGATCTGCTCAAGACTGCACAACCTCGGGTGGTATCTCCGGGCAGCAACGAACCACCGACGTTGATCGTCACCCAGGGCATATTCAACCCGGATCATCAGGATGAATTGATGGGGTATGTCCGCCTTGGTCAAACCCTTGATTCGGCATATTGGCGCGAACTTGCGAACCTGACAGGTTTCGAACAAAGTCTAATATATGGAGGTCGGCGTTTGGCCTCGAGCCTTGTCCTTGAATCAATTGCCGAAGCCGAGAGTGAACATACGACATTATTGACCTTCACCCCGGGCACAAGCGACAGCGTGGGGATTGCCGGGAGAGAGTACTTCACCAAGTACATCACCCTCCCACTTAGCACAGACCAATCACTTGTGCTTGAGATCGCCCTTCCGGTGGATGCCATGCGCCAGGCGCAGTTTAGAGCCAGGCTCACGCTCATCCTCAGCACGGCGCTCGTTGCCGTTCTTGCCAGCGGCGTCGCCATCCGCTATGCGCACCAGATTACTTCGCCGCTACGCACATTAACCATGGCTGCGGAAAAGATCGGTCTTGGTGACCTATCCACGCCAGTTCCGGTACCTGCTGCGGGTGATGAGATTGCGATGCTTGCGATGGCACTTGAGGAAAGCCGGCTGAACACACGCCGTGTCATGGAGGAACTCTCACATGCAATGGCCTGGTCAGAAACGCTGATACAATCAATCAGCGAAGGTATCGTCACCGTGGATAAAAATGGCTTGATCACGTCTTATAACCAGGGAGCGGAGCGTATCCTGGGCTACGATCGAGAGCAAGTCATCAATCAACCGCTGGGACAGATCTTCCTTATGCAGGAAGGTGGTAACGTTAGCGAGATGCTTTCCGCTTCATCTGGAACCCGGCAAGTGACTATTACAACACGCACTGGGATCTCAGCCACGCTCAGCATCACCAGCACCCGCTTTGCAACCCCCGATCGTCGTGCCGATGAGACCGCACTGGTCTTGAGAGATATCACCGAACAGGAAGCGCTCCAGAATTTACGCAGTTACTTCCTGGCCAACATATCGCACGAATTCCGAACGCCGCTCTCGGCGCTGAACGCGTCGGTCGAGGTGATGCTTTCGGAATTGGACGACCTGTCGAATGAAGATGTTCGCCGTTTGTTGAGTGCCGTCCATATGAGCGTCACTGGGCTACAGACACTTATCGACAACCTGCTCGAAAGCGCCAGCATCGAAGCCGGGCGATTCACGATCCACCGCCAGGCAATCGATCTCGATCAGGTCATTGACGAAGCCATTCAAATGCTGCAGCCCTTATTGGACCGTCGGCAGCAGAATATTGCCATCCAAAAAAAGCATGATCCAGGTTTGATTTTTGCCGATCCGACCCGCATCACACAAGTTCTTGTAAATCTGATTTCGAATGCCAGCAAGTACGGACCCATCGACCAGCCGATCGAGATCTCGATTACAGAGAACGATGAACAGAGCATCAAAGTCAGCATCGCCGACCATGGTCCAGGGCTCGCTCCTTCTGAAAGGTCGACCCTGTTCAGGCGATTCGTGCGGCTAAGGAGCGATCCAAGCGCTCAATACGGTATCGGCCTGGGATTGCATGTAGTCAAAGCAATCGTAGAGGAACACGGCGGTGAAGTTGGCGTCGAGGGACGACCTGAGGGTGGTTCGGTATTCTGGTTCTCGTTACCCAGGGCTCGAGGGAAGGATCATGAGAGCACTCGTCGTTGATGATGATCTCGCGTTGGCAGACGTAGTCTCATTTACACTACGGCGGGCTGGCTATGAGGTTCTGGTCGCACACGATGGTGCGACGGCGTTGCAGATGTTCGAAGAGGAGCGGCCCGATATTCTGATCCTGGACATCAACCTGCCAAAAATGACGGGCTTACAGGTCTGTCAACGGGTTCGAGCGATGAGCGACACACCGATCATCTTCCTCTCAGTACTTGGCAGTGAGGATGATGTCGTCCAAGGGTTAAAGCTTGGCGGTGATGATTACATCGTCAAACCGTTCAGCCCACGTCAGCTAGTGGCACGGATGGAAGCTGTCTTGCGCCGCTCGACCGACCACGCTGATCAACTTGGTATCGTCAGCTCCGGCGATCTCGAACTTGATCTTTCGCGCAACCGGCTGAGCCTTGCAGGAGGCCAAGGGATTCAGCTCACCAGGTTGGAGTGCCGGCTGATGGAGATCCTACTGCTCAACCGCGGCCAGGTACTTACCTTTGACACTCTCATCAATGCCATCTGGGGCCCAGCCTCCGGTGATCGAACCGCTCTTAAACAACTCATCTACCGATTACGTCGGAAAATCGAAATCGATGCCGGGAAACCAGAACTGCTTGTCTCAATCCCCTCAATCGGATATTCGCTATCGATTTGACCGCAGCACCTGGAAGACCCTGCTGCCTCTTGTTTTCCACGTATTACCTACGGTTCACATAGCAATTGTTACGCGCTTGTTACCTGCATGCGACCACTTGTGTTACTTACCCATCCTAGACTGATTTCGAAAGCATTGACAATGCTGCAATATTTGATTTGCATCGCTCCTTGGTGTGCCCTTGCTGGTTATCTGTTCAAGAGGAATGATATTGAACGCATAGGGCATACTAGGATCCGTTGACCGCCAAAGCAATCGACACTTCATCGTGTCAGGAAAATTGCTAGCAGCCAGGTGCAGAACTGGACCACAGCCGCCTTCAGCTGAATCCGGGAGAGGTGCGCATTCATGAGATCATCCTTATTGAGGTCAGTCATTCTTTGTATACTCCTGCCTGCGGTTATAAGTGGATGCGCCAGTACTTCTCCGCAGGAGGCGAGCGAGGATGAATTACGTGGGACGCTGACAGTATCAGGTGCCTGGGCTCTCTATCCTCTGATGGTCCGCTGGGCACAAGAGTTTCAATCCGAGCATCCAAATGTCATGATCGATGTTTCTGCTGGTGGTGCAGGCAAAGGGATGGCGGATGCTCTCGCAGGCGCCGCAGATCTCGGCATGGTGTCGCGAGAGATTAACCCCGAAGAAATCAAGAAGGGGGCAAAGCCTTTCCCCGTCGCAAAAGATGCCGTTTTTGTCACTGTTAATCAGACAAACCCGGTGCTCCATGAACTGGAAAGAAAAGGTCTTACCCGGGAGATCCTAACCGGGATTTATATAACCGGTGAGATCACTACTTGGGGCCAGGTTGTGGGTGACCCAACCATACAAAATCCAGTCCATGTATACACCCGCTCTGACGCAGCAGGAGCACCGGCTACCTTCGCAGCTTACATTGGCTATGCGCAGGAAGACCTGCTTGGGATTGGTGTCTTTGGTGATCCAGGTCTTGTCGAGGCTGTTGCACAGGATCCACTAGCAATCGGATACAACAATCTCAACTATGCCTTCGACCCGGATACTGGTGACTTTGTCGCCGGTATCAGAGCTGTCTCGCTCGATGGAAATGGAAGTGGCTCCATCGAATTCGAAGAGCTATGTAATTCAAAGGCGGAAGCCGTCCAGGCTGTCGCCAATGGTTACTATCCAGCTCCCCCTGCACGGGATCTCTATCTCGTAGCGGGTAGTCAGCCAATTGGCCTGGTGCGAACCTTCCTGTTGTGGATCATGACGGATGGTCAAAAATATATCGATGAAGTTGGATATATTCCAGTGTCGACCGAAAAGCTGCAGCAAGCGATCCATTCGTTGGAGCCCTAACGATAGGGAGCCGACTCAGGAAGCAGGTGCAGGCACATCTTCCAAGCTTGTACTCTAGACTGCGTGTTGTGCTGGAACAACCTCGGAGATCAAATTGAACCTTGTTCCGACCATCCACCTCGCACACAACCGGCGTCTGGCAGATCGGCTGGCCCGGCGTATGACGATGTGGATCAGCCTTGGAGCGACGCTCCTCCTACCGCTTATGGCATGGGTCCTTTACCTGAGGTCCCGACCGCTCCTTCAAACCCAGGATGTCGTCTTTCTGCTGACTTCTGCCAGCTGGCATCCGCTGCAAGGCAAATTCGGGTTCGCCCCATTCCTGATGGGAACATTGTGGGTCACAACAACCGGGATGGTGCTAGCAATACCACCTTCCATCTTAACGGCGGTCTACCTATCGGAATATGCCCCAGCCCGAGTTCGTTCTTTTAGCGCCCCTATGATCGATTTACTCGCCGGAATCCCATCCGTTGTATATGGAGTTTGGGGAGTGCTGGCCGTTGTCCCGTACATAGGACATACGGTCATGCCCTGGGCGCAAAAGTATCTCTACTTTATCCCGATCTTCCAGAGTGACAATCCGACCGGATTCGGGATTCTGGCCGGCGGTATCGTGCTGGCAGTCATGGTCTTCCCGATCATCATCGCTGTCGCTGAGAATGTGATCCATGCCGTACCCCAGGGTCTGCGCGAGGCTTCACTGGCCTTGGGTGCCACACGCTGGCAAACCACGAAACACATCGTCCTGCGCAGAGCACGCTCTGGTGTATTCGCAGCCGTCGTGCTGGGTTTCTCGCGGGCTTTCGGCGAGACAATGGCCGTCTTGATGGTCGTGGGAAATATCGTTCAGATGCCCGGCTCAGTCTTCGACGCAGCCTACCCCCTGACCGCCTTGATCGCCAACAACTATGGCGAGATGATGTCGATCCCACTCTATGATTCGGCACTGCTCGGTTCGGCACTGCTTCTGCTTCTGGTCGTGCTGGGTTTCAGCCTGCTCTCGCGGGTTGTGTTGATCCGCTTTGCTCAGAGCGCTGGTGAGCCGGTATGAGAAGCGCACAAATAGAAGAACGACTCTTTCAAGCCCTGATGCTGCTGTCTGTTTTCATCGTAGCAGGCAGCCTATTCCTGATTCTTCTCACCATAATATTGCGGGGGTTGCCGGCGCTGACAGTTGAGATGATCACACGCCCTCCAGAAGGTGGTTACTACCTGGGAAAAGAGGGCGGAATACTGAACGCGATCCTTGGCTCACTCTACCTGGCAAGCGGTGCGACGCTGCTCGCACTGCTGTTGGCGCTGCCAATTTCCATTTACCTAAGAATCTATGGTCAACGGTCGCGCTTGAGTGAGATTGTCCGACTGGCGATGGACGTTCTCTGGGGTATTCCAAGTATTGTCTACGGCGCCATAGCATTCACATTCATGCTATGGGTCGGCATGCGGGCCTCTCTCTTGGGCGGCATCCTGGCACTGGCCATGCTCGAGCTGCCGATACTGGTGCGCGGCATGGATGAGACGCTGGGATCCGTCCCCTCTGCTTTGAAGGAAGCTTCTTATTCGCTTGGAGCAACACGATTAGAAACGACCTTGAGGGTCGTTTTGCGCCAATCGGGTCCTGGCCTGGTCACTGCAGTCCTGCTGGCCTTCGGGCGCGGCATCGGCGATGCAGCTTCTGTCCTTTTCACAGCCGGCTACACCGATCACCTGCCGTATTCACTGCTCCGCCCGGTGGCTTCTCTGCCGCTGGCAGTTTTCTTCCAGCTTGCCACACCTTACCCAGCGGTCCAGGAACGTGCCTATACCTCCGCGCTCGTTTTGACCTTAATTGTGCTTGCCATCAGCCTCACCTCACGCTACTTGAGCAAGGGGCTGCTCAAGCATCAGATTCGATAGGAGACGGTTTTAATGCCCCGGCTGCATATGCGCATCTGCGAGTTCAATGCCTGGTATGGCGATCAAGCCATCCTGAAGAACATCACTGCGGATATCCCTGCGCAATGCATTACGGCGATTATCGGACCCTCAGGCAGCGGAAAAACGACCTTGCTGCGCAGCATGAACCGTCTCCTTGAGGAATCGGAGGGGGCCCGCACGCGGGGCAAAATCACACTCGACGGAGCTGATATCTACGCAGCAGGCACTGACGTAACCGAAATTCGTATGCGAATCGGTTTGTTGGCTCCCAAACCATTCCCTCTTCCGATGTCGATCTTCGAGAACATCGCATATGGTCCCCGTATCCATGGCCAGGGGACGAAGCGCAATCGGCGAGATCTCGAACAGATCGTGGAATCAAATCTGCAAGCAGCCGGCCTATGGGACGAGGTAAAAGACCGACTGCATACTCCTGCTTCACAGCTGTCAACCGGGCAACAACAGCGGCTTTGCCTGGCGCGCGCACTGGCTGTCGGTCCGGAGATACTGCTCTGTGACGAACCAACCTCCGCTCTCGATCCGATCTCAGCCGAACGGATCGAAGGACAGTTGAAATTTCTTAAAGAAAAAATGACCATCGTCGTCGTGACCCACATGCTCAGGCAAACGCGCCGCCTCGCAGATCACGTTCTGCTGTTGTGGATGGGTGAATTGATTGAGGGCGGCACCTCCCACAAGCTCTTTCACTCACCGCGTGATCCACGCACCCAGGCCTATATTAGTGGCGATATCGGCTGACCTTGACCGAGAACAGATTGTAATTGCGGCCAATCCTGCCCGTTAGAAAGAGCCCCTGATCACCCGACACAGACCGCCAGCACCGGAAAGCCCCTCAGCCCGGGTAAACCCGCCAGTCTTTGGCTTAGATTGTTACCCGGTTGTTACCGGGCCAATACCATATGTGTTACCCAAGGACTATAAGCTTTCAATCGACAGGGAAGCTGCAATCAAAGCCCATGAATAATTCAAAAGCTCGCCACCGCTCCCTTCAACGCTCGAGCAGCCCTCGTACAAGGTGGTTCAAACCGTGGAGCGAGCACAATTAATTCCCAGCCTGTGCCCTTATTGTGGTGTTGGTTGTGGCCTCTACCTCCAGGTGCAAGACGAGACCCTCCTTGGCCTTGAATACCAGAATGTACATCCGGTAAATCAAGGCTCACTATGCCCTAAAGGAAACGCCTGCATCGATCTCGTCTACCACCCCGAGCGACTCCTCTATCCGCAAAAGAAGGTTAATGGCCATTTCGAACGGATCGGCTGGGAGGAAGCCCGGTCACTGGTCGCGGTGAACCTGGCAAAGATCCAAGGTAAATACGGGGCAGACAGCGTAGGTTTTCTCGCTTCCGCAAAATGCAGTAATGAAGAGAATTATCTGCTCCAGAAGCTAGCTCGGCTCTTCGGTACGAATAATATCGACCACTGCGCGAGACTTTGACATTCCCCTACTGTGGCCGGTCTGGTCACAACGCTGGGATCAGGGGCAATGACCAATCCGATCACAGACCTCGCGTCTTCGGACTGCATCCTGGTGATCGGTTCAAACTTCGCAGCAAACCATCCCATCATCTCCCGCTATGCGCTCGATGCAAAATCAGCTGGTGCGACGCTGATCCTTGCCGACCCACGCTTCATACCTACTGCTTGGCATGCAGATCTGTTCCTCCAGCTTCTCCCCGGGACCGATATCGCTATGCTGAACGGTTTAATGCATGTGATCCTCTCCGAGAAGCTTTACAACCAGGAATTTATCGAGAGGCGTACAACAGGCTTTGATGCCTTGAAGAAGTCGCTTCAAGCTTATCCGCCCGAGCGTGTCGCGAATGAGACTGGTATACCAGCCAGCAAGTTGATTGCTGCTGCTCGGGCATATGCCAATGCCGAAGCCGCCTCCATCGTTTACTGCATGGGCATCACCCAACACACTTATGGGACGGATAACGTCATTGACTGTGCCAACCTGGCCTTGATGTGTGGGCAAATTGGACGGCCTGGTACGGGTGTCAATCCTCTCCGTGGTCAAGATAACGTGCAAGGGGCCTGCGATATGGGCGCCCTGGTGAATGTCTACCCTGGCTACCAGTCCGTCACGGATGAGACGGTCCGGATGTCTTTCGCACAAGCGTGGGGAACCGAGGCCGATCAACTTCCGGCAAAACCCGGAAAGACCGTCGTGGAAATGACCCACGCCGCCGAGCAAGGCGAGCTGAAAGCAATGCTGATCATGGGTGAAAATCCGGTCGTCGGAGATCCAAACAGCAGCCATGCTAGCCATGCACTCGAAGAATTAGAGTTTCTCGCAGTCATGGATCTATTCTTGACCGAAACCGCCAGCCTTGCTGATGTGGTCTTGCCGGTGGCAGGATTCGCTGAGAAGCGCGGCTCCAAGACAGCTACCGACCGGCGTGTGCAGTGGTTTGAACGAGCGATCCCACCAATCGGTGAATGTAAACCAGATTGGCGCATCATCTGCGAACTGGCCACTGATCTCGGGTTTGGTGATGCCTTCAATTACGAGAACGAGGAAGACATCCTGGCCGAAATCCAGTCTGTAACCCCAATTTACGCCGGGATATCGGCCGCACGGATTCAGAACATTCTCGGCGGTATCGCCTGGCCATGCCGCTCGATTGAAAGCCCGGGAACGCCCATCTTGTATACCGAGGCCTTCAGCAAACCAGATGGCCGGGCCGTATTCAAGCCGGTGGAGCATCAGGCGAGTGCTGAAGAGACAAGCCCGGAGTACCCGCTCCTGCTCACCACCGGGCGCGTTGTAATGCACTACAACACCGGATCGATGACCCGCCGCACTCGCTCTCTACTTAACCGGGAACCAGAAACGTTTGTACAAGTCCATCCACAAACCAGCGAAAGCTACGGCATCGGAGAGATGGATCAGGTCGAGGTGATCACGCGCAGAGGGCGCTTAGAGGCAGAGGCGAGGACCACCAAGAACATCCCTCCGGGGGTCGTCTTTATCCCCTTCCACTTCCCGGAAACCAACCTGCTAACGATCGACGCGCTCGATCCAGTTGCAAAGATTCCTGAATACAAGGTCGCGGCTTGCCGTATCGCCCGAGTTGGCCCTGCCAAGGAGGGAGCGTAAACAGAATGCCTCTCGTGCTCTATATGGATCTCAACCGCTGTATCGATTGCCGCGCATGTGAAGTCGCCTGCGAGCGTGAACATGCTGGAGGGGCAAATATTTTCGTCCAACGGCTTGAAGATCGCTTTGCGTTCCCACTCAATTGCCGGCATTGTGAGACCGGCTTCTGCATTGCGGTATGCCCAACCGGTGCGCTGAAACGCAGTGCACATGGCACTGTGGAATTGTCAGCGATGGAATGTATTGGTTGCGGGCAATGCATGCTTGTCTGCCCGTTCGGCGCGATCTGGTTCGACGCACACGATAAGATTGCACGCAAGTGTGATTTTTGCGCACACAGGTTGGAACTAAGTCTGGATCCAGCATGTGTAGCCACTTGCCCCGCGAAAGCGCTCGACTATGGCGAGCTCTCTGACTTGATATCGAGCGCAATCATCAAAAAAGGTCACACGATCATTCACCGTGCTGCTGGTACATCGGGGACTCTGATCACCTTACCCCACAGTCGGCAAACCGAAACCTTTCCGGCGGGAAGGGAGTCGTAAGGATTATGGCTGACACCATCTTGCGTTCGCTTACCGAACAGCTGGCAGGTAAGTACCGGTTGGAGAGTGAAAATGGGGCGACTCTCCAGATTGCAGTGGACAGCGCAGACTTACCGAAAGTAGTGGGAAGCCTGCGAGAAGAACTAGGCGCAAGGTTTATTGTTTCCATCGGGGCCGATCGCCGTCAACGTACAGGCAACTTTGAAGTTACGCAGGTGATGAGCATCGATCAGGAGCAGAGCTTCGTCCTCATCCGCACTGCCATAGACCCTGCGCAATTGGCCATCGATTCAATTACCGGTGTCATCCCAGGGGCGAATTGGTCCGAACGGGAAGTACAGGATCTGCTGGGTATCCAGGTGCTCGGACACCCAGATCCACGCCGCCTGATACTGCCGGATGACTGGCCTGATGGATCGTATCCACTACGCAAGGATTTTAAATTCAATGAACGGCCAGAAACGGACGGGGTTAATCGTGCTGGACCTTTGCCAGGACCGGATGGGAGCATGGTAGTTCCAATCGGCCCGTTTTTCCCTACATTAGAGGAACCCGCATACCTCCATCTCTACGTGGAGGGTGAGCGCATCCTCGGCCTTGATGTCCGCCTTTTCTACAGCCACCGCGGGATCGAGAAACTGGGTGATTCTGAATTAACCTATGCGCAAATCCCATTTATCGCTGAACGCATCTGCGGTATTTGCGGTTTCGTCCACAGTACCTGCTACTGCCAGGCGATCGAAGCTGCGTCAGGTATCGAAGTACCTCGCCGGGGGCAATTGATTCGAACCCTCTTGCTTGAACTTGAACGCCTTCACAGCCACTTACTGTGGCTGGGATTAGCCTGCCACTTCATAGGCTTCGATACGCTCTTCATGCAGTCCTGGCGAATTCGCGAGCCGGTGATGTGGCTGGCCGAGTATCTTACCGGTAATCGCAAGACGTATGGCATGAACAAGATCGGCGGCGTGTCACGCGACATCCCCCCGGACACTGCTGAACGTATGGCGACCATGCTGGCCAAAATCGAGACGGAAGTAACAGATGTTGTCGACGCCATCTTATATGACAGCAGCCTGCGTTTGAGACTGGAAAACAGTGGCATCCTTTCCCCAGAAGACGCACGGGCATATTGCGTTGTCGGTCCAACAGCACGGGGTTCGGGTCTGGCAATCGATGCGAGAATCGATCATCCCTACGCTGCCTATACCGAGCTGGACTTTGAGATCTGCGTCGAGCAGGGCTGCGATAGCTGGGCACGCACGATGGTGCGTATACGCGAAATCAAGGAAACCCTGAAAATCCTGCAACAGTGCGTGGCGATGCTGGAGCCTGGTCCATATTGCGTTGCTGTATCCTCGATCGACTCGGGAGTCGTAGGTTTGAGTGTTGTCGAAGCGCCACGCGGTGAGGTATTTCATTACATCCTGAGCGGCATGGGACAGCGGCCTGATCGCTGGCGTGTGCGCGCCCCGACCTATGCAAATCTCCAGAGCATCCCCGCTCTGCTGGTGGGAATGTCTATTGCCGATGTGCCGATTAGCGTCGGGAGCCTCGATCCTTGCTTCGCCTGCACGGAAAGAATGGAGGTCACCGATTGCAACAGCGGAAACATCACCATCTATCACCAGAAAGACCTTTTAAGAGACCTGCGTCAACAGGGTTGAGCAATCATGTTTAAGCATTTAATCAGCGAACTTAAAGAAGCGCTCGTTTGCCTGCAGCCAGGTCGCGTAACGCTTGGCTACCCCTTCTCACCGCACAACCCGGAAGGTGAGTTTCGGGGCCTGCCGCAGTTTGACTGTGAGCTCTGCATCGGCTGTGGCGCCTGCGCAAACGCCTGCCCCTCCAGGCTGATCACACTGCAGGATAGTGAAGATTATCGTCAAATCACAGTCTTATTGACCCGGTGTACTTACTGCGGTCGCTGCCGCGATGTCTGCTATATGGAAGCGATCGTAATGTCTCCGGCCTTCGAAACAGCTACCCCAGACCTCGATGATCTAAAGATCGAGATCTGGCTCAAGACTCTTCGCTGCCGTGAATGCGGTGACGTAATTGGAACGGAGCGAGGGATACAACGGGCGAGCGAAATATTGCGCGAAGAGGTCGGTATCAAAGCGGAGGATATGATCTGGTCCACGCTATGCTTCAGGTGCAGACGTCGAGCCTCTCTCCAGACACCGGCACTCATTGAGGAGCTTAAGTATGACTGGCTCAATGCTTGATTGGTGCTTCAAGAAGTCCATTTGGGTCTACCACGTTAATGCAGGCTCCTGCAACGGGTGTGATATCGAAGTGCTGGACGTCTTAACGCCATTCTATGATTGCGAAAGATTCGGTATCAAACTTGTCCACACTCCACGCCATGCGGATGCCTTACTTGTAGCAGGACCCGTTACGCGTAAAGTTCGCGAGCGCCTGATGCGAGTCTACGAGGCCGTTCCAGACCCGAAACTGGTCATTGGGATCGGGTCCTGCACCTCAGGAGGTGGGATCTGGCATGATTCCTATGCCACACTTGGAGGCCTGGCGAATGTGCTGCCCGTAAATATGTTCATCCCCGGCTGCCCTCCGCGTCCTGAGGCGATCCTGTATGGAGTCGCACAAGCTCTTGGAATGGTCCCGAAAACTGTCAAATCCCAAACCTACAAGGAAGTTTAAGGGGAAAGATCGGGGTAACGGCAACGCGTTGAGGATCCTTCGACCGAAGGAAAGGGTCTGACAAATGGATTTCCACTCAATCCTATCAGCGATATTTGCTTGCTTGATCTTCCCTGGCTTTCTATTCACAGCCATCGGCGGGCTTTTTCTAATCTGGGTCGATCGCAAGCTGACCGCACTCCTGCAAAGTCGCAAGGGTCCTCCCTGGTATCAACCGTTCGCCGACATCGGCAAGCTGCTTAGCAAGCGCATGTTAATCCCCGGCGGCAACCGCAATTTGACATTCATCATCGCCCCCATGATCGCACTTGCCGGCTCGATGCTGACCGCCACAATCATCTTCCGCACGATCATGAATCCGGAAGTCAGCTTTGTGGGTGATGTCCTGGTACTGATCTATCTGGCGAGCCTACCACCGATTGCCTTGATCCTCGGCGGCAGTGCCAGCCGCAGTCCTTTCGGTGCGATCGGAGCCGGACGTGAGATGAACATGATCCTGGCATACGAGATCGGCTTCCTACTTGCGATCTTCACCGTTCTGGCAAAGGTACATTCCATCCGACTCGGCGATGTACTGCTCTATCAATCGCTTCACGGGCCGGTTCTCTTCTCGATATCAGGCGTGCTTGCCTTCTCCGTCGCCTTGCTTTGTATACAAGCGAAGCTCGGCTTTATACCCTTCGATATCGGTGAAGCTGAAACCGAACTCATCGGTGGGCCACTCGCTGAATATTCGGGTGCTGGCCTGGCGCTTTACAAGATTTCGGGCGCGATGTCATTCTTTTCGTTACCTTCCCTCCTGATCCTTTTATTCATCGGCCCGATCGGACCGTCAGCATTGTCCTGGCTGGGATTCTTCATGAAACTAAGCCTTGTACTTGTCGTCATCGTCGTTATCAAATCCACCCACGCCCGTCTGCGCATCGATCAGGCATTGAAACTGTTTTGGACCCGGCTCGCGCTCATTGCAGCCCTGGGAGCAGGATTGGCACTCCTGGGCTGGTGAGGACAGGTAAACGGCATGTTAGCTTTGGCCACCTTCACCGTCCCGATCCTTGGATCCTTTTTGACGCTCATTGCTGACCGGTTTGCTGGTTGGCTTCGCAATCTGCTGGCCGTCCTGGTCGTGAGCGCGACCTTTGTGCTTTGCCTAAGCTTGATTCCCTTCGCGCCACGGGCACAGGCTACTATCCTTGGTCCGATGCTGATCCCTGGACTTGATTTAAGTCTTATTGTGGACGGACTGGGCGTCTTGGTTGCCACCATGGCTTCCTTCATCGGGTTGCTGATCGTGTTCTACTCGCTTGGCTACATGGGAGAGGATGTCCATCTTGGCGAGTACTACTTCCTGATCGTCCTCTTCCTCGGAGCCATGATGGGTTTGGTTTTATCAAACAACCTGCTAATGATGTATATCTTCTGGGAAACAACCGCCCTTTGTTCCTGGCGTTTGATCGGTTTTTTCCGCGTGCCTGAGCACCTCCGAAACGCCGATACCGCGTTGATGATGACGGTCTTCGGCTCCTTCTTCATGTTGATCGGAATGGAAATGATCTGGCATGACGCAGGCACGCTTACTCTGACCGCACTGAGAGGCAAGAGCGTCAGCGACCTTGCGCTCTTCTTCATCTTCCTCGGCATCCTGACAAAATCTGCCCAGGTTCCGCTGCAAGTATGGTTGCCTGCAGCGGGTGTCGCGCCTTCACCGGTGACTGCACTGCTGCATGCTGCGGTGTTGGTCATCATAGGCGTGTTTGCCTTTGCGCGAATTTTTGTAGGAACCTTCGGCCTGCCCCAGGGATGGCAATCGCCAACCTTTATCGTCGCCGTGACAACAATTATCGTTGCCGGTGGCGCGGCATTGGTTGAGAACAATGCCAAGCGTGTGCTCGCCTACTCAACCCTCGGGCAGCTGGCATATGTTTATCTGGGCTTAGCAACCGGCACCGTGATTGGAGTTGCGGGTGGATTGGCCTTCCTGCTAGCTCACAGCTTTGCAAAAGCTGGGCTTTTCCTCTGTGTGGGCATCGTCGAGAAATCAACTCATACTCGTGACTTGCGGAAAATGGGCGGCTTACTGAATAGAATGCCGCTCACTGCGATCGCATTCGCGCTTTGCGCTCTAACGATTGCAGGAATACCCCCTACTGCTGGATTTTTCGGCAAGCTCATGATCGTCGTGGGCGTGTTGCAGGCAGACGCCGCGCCTTACGCAGCTGTGGCGGTCTTTGGTGGATTCCTCACATTGGCTTATATGCTCCGTTTATTCAACGGAATGTTCCTGGGGGCTGAGCAAGTGCAAGATATCAAAGAAGGCACCCCAATCATGCTTGCGACAGTCCTCGTATTCGCCGTCCTTTCGATGGCAATTGGCGTGGCCATCCCCAGCGTGCTTAAGCCAGTCAATGTCGTTGTTGCTCAACTCTTGAGGTGATGCCAATGGAGTGGACTCTGCTCCTGCCGATTGTCGTTCCGGTCCTGGCTGCAGGTCTCTGTCAGTTGATCCCCAGAAAGACCGAGCAGCCGCGCGAATGGATCGCTCTCATTGCGGCGTTGCTACAATGTTTGGTCTCGTCCTACCTTTTCCTGCAGCCTCATTTACGCCTCGTCTTACCCTGGTTTACAGTGGGGAACGAGTTACACTTCGAGTTCGATCTCAACCTGACCCCGTTCGGCAAACTTACCCTTATCGCCGCTTCAGTCTTTGCGCTGCTGACCATCCTCTACTCCAAGAGGTACATAGAAGGGACCCAACGACATCGCCTTTATTACGTTAGCTTGATGGGTGCGCTGGGAGTGACCTGTGGTGTGGCGCTTTCGAACCAATTCATCCTGCTGCTCCTGTTCTGGGAATTGCTCGGCCTATTCCTCTTTCTCCTTGTCCTGGTCGGCTCGGACCAGGCACTTCCCTCGGCAACGAAGACCCTGCTGATCATAGGTGGAGCGGATCTGGCAATGCTCTTCGGCTTTTCTCAGCTCTGGTATTTAACCGGTACGCTGACATTCACCGACCTTACCGCCCAGTCGCTTCAACTCGCATCTGGTCCGATCGTACTGTCTTTCTCACTGATCCTGGTCGGCGTTTTTGCCAAGGGTGGCGTGATCCCCTTCCATAGCTGGATTCCTGCTATCGCCACTGATGCGCCCATCCCGGTCATGGCCTATATGCCAGCCGCGATCGATAAGCTTGTCGCAATCTACCTCCTGGGGCAGATGGTAACCAGCTGGTTCATACTAACACCGATAGTGGAATCGATTTTGATGGGAATTGGGGCTGCGACGATCCTTTGTGGTGTGGCGATGGCGCTGATCCAGAGCGACTACCGCAAAATGCTCGCCTTCCATAACGTGTCCCAGGTCGGTTACATGGTCCTAGGAATTGGGACGGGCACGACTATCGGCATTGCTGGCGGCATCCTACACATGCTCAATCTGGTGATTCTCAAGGGCAGCCTTTTCTTTTGCGGAGGAGCGGTTGAACGTCAAACCCGCCAAACTCGATTCACCGAACTCGGCGGGTTGGCAGACGCTATGCCCTGGACCTTTGCGACAACCTTGATAGCCGCACTAGGCATCTCGGGTGTGCCACCCTTGAACGCGTTTGTCTCAAAATGGCTGATATACCAGGGGATCATCGATCGTGGTGGGCCGGGTTTTGTCGCCATCCTATTGACCGCCATGTTCGGTTCGGCGCTGACGCTGGCGTCCTTTATGAAACTCATGTATTCGATCTTCTGGGGTGAGCGCCCAGCAAAGCTGCAGCGGGTACGAGAAGCAGCTCCGTTCTTGATTATCCCATCGATAATCCTATCCATATTCATTATAGGTTTTGGTATTTTCTATCCCTGGATATTACGGACTCTAATTCAGCCCATCCTGAGCGAAAGCGGACGGGAGATTGTGATTCCCGGGATCTGGCAATCAGGTATGGCAGTGATCCTGCTCGTGCTGAGCCTGGCTGTAGGTATGGTCTTTTACTTGCTCAGCCGCGGTCAAAAAGCGGAAGCGGTCGATGTCTTTGTCGGAGGGGAAGATCCGAAGGACGGGTCATATCGTGTCTCCGGAGCCCAGTTCTATGGTCCAATCAAGACCATGCGTGGCCTTGGAACGATCTTGCATATGGCAGAACGAGGGGTTTTCGACCTTTACAATTACGTGCTCAATTTCATCACCTGGGGCTCGAATGTCATCTACAAATACATTGATCAAGGCCTGGCGGATCTTTATCAAGAGGTCGTACCGGGTTTTATCGCCGTCCTCGGAAAACTGATGCAGTTGTTCAATGCGCGCCTCATACCAACCTATCTCCTCTGGGCACTATACGCAATTAGCTTTACCGCATCCTTGCTCTTCCCTCAGTTTCCAAGCCTGATTCGGGGTACACAGATCATCGCCTGTGTGGGGATGGTAGGCTGGGGTATGCTGGCATGGGTGGAGACGGACCTGACAAGACTCTCGATCCTGGCAGCCACAAGCCAGATCGGATTCGTGGTTCTGGGCGCGACGCTATCGGCAGAAGCAGCCTTCTCTTATTTGCTAACCGGTGGAGCTGCGATCGCAGTTCTCTTGATTTGCGGCCGGTCGATCACACGCAAACTGAAAACAGGAAGCATCCGACAAATGAATGGCTTAGCCTCACGCATGCCGATTCGCTTCTCGATCTTTATGATTGCAGCTTTATGGCTTTCTGGCCTTCCACCATTTGGAAGTTTCTACAGCAAGTATTTGCTCGGTGTGGCCGCTGAACCCTATGGCCCCGTCTTGTCGATCATCATTGCTGGAACGGCCTTCCTCACCTTGGGTTACTTCCTGCGGCCGATTCGGAGATTCCTGCGTACGGTAAGTTAGCGGTTCGATGATTCTTCTTGAGAAGCCGGTATTGATTGACACGCTGAGCTCGAAAATGGAGGGCCGAAGAGTCTGCCTGTTGGCGGTCGGCAATCCGCTTCGTGCCGATGATGGCGTTGGTCCTGCAATAGTCAGAGCTCTTTCAAAGTACACACCTCCGGTATTCTTGATCGACGCAACGACAACTCCCGAAAATGTCTTCAGCGAAATAAAAGCCGCCCACCCGGATCTGATGCTGATCGTCGATGCCGTCAATTTTCAGGGTCAGCCAGGTGATGTCGCTTTGCTTACTCCAGACCAATTCCAGGCCAGCAATCTATATACACATCGCAGTTCGCTCTCAACTTTCACGATCGCCCTAGCCGAACTTGCCGGAGTGAGTGAGGTGCTCATTCTCGCGATTCAACCCGCAAGGCTTGATTTCGGGTTGCCGATCTCTGCGCAAGTCATGGCTACACTTAACACGCTGGTAGAACTGATGCAGATCATCCTGCCGAAAACCCGTAACGTACTTGATCTGGCCGAAAGTCCTGTTCAGGACCTGACAACACCTGGAGGCTTCCAAGAAACTACAAACGTGGGGGGAAACTGGGAGACGGAGCGATGACATGAAAGCCTATGTGCTCATCAAGATCTCGCCCGGTGAAATTCTGCCGGCTCTCAAGCTATTGCGCAGGCTGGATGATATCGAGGATGCGACCATGACCTTCGGCCCTTACGACGCCGTGGCAGTCGTCGAGGGCTGCAATATAAAACAGATTTCACATCAAGTGTCGTGCGACATTCAATCAATTCCCGGCGTACTCGAAACATGTACCTGCCTGGCGGTAGACCAAAGTTGATCGGCGTAGGAAGTAAAACCACGTAAACCACGTGTTGTTTGGGCAGGTGATTCCTGTACTTATAGGCACCCAGCTGAACTCCAACCCCAGCCTCGGATAAGTCTGCCTGTGTCTTCGATTGTTACTTAATTGAGACCACCTCGTAACCAGACCTGTTACTCAGCTTGATTATTGTAGCCTCAGAGATCAACGATATGTTCATTGCCCAGCCACTCCATTCCAACGGAGGCGCTGTATTTAGAAAAGGAGGCTTCGATGGCAACGTTGATGGATCTCATTAGAAAGCTCCGCAGTCCTGACAATAAATGTGTTTTGCAAGCAATTGAAGAACTGCGGGCGCGAGGCTGGCTGGAAGATGGCTCACTGCAAGGGCTCCCATTCTGCCATGCACATATGCAGGGTGCGGATCTCTTCAAGGCCGACCTTTCAGGTGTTGACCTGCATCAAGCTCATCTCGAATCGGCCGATCTCTCTATGACTAACCTCACAGGTACTCGCCTGACCCGGACCGATCTACGATCGGCGGACCTGAACAAGGCGGACCTGGAGGGAGTGGACCTATTCAAAGCTAACTTACATGAAGTTCGGAATCTCACCCCGAAGCAGCTAGCACGGGCGAAACGGCTCTGGGGAGCGATTATGCCAGATGGGAGCAGCTACGACGGACGGTATAACCTGCCTGGGGATCTTGAATTTGCTAAATGGGGTGGCGTCGATCCAGACAATTCAGTTGCAATGGCTGAATTCTTTGGCGTTGAACTTTCTATCTATATCAAAGGCCAGGAAGAAATCAAACAGTTTGCGGTCAGTTAAACTCAGCTGAGCAGCATTGGCGTTTCGAAATACGACGCTCAGCCAAACGCATCAAGAAAGGATCCAATCCCATGGCAACAATTCTGATCATTGATGATGATTCCGATATCGTAACCGCTATCCGCATGACACTTGAACATGCCGGACATTCGGTAAAAGACGCCCCGAATGGGAAAGCCGGAATCAAAGCCTTGAAGGCGACGCCCATAGACCTGATCATTCTGGACGTCATGATGGATACGCCAACCGAAGGCTTCGAACTCGCGAAAGAACTCCATAACCCGGATCCGGCCTCGAAGTACGCTCAATTCAATAAAATACCGATATTGATGCTGACGGCGGTCCAAAGCAAGACGCCCTTGTTGGGTGAGATTGACATGGATTACCTGCCAGTCGAGTTGTATGTCGATAAGCCGATCGACCCGGATGACTTACTCACAAAAGTTGAGTGGATGCTGAGCCGCGAAACAGTCTGATCTTTCGAATGCTCAAAACTGGGATCGTCCGGTCAAGATCGATAACCGCTTGTAATTCACGGGTATGACATGCGGTTTGGGGTTTTGAAGACGATCCCGATCTTTTTAGTGGGCGTAACGCAGTGGGAGTGCTAATGGCGGCTCATCATTCGGAGCGAAGGCGCAAGCGATGAACAAACTAGTCCATCTTCTGGGCGGACGATTGCAGCGGCTTCAAATCATGTCTTTCTCGCTCATCGCTGCATTGACCTTGGGCCTAAATACGCTCGTGGTTGCGCGCATCCTGCGTGATTACCTGGCTCGGGCAGAGGATGAAAGAGTCTCCCGTGATATGGACCTCGCCCAGGAGTTCTACCACTTGAAACTAGAGGAAATAGCCGGCATCAGCCACCGTTTGAGCCTCGATTCACGGGTGATCCAGTCCCTACCGGGAGCGATAGAAACCGACCCCGCCGCAATCACGCAAATCGACGAACAAATCACGAACAAGATCACAGTCCTTGCTCTCGGCGGTACACATCTCATCGCAGTTCTAAGCCCAGAAGGTGACATCGTCACCGCGCGCGTCCTTAATCCGGATGGCACGATATCCGAGGTGATTCGGGGGGGTAATTTCGAAACTTTGCCTATCCTTGCCTACGCCCAGGAAGCTGGGAGTGAGATCGCCGCAACGGAAATCCTCCCGGCAGAGCTGCTTTCTCAAGTCGGCCTTGCAGGGCAAGCCGCGATCGCATTGCTTGATACGCCTCAAGCCCATCCAGAACCATTCGACAGGCGTGAGGGAACTGCCGGCCTAGCCCTGGTCGGCATCTCTCCCATTCGAACATCTTCCGGACCACAAATCGGCAGCGTGCTTTCGGCTTATCTCTTCAATAATGATTTCACGCTCGTCGATCGCATACGTGCAGTCGCCGGCATTGATACTGTGACGATCTTCTTCGGGGATCTGCGCGTCTCAACCAACGTGCCGAATGAACAAGGGCAGCGTGCGGTAGGTACACGTGTCTCGCGGGCAGTACGCGAGCAGGTACTCGATCGCGGAGAAGATTATATCGGCCGGGCCTTTGTTGTCAATGAATGGTACATCACACGCTATGTCCCACTATCCGATCACCTCGGTCAGGTTGTCGGCAGCCTATATGTCGGAGCGCGTGTGTCGGCCTTTGAGAACCTGGTGCATACTTTCAACAGCCGGGTGATTCTGACGGCACTGATCTGCATTTTCTTAGCTGGTGTGATCGCCATCCCCACAGCGCGCTTCATCACCCGCCCAATCACAGCCCTGGTAGCTGCCAATCAGCGCCTTGCCGATGGTGATATGTCAGTTCGTATCGAACCGGCCGGCTCTGGTGAATTGGCCATGCTGGGACGCTCCTTTAACCGGATGATCGAAACACTACAAGAAACGCAGGATTCGTTGCTTCATAAGGAACGGCTGGCTTCGATGGGACAATTAGCGGCCGGAGTTGCGCATGAGATCAATAACCCGCTCGGCACCATTCTGCTCTTCGCGACGGCGATGCAACGGGAAGCCATTGACCCGACTCAGCAGCAGGATTTGAACACCATTATTCAGGAGGCCACTCGCTGCAAAATCATTGTGAGCGATCTTCTAAACTTCGCTCGCCAACAGGAAGTCTTAACTCAACCGACTGACGTCAATACGCTTCTCGAACAAGTGGCTGCGAGCATTAGTCATCTAACATCGTTCCAACATGTTTCGATTAAAGGAGAATATGCTCCCGACCTGCCTTTGATCGAGGCCGATCCCAGCCAGCTGCAGCAAGTCTTCATCAACCTGCTGAACAATGCGGCCGAAGCGATCTCAGGTCTCGGCACAATCAGCTTGTGCACGTCTACGCACGCCTCGGGCGAAATCGAGATTCAAATTTCAGATACGGGCTGCGGTATCCCGGAAGATCATCTGAATAAGCTCTTCACCCCATTCTTCACAACCAAAGCCTTCGGTAGAGGTACCGGATTGGGTCTATCGATTGTTTACGGCATCATCAAGATGCACCGGGGGCAGATCTGGGTCAACAGCAAGGTTGGTGAGGGAACTACGTTCCACATCACTCTACCAATCCGGCACAATCCTCAAATCGACCGGCTCCATGCAGAGGGCGGCGAAAGCGAGATCTAAATGATAGATGATGTCCGCAGCGTGCTTGTGGTCGATGATGAGCCCGGGATCCGCCAGGGCTGCCGCAAGGTGCTGGAACCGCTCGGATATCAAGTTGAATCAGCAGAAACGATCAAGGCGGCTCTCACCCAGATCGAACAAACAGACTTCGACCTTGTCTTGATTGATGTGATGATGCCGGACGGGCGCGGGATCGATCTACTTGAACCGATCCTGGCGCGTGATGCGGATACTGTCTGTGTGATCATCACCGGCTATGCAACTGTGGAATTAGCGGTTCAAGCGATCAAGCAGGGTGCCTACGATTTTCTCGCAAAACCCTTTGACGCAGACGTACTGGAGCTTACGGTCCGCCAGGGCATTGAGAGGCGCAGATTGGCGCTGGAAGCCAAACGCGCTCGGGCACTCGAAACGCAGCTGGATGATCTTCAACACGAAAAGGCTGAACTGGCCCGGCTGGATAAATTCAAAACGAACTTCATGTGGATGATGGCGCACGAGCTGCGCTCCCCATTAGGCGCGTCCCAGAGCCTGCTGCGCACAATCTTGAAGGGGATGGCCGGGGCGCTGTCGGAGGATCAACATGAGCTACTCAGCCGCGTTGAATTGCGTTTGAGCGGCCTTCAGACGCTCGTGAACGACCTGTTAGGACTGGCGGCGAGCAAGAATCCCGAACTCGAGCTACAGATCGAGCAGCTTAATTTAGTGGCACTGCTCATGGATGTAACACAGGAACTCGCCCCTAAAGCGGAGGAGAAAGGCGTTCATCTGCGCTACAAACCACAATCCACCCCGCTCTTCATCCACTCGAGCAGCGACGGACTCAAGACGATTCTATCGAACCTATTGGATAACGCCATCAAGTACACACCAGAGGGCGGGAGCGTAACGCTAAATGTCTATGCGCAAGATAACGACGTCGAAATCCAGGTGACCGACACCGGAATCGGGATCCCGGTAGAAGGGTTGGAACACCTGGGCGAGGAATTCTTTCGTGCGCCGAACGCCCGTCATACAGGGCTGCCCGGGACCGGTCTTGGCTTGAGTATCGTGAAGCAGGTCCTCGATCGTCTCGGCGGTCACCTGGAGGTGCGCAGCGTTCAAGATCAAGGAACGACTTTTACAGTCTGCTTACCCAAATTGAAGGAGGCTGTAGGCGTCGACTAGCTTCTACTGATCGGTATACCCCCACATATCCCATCCTTGCCGCTTGAACATCCTCTGATGCTTTTTTTAGAAGATTTCCTTGCCGGAATCCCCCAATTATTCTCCACTTAGATTGTAAAGCAATTTATGAATTACTTTCATCTACTTCATTGGGGCAGACTGTCACTACGATAATTGTGACAGAATTCACATAATCATGTAGACCTTGTCCGTTTACGGTGCCTTGCTTGGCCAGGGTATCAGGAACATTAGCCCCTTAGTCCATAGTGTTCCGCGGATCTCTAGCCAAGCGCAATCAAACACGAGCTGGTGTATGACAGGAGTTATTGCGTACGGCTCTTTCATCGCTGAGGTTAATCGCTGCATGGGGAACAAGAAACTACACACAACCCCCTTGCAGCGCGGCCTGCATTCTTCTTTCCCAGCCTCTGCTCAAAGTACTCTTCCGGGATCCTGTAATCATATTGCATTGCCCCCACTTAAAATTACCGGATCCACCCCGCTACCAGTTGAAATCATGCCGTCCGCCAGAAAAAACGAGGGATAGCCTATGGAAACCAAGACAATCGACAGCTCAACCCAATTCCTGCATCAATTATTTGAAGTTGTCCCCGATGGTGAACGGATCAATCTCTGCCTGCAGTGCGGGGCGTGCAGCGGGGCTTGCCCCTTCGGCTATATCATGGTTTATCCCCCTCACCTCATGATCACCGCAATACGGGCCGGGATGATCGATGATGTCCTCGCTTGCGACACTGCCTGGATGTGCGTCTCATGCTACGCCTGCACCCAGGCTTGCCCAGCCAAGATCCCCGTGACAGCTGGGTTGACGACACATGTCAAGGAAGAAATGCTGCTGGCTGGCAATGTTCCGACAGAACTTCAGGATGCATTGGAGAAGGCCCAGCGCTACTTCAACCCGCTCGGTGAGTCACCCCGCAGACGGGCAGAGTGGACTGCTGATCTCGGTTTCGAGGTTCCGCTCATGGCCAAGCTCCAACGGCCGGTTGACGTACTCTGGTTCGTTGGTGACTATGGCTCGTACCATCCGAGCTCCCGGCATGCCACCCGTTCGCTCGCCAGGGTGTTACACGCACTGGGTATCGACTTTGCCATCCTCGGTCCGGAGGAGGTCAGCGACGGTGATTCGCTGCGCCTGGCTGGTGAGATCGGGCTTTTCGAGATGCTTGCAGAGAAGAATGCGGCCGCTTTCTCGAAGTATGAATTCGGCCAGATCATAACCGGTGATCCGCATGCCTTCAACGCCATCAAGAACGAGTACCCCCGGCTAGATATTACCTACCCCATCCACCACTACACCCAATTCCTGCTCGATTACCTGGAACCGTTGGAGCAGCTGCTCAAGACGGAGCTTCATGCTCAGGTCGTCTACCACGATCCTTGCTACCTCGGACGGGCAAACGGCATCTACGACGCCCCCCGCCAGCTGCTGGACCTGATCCCAGGCCTCGAACGGCAGGAGATGACACATGCCTTTGAGAACAGCTTGTGCTGTGGTGGAGGCGGCGGTGGGATGTGGTTGGATGGTTTCAGATGGGAAAAATCGAAAGCGCGCATTTCTGAATGGCGTGTACGCGAAGCCGTTTCGGCCCTTGGCCAGGAAACTGCAGAGGAACTCGGATCGGAAAACGGCCATAGGCGGGTTCTGGTTGTAGCTTGCCCGTACGAGCCATCACGGTTTGAAGATGCGGCGAAGGCGATTCCGGGTGCGAGTGGTCTGGAAATCAAGGAGATCGCCGAGCTCCTTGCCGCAGCCATGGGAATCGAGGAGTAGACGATGAACATCGTAGTCCTGGTCAAACTTGTCCCTGATCTGGTGGAAGAGCTTGAAATTGATGCGGGAGGCAAGTCTCTCGACATGACCTTCATGCGCCAGATCATCAATGAACATGATGAGCACGCCCTGGAACAAGCGCTGTTGTTGAAAGAAAGAAAAGGAGCCGAGGTAACGGTGATCGGGCTCGGGACCGAAGGCATGGATGATATCCTCTTCACAGCTGCTGCCAAGGGCGCTGATCACCAGATCCGCCTTACTGGTGTAGGCGACGGCCCTGTCAACAACCACGCGCTGGCCCGCGCCTATGCAAGTGTCCTAGGTGGATTAAACCCCAACCTGATCCTGACCGGTGTTCAGGCCAATAACGATCTTGATGGCGCGCTTGGCCCGATCTTGGCTGGACTCATGCAATGGCCCTATGTCGGGTACATCTCGGGTGTTTCAGTCGGGGACGGGCGCTGCACCGTGCGCAAAGAATTCACCGGTGGGTTGATTGGCGAGATGGAAGTTGAGCTTCCTGCTGTCCTCGGAATCCAGGCCGCCGAATCCCCCCCGCGCTATGTAGCCGTTAGCAAGGTCCGTCAGGCGATGAAAACCATGTCGCTTGATGAACTACCGGCTCCGGCGCTGGACACGCAGGGTGGCGTGGATGTTGAGCGCATGATTCTTCCAGAAGGGGGAGAACATGCAGAAATGATTGAGGGAGACATCGAGGCGATCGCAGATCGTTTAGTTACTCTTCTACGTGAACACGGTGCGCTCTGATCGACCAAGGAGGGGCTGATGTCCGCTGATATTTTCGTACTTATCGAGCACCTGAAGGGTCAGGTGAGCGATCTATCCTACATGATGCTTGCCGCCGGTCGAGTGCTGGCCCTGGCAAGCGGGGGAAGACTTCAGGGCCTGCTCCTGGGTCATGAAGCGCAGGGTTTGTCAGCAGATCTCGCTGCCGACAACGTCATGTACATCGACCATGCAGCACTTGCCGACTTTACGCCAGAAGCATACTGTCGGACGCTGGCCAGCGTCATCGAACGCGAATCTCCGCGCGCAGTACTGATGGGAGAGACCTCGATTGGCGCCGATGTTGCCGGTGCGCTTTCCGCTCAACTCAATCTACCACTGGTCAGCCTTTGCCGTTCGTTATCCGGCGAAGCCGGCAAGCTACACTACCAGAGTCAGATTTGTGGCGGAAAGATATTTGCCGAAGGCAGCCTCCCCGATAGCACCACGCTGATAACGATGGTTCCAGGGGTGTATAAACCGGAAGATGGGAAAAGTTCAAGCAAACCTGAGATCACACCGGTTGAAGCTCCGGATCTGATCTCTCTACGGGTCAGTCTTAAAGGGTATATCGCACCCGAAGCAGGCGATGTCGATATCACACGCGAGCCGATCCTGGTTGCAGTCGGTCGGGGGATACAGCAAGAGATGAACCTTGAGATCCCCGAGGAATTGGCGGAGGCGTTAGGTGGGGTCATGTGTGCTTCACGGCCAGTTGTCGATCAGGGCTGGCTTCCGACTTCACGCTTGGTTGGGAAGTCTGGGAAGCATGTTAAGCCTAAGCTCTACTTTGCCGTGGGCATCAGCGGAGCACCCGAGCACATGGAAGGAGCGGCTGATTCGGATTTGATCATAGCCGTGAACACTGATGCGGCCGCACCAATCTTCGAGTATGCAAATTTCGGGGTCCAGGTTGACGCGCTCGACCTGATGCCGGTTCTAACGGAGAAGATCAAAGCCGCGAAGGGCGGGTGATCTAATGGACTACGAAGTCATCAAATCCATCGTTGCCCTGGCAGCGATTCTGATAGCCGGCGGATTCTTCCTGCTGCGCGTATACCAGATGCTATGGGATAATATGCGTCGCGGCCGCCCGAGTCCGATGGAGGCCCGCGTCATCGACCGGTTTAAATCGCTGCTGGTGTACGTTGGCGGCCAGCTGAAGCTCTTCCGGGTATTCGTGCCCGGAACGGCTCATTTCTTCATCTTCTGGGGTTTTATCCTGCTTTCGTTGACAATCCTTCAGGCTATGCTCGAAGGAATGCTTGCTTTTCGGGACTCGACATTCGTTCTGCCATTCATAGGCACCTTCGGGCCGCTGGCGCTGCTCCAGGACCTGTTCGCGGTTTTTGTCTCGGCTGCAGTGCTGGTCGGGCTATACACCCGCATCATCATCAATCCGGAGCGCTACCGCGGCAGCCATAAAAGCCAGGGCGTAGTCGTACTGCTTTTCATCATGACGATCATGCTCAGCCTGCTAGTCATGAACGGCATCCATATCAATCTGGGCGAAGACGCACTTGCTGCCTGGCGTCCGATTTCAGGACTGGCCGGGGGACTTTTCGCCAGCCTGCCAGGAGCGAGTCAGTTCATCGTCGGGGAGATCGCATACTGGATCCACCTGGGTGTTGTGCTTATTTTTCTGACAGAGCTGCCGGGCGGAAAGCATTTCCATGTGGTCACATCGCTGCCAGCTGTCTATCTACGCAACCTGGAACCACCAGGAAGGCTGCAGCCGGCTCCGGAGTTCGGCAATGATGTCGGTGTGAGCATGATCGAGCAGTTCTCATGGCGCCAAATGCTTGATTTCTACACCTGTACGGAATGCGGTCGTTGTCAGGATGTGTGCCCAGCGTACGCCAGTGGGCTCGAGTTGAGTCCTAAGCTGCTGATCATGCGTTTGCGCGATGAGTTGATCAGGGATGGTGTTGCCCGTCGGACGCACGGAAGCAACGGGAACGGCTACGAAGGCCGCGAGCTGGGCGACGGGGTCCTTAGCGATGCCTTCCTTTGGGCATGCACCACCTGCCTGGCATGTGATCAGGAGTGTCCGCTGTTCATCGAACATGTCGCACCGCTCGTCGATCTGCGCCGCCACCTTGTGATCGAGGGACGAGTAGATGGCATGCTGCAGGATGCGCTGGCGAACCTGGGGCGCTATGGCAATTCCTTCGGTCAGGCCGAACGTGCCCGGGCGAAGTGGGCGCGCGATCTGGAGCCTCCGCTGGTTGATGCGCGCCGGAATCCGGTTCGCTACCTATGGTATGTAGGCGACTATGCCTCCTTCCACAGCAGCCTGACGGAAATCACACGCAAGACAGCCCACGTCCTGCAAGCAGCCGGTGTGGATTTTGGGATTCTCTACGACGGAGAAAAGAATTCTGGCAATGATATCCGTCGGGTAGGTGAGGAAGGCCTCTTTGAAATGCTGGTCGAAGACAACCTGGCCACGCTCGAGAAGTGTTCATACGAGGCAATCGTCACCACGGATCCCCATACCTACAACGCTTTGAAGAATGAGTATCCACCCGAGGTCAATGGCGGACGCCCCATCCTGCACTACGCAGAATTGCTCGATCAACTGCTCAGCAGCGGTCAACTCCAACTCAAGAAACAGCTCGGCCTGAAGGTTACCTATCACGACCCGTGCTACCTCGGTCGATATAACGGCATATACGAGGCACCCCGGCGTGTTATCGAAGCAACTGGCTGCCAGTTGGTCGAGATGCCCCGCAATCGGGATCGGGGATTCTGCTGTGGCGCAGGCGGGGGCCGTATCTGGATGGGTGAGACAGAGGTGAAGGAAAGGCCAAGCGAGGCCAGGATCACAGAAGCCTGCGCGCTCGAGGATGTTCAGCTCTTCATCGTCGCCTGCCCCAAGGATTACACGATGTATGCCGACGCGGTGAAAACGACCGGCCACGAGAGCGATTTGGTGGTCCGAGATCTGATCGATCTGGTCTACGAGGCACTATGAGCGAGAGGGGATGAGAGGGATGGCATCTGAAATTGTCCTGCAGGCGCTCGAATCAATTGAATTCTCGCGTGCACTGGAGAAAGACCAGCGTGAAAAGATCGCCAATATCTCCACCTACGTCACCTTCTCGGAAGGCGCTACCATCTTCCGGGAAGGTGACGCCAGCGAGCTCGTTTATTTGATCATGGAGGGCGAGGTGTTATTGACAACGCAAGTGCCAGGCCACGGCCAGGTAATAATCCTGACACTTGGCCCAGGTCAGCTCTTGGGTTGGTCATCATTATTCCTGCCCCAGAAGAAGACTGCAGGTGCTCGGACTACACAAGCAACAAAGGCTGTCGCCATCAACGCAACACAGCTCCTGGAGCTCTGCCAGGCCAACTCTCAGTTAGGGTACGTCATCATGTGGCGTGTAGCAGAAATCATCTCCAATCGTCTGCGAGCCGCTCGAAACCAGCTCCTGGATATGTTTGAACCTGTATCGGAGTCGGACTAAGTGAAATTAGAGGGATGGGTTGCCACAGCAAGTTGGGCCGAAACCGTATGGAGTGACTGTGGGTGATGAGAAAGCGTCTCTCCAGATTGAGTTTGCCATGGCGCGGGAAGATCAAGATCCCGATCTCGACCAATTTAATCTTGAGTTTCCTGCTGATCATTACGGTCATCAGCATAACCTTCATGATCGTCGGCATCCAGCTAATCGGCAACCGCATCGTCGCCGAAGCTCAGGAGAAAGTCCGGAACGACCTGAACGCTGCCCGCGAGATTTATCTCGGAGAGCTGCGCCACATCGACGATGTCGTTCACATGACAGCGAATCGGTTCTTCCTGCGCAACACCGTCCTCTCAGGAGACTACGACCTCATGTTTAATGAACTGGCCGAGGTCCAGGCCCGAGAACAGCTCGACATCTTGTTCGTCACCGATGCGTCGGGACGCGTCGTGCTGCGCGTCAACAACCGCGATTCCTACGGGGATGATATGAGTGGGGACAACCTGATTGAGGTGGTGCTCATCCGGCGAGAGCATTACGCGGCCACACACGTCATGCCAGCACAGGAACTTCGTCTCGAAAGCCCCGAGCTTGCCGAGCAGGCTAATATCCCGATTCTTGAGACCCCACTTGCTCGTGCGCGCGAGGAGACCATCCTGGAAGACGGCATGATGTTGAATGCCGCCGCACCCATCCTCGACTATGACGACAACCTGATCGGGGTGCTGTACGGGGGTGTGCTTCTCGATCGAAATTACGAAATCGTCGACACCATCAAAGAGACGGTCTATGAAGGTTTAATCTACGATGGCAAGGAGATCGGAACCGCCACCATATTCCAGGATGATGTACGTATCGCCACTAATGTGAAAAATGAGGATGGCACCCGGGCGATCGGTACGCGGGTTTCGGAAGATATGTACAACCGCGTTGTTCGGGAAGGCAAGCGCTGGGTAGGAAGAGCCTACGTCGTCAACGATTGGTACATCACAGCCTATGAGCCGATCAGAGATATCTACAATAAGATCATCGGCATCCTGTACGTCGGCGTGCTGGAACAGCGATACGTCGATGTTCGCCAGCAAACCGTTGTTGCATTCACCGCAATCACCTGGCTGGGCACATTCGCCGCAATGATCCTCGCATTCTTGATCGCAAAACGGATTTCTGTACCGATCGAGAGACTTGCCATGGCCTCAAAGGAAATTGCAAGAGGCAATCTGGACGTCCGGGTCGATCGGACCTCCCAGGACGAACTGGGTGATCTTGCCGAGAGCTTCAACGCGATGGCTTCATCCCTGCAGGATCGGGACGCACAGCTAGCTGAGTTCACCAAGAGTAAGATCATGGAGTCAGAACGCCTCGCACTGATTGGACAGCTGGCGGCCAACGTTGCCCATGAACTGAACAACCCGCTCCAGGGGATCGTAACCTACGCCCACTTGATGCTGGAAAAACTACCTGCGAATGGCGGTTCCGCAGTCGCTTCGCTTGAACGAATCGTGACCCAGGCGAATCGCTGTCGCGACATCATACGCGGGCTGCTCGATTTTTCCCGCCAGCGAAAACCCGACAAGACAATTTGTGATCTTAATACGGTTGTCCAGGAATGCTTGACGCTCGTGGAAAATCAAGCCACCTTCCATAACATCGAGATCATCCACGATTTTGACCCCAAACTTCCGAAGGTATTGCTCGATCCGTCGCAGATCCAGCAGGTCATCCTTAATATGATCATCAATGCCGCTGAAGCGATGCATGAAGGAGACTGTTGCCTGAGCGTTTCTACTCGCGTCGCACCTGATCAAAAAGCGGTCGAAATCCTGGTCTCCGATACCGGAGAAGGGATCCACCCAGAAGATATGGAGAAGCTTTTCGATCCTTTCTTCACCACCAAAGAAGTAGGGCACGGAACAGGCCTGGGATTAGCGATCAGCTACGGCATTGTCAAAGAACATGGCGGCGTGATCCATGTGGATAGCGTGCTCAATAGTGGGACAACTTTCACGATCAGATTACCCATCCGCGTGGAAGAGGAATGATGGTAGAGCAAGTATCTTCAAAAGTATTAATTATTGACGATGAGGAAGTCGTCCTGGATTCATGCCTGCAGATCCTGGAAGGTGGGCCATACCATGTTGCCACGGCGATGGACGGGACCTTCGGGCTTGAGATGGTGCGCGAATTCAAGCCCGATATCATCTATGTTGACCTGAAGATGCCGGGAATTTCCGGGTTCGACGTTCTGGAAAAAATCCACCTCTACGATCCGACGATTGTGTCCATCGTCATAACGGGTTACGCCACCGTCGACTCAGCCGTTGAGGCGATCAAGAAGGGCGCCTACGATTTCCTGCCTAAGCCTTTTACGCCCGATGAGTTCCGGGTGATCACCCGCCGTGGGCTGGAACGTAGGCGGCTGGTGCTGGAGACAGCTGCGTTGCGACGAGAACGTGAGATGCTGCGCGACCACTTCGCTGCCATCGTCTCTCACGAACTCAAATCTCCCCTGGGTGCGGTACAGCAAAACCTATTCGCGCTCGAGAATGAACTTAAGGATCAGCTCAGCGAAGCCCAATCGAAGAAGCTCGGTCGAATGAAAACCTCCATTGATAATCTGATGAAGCTCATCCACATCTGGCTTCGTGTCATCGGCTCGGATATCGACAACATCAAGGAGAATTTTCAGCCGACCTCGCTCATCGAAGTGATCGGGCAATCCGTGGAAAGCGTCGAACCCCATGCCATGCGGAAGGAGATCGAAATCCGCACACAGTTGGATAAAGACCTTCCCCTCATTAATGGAGACGAAATCACATTGCGTGAGGCGGTCGTTAATCTGCTAACCAATGCGATCAAGTACTCGCGCATTGGAACTCAAATCCGGATTAAAGCCGAAATCGTCGGGGATGAAATCGAGCTCTCAATCTCTGATCGCGGCGTGGGGATCGCTGAAGAAGATTTACCATTCATCTTCGGTGATTTCTACGTTGGCAAGTCAGCGCCGGTTGCAGAACGAGGGAGCGGACTGGGGCTGGCGATCACACGGCGCATCGTCGATGCACATGGTGGTTCGATCCGTGTTGAGAGTGCTCTTGATAAAGGTAGCACTTTCTTTATCCGTTTACCCATCCTTCCGGCCCAACCGGAAAAAGTCCAAACATCAGATACCGAACGCTTGGCGAGCACTCAATAAGTGCATAAAGGAGAAATCCCGTGGCAAATCCAAAGAAATTCCTGATCATCGATGATGACCCAGACTTTGTAGAAGGGATCATCTCTATCCTGGAAGGCGCAGGGTACGAGATTGATGCCCGCTACAACCCCAAGGAGGGCTTCAAAGCCCTGGAGAAGGGCAACTACGATCTGCTCCTCCTCGACATCATGATGGGGCGCGGCGCGGAAGGGGTCATGGTAGCCCGAAAGATGAGGAAGGACCCTAAGCTTCGCGATATTCCAGTCCTGATCATCACCGGAATTCGCGAGCAAATCGCCTACCTCTTCCCGGGCTCAGCCGTATCGCCGCACTTCGTCGAAGTGGATGAGCTGGTTGAAAAGCCCATCGAACCGGCTCTTTTGCTCGATCGCGTACATGCATTATTGGAAAGAGCCGAGGCGCGGAAGACAAAGACCGGTTGAGATTCATCCTGCCGGGATCGGATGTCAAGTGATGCAAACCACCAAAACCAAGACACTGCACATCACCATCACAGGAGAAAACCCATATGGCTAAACCTTCTTTCAGTCAGGAAGTTGCCAACCTGCTTTATGCTGCAAAAGGAAATCCGCTTAACACCTGCATCCAATGCGGAACCTGCTCAGGCTCCTGTCCATCGGTTGAGTTCATGGACCACACACCGCGCAGGTTGATCGGCCTGGTCCTGGCGGACATGAAAGACGAGGTTATGAACAGCAATACCTACTGGTACTGCGCCTCCTGTTTTCAATGCACGGTCCGCTGCCCGAGTGATATCGATATCGCCGAAACGATGTATGCGTTGAAGCGTTATTCGATCTGGAAGCACATCCACCAGGAGGGCCTGGTTGGTCCCACCTTTTCGGAGACATTCGTCAAGGTCATCTTCAGGAGCGGTCGCTCGTTCGAGCCCGTGATGGCGACTTCCTACCTGTTCAGTTCGGGTCTCAAGGAGTGGATCCAGGAGGCCGCGATGGCTACAGGCCTCATGCTCAAAGGCCGGCTGCCTGTCCTGCCTCCCCGCATCAAGCGCCTCGATAACTTCAAACGCATGATCGGCAAGGTCATCCCGCTGGGAGGTGAGTCATGAAGCAATTTGCTTATTTTCCCGGCTGCTCTCTGGAGAAGATCGCTCTCAGCTACAACCAATCTACCGTTGAGACAACGAAAGTCGTGGGGATTGAACTCAAGGAATTGGAAGACTGGAACTGCTGCGGAGCAACAGCCTACTTCCATGTCGATGAACTGCTCGCGTACACCCTTTGTGCCCGCAACCTCGCGATGGCAGAAAAGGAAAATCTCGATCTGGTCGCGCCGTGCAGCGCATGCTTCAAGAATAGCTACTTTACAAACCAGGCTTTAAAGAAGGATCCGGACCTGGCCGAACATATCAACGTTGCCTTGCAGGAAGACGACTTGCACTTTTCAGGCAGCATTGAGGTGAAACATTTGCTGGAAGTATTTGTCAAGGATGTGGGTTTTGAGGAGGTTAAGGCACAAGTCACCCACCCGCTTGAAGGCTTGCGTGTGGCTGCCTATTACGGGTGCCAGATCATGCGTCCGAGGAAGGATCACGAGGATGTCGAGCAGCCCGTATTCTTTGAGGGTTTGATGGCTGCAATTGGCGCTGAACCTGTTCCCTTCCCCTTGAGGCTGACCTGCTGCGGAGGATCGCTCCTGATTTCGAGCCGAGAGGCCGCCTTAAGCATGATCCATAATCTGTTGAAAAACGCGGATGATAACGGTGCGGCGGTGATTGCAACTGCCTGCCCACTATGCCAGATCAACCTTGAGTGCTACCAACCACAAGTCAATCAGGAATATGGAACGAACTATCACATCCCGGTTGTTTACTTCACACAGTTGGTGGGACTGGCCTTCGGCCTCCCGGATAAGGCCATCGGCCTGGGCTCCGAGCTGATCTCGGCCACGCCGCTGGCACAGTATGCAGCGTGAGAGAGGTTTTACCCATGCGGAGCCTATACCTGTATCCACCTGAACGTTCTCGATCACGAAAGGACGTGCATCTATGAGCGAAAAAGTAGGAGTTTATATCTGCCACTGCGGATCGAACATCGCCGGAGTGGTCGACGTTGAAGAGGTCGCCAAGTGGGCTGGTGAGAACATCGAGAACGTCACCGTCTCGCGCGACTACAAGTTCATGTGTTCCTCCTTGGGTCAAGCGCTTATTGAAGACGACATCAAGAATGAAGGCTTAACAAGGGTCGTCGTCGGAGCCTGCTCACCCCATCTGCACGAGAAGACATTCAGGCGGGCATGTTCCAATGCCGGCCTGAATCCCTACCTGTGTCAGATGGCGAGCCTGCGCGAACAGGTCTCCTGGGTGGTCGAGGACAAGCAGGCCGCCACCGCCAAGGCCAAGGCTATGATTTCCGGGGCCGTCCGGCGCGTCCAACTGCAGGAAGAGCTAGAACCGACCGAGGTTCCAGTCAATCCCGCCACGCTAATCGTTGGCGCGGGCATCGCTGGGATCCAGGCTGCTCTCGAACTGGCCGATGGAGGCTATCCGGTTTATCTCGTCGAACGCGAACCTTCCATCGGCGGCCATATGGCCCAGTTCGATAAGACCTTCCCCACCCTGGACTGCGCCGCCTGCATCCTGACCCCCAGGATGTCGGAAGTCGGTGCACATACAAACATCACCATGATGACCTACAGCGAGGTGGAAGAGCTAACAGGCTTCGTAGGCAGCTTCCATGCCCGGATCAAGAAGAAGGCTCGTTTCGTGAATGAGGAGGCCTGTACTGGCTGTGGGATCTGCATTGAAAAATGCCCAAAGAAGGTCATCGACGATGTCTTTGAGGTCGGGATGGGAATGCGAAAATCCATCTACCGGTCATTCCCCCAGGCCGTGCCCAACACCCCTGTGATCGATACCGAATCATGCATCTACTTTGAGCGCGGCAAGTGCAAGGCCTGCGAGCTGTTCTGCCCGACGAATGCAATCGACTTCGAGCAGAAGGACACGTACCTCGACCTGGATGTAGGAAACGTGATCCTGGCAACCGGATATGACCTCTTTGACGTCAAGAAGATGCCCCAGTACGGGTATGGCCGGCTGGCGAATGTCTTTACGAGCCTCGAGTTCGAGCGAATGTGCAACGCCTCCGGACCGACTGATGGCAAGATCGTCCTGCGGGATGGAGTTACCGAGCCCGAATCGGTGGCGATCGTGCACTGCGTCGGAAGCCGGGATGAGAACCACAACAAGTACTGCTCGAGCATCTGCTGCATGAGCGCGCTCAAGTTCGGTCATCTTGTAATGGAAAAGACCGGCGCCGAAGTCCACTCCTGCTACATCGACATGCGTACGAACCAGAAAGGCTACGAGGAGTTTTACCAGCGGCTTCTGGGGGAGGGCATGCACTTCATACGCGGCAAGGTTGCCGATGTGACCGATGCCGCCCGGATCAAGGAAGAAGAAGGCAAGCTGATCGTCCAGGTCGAAGACACACTGCTCGGAAAACAGCGTCGGATCCCGGTGGACATGGTGATCCTGATGGCCGCGCTTGAACCGAGGTATGACGCACGTGACGTCGGCCTGAAGTTCGGGATCTCGTGCAGCATGGAAGGCTGGTTCACCGAACGGCATCCCAAGCTGGATCCCGTCGCAACGATGACGGATGGCATCTTCATCGCGGGCGCTGCACAAGGGCCCAAGGATATCCCGGCCACCGTTGTGCAAGGTGCAGCCGCCTCCGCCCGAGTCCAGGGCATGATCTCGAGTGGGATGGTCAAGATCGAGCCCGTGGTGGCTACCATCGACGAAGAGCGCTGCTCAGGCTGCCGGATCTGCAACAACCTGTGCCCCTTCAACGCCATCGAGTTCCTGGCCGAGAAGGAAGTCAGCTTCATCAATACGGTTTTATGCAAGGGCTGCGGCACGTGTGTCGCCGCCTGCCCGGCGCAGGCCATCTCCGGAGCACACTACAGCAATGCGCAGATCTTCGCCGAAATCGAAGGCCTGCTGTACGACGTGTACTCCAGCAACGGTCACAAGACAGCTCAGCCAGAAATCGAATCGGTTCCTGCCTGATAGAGGGAGTTACCTATGACTGAAGAACAATTTGAACCCAAGATCGTGGCCTTCCTTTGCAACTGGTGCTCGTACCGAGCTGCCGATCTGGCAGGAACAGCCCGCATCAAGTATCAACCCAATGTGCGGATGATCCGTGTCATGTGCAGTGGTCGTGTTGATCCCGCCTTCGTTCTCAAGGCACTTGCCCTGGGCGCAGACGGTGTCATGATCGCCGGATGCCACCCCGGTGAATGTCACTACATGGTGCAGAACTACAAGGCCATGCGCCGCTTCGCCATGCTCAAGCATACCTTGGACAAGTTTGGGGTGGAGAATGATCGTGTACGGCTCCAATGGGCGTCGGCCGCAGAAGGTTTACAGCTGGCTACAGCGATCAACGAGATGATCGACCAGGTGCGAGAGCTCGGACCGTTGAATTGGTCTGCCAGGTGGTCTGAAAACGGTCAGATTGAAGCAGCGATCCAGAGCCTCATCGTGGAACATGCGGAAGCAATGGAGGTGCCGGCATGAGCGCCAAGAAAGCATCGAACACTGCAGAAAAGGCCAAGCTGGCACTTTACTGGGCAGCCTCCTGTGGAGGCTGCGAGATTGCAGTGCTTGGTATTGATGACAAGATCCTGCAAGTCGCTGAAGCCTTCGACATCGTCCTCTGGCCGGTAGCGATTGACGCAAAGGTGCACAGCATCGAGGTGATGGAAGATCAGAGCATTGACCTGTGTCTTTTCAACGGCGCCATTCGGACAAGCGAGCAGGAATATATGGCACGCCTGCTGCGCCAGAAATCGAAGGTGCTTGTGGCATTCGGATCCTGTGCGCACGAGGGATGCATCCCGGGCTTGGGGAACGTCACCAACCGGGAGGAGATCTTCCAGACCGCTTACCACGACACCCCCAGCACAGTGAACCCGGACGGCATACGGCCCCAGTTGGAAACCGAAGTGCCGGAGGGCAAACTCTACCTTCCGCTCTTCTACAACACGGTAAAAACACTCGATCAAACTGTTGCTGTGGACTACTACCTGCCGGGCTGCCCGCCTGAGCCGGAACGGATCTGGGACGCACTGGTCGCGATCCTCGAGAACAAGCTCCCGGCTCCGGGTTCGGTTATCGGGGCGGAGACGACCGTCTGCGATACCTGCCCCCGCACCCGCGAAGAAAAGAAGATCACGTCTTTCAAACGCACCTGGGAGATCATCCCCGATCCGGATATCTGTCTGTTGGAACAGGGGCTGGTCTGCTGTGGACTCGCCACGCGAGCCGGATGCGGTGCGCTTTGCCCGACCGTGGGCTCTCCCTGCATCGGGTGCTATGGTCCCAATGAGGGTGTCGAAGACTTTGGCGCACGCATGATGAGCGCCCTGGCCTCGGTCATCGATTCGGACGATCCAGACGAGATCGAGCGCATTATCAGCGAGGGCATCCCTGATCCGATCGGTACGTTCTATCGCTTCAGCCTTGCCCATGGATCTTTGCGCAGGGTCTCCATCAACGGCAACGGTCAGGTTAAAGACCTGGCCGTCGAGAAAGCCTGAGCGTGAGGTGAACCCATGAGACGAATTTCTATCGACCCGATCACCCGCCTCGAAGGCCACGGCAAGATCGACATCTTCCTCGACGACCAGGGTGAGGTGGCGAATGCCTATCTGCAGGTACCTGAACTGCGCGGCTTCGAGCGTTTCTGTGTGGGCCGTCCGGCTGAGGACATGCCCAACATCACCGACCGCATCTGCGGCGTTTGCCCCGAGGCGCACCACATGGCCTCTACAAAGGCCCTGGACGCGCTTTTCCACGTTGATCCACCCCCAACGGCCAAGAAGCTGCGTGAGCTCTTCTACAGCATCTTCTTCGCCACGGACCATACGACCCACTTCTACGCACTTGGTGGACCCGACTTTGTGATGGGACCGGATGCGCCAGTCGCCGAGCGTAACATCCTCGGCGTCATCGCCAAGGTCGGTATGGATGTGGCGGGGAAGGTGCTCAAGATGCGCCATGACGGCCACCATCTGATCAAGATGATGGGCGGCCGTCCGGTTCACCCCAACTGGGGTCTGCCGGGTGGTGTCAGCCGGGGCATTATCGAAGAGCAGCGGGATGAGATCGAAGCCCGTGGGCGCGAAGCAATCGAGTTCGCCAAGTTCTCGCTCCAGCTCTTCAACGACATCGTTCTTGGGAACGCGGACTATGTCAACCTGATCACCAACGACGCCTACATCAGCCACACCTATAACATGGGCACCGTCGACGAGAACAATCTTGTCAACTTCTACGACGGGATGATCCGGGTTGTCGGTCCGGACGGCAAGGAACTCGCCAAGTATCACGCCAAGGATTACCGGGAGCATGTCGCGGAAAGAGTCGAACCCTGGTCATACCTGAAGTTCCCATACCTGAAGCAAGTTGGTTGGACCGGGTTCGAGGATGGCATCAAGTCGGGCGTCTACAAAGCCACTCCACTCTCGCGCCTGAACGCGGCAGATGGCATGGCCACACCCCTCGCCCAGGCTGAATACGAGCGTATGTACGAGACCCTGGGTGGGAAGCCGGTTGACCACACCCTCGCTACGCACTGGGCTCGGTTAATCGAACTGCTCTATGCCACCGAACGCTGGGTTGAACTGGCAACCGATGCAGAGATCACCGGGGAAAACTTCCGCACGCTCCCCACGGAAACTCCCGATGAAGGTGTAGGCTCTGTCGAAGCACCACGTGGCACGCTCACCCACCACTACTGGACCGATGAACGCGGCATCCTGACGCAAGTCAATCTCATCGTTGGAACGACAAACAACAACGCTGCGATCAATATGTCGGTCAAGAAGGCAGCCCAGGGCTTGATCCACAAGGGTGTCGAGATCAAGGAAGGCCTGTTGAACACGATCGAGATGGCCTACCGGGCGTATGATCCATGCATGGCCTGCGCCACCCACACACTGCCCGGGCAGATGCCACTGGAGGTTATCATCCGCTCTCCAGATGGTGAGGTGCTTGAACAACTAACGAAGAATCTATAGGTAACCTGCTGGCGGATAGCGTTCGGTATCTTGTGCATATGTGTAGCAAGGGGCACCGAACGCTATCCGCAAAGGCAGGAGACCAGGTGTTATGAAAACCTTGATCCTCGGGTTGGGAAACCCGATCCTGCGCGATGACAGCATTGGCCTACGCGTCGTAGAAGAGATTCGTCGGCGAGATCTGGGTGATCCCGGGATTGAGCTTGACCAGGATTACTGGGGCGGTCTTCGGCTGATGGAGCGCATGATAGGCTACGATCGCGTGATCATCATCGACGCCATCCTGACGGGTGCTGAACCAGGTACGATCCATTTTCTATCGCCGGGGGACATCCCCACCCAACGCAGCGCCTCCGCACATGATGTTAATTTGCCTACCGCCCTCGAGCTGGGTCGGCAAGCCAAAGCGCCACTTCCGGCAAGCGAGGACATCTTGCTCATTGGCGTGGAAGCGGAGGATGTTCAAACCTTTGATGAAAGTTTAAGCCCGAAGCTGGAGCTCGCCCTCCCGCGCGTCGTGGCGGCTGTCGAGGACGCGCTCAAACCAGAAAGAGGTTCTCTATGATCTCACCCGAAGTACTCCGTCGATACCCGCATTTTGCCGGAATCGCTGACGCTTGTCTGGGAGAAGTAGCCAAGATCAGCGAAGAGTTGGAATTCCACGCTGGCGAAAAGCTCTTTGAGGAGAGCTGTGAATTTGTCGCCACGGCCCGAATCTATGAAAAAGGTGAGGAAGCCACACATTTAATGGTGCTGACCAAGGGCAAGGTAGACATCACACTGACCCTGGGTTCGGGTGCAACTGCAATTGTCGGATCACTTGCTGCGGGAGATTTGATGGCTCTTTCGGCGCTGATCCCCCCCTATCACCTGACTGCCGCTGGGATTGCTAAAAGTGACGGAAAATATATCCGCATTAAGGCGCCAGAGCTTCGAAAGCTATGCGACGAAAACCCGGAACTCGGATACAAGCTGCTGCAAGGGGTTACGGTCGGCTTGATGACCCGGTTGCAGGCTACGCGGGTCGAGCTCGCCGGAGAAAGCTACTCAACCTGACCTACAAGCAATTTCATTTCAGCCAGGATGGGCCTTGTACCGATTCTAGGCCCATCCTTTGTTATTAACTATTCGCGCTGTCCAGCGAAAGTATCCTCCCCCGCTTGCCCATTGGTAGCATTTAATTATGTCTATGCGCAATCCTCAAGCGTGGCTTATGTTGCGGATAGCGGACCAGCCAGCGTAAACTTACGAGGTATATGGAAGAGAAAAGGATGACAGGTCCAAACATGATCGATTGGATCGCTTTTGACGCGGATGACACCCTATGGGAAAACGAGGTCCATTACCGCCGGGGACGTGAACTCTTTGACCAGCTCATGGATTCGTACCCTCCTCACGACAAACTCGAGCAGACCGTGCACGAGATCGAGATCTCCAACCTTGGCTACTACGGCTACGGTGCACCGGGCTTCATCCTCTCACTGGTCGAAGCCGCAATCAAGCTCACCGACGGCCAGTTTTCCACACAGGATATCCAGACCTTGATCGACTACCTTAAGGAGATGGTCTCGAGCAAGGTCCAGCTCCTTGAAGGTGCCCGTGATGTACTCGAGCTGCTCTCCTCCACCTACCCATTGGCCTTGATCACGAAAGGGGATCTTCGTCATCAGCAGGTAAAAATCGAACGCTCTGGCCTTGCCCAGCATTTCACTGCGATTGAGGTCGTAAGCGATAAACAGCCCGAAACCTATCTGCAGATCCTGGCCAAAATGGGGATCTCCCCTACCACCTTCGTCATGGTCGGAAACTCTGTCCCCTCCGATGTGCTCCCGGTTCTTGAGATCGGAGCCTGGGCGATCTATGTGCCTAATGAGCTCACCTGGAGCCACGAACAACGAGACAGCAGCTCGATCGAGCATGAGAGGTTTCTAAAGGTGGCGCAGCTGAGGGATGTCCCGGATGCGATCAAGCGCATCAACGATGGAGAAGTACGACCAGCCTGAATGAAGAATACCACGATCCTGCGACCCATCTGATTCTTAAGCTATAATGCTCTCGCCTGCCCTCGTAGCTCAATGGATAGAGCGCCTGACTTCGAATCAGAAGGTTGCGCGTTCGAGTCGCGCCGAGGGCGCCTGAGATGTAGGGAATTCCATCCGTGGATTCCCTACATTTTTATTATCACCCAGCTGGATCCATTATCAAGCAGACTGACACATCGCTCTCATGCAGCTCATATCTGGGATAGCAACTCACCCATCTGCTCCATTTCCTGTGTGATAGTGTGGATCCGGCTGCTGGAGGTGTAAGCGAGGAAATCCAAGTTAACGACGTACAAAAAAAACAACGGGAGGTCTGTTTCCTTTGCGAGGGCGATCGAGCGAGCGATGGTGGGTTTGCTGGCCGGACCCCCGCGAATAGCGCACACGATCCCTGGCATTAATACCCTCCAGTACACATAACGTGCAAAGTCACAGGAGCGATCTTCGGTTCTGATACGGAGATGATCGAACGCTATTATAGGTTGCCTAAGCTCCCGGCGCATGACCGGCTCGGTCTACACAATGGCTGCCCTAACCAGCATTTCACAGGAGGAATCACCATACCTACGATGCGGCTACCTTTTTTAGATTGGTGATCGCGGTCGCCTCCACTTTTCTTGAATTGTCCTTGGTGCACCAGACACTTCTATCAATGGCCATGCCAAAGATTTGAGTTAGGCTTTTCGGTCGGCATTCCTCGCGGTTTTATCAGCGCATGCGGCCAAGTGTAGCGCCGCTTCGCTCGCTCGCTCTGATAGGGTCAATCGAGCTAATCTGTAGATCAGGGTGCAGATGTAGGTACCGTCGGCGTAGGTGTCGAAGTCTGGGTCGGCGTGGAAGTTAAAGTGGGCGTCGGGTTGGGGC